>JGI12270J11330_10001725_pt1 | contig 16109 bp, 19 predicted proteins | sample PeaSoiMetSII2010_FD_11330 | JGI IMG/M metagenome (IMG submission 11330)
ACCGCAATTGGTAGAGTTTGGGTGGCGCAACGCCTCAGCGTGATCAGTCGTAATAGTCTGGGACCGCCTATCCAGCCTTCTTCGCCGGTATCCAGTAGACCTCTTCTTTGAAGTTCTCCTTTTGAAATCCGATACGTTTCAAGATACCCTTGCCGTGCTCGATCATCTCCGGATGCCCGCACAGATACGCAATGCTGTTGGCCGCCGTGCATCCCCAGTGGTCGGNATACTTGCGTATCAACTCATCCACGCGGCCGACTTCGCCCTTCCAATTCGNATCNTCCCAGGGGCGGCTGATGGTAGGCACGTAGGTGAACCAGGGNGCCTNCTCGGCAAACTTCTCCAGTTCCTCGCGGTAACCGAACTCCCAGGAGCGGCTAGCGCCGTGCAGCAGAAACAGGCTGTGATCGCCGGTGAAGTTGCCTTTCTTCCAGTCCGCAAACAGGGTCCGCACGTAACTCACGAACGGCGCCACTCCGGTCACGGTGCTGACCATGAAGTGGTTCTTGCGCGCGGGTTGGGAAGTTTCCAAGGTAAAAAGGCCCTTAGCCACCTTGCGCATGAGCACCTCGTCTCCGGGCAGGAGATCGTGCAGGGGCGGGGTGGTCACGCCTTCCGGTACCAATTCGAAAAAGAATTCGAGTTCCCTTTCGTAGGGCGAAGAGGCGATCGAGTAGGCCCGCTCCACGCGGCGCGTGTCACGCTCGACGCCGAGGGTGGCGTACTGCCCCGCCGTGAACCGGAATTCGGCCCCTGGATCAATGCGAATCATCCAGAGGTCGGGCGCGAAATCGACGCGCTTGGTAATACGGGCCCGGTAATGCTGGTCATCCATGGTTCGGTTGCCTTTCATTCAGAAGCGGCGCTCCCCGCGGCGCTCCGGGGCTGCAAAACACTCGATGGTGGCGACGGTGCAAGTAACTGTGGAGCGCGTCCAGCGCCAGAGTAACACGTACCTGCACATTTAATTTCCCCTCTTGTTTCGATATTGGGCTGTGGGAAAAAGATTCCGGCGTTGGCCGCGGATGTTTCAGTGGCGGCCAGGACTGTTGTCCGATCACGCATCCTGGTGGGCCACGGACCACGAAGGTGGCGTACTTACTGAGTTCGGAAGGTTAGCTATTCTTCGAAAAGCACACCCAGAAGTCGCGCCAGCTCGGCCTTCTCCTGAGTTCGACTGCTGTTGTCGGGAGTATCCTCGGTGAGCTGTGCGAGTTCGTGGGCCAGGATGCGCTGGGCGGTGTGCTGAGGAAGGTAGATTGCGTGGCGCGAAGGAGTCAGGTTCCAGCTCTTGTTGTCGTCGCGGCGCCTCAGAGACCATCGTTGCCGTTGCGAACGCTTGTGCAACTCCGTCTGACCTGCCGTGAGTGAAGCCAGTTCATCGATCTTAACCTCGACCCAGCCTTGGTTTCCTGTGATATGCACCTTATCTACTTCGAAATGGTCGAACACAAGCAAGGGTTGAGCCGACTTGAAGAGGTCGCGCCCGCGAAGCATCTCCTCCGAATCCTTGCATGCTTGCCAGAAGGCCGTGCTCACCTGTTGGGATTTGGGCCGAACGTAACCCACGACCGCAACATGAGATATCTCCGTGTGCACTGGATGATCCTCTGCTAGCGTCGCGGAGAATGCGATGTCATTGGAGGACTCTTCCGATACATCAGGCACTGGGGCGTCAGCACGGGTTTCGCGCGGGTTCGTTTTGCCCAAGACCGTGGGCTTCCAACTCGCAGTCCGAATCGGGGTGGAGAGCGCGCGTGGCGGAACCGGCTTGACGTAACGAAAGAAGCGCGGCTGTCCCCGCTGTTTCCAATACGGCGCATCGTACAAATCGACACCGGGGCCCGAACTCAGCACGCTGAAAAAGGAGTGCTGAACGGGGTTGACCACAACCCCAGCATGTCCGCGCCAGACGGCTAAGTCGCCCGGTTGCGGACTTGCGACTCGTCGAAATTCGTCGATCCCCGCGTAAAGATCCGAAGAGCTCGCGTATTCGTAAGGGAAACCGGCGCGCTCATAGAGTCCATGGACAAAATGGAAGCAATCGGCGGAGAAATCTGCATGGTGATAGCGCGAATCCAGCGCGACACCCAGAATCGTCAAACCCTCACTCAAAGTCAGCGGCCGAAACCCAATCGGCTTCTGCTGCTGCAGGGCGGGAGTCTCGCGAGTAACTCGGTACGCTACGTTGGAGTTTGCCCCCTTCTCTTGCGCTAACGCGACACCGGCAGCGGTCACGTAGAGCAGGAGTAATAGCAGGACGCCTTTGGCAGAGAGCCGCATAGTCCGTCTTATAGCGCACCTTCATAAGGGAGAATAGGTCACAGGGGTGCTGCCGGGTTTGCGACAACTGCCCTACTCCGATATGCACCCTAGGATCCACGCAACAGCGTCCTAAAGATTTCACAGCGACTGACAACATTTTGTCACGCAGATCCACCTGACAACACTTTGTCACGCAGATCCACATTGACAAATCTTGACACTTCACGCTGCAGCGCGTACCACCTGACCGCCTTCTTATGCACAGCCAGCACAAACGATTCCTTTGGAATCTTAGGGTTGAAGTGGGATGGAACTTTGGTCATCTGGCCGGAAGACTGGACCCTCAAGTGCGGCTGCATGGATAGTTTCGTGGCGGCGTCGTACCTCGGAGGGGGGATCCGAACCAATGCGGAGACAGAAGGGATTTTCGCTGATCGAGTTGCTGATTGTCGTGGCTATCATCCTGATTATAGCGGCGATTGCTATCCCAAACCTGCTACGGGCGCGCATTGCGGCGAACGAGTCGTCCGCAGCGGCGTCGATTCGCACCATCAACACAGCAATGATTTCCTACAACTCCAGTTACCCGACGGTAGGCTTTGCGTCTAACCTGACCGCCCTGACGGGCACCTGCACCGGCACCGTCGTGCCCACATCGACTAGCGCTTGCTTGATCGATACGACGCTGGCGGGGGGCACTAAGAGCGGCTATACCTTCGGTGTGCAGGGCACGTCCGGCGGCTATGCTGCGTGGGCAACCCCGGTGCACGTAAATACTTCGGGCGTGCGCGGCTTCTGCTCGGTCGCGGATGCTGTGGTGCGCACCAACACCGCTCCGATCTCCGGCTGCGCCGGAAGCGAGACCGCGCTGCAGTAAGTTGCACTTGGCAAAATAACTGGGTAAGGGTACAAGGCGGAAAGAAGGACTAACCCTCAGTCCGCCAGGGCTTCTACTAAGTGCGTGCAAAGGGAGGTTTCCACGTTGTAGTAGTTGCAGATGGGCGGGGCGGACAAATAGAGTTTGAGGATTCCGTCCACGTGGGGATACCCTTCGCGCTCCCAGCGGTCTGCATCCCGCTTCTCGGCCCAGAGAGTGACGGCGATCCACTTTTCCGTCTTGGTCTCGGGCACGAAGGGCAGGAACTCCATAAATCCCTGCTGCTTCTTCAGGATCGGCAGAACTTCCTTGCTTAGAACGTTCACGATTTCGTCTTTCATTTCCGGCTTCGGAGTAAATTCAACGATGCGGCCAAACATGATGAATCTCCTTTGCGTTTTGATTGGGGCGACCCGCTCGGAGGAGGAGTGCTTGCGGATCAATCATTAATCAATGCCAGATTATGCCTTCACTGATGAAAGTCAGTGACTCAACGCACGATACGCTGTGAGATTCAAACACACGAGCGGCAGCCGACATCGTATGCCCTCGGTTTCGCATAGGAACTACCGCCGTCCAACTTGCCAAGCACTGAAAGAGCCGCAGCAACATGACGAAGCTCATTCACCAAATTCATTCTCCCCCTGCCCTCAACTCCGACACAAAGCCCGCTAGCCCCGTTAGATTTGCCATGAAAACCCCCTCGGCATGGAATTTTAATTGATCCCCCTCCGAGAGGGCCGATGCACCGGAGCCAACCACTGGGTAGATGTCTGCAATGTGCGTTGGTGGAAAACTGTGACCCTTTGCTTTCCCTGCCCGCCAATCGTATCGTGAGGGCATAGCATCGAACCGAACCGCTCGGATTTTTCTGCTTGAAGGGGACGGCTATGCCTTGTGAAAAAGAACTGCAAGAACTTGCGATGGCTTTAAGGAAGGGCTCGCGCTATTTCAAAGGATGGAACATCAACGTCCTCCAAGCGTTTATTCGGGACAGAGGATGTTGCGTCTATTGCGGGAAACCTCTGCTGGCTATGTTTGGCGTTGCAGGTACAGGCGACCATTTGTTGCCCAAATGCGACTATCCCGATCTCGCAGAGAATGTGGATAATTTAGTCCCTGCCTGTGCGGAGTGCAATCACATAAAACACTATTACGACCCCTCGAAAGGAAAAGGCAAAGAGCTTGTTATCACAGCGGAGGTTCGTCGCCTNAGCCTTATCCCTGAGGCCAAACGGGAAATCGANAGAAGGACGAAAGCTAATGATTGGAAAAAGGAGTTTGATACCGCAAAGCGTCTTTTTGACGAAGCCGTAGAGGAGTATCGCNAATGTAAGGAATCCGCCGCATCCTGAAGTTCTTTGGCAACGCACCTTTCAGACCCGACAGATCGCCGGGCTAGAGTGATCCCAAGAGTGGACTACCCCAAGCGCACTGGATCGCGGGTACAATTACCTCCGTTACGTTCAACCAACCGCGAAAAACCGATAAGCTGGCGGCATGGCTCCTACAATCACCGATGCCGCTGCTTTGCCCGTGGAGCAAGAACGTCGCTGGCCACGCTACAAAATAGATGTCCCTGTCCGGGCCGTCATCCACAAGCCGGACCGAACCCTGATCCGGGATGGGCGCGGCATGGAAATGAGCGAAGGTGGCATGCGTCTATTGCTGGGTGTAGAACTCGGACTCGGCGAGGAGATCGAAGTGGAGTTCACTCCTCCGTATTCAGGCAAACCCATTCGCATGCGAAGCGAAGTGCGCAACCGCAACGGATACCGCTACGGAGTCGAGCTTGTTCCTGAGGGCATGGAAGAGCGGAGCGAAGTCACCCGCTTGCGCCAGATGTTAACAACCTTCGAGGCGAAGTTGTCTTGAAGCTCCCAGCCCCCTTAGATTTGCCCTTATCCTCTCGGTAAGAATTGTAATTGATGGAGTCTGTTTCCTGAGCGAGTGGTGCATATTGTGCGGCCCCGCGAATGCACTGGGTATAATGCCGTTTCTCGCTATTCGCGCCTGTGCAACCGTCTGAAAACAATGCTTGCCCACATGAACCAGACCGGGGTCGAGAGATCGAGATCGTCCGCCCGGACTTCCTGCGGCCACGCTGATCTTGCTCTGGCGGTCGCGGACGAGGCGGTCTTTAAGGTCGTCGTTTGGAGTTGGCACGCTCGACCTCATCTCGCTTCACGACAATCGATCTTCCAAGCTAGTTGTCAAAAACCTCGACCCAGAGGGTCTCATCGTTCCTCAGCAACCCGAACTCCAGCCAACGGGGAACGCTTGAGCCATCTGCATAGATTGGACGTGAGAAGCAAAAAGTTCCCGGTTGCTGATAGCAGTAGTTCTCCATGTGGCGGTAAATCTTTCCTTGGGGCGACCAGCCCCGATTTAGGCGGCGTTCCTGCGAGAAGACATTCACGTCGAGTCCGCCACCGATGCAGCGCGCCATGAAATGCCCATCGTCTCGCTCTGTCCCCGCAAATTCATCGGTTGGCTCGATCCTTATCCGCCGCACATCGCGGTCTTGTTGTGCTCTGGACGACTTCCCTAACACACCGATGACTCGATCCGCGATTGTCTGGTCATACGGCACCGCGCCTGTCATTTCCAATCGGGAGTAAACGTCGCAGATGTATTCGAACGTGCGATGCCGAAACCGCACGAGATTCGGCTCGTGCGAGATCGTCCGATCGTCCTCACATATGTATCGCGCCACACTGAGGGGAGGCGTTCCTTCAGGAACAGCGTCGCGTTTGCGGCGCCGAGCGCCCCCGCCTCAGACAGCACAGCTTCGTAGTCGATGGAGTACCGAGACGGCAGCATGCGAACTCGCTGTGACGACTCAGGGGTGGACTGGAGCAAGGTGGTCATTAGCTAATGACCTTCCCCGACGAGAGCATCTGCTTCATCTTCTCTACTCGCCGAGCGCGTGTCTCTTCCTTCTTGGCTCCTGAATACCAGACGACGAATTCTTTCTTGTGGCTGAATGCTAGACGGTTTAGCTTTTCAGTGAGCTTCGCGCCTAATACCCTCCGCAGTTGGATGGGGATCTCGATGTCCCGCTTTTCGGTATCCGGCTCAAGGACAATCGTCACTACGTCTCCAGCTTTTACGCCCGCATGGCGGCGAGCGGCCGCATTGACAACGATGTACTGAATCCCGCCCCCTGTTCCCGACCGTATTGCGCCAAGTGTAGCCATTTATCGTCACCTTGACCAGAACTTTAGCCTTGCCCCAGACCTCTCGTGTGTCGAAGGGCAGCGTGAACGATGCAGTCCCGTTGTCGCGAGACTCATCTCCGTTTAGCTTCGACCTGAATTCTCTCCGCATCTTTGATGTTCCGACAATAGCACTTCTCGCAGCGGCTGGGCCGGACTCTTCGGGCTCGCATTTGTGCTTGTCGAACTGTTCTTGGAGGTTCGCCTGCGCATCGGCAGTCCTCCGGAGGGCACTCATGGGAACTTTAAACTCCCGGCTACAAACAACTGAGGAACTTCCTGTCAGTGACTTTCAGTTTATTTCCAAGCGGTGTTTTTCGATGATTCCCGCGAGCGTTTGTTCATCACGAATCACAGTCTTGTACACCCATGTGTAATGGTCTCCCGCCCAGAAATTCATTGCCTTCGCCGCACGTTCTGCCCCCATCAACTGTCGATCCGCTTTCATTTCTAAGTAACAATCAATCAGGTGCAGATAGGTGCTTTCCTCATCTTGCGCCCCTTCGGGATAGCCGGCAGGAACCTTGGGATAGAGTTTCCGCAACTCCGCTTCGGCAGCCTCGGTCTGGACTCGATGTGCGTCCAAATACCAGTGCAACTGCTCGTGGACGTAGGCCGAGAGCAGCAAGTCGTCGGAGCCCAGATGCCGGGTGTGCAGCGTCAACACGGGATGGCTATGGGGAATCGCCTTGTCGTCTATGACCACCTCGTGCGTGAACGTGTATTTGCTCAAGTCGTAGGAAGCGAGTATCCGCTCCAGTTCTTCCTTCGTTCGCCGCTCTGCATCCGTTCCGTGCTTTAACTGAATTGTGACCGGCTGGGCGAAAGTCAGCCCGGCGAGAAGGAGGAACACAGAACAAGTTACCGCCAAGACGTGGCGATTTGCAGAGCGCATGGCATTTGATCCTCCATGACAGTCTAGGCTTCTATGCCGTCAAAGACTATTCTGCCCAAGCGCAATGATTCGACGCTGACCGCATCCGCATCCGCATCCGGTAGATCGTCCTTGCAGACCCGAGGCGGTCGGTGTTACGACGCAATGCAAGGTGCCACCACCGATGCACTCGCATAGTCAATTAGAACGGTCGCAATTGGAAATTGACAACGACCTGTGTCTCCACTTCCACCGGCTCATTGTTCAGCATATAGGGCTTGTAGCGCCATTGCTGCACGGCTCCGATTGCCGCCCCGACCAGTTCCTTCGGGCCTGAAATTCGCGTGAGTTCGTGGATTCGCCCATCTTTACCGATCACAGCCCGCAGCAAGACTGTGCCCTGAACGCGATCCTGTCGGGCAGTCGCTGGATAGACGGGCGTTACTTTGTGGACAAGCAATCCTTGGGAAACCCCTTGTGCCACCTGCACCCGCTTTGGAGTAGCAGTGGCGTTGCCGGAGGAGGCTGGAGATGGTGTGTCAGAAATCTTGTCGCTGAAGGCAAAATCCAACGGTACCTTTGTGGATACCTTCACAGGCTTACCATTTTTAATGAATGGTTTGAACTTCCATTTCTTTACCGCGTCCACGGCAGCCCTCGCGAGTACTGGGTCGCCGCTGACGACCTCGACATTTTCCACGTCGCCAGTTTCAGAAACCATCAGTTTCACCCAGACCTGCCCCTGTATTTGCTTTTGAGCGGCTTCCGCTGGGTAGGTCGCTTTTTGAATCTTCAGAGGTTCGAGCTTGCTAGAGTCGCCCGGACTGGAGGCAGTGCTCTCTGGAACAGAAGCATCGGAGACAGCGGGAGACGGAGCGTCAGTCTTGGACGCTGGCTGGGAGGGAGCACCCTTCTCCGATGTACCGCCAGTTTGGGGCTTGGGGGAACTATCCGATTGAGCCCAAAGGCAAGTGGTCAGAAGGAGGAATATTAAGAGTCCCAGTTGATTCAGCAACCTCATCGGAGAAGGATTGTACTACGCCAGACATCTTCTTTAGCTCTGTTGCCAACTAAAACGAAAGCGCCCCAGACTCCGTTTAGAGTCATAGGGCACTCCAGTTTACTGCGCACATTCAAGCCTATGTTAGGGTTTCCGCCGAGGGTACGTGGCACAGACTTAGGCAGTCCTGAACCGCAGCTAGGCAGCCTTAACTTTTAGCTTCGCTGCTTGTTCGAGTTGCTTCACAGCGGCCATGGTCCGCGCGGTGTAGTCTGCACGCTTTCCCGACATCGGGCGTCGGTGGCGTTTGGTGACAGAATCATGCTTTGACATTGGCTCCTCCTGTTGCTGCTTTGGTACCTCACAGGTCTCCATATGACACGCTTCTTGAAGCCCACTCTACTCTCAAAGCCGCTCTCAAAAATGGTCAATTCTGATCAGGTACTCACTTGACCGCAGTTTGTAATCCACGGGATAGCCAAGTCTCCCAGCATGTGGCAAGCTGGGCTCATGGCAAAGAGCAAACTGACCGCACGTGAGAAGTCCCGCCAAGAACGCGAACGGGCCAAATCCCTCGAAGACCGCTCCCGGCAGGTAATGAGGAAAGCGGCTCAACTCCAACAAAAAACCCAGCACGATGATATCCCCCAAGCCGCTACGGGGATCGCAAAACCAGATGGCAAGGGGAAGTAGGACGGCGCTGACTGCGGAGATCGTCTGCCCGGACTTCCTCCCGATCACGCTGGGCTTTGATCTGGCGGTAGTGGGCGAGGTGGGCTTTGAGGTCCTCCCCCAATTTGAGTCGAGAATTAGAATTTTGCATTTGGGAAATGCGAAGAATTCATTGACCAACTAGCAACATGCGGGTTTAGACTTCCCCTAATGTGGGGCGGCGACCATCGCTTACACGCGAGACACTGGGTCGAAATCCACTGGTGGAGGGAGGGCAGTGCAGGACTCGCACCCAGCAAACCATCTCTGCAACCTGCCTGCTGCTCTGAGAAATCCTCGTAAAAGATTGCCAACTCCTCGGCTTTCATTGACCTGCCTGTCTCACCCCCCGTAAGATTGTGCGCTAGTGATCGGCAAAACCATCTCGCATTACCGCGTCATTGAGAAGCTGGGCGGCGGCGGTATGGGCGTGGTCTATAAGGCCGAGGACACTCGGTTACACCGTTTCGTAGCCCTGAAATTCCTTCCCGATGAGGTTGCCCGCGACCCAAAAGCGCTGGCGCGTTTTCAACGCGAAGCCCAAGCCGCGTCCGCGCTCAACCACCCCAACATCTGCACCATCCACGACAGCGGTGAGCAGGACGGGCAGGCCTTCATTGCCATGGAGTATCTGGAGGGCATGACGTTGAAGTATCGTATTGCCGGCAAGCCCCTTGAGACGGAACTCCTGCTCAGCCTGGCAATTGAGATCGCCGATGCGCTCGACGCCGCACACTCTGAAGGCATCGTCCATCGTGACATCAAGCCTGCCAACATCTTCGTGACCAAACGCGGGCGGGCCAAGATTCTTGATTTCGGTTTGGCCAAAGTGGCAATGCCGACGACCGACAACCGGGTAGCGAAAGCGGCTGACGCCCGAGCGGAAGCGACTGCGACTGTGACGGAAAGTGATGAGCACCTTACCAGTCCGGGGGCGGCGCTGGGCACAGTGGCCTACATGTCACCGGAGCAGGTGCGGGCTAAAGAGTTGGACGCACGCACGGATTTGTTTTCTTTCGGGGCAGTGCTGTACGAGATGGCAACGGGCGCATTACCGTTCCGCGGCGAGAGCTCAGGCGTGATCTTCCATGCTATTTTGGATCGCGATCCGCTGCCTCCGGTGCGGCTTAATCCTGACTTGCCGCCGAGGCTGGAAGACATAATCACGAAGGCTTTGGAGAAGGATCGCAATCTTCGCTATCAAAGCGCTGCCGAAATGCGGGCCGACCTGCAGCGGCTGAAACGGGACACAGAATCTGGCCGAAGGTTCAACGCAGATGTTGGGGTTGTCTCTGCTGGTTCTTCCCAGCAATCCGATATTGGAAGCTCGCCCCTTCAGGTCGGCAAAAAAGGTGAAGCCGCAAAACCAGAATTACTAAAACTTGGATCCGGCGGAGTGTCCACAAGGCATGATCCCATCTCACAGTCTGAAGCCCGTAGCGCTGGCACAGTGGACGGGAGCGCGGAGGCGCCACGTGAAACCAGGCCTTCGATTCCCTTCACAGCCGCCTTGCACCGGTGGAAGCTCATAATTCCGGCTGCTGTGCTCGTGATAGGGCTGATTGGCGGCGTCTCATATTGGCATTCGCGATCGGCTAGCAAGCTTTCCGAAAAGGACACCATTGTTCTCGCCGACTTTTCCAATTCCACTGCTGACACCGTCTTCGATGACACTCTCAAAGAAGCTCTCGCGGTCTCCCTGCGACAGTCGGCGTTACTAAACGTCCTTTCCGACGATAAAGTCGGCGCGTCCCTGAAAATGATGACGCGGGCAGCAAGCACTCCGCTTACACCGGAAATCGCTCGCGAAGTTTGCCTGCGCTCCGGCAGCAAGGCCTATATTGTCGGCGCGATTGCGGCGCTAGGCAAAGAATATGTGCTTGGCCTGAAAGCGATGAATTGCCAGAACGGGGACACGTTGGCACAGGAACAGGCCACCGCTCCCTCCAAAGAGAAAGTACTCGACACGCTCGGACATGCTGTGGCCAAGCTCCGCGGAGAACTGGGCGAATCGCTGGCGGCGGTGCAGAAATTTGATGTTCCGCTGCAACAGGCCACCACCTCTTCCCTCGAAGCCTTGAAAGCATACAGTCTTGGAATAAGGATATTGCAGGAGAAAGGTCCGGTGGCAGCCCTGCCCTACGAACAACGCGCCGTCGACCTCGATCCGGAGTTTGCCACGGCTTACGAAGCGATCGGCCTCCAATACGCCGATCTCGGAGAGCTGGGGAGGGCCAGTCAGTATCTCAGTAAGGCATTCGAGTTACGAGATCACGCCAGCGAGCGTGAAAAGTTGGCTATCGCCGCTTCCTACTATCGTACGGTGACCGGAGAACTGGACAAGGCGGCACAGATTTACCAGCAGAATATTGAGAGCTACCCCAGAGACGGCAACGTGTACAACGACCTGGGTGGCATATACGGCCAGGAGGGAGAATATGAGAAGGCGATTGAAGCGGAGCTTGAAAGCATCCGCTTGGCGCCAGGCAGCGTGGCTGCGTATGCGAATCTCAGCAGTTGGCAAATCGCTTTGCAGCGCTACCCGGAGGCGCGGCAGACGATCGAGTCAGCATTGGCTCGCAAGTTGGACTCCGATGCGCTCCATCTTAGCCTTTACGGAATCGCCTTCATCGGGGGTGACACCCAGGCCATGGGGGAGCAAGCCATTTGGCTCGAGGGTAAGTCTGAGTTCGAAAACGAGGGGCTTGGTTTGGAATCCGATACTGAGGCATATTCTGGCCGCCTCTTCAAGGCGCGGGAACTAACCAAGCGGGCCGTAGACTCTGCCGTTCATAGCGATAACAAAGAAGGAGGCGCTCTCTGGGAAGGAAGCGCCGCCCTGCGCGAAGCGGCGTTCGGCAACGCCTCCGAAGCCAGGCAGGATGCGAGTGACGCCATGAAGCTGGCCCCAACCAGCCGCGGAGTTCAGATTGAAGCCACGCTGGCGCTGGCAATCATTGGAGATGTAAAGGCAGGGCGATGTCGCGCGGGCTGAGACCTTGGCGCAGGATTTGGCAAAACGGTTTCCACTCGACACCCAGATGCAGTCGCTTTGGCTGCCCGCGATTCGGGCGCAATTGGCTCTCGATAGACGGAATCCAGCGGCCGCGGTCGCTCTTCTACCACTAGGTACTCGCGCCGCGCGCATTGAGGTGGGCGCCATTCCTTTCCTTTCCAATGTCTCCTGCCTGCCGTCGCCGTACTTGCGCGGCCAGGCCTATCTCGCAGCGGGACAGGGCCACTCCGCNGCCNTCGAATTTCAAAAGATTCTCGATCACAAGGGAATCGTGTGGAATTGCACCACTGGAGCGCTGGCCCATTTGGGCTTGGCTCGCGCTCTGGCGCTTGCGGGAGATAAGGAAAGAGCGCTCGCAGCCTACAGGGATTTCCTCGCCCTCTGGAAAGATGCCGACTCCGATATTCCCATCCTGAAGGAAGCCAAGACCGAGTACGCGAAGCTGCAATAGCTGCCAGTGGCCTTGTCAAGCCGTAGGTTACTGAAAAGATGGTGGGCAGTGCAGGGCTCGAACCTGCGACCTCCTGCTTGTAAGGCAGGCGCTCTAACCAGCTGAGCTAACCGCCCGCTCGGTGCGGATGCGATCACGGCGTGCTCGCGCCGTCCGCGAAAAATTTCTGCAAAACTAATGCTGAGGATACTGGACGCTTCCCCGCCGGTCAAACCAGCAGGTGGCGGAAAAACTGAATCTGCCCGGGGAGAACGACCTCCTCGGCTATTTTCCTCAGCCTGAGAGGTCCAAACCGTGCAGAATTCACCGGCGCGTTTGCTACACTTTGTGCGTGCGCAGATTGATCGTCAATGCCGATGATTTCGGTCTGACCGCAGGAGTGAACCGGGCCATTGTGGAAACCCACATCGGTGGGGTCGTGTCGTCGGCCACCTTGATGGCCAACGGCGCCCGCTTCGAGGACGCGGTGACGGCGGCGCGCTCGGCGCCGAATCTCTCCGTGGGATGCCACGTCGTGTTGGTGGATGGGACCCCAGTGTCACCGCCGGGGGCGCTGGATACTTTGCTGGCGATTCGCTCGGCAGAGCCGAATAAGTTCTACTCGAGCCTTTCGGCCTTCGCCGCGCGCGCCATGTTGGGAGGCTTCGATCGCGATCAACTGGTCGCGGAGGTCACGGCGCAAATCAGGAAAATTCAGTCCGCCGGTCTCCAAGTGACTCACCTCGACACCCACAAACACGCCCACATCTTTCCCGAGATTCTGACAGCGCTGCTGCGGGCAGCGCGGATTTGCGGGGTGCGCGCCATCCGCAATCCGATCGTTCCGGTCAAAGCGCTACCCGCGCGCCTCTTCAAGGGCAAGCCGCATCTCTGGAAGCGCTACGGCCAGGTACGCGTTCTCCATACTTTCTCCGGGCAATTCCACCAGCGAGCCAAGCGCGCTGGACTGGTGACGCCCGACGGTGTGCTGGGAGTGATCGAGACCGGCTCAGTCGGCATTTCCCTGCTCCGCCAGACGCTCGCGAACCTGCCGGAGGGAACCTGGGAGTTAATCTGCCATCCCGGGTATAACGATGCCGACTTACGCGCCGCCCACACGCGATTGCTCGATGCTCGCGAGGAGGAGCGGCGTCTGCTGACTTCGGCGGAACTGCGGCAGTTTTTGGACGAGCAAAAGATCCGGGTCATCGGTTATCGTGAGTTCGTAGAAACGTTCGCAGAAAACCGACCCTGAATGATGATTGGAAGGTGCCGAAAGTCGTGCTGCGCTCGTCACTGCGCGCCGGCAAACTTTGCAATACCGCGGGGCGTCAGAGGGCGGTATCATCACATGAACAGACACGCATGAACAGACCCAAGGATAAGGCATGGACGACCAACAAACCGAACCTCGCCTGAGTGTGGACCTACCCGTGCGGATATGGGGAATGAGTGCCGAAGGACGCCCCTTTTCGCAATCCGCTCACGCTTATAACATCAGTTCGGAGGGGGCGCTGATCTCGGGCGTCGAGAGCGAACTGAAAGTGGGCGACGTGATCGGAGTACAGTGTGCCGAAAGAAAAGCGCGCTGCACGGTGGTCTGGGTGATGAACACCGGCCCGGTCAAGAAAAATCAAGTGGGCGTGAAGTTGGTCGCCGAGCAGGAGTGCCCGTGGAGAAACTATTTGCCACTCGACGGCGCGAAGGAGGCAATTGCGGCCTCCAACCGCCGGCGCTGGCACCGGCATACAATTTCGTTGCCTGTGGAACTTCGCGACGAGCGCGTCAACGCGCCGCTCCGCATCAATGCCACCGACGTGAGCGGCAACGGATGCTATGTCGAGACCATGCTGCCTTTTCCCCTCGGAACCATGCTGCGGGTGGATTTCTGGCTGGACTCGGAGCACATCAAAATCTCGGCGGTGGTGCGGACCTCCGATCCGGGGGTGGGCAATGGCATCGAGTTCACCGGAATGCCCCCCGAGACCAAGGCGCGCATGCAAGCCTACCTGGACGCGATTGACCCGCAAATGGGAGTCTCAGCCCCAAAGCCGGCGGAAAGTCATTGAGTCAAGATTTACCGGTTTCCGCGTAGCGGGCTAGCACGATCGCGCGAATCAGTCCACCCATCGTGAATTCGCGGGCCTCGATTGCAACCGGCATCTGCAATTCGCGCAGCGTCGCTGAAGTCACCGGACCAATCGAAGCGAACTGGATGCCGCTGAATGAATCTGCCTTGACCTTGCGCAGATCTGTGTGGGGACGGGGCGGAGCCTGCCCTGAGCGGAGCCGAAGGGCCCCGTCCGACCGGGGCGGAGCCCCGCTTCCACACAACAATTCGGCGAAATTCTTGGCGGTGGAGGAACTGGTGAAAGTCACGACGTGCGGGCGGCGCACTGCATTCCTCATCAGCGCACGCAGACGCACACGCGATTTCTCGGGCGCTACGGTTTCGTAAGCTTCGATCACATCGACCGCGGCTCCGGCCGCACGCAGCTCTTCTGGAATCACGTCGCGCGCGACTTTGGCTCGTATGAGTACAACGCGTTTGCCGTTGACCTTGTCGCGCAGTCCCTTCACCACAGACTCGGCAACGTACTCCTCCGGAACCATCTTGACCTTCAGGCCATGCTTCACGATCGCCTTCTTGGTTGTCGGTCCGATGGCGGCGATCTGGAGATGCTCGAGATTCTTGCGAGTGATGCGAAGTTTCCGGACGCGCTCCCACATCGCTTCCACGCCGTTGGCGCTGGTGAGAATGAGCCAGTCATAGTTCCGGATATTTTTCAGGGCATCGTCGAGCGGCCGATAGGATTGCGGCTTGCGGATCTCAATGAAAGGGATTTCGATTACAGTTGCGCCCAGGCTGCGCAGGCTGGCGGACAGGCTGCCGGCCTGATGCCGGGCGCGTCCGACAAGAATCCGGGTTCCGGCGAGGGGACGGTTTTCGTTGGGCTTCATAGATCAGGTCTTAGGTGTCAGGTCTTAGGTCTTAGGATTCAATTCACCGGTGCCAGTATCCGAGCCTGACACCTGAGACCTAACACCTAACACCTGAGACCTGCCTCTACGGTTGCTGTGGCAGCGCAAAGCCTTCGCCGTAAACTTCTTCGAGAATAACATCGCCGCCTCTGCGGAGAAGGGTTTCGCCGACCTCTTCACCCAAGCGCACGGGATCGTCGCCCTCGCGGGTTTCGCGCAGAACTTTGCTTCCATCGGGATGGGCTACGAGCGCGTTCAGGCGAATGCGGCCTCCCATAACTTCGGCGAAGGCTCCGATGGGAACCTGGCAGCCGCCGCCGAGTTTGTTGAGCAGAGCGCGCTCGCAGGTAGTGGCGACGCGGGCGGCCGCGTCATCAAGAAAGGCCAGGAGCGCCCGCGTTGCCATGTCGCCGTTGCGAATTTCGATTCCCAAAGCGCCTTGCCCGGCGGCGGGGGTCATCACTTCCGCCGGGATCACCTGGCGGACGAGTTGCGTTTTTCCGAGGCGGTTGAGCCCGGCGGCGGCGAGAATGATGGCATCGTAGTCGCCCGATTCGAGCTTGCGCAGGCGCGTATCCACATTGCCGCGCAGCGGGTGAATCTGCAGATCGGGACGAACCGCCTTCAACTGGGCCTGACGGCGCAGGCTGCTGGTGCCAATGTTCGCCCGCTGCGGCAGCGCATCGATACTGGCAAATTTCACGGAACAAAAAACGTCGCGCGCATTTTCGCGGGT
>JGI12270J11330_10001726_pt1 | contig 16106 bp, 15 predicted proteins | sample PeaSoiMetSII2010_FD_11330 | JGI IMG/M metagenome (IMG submission 11330)
GTACTCGATCTCCTAGCATTGGCACCCCCCGTGCACCTCTCTGGTCGTGCTCTGGCACAAAAGAATCTCTCAAGGAGACTCCATGAAGAAGCAAAAGGGTTTCAGTCTTATCGAACTGCTGATCGTCGTGGCGATCATTCTGATCATCGCGGCTATCGCAATTCCGAACCTCATCCGCTCCAAGATGGCGGCGAACGAGGCTTCGGCGGTCGCCTCCCTGCGTACTATCAACACGGGCGAAGTGACTTATAACAACACGTACCCCACGACGTTTGCGACGCTAGGGTCTCTAGGCCCCGGTGCCGCGACCTGCGGAGTTCCCGTCTCAACGGCTGCCTGCTTGATTGACAACCTGCTGGCGAGCGCAACGACGGCTGCTCTTGCAAAGAGCGGCTACGCCTTTAAAATTACCCCGACGGCCACAGGTTATACGTCCGAGGCAGCGCCCGCCAACCAGGGCGTCACCGGCACACGTGGATTCTGCTCCGACCAGAACCTGGTTCTGTTCTACGTGAATCCGGGCGTGACCATGACCTTTGGCACCTGCACGACAGCCAACACGCCACTGTAATAGTTCACCGGCGGGTTAGAAACTTGCGAGAATCACACGGAGCAGGATTCCAATCCTGCTCCGTTTTCTTTGAATTGAACGGCACGGCCCGATGTGGAGACTCCTGTGGTTAATCATTCTGCCAAGTTCCGTCAGTGGAATGACGTTTTCGGTCACAAAGACAACGATTTAGACGGTTGAGTTGTGCCGTTATCTCTAAACTAGCGGAAACAGGGGAGTTATCTTGAGCACTGGATTGGCAAGTTGCTTGCTGTGTTTATTGTTGTCTCTCTTTTTATATACTCAGTGGGGCGCATGATTGGAGACCAGGGCCATGAAGCGCAAGCAAAGCGGGTTTTCGCTGATTGAACTGCTGATTGTCGTGGCGATCATTCTGATCCTTGCGGCCATTGCGATCCCGAACCTCATCATGTCCAAGATGACCGCAAATGAAGCTTCCGCGGTGCAAACCTTGCGCGACATCAATACCGCGGAGTCCGTGTATATCGTCGAGTTCGGCACGGGTTTTTCGCCAGACCTGCCTTCGTTGGGCGGCACCAGCGGAACCGCTACTCCCTCCAACGCTCTTTTGATACCCGACCCCGTCGCACAGGTGCCAAATACGAAAGATGGATTCGGCTTTGCTTATGTGGTTACGGCGAACAATAATCCGAGTAACTCACCATCGAATTATACCGTCAACGCAAATCCTACTAACCCGGGAACCTCGGGGCGCCGGTGGTTCTTCACCGACGAGACCATGGTGATTCGCGCGAATTCAGTAGGCCCGGCGACTGCGAACGATCCTTCCATTTGATTGCGTGTAGCGGGGCTGCTATACATGGACGGGTGATCTTTCGCTTCCTCCAAGCTGACCGCTTTGCCCCCTGTCTAAGAGTGATGCGGTGGATACTCGGCGTAATCCTGGCGCTTCTCCTGCCCGGATGGGTTTCTCAAAAAGCGGCGGTCCTTTGCGGTTCCGAGGAACGTGACGCCCTCCTGGTGCAATTTGAGGTGCGTTACCGGGGAGCCAGGTCGCTCTCCGCGACGTTCCTCCAGGAATACTCGGAGAACGGAAAGGTGATCCGTAAAGAGGCGGGCAAGTCGTACTTCTTGCACCCTGGCAAAATGCGCTGGGACTATGAGGCTCCAGAGAAGGACACATTTCTGGCCGACGGTAAACACGTATGGTTCATCACCCCGGCAGACCACACGGCCACGCGCATGCCGGCGAAGAAGAGCGAAGACTGGCGCACGCCGCTGGCGTTTCTGACTGACGGCATCAAGCTGTCGCGGATATGCGCGCAGGTGGAATGGGCGGCGAATGTCTCGCCGAGGCAGGCCGGGTACAAGGTGTATCGCTGCGAACTCCGTGGGCCGGGAGATGCGAACTCCGTTCGTGAAGGCGTGGTCAAGCCGGGCGGCGCCGCAAAGGCAGCAACTGCGAAAGGAACAGGATCCGTGCTCTTCGAACTTTCGCCGCAGGGCGAGTTGAGCCGCATCCTGATAGATGAAGGAGCCGGCATCCAGGTGGAGTTCACGTTCAAGGACTGGCTGTGGAATCCGGCTTTGCCGAAAGCGCTCTTTCAATTTGAGGCGCAACCCGGCATGGTCATCGTGGATGGTCCGCTACCCGATTCGCCGGGTCTGCGTCAGTAAGGAGTGGAGGGCTTTTCGCTCCGGGCCTGCCGCTTGACCATGACGTTACTGCTCTGCCCAGACCCTTTTGGGGGTACTCTCCGAATGAGGTAAACTTAAGGTCTATGGGGGAATTCGTCTGTCGCGTTGCCGATGCCAATGGGCGGGTCTTCTCGCACGTTGAAGCTGCCGGCACGCTTGAGGAAGCGCGTCAGAAGCTGGCCGACCGTGGCCTGTTCGTCTACTCGGTGCAAACCCGCAGCAGCCTGGTCAGCGGGATGCTCGGAGTGCGCAAGGAACGCAAGATCGGCGGCAACGATTTCCTAATCCTCAACCAGCAATTCAATACCCTGATTAAAGCGGGCTTGCCCATCCTACGCGCGCTGGATCTCCTGGCCACCCGTGCGACAGCTCCCAAGTTGCGGCCCATCCTGACGCAGATCCGCGACCGTGTGCGGGAAGGGAAGTCGCTCTCGGAGGCCGTGGACGAGGCGGGAGTCTTCTCCAAGATGTATTCCACCGCCATCCTTGCCGGTGAAAAGAGCGGCAACCTTTCGGGGGTCCTTGACTACTACATCGCGTACCAGCGAGTCAGTACGGGTGTAAAGAAAAAGATCCTGGCGACACTGGTGTACCCGACGCTGCTGGTGACGGTGGCGTCGATTATCGTGACCTACCTGGTGACCGGTGTGATTCCGAAGTTTGCGCTGTTGTATCGCGATTTGGGCGTGCAACTCCCGGGTCCCACGAAATTTCTGGTGACCGTGACGGTGGACTACCGGCTGTACATTCTGGGGTTGATTGTGATGGTGTTCCTGACGTTGCTGGGCGTCTTTTTCTGGTCGCGCAGTGAAGAAGGAGGGGTGGCTTTTGACCGCTTGAAGTTCCGCGTGCCCGTGCTGGGCGAAACGTTGCTGAAATTCCAGGTGGCCCAGTTTTGCCGTACCCTGGCCACCCTGTTGACCGGCGGTACGCCGCTGGTCAGCGCACTGCAAACCGCGGCTGAGTCCATTACCAGCAGGTTGTTGCAGGGTACCGTGGGGCGCGCGACGCAAATGGTGCGCGAAGGCGAATCGCTCCACGGGGCGCTCTCTGCCAGCAGAGTGATGCCGGAACTGGCGCTCGATATGATCGAAGTCGGCGAGTCCAGCGGCGCGCTCGCCCCGATGCTCAACAGCGTGGCGGAATTCTATGAGGAAGAAGTAAGCCTGCGACTGGGCGCTATGGTGGCGGTAATCGAACCCGTTATTCTTATATTCATGGGCCTTCTGGTAGCCTTTATTCTGATTTCCCTGTATTTGCCGATTTTCTCGTTCTCCATTTCGGGGGCGGGAAAGTGAGGACCGCAATCTCTTATGGCCACACCTGACACTCATCCTCACGATGCCGCCTTGGCCGGAGATGCACCGGACGCGGGGCAGGAACGCGAACAGGCGCGGCGCCTGGCGGACCGTTACCGCTGTGCCTTTATCGACCTGACGGAACAGCGCATTGATGCGGAACTCTTCCGCACCATTCCCGCGGACCTGATGTTCCGCTACAACTTTGTGCCCCTGGTGACGCATAACAACACCTTGGTGATTGCGGTCGCCGATCCGGGCATGGTCATTCTCAGCGACGAACTGCCGCTGCTCCTTGGCAAGAAGCTGGCTTATAAAGTCGCCACTCCCCGCCAGATCGGGGACTTGCTCAAGCGCACGGAGCAGTCGCAGCGCGTGCTGGAACAAGCTACCGAAGCCTTTACGCTGCAAGTCTCCAAGGAGGAAGAAGAGAGCGAAGAGACCATTTCCGGCGACCGCCTGACGCGCGATTCCACGGTGAGCCCGGTGGTGCGGCTCGTCGAAACGATCATCTTTACGGCGCTGGAACGCCGCGCGAGTGACATCCACATTGAAGCGCGGGACGCCGAAGTGGCCGTGAAGTACCGCATTGACGGCGTGTTGCAGCACGCCATGCAGCCCATCGCCAAGGAATGGCACTCCACGGTCATCTCGCGCATCAAGGTGCTCAGCGACCTGGACATCGCCGAGCGCCGCGTGCCCCAGGACGGCCGTTTTCGCGTGAAGTACAAGGGGCGCTACATTGACCTGCGTGTTTCCATCATGCCCGCCAGCCACGGGGAAGACGCCGTGCTTCGCGTGCTGGACAAGGAAACTCTTTCTGAAAAATTCCAGAAGCTCAGCCTGGACGTCGTGGGTTTTTCCAGCGATGAGACGCGGCGTTTCCGGCGCTACATCCACGAGCCCTATGGCATGGTGCTGGTGACCGGCCCAACGGGTTCCGGCAAGACCACCACGCTGTATGCGGCCATCAACGAGATCAAGACGGACGAGGACAAGATCGTCACCATCGAGGACCCTGTCGAATACCAGTTGCGCGGCATCACGCAGATCCCGGTGAACGAAAAGAAGGGCTTGACGTTTGCCCGCGGCCTGCGTTCCATCCTGCGCCACGACCCGGACAAGATCATGGTGGGCGAAATCCGCGACCAGGAAACGGCGCAAATCGCCATTCAGTCGGCGCTGACCGGGCACCTCGTCTTCACTACGGTGCATGCCAACAACGTCACGGACGTCATCGGGCGTTTCATCAACATGGGCGTCGAGCCGTATAACTTCGTTTCCGCTCTCAATTGCATTCTCGCGCAACGCCTGGTGCGCGTGATTTGCGAGAATTGCAAACAGCCCAAGGAGCACTCCGCGGATGAACTGCGGGAGTCGGGGCTCGATCCCGCCGCCGTTGCGGGCTTCCTGTTTGCGGAAGGGCCGGGATGCCTGGAATGCTCCGGCACGGGGTACCACGGGCGTACAGCGATTTGTGAATTACTGGACTTGAGCGACCACATCCGGGAAATGATCGTGGACCGGCGGCCGACCAGCGAAATCAAGCGGGCGGCTATCGAAGAAGGTATGATTACGTTGCGCGAGAGCGGCATGGCGAAAGTGCGGGCCGGCATTACCACGCTGCGCGAAATCAATAAGGTGACCTTCGTTGAGTAGCACCAATGCATACCAGGAAGGCGTTTTCCAGAGCGATGTAGTGCGGCATATTTCGCGCTGGATGGAGGCGATTCCGCATCCGCCACTCGCCGTGGAGATTTCCCCGGGGCGAGTGGCCGGCGCGCGCTTCACACACGGCGGCTCGGTGGACGGGTTTTCCGTGGAGAACCTCCCGCCAGGGGCGATCACCCCCTCGGCGGTCGAGACCAACCTCACCAACCCGGCGGCGGTGAAATCGGCGGTGACCAACGTGTGCCTGCGGTTGGGCGCCAAGGACGAGGACGTGGCGCTCTTGCTGCCCGATCCGGTGATCCGGGTGTTCGTCCAGCACTTNGAGGATTTCCCGCGCTCGGCAGAGGAAGCCCTTCCGATGCTGCGCTGGAAGCTAAAAAAGAGCGTGCCGTTTGAAGTCGACGAAACCCTGCTGTCCTACATGCGCCAGGCGCCCCGCGCGGACGGTGTTGACGTCGTGACGGCCATTGCCAGACTGCGCATTGTCAGGGAATACGAAGCCCTGTTGGAGGCCGCCACGCTGCGGCCCGGCGTGGTGCTCAGTTCGACCTTGGCGGCGATTGCGCTGCTCCATGACCAGCGGCCCACGCTGCTCGCGCGCATTTCGGGAACTTCGCTGACCACCGCGATTGTGCGCGAAGGCGTGCTTGCGGGGTATCGCTGCACGGAACTTCCCACGCATGCGGGCGAGGTCACGCCGCAAATGCTGCTGGAAGAGATCTTCCCGCTGGCCGCCTATTATCAGGACACCTGGCAGGAAGGCATCCAGGCGGTGCGCGTGGCGGGACTCGGCCACCGCTTGCCGGAGTTTGTGCATCCCCTCGAAGTGGAATTCAAGTGCGAGGTGCGTTCGCTCCTGAGCGCGGCGATTTCGGAGGGCCGCCTGGAAGGCGAAGCCCGGTCGCTGGCCGACAAGGAACTCGAGGGGTTGGTCGGCTGGATGTTATACCGAAGCTGAGGGAGAATAGGCGCAACGGATCATGTACGTACGTCTGAATCTGGCAACCAAGCCGCTGGTCAGCCACCGCCCGTTCTTGACGGGAGCGGCGATAGCCGCGCTCCTGGCCGGCATTCTGTTTGCTCTTCTCGGCTGGCGCTTCTACTCGTTGCGCCGGGCGGACGCGGATTTGCGCGCCCGCACGGAGAAAGTACAAACCGAGATGTCGCAGATGTACGCCAAGCGCCAGCAACTGGACAGCTTCTTTGCCCAGCCGGAGACAGTGGGCCTGCAGGACCGCGCCAAATTCACCGCGGAGGTGATGGAAGGCAGCAGCTTTAACTGGACGCAGTTGTTTATGGACCTGGAACACACGCTGCCCGCGGGCGTGCACGTCTTGCGCATCGAGCCGAAGCTGGATAAGAGCGGCGCCGAAGTCTCGTTCGCGATTGGCGCGGCGAATGAGGATGCCAAACTCAAGTTGCTCAAGGCGTTTGAAGGCTCCAAGAGCTTTTCTGGGCTGAAACTCACGGATGAGCACACCAGCGCGCCGGCGCAGCCGGGCGGCGACCCGCTCACCGTGGAGTTCACCGCGGTGTACTCGGCGATCTGAACATGCGCAACTTCTACATCGAGAAGCGCATCATCCTGGCCTGCCTCGGCGTGTTGCTGGTGGCGGATGCCGCTCTCGCCTATTTCAACCTGAAGATGAATACCGCGCGGGAAACACCCCAGCAGGTGCTCGCCACTGAAACGCGCCAATTGAAGCTGCTGAAAGCGGACGTGGAACGCGCCACCGCGATTCAGAAGAACATTCCCGAAGTTTTGAAGAAGTTTGACGCTTTTGAAGCGGACTTGCCCCCCGCAAGCAAGGGCTACTCCTTGATTTCGGAGGAACTCAACGGTTTCGCGCGCGACACCCGCCTGCTCATCGGCGATCTGAGGTTTCACCAGAAGGAGTTGAAGGAGCATAATCTCGACCAGGTTGAAATCGAAGCGACCGTCACAGGCGATTACAACGGCATCGTGCGCTTCGTGAACCATCTGCAGCGTTCCAAGAGCATCTACATCCTCGATTCAATGCAATTGGAATCGGATCCTTCGGCGCAGGGATCCGCAAATTCTTTGCGCATCACCCTGCAAATGCGCACGTATTTCCGGAAGGCTTGATGGCACTGACGAAACAACGNAAACAACTCTTGGTGCTCGCGGCGTTGGTGGTGGTCGCGGCGGTGGTCTGGTATACCTATTTTGGCCGCACGCAGGGTGCGCCGGGGGACGTAGCGTTCCACGCAGACAGCTATACGCCGATCAACGCCCAGGATTTCAGCATTATCTTCAAGCAGCGCGGCAATGCGCAAAAGACGGAGTACAAACCTTCCGGCCGCAATCCATTCGTCGCTACGCCGATCCCGCCCCCGGTGGCGGCAGTGACGGCGCCACAAGCTCCGGTGAAACCACGCTGGGCGGACTACACCGTGCCGAAAGAGGTGATCGTGCCGCCGCAGTTGCCGTGGAAGTTTTTCGGTTACGGCAATCTGCCCTCCAGCGGAGCGCGCGAGGCCTTTCTGCTGGATGGCGAAGATGTGCACATCGTCGCTGAAGGCGAAGTGGTGCAGAATCATATCCGCATCGTGCATATCGGGAATGAACGGATCGAGTACGAGGACACCAATACGGGAGCGCGCAATTCCAACGCCATCGAGGCCGTTCCGGCGCCTTCCGCATGAGCAAAGCATTCACAAACCGCGCGCGAAACTTCGGCCAGCGGGGGTACGCCCTGCTTGTCGTGATGTTTTTGCTGGCCCTGCTGCTGCTTACGACCATAACCGTTGCGCCCAATGTGCTGACCAACGGGCAGCGGGAAAAAGAAAAAGAAATGGTGTGGCGCGGCAACCAGTATGTTCGCGGAATCAAGCGCTACTACATGAAGACGCACCGCTTTCCGACTGAGATCGATGACCTGGTCAAGCCGAAGACCGGCATTCGCTTCATGCGCCAGGCCTATAAGGATCCCATGAATGACCAGGATGGGTCGTGGCGCCTGATTTACGTGGGACCTAATGGCCAGCTCATCGGTAGTCTGAAGACCCCGGCTTCCGGCGGACCAGGAATGTCTGCCTCGGGTTTCGCTGCGCCGGCAGGTTCGCAGGGATCCGGGTCAGGTTTCGGCAGTTCTTCGTTCGGGGGTTCTTCCTTCGGGCAATCCTCGTTTGGCGGTTCGTCTTTCAGCGGATCTTCGTCGAGCGGCTCCACATTCGGAGGGTCATCGTTCGGCAGCGGCAATACATCCAATTCCGCCGTGGGCTCCAGTGGATTCGGGAATAGTACGCCGGCCCCAACCGGCCAACCAGACGCCAACGGTCTGAACCCCGCAGGCACAGACTCCATGTCCACGCCGCAGCCCATCACCCCGGGCGAAACGCCCACGATCATTGGGGGCAACATCATCGGCGTGGGCAGCAAGATCAACAAAAGTTCTTTTCTGTGGTACGACAAGGCAAAGAATTACCGCCAATTTGAATTCATCTGGGATCCCTCCAAGGACACTGCTGGCGGGCTGGGAGGTTCGATGCAGACCGGCCCCGGCCTGGGAACGCCAATTGGTGCGCCGAGCCAGACGTCGCCGTCCTCCTCGGGCTTTGGCCAAAATCAAAATCCAAACTCAAATCCTTTGTCGAACACACCCCTGCAAGCACCGCCCCCAAATCAGAACTGATCCTGAAGCCCAGACTTCGAGTCGCTCATCTCTTCTTCACGTTTGATTCCAGACTAATTCGGAGTGCGGCGGCTTGCCGCCGCTTTTTGCGGTCCCGGAGTGCAGGCCTTCTGCTTCATCGCACGGATTTTGTGCGAGGAATCCCTCCGCAAATTCGGATTTCAGACGAAAACCTAAGGATGGGTGTCCTTCTGGTGTTTGGGATGAAGCGAATCGAGAGTTACTTCCCGGCGGGCAGGCCTTCCACTTTGACGGTGGACTGCGGCTTGCTCTCCGCGGCGCCCGACTTGAGATGCGCGTAGCTGCGCGAAATTGCCCGCACGTACTTTAGCGTCTCGGGATACGGCGGCACGCGCCGGCCGTACTGCTCCACTCTTTCGGGTCCCGCATTATAGGCGGCCAGCGCCAGCGTCAAGTCGTTGTGATATCGCGCCAGCATGTCTTTCAAGTAGCGCGTGCCCGCCTCGATATTCTCCTGCGGATCGAAAACATCGTGGACACCCAATCCTAGGGCCGTTTGCGGGAGCAACTGCATCAGCCCGCGCGCATTTTTGGGCGAGACCGCTTTGGGGTTGAAATTCGATTCGATGGCGATGACGCAATGGATCAGGTCGGCGTCCACGCCATTCCGCTCGGCCGCCGCGCGAATGATGTCGTGGAAGGGTGTATTGGGGCTCAGCGGCTCGGGTAGGGGATCAAAGACCTCTTGCGGTTCGATGCCCACCACATCGCTGGCGGGTACTTCGGCGACACCCCCGTTCATCTGCAAGCGATACTTGTCGCCCAGCAACTCGTAGCCGGTGACATTCAGCCGGGCGCCGCTGCGCAGCACCACGTAATCCGCCCGCGCGGGGGGGGGGGGGGGGGGATGGCCCTTAGGCGCACTCCGGAGCCTCCCGAAGGGCGAATTGGGCGATGGCCTCCGCCACACCGTCCTCGTCGTTGGAACGCGTCACATGCCAGCCGCGTGTTTTCAATTCCGGCACCCCATTCTCCATGACCACGGGGATACCTGCAAAGGATAGCATTTCCAGGTCGTTATGATTATCCCCAATGGCCAGGATTTCCGCCGCGGAATAGCCCCGAAGGCCTGCCCATTCGGCCAGGGCGGCGCCCTTGGAAACCCGGGGGTGGATGACGTCAATCATGGCGAAATCCTTATCCTCATAGACGGTTACGGCCAGGGAATAGTCTTCCGCGAAGGGCACATTGCGAAGCGTCTTCTCGACCTGCCGCATCGGCGCAACGGGGCCCGTAAACATTACCTGGATGGGGTCCTCGTTCAGGCAGTCTTCTAGCGGCTGCGATTCACCCAGGAATTCGCGGTTGCGGGTGTAGTAGCCGCCGCGCGTGGGATCCTCCCAATCGATCTTTTCTAGTATCACCTGGTTGGCCTGGGGGCGGTCGAAAACCACGGCGGCGCCCTCGCGCCAGAACTCGGTGGACTCAAGTACGCGCCGCGCCGTGGCCATCGGCAGCAGATGGCGCACGTGCGTGTGGCCCTGCTTGGTCCGAACCATTGCGCCGTTATTTACGATCATCGTCAGCGGCGAGGGAATCTGGTGCGCCACGGGGAGGGCAAAATCGAAGCGGCGGCCGGTCACCAGCGCGACCTCGATGCCGCGGCGTGTGGCTTCGGCGATGGCTTCGCGGTTGGCCGGGGAAACTTCCCAGCGGCTGTTGAGCAGCGTGCCATCAATATCCAAAGCGATCAGTCGGACGGCCATAACTCCAGTGTACCGGATGCGGCAGCAGAATGAAGTAACGAGAGTGTGAAGAAGTTACAAGCAAGAGCCACCTTGGCTTTTGCTGTTCCACATTTTCCACCTTTTGGAGTGCGGCGGCTTGCCGCAGCTTTTGCCCTTGCAACTCCATCTGCCGATTGATCGCTTGGGAGCAATGGGAAGCACCGTAAAAGCGAGAGCAAGCTCTCGCACTCCAAAGGCGACCCTCCGGATGGGTCACTTGCCAAATGTTGCCCTGGAGTCAGCTCATCACCGCCAGGCCGATTGCAAAGTCCAGACCTCCAGCTTCACGATGCGCGCTTGTCCGCCGCTGGAATACAACTCAATGCCTTGGCTGTCGCGGGAAGGGAAGATGGCGTCGGAAATTACGGTCGCGCCGTTATTGACGAAAACCTCGACGGAGGAACGATCCACGAAGATGTGCAGCTTGACCCGCTCGCCACCAACCGGGAGCAGCGGCCCTGCGTGACGCCCCGGGAACTTTGGATCGAACGCGGTATCCCCGGAGCGCGTCCGGTCCACGAACACTTCTTGTTTGGCCCAATCCACGCCGATTGTGGTGGCTTCGTCCTTCCCCTTGCGCACGCGAATCCCCGCTTCCGCGGAATTGCTGCTATCAAGGTCGGCGATGATTTCCAGTGCGTCCCCATGGACTCGCTTGGCCAGCAAAGCGCCGTTCGCCGCCGCGATGTCCATTTCGCCCAAACTCACGTGGTTCCGGCGCAGAACCTCCAGCTCCTTTACAGGACTCTGCACCAGGCGGATTCCTTCGGGGAAGCGTATCAGGCTGAGCACTCGCGGGATGGATTGCACACCGCACCACGGGGACGTGGGGACTTTTCCGGCGTACTCCCAGTTCAATAGCCAGCCGAGCCAGATGCGGCGGCCATCCGTAGCAGGAATGTCCGAAAATGAGGTTGAGGCGTAGAAATCCTTCCCGTAGTCGGCCCACAGAACCTGCTCCGCCGGATTCGCATTGACAAACGTTGTCCCATCGAACTGCCCGACAAAATACTGATCCGCCGATCCGCCCATCAGGCCGCCGGGATTCACATTGATGCTAAGCACCCAGCGGCTTTGACCGGCTTCCCCTTCCACGGGAAGTGGAAACAAGTCCGGGCACTCCCAAACTCCGGCGGTTCCGCCCGCGGGGCCAAAATCGCTCAAGGCGCTCCAATGCTTCAGGTCCGTCGAGCCAAAGAAGCGCACCTTGTGCAGCGTCGGCAGCGCCGCAACCATCACCCACGTATGGCTGGGTTCGTGCCAGAACACTTTGGGATCGCGGAAATCCTGCATGTGCAGGTCGAGCACGGGATTGCCTTCATACTTCGTCCAGGTGCGTCCCCAATCGTTGCTATACGCGAGGTTTTGAGTTTGCAGTGTTTGGGTGTGGCCGGTGTAAATCGCCACAAGGCAGGAGGGCTCGGCCGCATTCGCCTCCTTGCAAAAACCGCTGGAGTTGTGCCAGTCCACGACCGTGCTGCCCGAAAAAATCATGATTCCGTTTTCTTCGGGAATTGCCACCGGCAGATGCTCCCAGTGAACCAGGTCCCGGCTGACGGCGTGGCCCCAGCTCATGTGTCCCCACTCGTTCCCGAAGGGATTGTATTGGTAGAACAGGTGATATTCCCCCTTGTAGTAGATTGGGCCGTTGGGATCGTTCATCCAGTTCTTGGCGGGAGTGAAGTGATATTGCGGCCGATACGTTTCGTCGTACAGCGCATCGGGGTTCGTGCTTTGCGCAAGAAGACTCGTACCGAGCAACAGCACGACGAGTGAGGCGAAGCTAAAAATCCGGATGCACGCCCATTCCATGCGAGACTCCCTCCGATTCATTGTGAACCCCATTATGTCCTCACTTTGCAGGTGAACAAACACCAGGGTAGTCCCTCAGTTTCCAGCTAGCGCGATTGTCAGGCACTTGAGACAACAGGAAGACCAGATTTGTCCGTCAACCCTTGGAAGTCGTCTTTTTCTTCTCCGCATCCAGACTCGTCCTGAACAAGCGGTGTGCCAACCAGAACACGGTAGCGACTACCAGGCCAATTATGCTGAAGGCCGCTACCTCGCCGCGAAGGAGAAAGAATGTCTGGTGAGTGAGAATCGCAAGGGCAGTGCCACCAGATGCCCAAGTGAAGATGAACAACCAACTGAAGATGAAAAGCTTGTCGACACCCTTCAGAGATGTGAGCCTTCTCCATGAAAAAGCGAGCACGCCAATACCTGTCAAAGGCAAAATGGCAACGACAAAAAGTACCCAAGCACCCACCGGATTTGGCTCCGCATCAGGGATTCTATGCGCCCCGTGTCGGATTGTCCCACGAATTTTCGTCCCAGTACCCATATGTCCGATCAAAGCGTCGGCTGATCGGAAACGGACCTACTGCCAACACCAGAGGTCTTAGCCCACGAAAAGGGCTCGTGCTAGACTGCCGTTCATGGCGACTCACCGGCTCTATTACGACGATTCTTACATGCAGAATTTCGAAGCGCAGGTGCGCGGCTGTGTGCCCGCGGAGCCCGTGGCCACCGATTCTGGCACGCGCCCCGCCTGGGAAGTTCTCCTCGACCAGACGGCGCTCTATCCATCGTCGGGAGGGCAGCCAAACGATCTGGGCAAGCTCGGCGAAGCGAATATTCTGGATGTGCGCGACGATGGCGAAGAGGTTCTCCACATCGTGGACCGCGAACTCGTTCCCGGCCCCGTGCTAGGCTGCGTGGCGTGGCCGCGCCGCTTCGACCACATGCAGCAGCACACCGGGCAGCACCTGCTCTCGGCGATGTTTCAAGAGCGCTTCGGTTTGCCAACAGTGTCGTTTCACCTGGGCGGCGATCTCTGCACCATTGATTTGCGCGGGCCGGAGCCGTCCGCGGACGTGCTGCTAGGCGCACAGCGGGCGGCGAATCAGATCATTTTTGAGGATCGGCGCGTCATCGTGCGTTACGGCACCGCGGACCAACTCGCCCATCTCGGTGTGCGCAAGGAAGTGGAGCGCGAAGGCATCCTGCGCGCCATCGAGATTGAGGGCGCGGACCTGCAGCCCTGCGGCGGCACGCACGTGAAATCCACCGGGCAGATCGGCATGTTGCTTGTGCGGCGTTGCACCAAGGTGCGCCAGGATTTTCGCGTGGAATTCGCCTGCGGCAGCCGCGCGGAGCGATTAGCCACCGACGAATTTGCGTTGCTGCGCACGCTGGGCGAGCGGCTGAGTTGCGCGCCGGAAGAGTCGCTAGCGGCAGTCGAAAAGGCATTTGCCGAACGCGACGCGAACTTCAAGGCGCTGCGTGGGGCATTGCAGCAACTCGCGGAAGCGCGCGCGGAACTGCTGACCACGGCGGCGATGAAGGAAGGTGGCTTGCGCGTGGTGGCTGAAGTGCTGCGCGACGTTCTTCCGGAGCTTTTGCTGCCGCTGGCCACCGAACTTGCGAAGAAAGAACACACCGTCGCCCTGCTCGCGCTGGAATCGTCAGGGCAACTCGTCTTCGCGCAACATCCCTCGTCAGGGAAGGACCTTGCCGCGCTGCTCAAGCAAGTATTCGCCACATTCCCCGGCAAAGGCGGCGGCACGCGCGATTTCGTCCGCGCCAGACTCAGCGAGCCCGGCTCCTCGGCCGCAGCCATAGCCCTAGCCCGAAAACTGTTGCTTGGATAGCAGCGCGTGGGTCAACGCAAGAGCCTTTTCGAGAGACAGAGCTCCCAGACCCCGGCACATGGGAGAGTTGTCAGTTTTCAGTTGTAAGTTTTCAGTTCTGAGTTTAGGAGAAGAGAAACCCCAAGACCTAAGCACAGAATCCGTGCCTGGGGCGTCCGCGAAAGCGGTGTACACTTGCCGACATGGAAAAAGCAAAGTTTCAGCCGAACGGTTGTGCGGGGTTCCTGTGGTTCGGAGGATGGCTCTTCACCATCGGATATCTACACTTGACCTTTTGGAAGGGCGTCTTCGCGATTCTGTTGTGGGCCTACTATCTTGGCGCGCACTTCAGCTCGATCGCGCACTAAGAATTCAAGATTGCCTGCGCCTTAGGTACCCAGGCCACCTTTGGGAGTTATATGTTGCCCGAGGGCAAGACGCCGAAAAGCCGGTACGCTGCCCAAGCTCCAGCAAAGAGTTCCACTGCAATCAGCGGGAACCAGTACACCAGTGGTACCCAGGTCATCAGGCTTACCATGATGAGCCCGTGAGCCACCGCCAGCCCTGCAAGAAACGCGATAAGGGACGCCCGTTTGAGATGTCCGCGAAATCCTCGCACAAATAGCGGAATCGCCAGAATTGAATTCCACGCGAAAAACACCCAAACCTCGTTGACGTGATACTTATCGGCTAACTCGAATGAGCTGACCCCAAATAAACACAGCAAAATTGCCAAGCCAACCACCAGCAGCCCGTCCCGGATTCCTGTAATTCTTATCTTCATGCGGACACAGCCTTACGGCTAGTCCTGTCCTTTTTCATGGGGGTGGGACAAGGCGTAGTTTCTGGGGTGATTTTGGATTTCATATGCGCAGCATACCACCTCAATCAATTACCGGGCAGCCACAGTCGGCAGAGGGTTTGGTGGCTCTTCTGACTTAATGAAGGCCGCTCAGAGTTGCCTCAGCGCGCTAAGCCTCTCCCAGTCGCCGCCTACTTCGTTGGGTTATGATGAGCCAATCCGCGGATGTGCTGACAGGAGGACGCGCGAAAATGCTGCTTCAACTTATTCTTGGAGTGCTGGCGGCAATTCCAGCAGGGCATGCTGGGGTCCACCCGGCGAGTGTGCGCGTCGCCGTGTGCCAGATCCTGGCCATTGATAGCGATCGCGAGGGAAATTTCCGGCGCATCGAGTACGCTCTTGCGGATGCCCGGGCCCAACATGCGCTGATCGCGGCATTTCCGGAATCCGTGATTCTTGGCTGGGAGAATCCCGAGGCTCATCGCATGGCGGCTCCGATTCCCGGCGCGGACAGCGATCGCATCGCGGCGCTCGCGCGCAAGTACGAACTGATGATTGCGATCGGGCTGGACGAGCGGGATGGCGAGCATCTCTACGACTCCGCCATTCTGGTGGACAGGACCGGAAAGCTCCTCTGGAAGCACCGGAAAATTAACGTCCTGCCGGAGTTGATGACCCCGCCTTACTCCGAGGGCAAGGCCGAAGACATTGGCGTGGTCGAAACAGAATACGGCCGCATCGCGCTGCTGATTTGTGCGGATACGTTCAGCGATGCGAATGTCGAACGCATCAAGCGAGGCAAGCCCGATTTGATGATTGTGCCGTATGGCTGGGCTGCGAAGAACGAAGAGTGGCCCGAGCATTCGCAAAAACTGGTGGAACTCGTTGTGAAGCGGGCAAGGGACGTGAAGTGTCCCGTGGTCGGAATCGATTTAGTGGGTGTGATGAGTTCGGGCCCCTGGAAGGGTTATACGTATGGAGGGGCGAGCCTGGTAGTCGACGCCTCGGGAACGATCCTTGCGACGCTGCGAGATCGCGACGTGGACGTGCAAGTTGTGGAAGTGCAACCGGG
>JGI12270J11330_10001728_pt1 | contig 16099 bp, 11 predicted proteins | sample PeaSoiMetSII2010_FD_11330 | JGI IMG/M metagenome (IMG submission 11330)
TGGCCCGCCGCAACGCCCGCGGCGGGCGCAGCGCAGAGGAGCACCTGGTGGCGGCGCTGCGCTGCCTGTACAAGCGCGCCGTGGACGACGGGCTGATCGCCGAGGCGGACAACCCGGCTCGGAAGGTGGCTAAGCCGCGTCGCCTGCCGACCACCCGGCGGGCGTTGCCGGATACCCGGCTGACGGAGATCAATGAGGTCGCCGCGAGGACGGGCGATGATCCGGAGCTGGACACCCTGTTGTTGCGGCTGCATACCGAGACGGCCTGCCGCCGCGGCGGCGCGCTGGCGCTGCGGCCGCGGGATCTGGATCCGGAGCAGTGCCTGGTCCTGCTGCGGGAGAAGGGCGAGACGGTCCGTTGGCAGCCGGTCTCGCCCACGCTGATGGGCCGCCTGGTCGAGCACGGCCGCGAGCGGCACGCCCCGGCGGACGGGCAACTGCTCCGGTACACCGACGGGCGGCCGATTACCAGCCGGCGGTACGACCACCTGTGGGTGCGGATCGGCCGGCACCTGCCCTGGGTGGCGACTCAAGGCATAAGTACCCATTGGATTCGCCACACGATCTTGACTTGGGTCGAACGGAATTTCGGGTACGCCGTCGCCCGCGCCTACGCCGGCCACACCGACAGTGGCAGCGATACCGGGGCCACGTCAACCTATGTCCGTGCGAGCCTCTCTGAGGTGGCTGCCGCGCTGGCCGCGCTGACCGGCGAGCCTCACCCGCTCGCCACAGCGGAAGGGTGGTGACCGGCATGACCGCAGTCGCCATCGACGCCTCCCGCGCCGCGAACCCGGCCCTGGGTGGTCCGGTCCCGGCGCGGACCGGCGGTCCGGCCGCCGCGGACCGGTCCCCGACGGTTGCCCGGCCGGGCCGGGCTATCCGGTCCTGGCCGCTGCTGGTCCTGGCCGCCCCGGCCGCGGCTGAGGTGTTCTCCGGGTGGGTCGGCATCGCGCAGAAGACCGGGTTCGGCCTGGTCTCCCCGCTGCCGGGCATCTGGCCCGCGCTGCACCTGGACACCGCCATCACCCTCCCGGTCGGCGTCGAGACCTACGCCGCCTACGCCCTGCGCGCCTGGCTGGCCCGCGACCAGATAGTCAGCGACCAGACCCGGCGGTTCGCCAAGTGCGGCACGGTCCAGCCGCTGATCGGACGGGACGACGGCGCCGGGGTCTGCGGGCCCTGCGCCGGCCATGCCGCCGCCTACACCTGCAGCCAGTGCGGGCGGCACGGCAACCCCCACAGCCGGGGCCGGTGCGCCCACTGCGTGCTCGCCGAACGAGTCGCCGGCCTGCTGGCCGGGCCTGACGGCACGATCGCCCCGCAGCTGGAGCCGCTCGCCGCCGCCCTGGCGGCCGCCCCCTCGCCGTTTCCGGCCATCCAGTGGATCAAGGAGAGCCCGAACACCAGGCTCCTCGCCCGGCTCACGGCCGAGGGCCGCACGCTCAGCCACGAGCTGCTGGACGAGCTGCCACCGACCAGGAACCAGCGCTACATCCGCCAGGTCCTCGTCCACACCGGCGTCCTGGCCGAGCGCAACGAGGACATCGAGCGGATCCCCGGGTGGCTCGAGCACGAGCTCGCCGGCAAGCCCGCAACGCACGCCAGCCTGGCGCGGCCCTTCCTGCACTGGTTCCTGCTACGGCGCGCCCGCCAGCGGGCGGACCGCCGCCGCTACCCCGCCTCCGCCGACCGCGACCTGCGGCGCAGGGTGAGCGTCGCCCTGGAGTTCCTGGCCTGGGCCGACGAGCGCGGCATCACCCTCGCCGACCTCACCCAGGAGCACATCGACGACTGGATCGCCGGAGCCCGCAGCCAGCGCCGCTACCTGATCCGCTACTTCCTGACCTGGACCACCAGCCGCCGCCTCACACAGAGCCTTGCCGTCCCCGCCATCCCGCGCCAGGAACCGCAGACCCTGCTCGGCGAAGACGACCGCTGGCAGCTCCTCCAGCGCTGCCTCACCGACGACACCATGCCGGTCGACGTCCGCGCCGGCGGCGCGATCACGCTGCTCTTCGGGCCGTCCGCCGAACGGCTCTGCCGCCTGACGCCTGACCACCTCAAGCCCGGCGGAAAACACGACCGCCTGGTCCTAGGCCGGCACCCCGTCCTGCTGCCCCCGCGACTGGCCGCCATCCTCCGGCACCTCGCCGAGCAGCCCAGCCCCCGCCCCCAGCTCTCCCGGAGCAGCCCGGGACCACGATGGCTCTTCCCGGGCATGGTCCCGGGTAAGCCGATCTCGACCCACGGCATGACGCAGAAGCTCGGCCGCCACGGCATCTCGGTCCGCGCCGGCCGGAACTCGGCCCTCGCCGCGCTCGCTGCCGACCTCCCCAGCCCGATACTCGCCGACCTGACCGGGATGCACCGCCACACCGCGCTCCGCTGGGTCGCCTACGCCCGCAGCCACTGGGCCGACTACCTCGCCGCACGCGCCGCCGACCAAGACCAGGCACGCCAGCCCGAAGGAACACTGTGGCTGACTTTAGGAAGTCTAGTCGAATGACTAGACGGTTACTATAACATGCGGCCATGAACGGCACTCCCCTGCAGGCTAGTCAGCAACTTGGATTGCTTGATCTATCGGTCGACCTATCTGTTCCCGAGGTTTACTCAGGAACAGAGTTCACACTTTATTTGCACGTTAAAAACCCATTCTCTCAGCCCGTGTGGATAAAGTCTGTTGAGTTGAGCCTTCCAGTACAACTTTCCGCGCTCGAGTCAAATAGGAAAACTCAAGGCATTCCAGAAAATAGTGGGCATGCTGATGAGGTGACCAAAAATGTTATCCGGGAACGTCAGTCCGAGATCAAGCGCCTTCGTGACTTGGCCGCAACTGACAGTACGACCGACAGCGAACGCGAGAAGTCCCTCGTAAGAGCAAGAGAGCTTGAAGGCGAGATGCGCGCCGATCTGGCCAGCCTTAGCGGCGCCTTGTCAGTGGCGTCCGCCGGGGACTCGAACGTTACCCTGAATGACTACGGTGCAGCAAACACTAGTGTTCACGCCGCCGGAGATTCTAACGTTACAATGAGGATTATTTAAAAGTCCTCAGTTGATAACGGCTCCCGCGTAATACGCAATCGTCACCAAATAGACTCTCATCGCTTCGGCGCGCCTGCCGGAGCAACGGCTTCTCCATCCGATAGAAGGGATGTGCTACCAAACCTTTCACGAACGGAGAAGCCGTGCGCTACGATCGTATGTCAGGACTTGACTCAGAGCAACTCGACGAACTGGTATGGCGCATCAAAGATCAGCTTGAAGAGCCGTGGCATAAGGGAATCGGGCGGCCGAAGGACCTTTCCCTGCGAGAAGCCGTCGTCGTGGCATGCGGCTATATGCGACAGAACATAACCCAGGAAGTCTGGGCGGAGATATTCGATACGTCGCAGCCGGTAATCTCCGGGATTATCGCGAAGTTCACGCCGCTTATCGAGGCGTCCACTGAAGAGGACAGGCCAACCGTCGACGAGGCGAAGGAAGCTGCGGCCCGCGAGCAGACGGTGCTGGTAGACGGCTTCCTGGCACCCACCTGGTCGTGGCGCGATACACCAGAACTATGGTCGGGAAAACATAAGACGACCGGCTTTAACGGGCAGGCCATCGCGAACCTCCGGGGCGATCTCCTCTTCGTGTCCGAGCCCGTTACCGGGCATAGTCATGACATGACAGCCCTCGCTGAGACGGAGACCGCAGATATCATTGCAGCCGCCTACAGCGGGATCGGCGACAAGGGCTATCAGGGTTCGGACTTCATCACCCCGTTTAAGAAGCCGCAAGGCGGGGAGTTGCTTGACTGGCAGAAGGAATTCAACACCCAGGTAAACAAGCTGCGCGCCCCGGTCGAGCGCGCGATCGCCCATCTCAAATCCTGGCGTATTCTTCACACCGATTACCGGCGGCCGCTCCGCACATACGTCACGTCCTATCGGGCAGCTGTAGGACTGTACTTCTTTAAACTGAATTTTCAATAAGCTTCATAGCACTCCGCTTCCTGAGAGATGCTATCATTGCTGAACTGGACCAGCGCGCCGGGAGCCGCGACAATAACCTGTTAGTGCCTATAAGGTAGAGTTTTCACCAAGGGCCATTAGAGCCTGTCGGGTGGAATCATCGAAATTTTTGTTGTCCCGCCATCTTTTAGCGCCGCGAGCAATGCTGCGGAGCGCGACCTTGTCGAATTTAGCATCCCGGAAGAATGTGTTGGCTAGATTAGCACCTGTGAAGTCCGCCCCTGCAAGTTCTGCGCCTTCAAGATGTGCCTCCTGCATAAGCGCCCGTTGGAACTTTGCGCCGCGCAAGTCGGCACCCTTCAATGTTGCTGAGACGAGATCTGTTTCATGCATAACTACGCCTCGGGCTTTGGCGCCGTTAAGACGTGCTTCGCCAAGAACGGCTCGCGAGCAATAAGCTCTCTCCAGGTTGACCTCACGGCCGCGCAAGCGGAACAGCTTGGCATCAGTTAGCCGTGCCCCAGAGAGGTCAGCGAACGCAATGTCGACAACAACATCCCCGAAGTCAATACCAGACACGTCGAATCTCTGTAGGGATGCCCCAGTTAGATCCAGGTCACGTGGCACACCATCACCATAATGCTCTGAATTTCCGAAGAGCAGACGGAGCAGCCGTTCCAGGTCGGCCCTGAGCACGCGTGCCACTGCTTCAGTTGGTTTCAGACGAAGATTGGCCGCCAACACGACAAGCAGGTCAGCGTGAAAGGGTGAGTACCGCGGCTTGATGTAGGTAGCGAGAGCAGCTGCAGCATTGACTTGGAGTGTCTGCGACTTTGATCCGAGGTTAGTAATCACGCCCGAAAGATTGGTATCGAATCGACGCAACGACTCTTCCTCACTGGCGATGCGTGCCTTGCGATGTTCCTCTTGTAGCTGTTGGCGCGCCGCCTCAAGATCAGACGCCTGCTTCCATAGGGTAGCGCCCACTGTAGCGATCGCCGCAAGCACTGTCACAAAGGGTGCCCACGCCAGAAGCCCATGCAGAGTACCAGCATTCTGAGCATTGCTTATCTGAAGCTGACGGATCTCCTCACGCAGTTTCTCGTCCTGCAATTGCGAAGAGCTGAGCCCGCTTAGCGATAGGCCCATTGACTGCGAACGAAGGTTCAGCCCGACCAACAGGCCGATAAGGCCAACGGTCAGGGCAAGCAGCGCCGACATGGGCAGCACCAGGGACTTGGGGTGCCTGGGCTGCTGATCGGGCGTTCCCTGGACGCTGGGTGGCGGGTGCTGCGATTTCATCATTGATGGGGCTCCTGGTAGGGTTTGGGCGTCGAATCCATTCCTGTTCCAAGAGCCCTTGCCAACCGCCTCATCCCGATCCCCTCCTGCCTAACGTTAGTCCCTCACAAAACCACATGCCGGGCAGGATGCGCTAGTAGCAAGTTCCGGCTAGCCCGCAAGTAGCCCGTGTCCGAGAAGGATGGCATACTAGTTATACGTCCCGGGTGGGAGGTGAGCCTACGTCGCAAGGGGTCAGGCCGCCCACCCGGGTCGTCTGATCCTTGTACAGTGAGCTCTTATCAGTGGCTGGCACGTGAGCATCTTGTGCTCGAATTGGACGGAGGATCATGCCGGGAAGGCATCAGCTTTGAAGTTTCATAGTCTTGCCATCACAAACCTTCGGGCAATCAAGAACTTCTCGATTTCTGACTTGCCTAACTTCGTCGTCATCGCTGGACAGAACGGATGCGGCAAGTCCTGTGTATTCGACGCCATACGGCTCCTCAAATCAGTCTACGGCGGATACCTGGCGAATGAATACCATCAGTGGTTCGGTGAGTTTAATATCAACCTCCAAGACCCGCAAAGTATCAATAAACTATTTCGTGATATAAGCCTGCCGATCAATATAGAGGCTACTATCTCATTCGCCGATACTGAGGTTGCCTATATCCGTGAACAAATTGAGGCGCTGGTCCAACCGATCGCATGGCAGGAGGTTACTCGTCAGCCTGTCGATTACTGGACCTTCACTCGTATAGCGTATGCGACCCAACTTCGCCAAATGCAACCAGAGATCAATGCGGCAGTCTCTCGACTATCGGCCGAAGTGCAGGCAGAGCTGGATGCTACAAACATTCACAAAATAGCCCTTCAAATCCAACCGTCAGGTCAGATGCAGACTGCCGTGTGTAAGACGGCAGAAGCTGCCTTTCAAGCTTACGAGCCTACCCATCTAGGTGTTATTGAATACCATAGTGCTTCCCGGACGTATTCGAGACAAGCCGTCGGCGGGCTCAATCTGGATGTTAGAGCATTTGAGGACCAGCGGCGGCAGCAGCGGCTCTACAATGCTCAGAACAAATATCAGAACGTTAAGACGGAGCTGGCGAGCAGCTTCCTGCGCAACCTAATTGCCAGAGAGTCCGGCAACCCTAAAGAGGAAGATGATCTTAACGCCACACTCTCAGAGCTATTCCAGACCTTCTTTCCAGATAAAAGCTACGAAGGTGTGCAGCCCCAAGCCTTTGGATCATTGGAATTTCCTGTTCGGCTAAGCTCCGGTGAACTACACGATATCGATGAGCTCAGTTCCGGTGAAAAGGAAATTCTTTATGGATATCTAAAGCTTCGTACGGCCACTCCTCCCAACTCGGTAATTATGCTTGACGAGCCTGAGCTTCACCTGAATCCAAGTCTTATTCATGGTTTCACAGACTTCTATTATCGCCATCTAGGGGTAGCGCAGCACGACCAGTTGTGGCTCGTAACCCACTCGGATACCCTCCTCCGCCAGGCCGTCGGCAATATCAACTACCGCGTCTACCAAATGGTTCCTGCTCTCGCTAGCGAGGAGGGTGCCAATCAGGCTGTTGAAGTTGTAGCAGACGATGATGTAGAACGGACAACCATAGCTCTAGTTGGAGATCTCGCTTCTTATCGCCCTCACGGAAAGGTTGTGATTCTCGAAGGGAAAACTGAAGATGGCTTCGACGTGAATATGGTCAAGCGCCTATTTCCCGAATTCGCACGTCATCTGAATTTGGTAAGCGGCGGACCCAAACAGCGAGTACGCGATCTGTATGAGGTTCTAAGCGCAACACCTTTCGCGACGGCGGTCAAGAATCGCTTCTTTGCTATCGTAGACAAGGATCGCGATCCAGCGTCGACTCCTGCGCCAAGTACATCATTGTTTTCCTGGGACGTTTATCACATCGAAAACTACCTGCTGGATGCGAGCAGCGTTCGCGGCGCTACGGCTGCCTTGCGTGGTCGGGATGTCTTTGCGAATGATGATGAGGTCATGGAATTGTTGCGGCAGTGCGCGGAGGAGCTAATCGATGGCATATTGATCCAGCATCTGCGATCAGACATTAGTAGCTCACTAATAGGGGCCATTAGAATAGCTGGACATCCGGCCGGCCCGGATGTTGTGGCGGATATTATGCCTTCAATTGCGGCATCATTGGAGCGTATCAGCAATGTGGGGGCGAGCTTGACCTTGGAGGACTTGACCGAGCGCGCCGAAACCTACCGATTGACCTTGTCTGCATCTCTGGAAAGTGACTCGTGGCTAAAGGAGTTTCCCGGCCGGTTGATACTTCGTCGATATGCCCATAAGCAGCTTGGCGGCAAGATCGATGCGTCTCTCTTTGCAAATTCGGTTCTAGACAAGATGGTCGAGAAAGCCAAGAAGCCGGATGGAATGCGCGCTGTCCTGACTGAGATTCTGACAAGGTGAGTGTCCGATCGCCGGTCCCCCGAGTGCCAGTCCGCAAATCAAGTAAGGTCAAAGTAGGGTGTCACCCTGACTGGTATTGTCAAGTAGAAATCCATATCTCGGCCGACGGTCATTGGGGCTCAGTGGGAATCTCACGCCATCCGCTGCCAGGTCGGCGGCAGTGATGACGGGACCGTCTATAATACGATCAAGCAGGTCAGTCAGAGTGGCTTCAACGTCTGTAATCCTCCGCAGGGCGGTCAGGAGTTCGTTAAACTCACTGATCCAGTCCAGCGGCCATTCCGTGGCGTGAACGTCATCAAGCGGACTGGTTCGTCTCCCGCTATGGTGAGCCTTACGGTAGTCGAACCAGTGCTTAATAACTCTCATACCGCCAACGTCATAATTCCAGACCTTTTCGGGAACTGGACCGAAACTCCCTTCGCCGATTTGAATAGTTTGCGTAGAAGCGTCATAGCCTATCTGCTCAGGCATCGTGTTTCCTACTGACGTCAGGTTGCGCACGCGTCGTTCATCGCCGAGTGGGTAGGCGATCGGCCCAACGGGCCGGCCATCGTCAGGTTTGGCAAATGCTTGACCATACGTGACAGCCCAGATTAGTTCGCTTCCGTACTCGATAGCCTCTGAAAACAAGGCTGGATCAGCTGTAATGGGGATACGAATGCCGGGCGTCGTCAACTCATCAGCGAACCGTTTGGTAAAGGCTGGATGTGCGGCCACCGCACCGATGTAAGCGGCTAGATCCGCCTCAGTTATTCTAATTCCTAGACGCTGGCTCAGGCACGTAAGCAACTCCGGCGCGGTGTTTGCCGACCCATCCGGATACAGCATTGGCAGCACCCGACCTCCGCGGCCATTGAAAAAATGCATGTCGGCTATTAGGGTCGTAAACATAACGCCTGGCCCGGAGTCAATGGGATGTGCATGCTGCTCGACAATGAATAGTTGTCCAAGCACAGCCGCCGCACGCCAAAGGTCCGGACTCGGACCATGGAAAAGTCGGTTATCAGGAACGATCCACTGTCGGTCAAACGACCTGAAGGCAACACGCTCGGGAGGCGGGCAGTCACCCGTCTCGGTTGCCATCGTTTGAGTTGATGCAGTCCTGCCGGGTAGAGGACCAACACGCGTGTCGAGCTTCCGGTCCCTGCTCTCCCTAAAAAGCTGGCGCTTACGCTCAATATCACTCTCGCCTATGAGAATTCTCCATCGCGCCTCCAATATAGACGGCGAGCAGGCATAGACCCATGTTCTATTTGGCTTTACGCCAGCCACGGACCACGGATAGAGATCAGCAAGCGCTGGCCAATCATCCCATTTTGATTCAGCCGCCGGAGTGAACGGCTCATCCCAGCCTGTCCTGACTGGCCGCCAATGGTGGTCATTGAGGCTCAGGTTTGATAGCTGGCTGAACTTAGCCTCGCGATTACCGTTGATCTCCGTGTAATGCAAGTCAGCGGGAACTCCGGAAGGAGTACCGTTGCGCCGGGCGAAGATGGCGATAGCAAGCGGTTGCTGCACGGTGGGGAACAGGCGAGTGGGGACGTCTGGCTGCATGCCCTCGGGAGTGACATTGATGATCCAGCCTTCGCTGCACGTTGCTCGGAGATAGCGGCGCATGCCCTTAAAACCGGGACCAGTGAGATAACCGGCGGTAGTGATAAAGGTGACAACGCCATGACGGTGTTCCGCGTTAGCTTCGAAGACTTTCCACGTAGCCCATGCGTAAAAGTATACATAAAATGACTTCAGAACGTACTCAAGTCTTCCGTTTCCTTTCTTGCGGAAGCGGTCGAGAGGTGCGGGGCTGCCGTGGCCGCCACTCTCAACCCAGCTGCCCTTTCCATGGGCATGCTCATCATACGGAGGATTGCCGATAACGACAGTAACAGGTGTGCGAGCTTTAATCTCGTTTGCACGCCGTCGAGATTGCGCCAGCGGCGCGTAGGTCGCTGCAATTGTCACCTGTTCGATGAAAGGGTCGTCGAGTGTGTTAGTTACGTAGAGCCGCATGCCGCCCGAGGGAGCGCTAGCCTGGTAGGTCTTAAGCAGGTCAGCTATCCGCATCTCAGCTACCGCGTAGGATCCCATTTGCAACTCAAAGCCGATCAACCGCTGGGCAAGAGCACCAATTGCCTGCCGTCTAACGCCCTCACCGTACAAATCTGCTGCCTGCTCTGCGACACGCTCGATGATCGAATTCAGAAATGTTCCAGTGCCCATGGCTGGATCTACGGTCGTCACGGCAGGGGAGAGGAAGCCGTCAGGTGTATCGAGGTGGTTACGGAGCACGTCGTCAGTCAACCGTACCATTGCGTCAACAACTTGGTACGGTGTGTAATACGTTCCGCTATCCTCTCGAAGCCGCGGATCGTAGACTTCTAGGAAAGATTCATACAAATGCAGGTAGGCGTCATTATTTGCGTCGCGGATTGGTTCCCAATCTACTGCACCGATAACCCGTTTGAGCAGCTCCAAGGTTACTTGAAGTTGCTCTGTGGCGCTATCCGTCAACAGTTGAAGGGCCTTGCTCATTAGGGCATGTGAGTGAGCGGCGCCAAGGCGCTGTGAAATTTCGTGCATCGAGGTGGCACGGCTGAAGTCAATATTCTCTGTTCGTGCCAGTAGCAGGGCGAACGTCAACGTCTGCGCGTACCCGTCAGCAAAGGTCGCGTCCGACGCTGTAGGAAAGAGCAGGTTACGCCAGTCACGAGCCAAACCGGTAAACGGTTGTTCCCACTCATCAGCGCCTGCCCTGATTTCATTGGCCTCTGCGGTGAGCTGATTCATTACAGACGAGCGCAACAACCGGCATAGCGGGGCCACATTGGTTACAAGCTGACCAACAGAGGTGATATCCTGCGGGGACCAGAGTAGGAATTGACGCACAAGAAGTTCGAACGAATCGTCGATCGCCGTTAGATTTTCGCCGGAAATATGAAGATCACCTGTCAGGGTAGCCAAACTGGCCAAGTCGCCACTTCGGTAAAGACGCCATTCCGTACCGTTAGTGTAAATCAAGTCGGGCAAGTCTCGGAGCTGCTCCCACTGCCGCTTGTTATGGCCCCGGAATGTAGACGGCTCCAGGCTCGCATTAGGTCTCTTTACTTCCAGGTAACCGGTGATCGCACCGTCTACTCGAATGGCGTAGTCAGGACGGACACCCAGCTGGCTCAAGGGAGCTTCGCCGTGGGCCACTAGCTCATGTCCCAAGTAACCAGCCATCGCCTTGAGCAGATTTTCCATAGGATGGCGGAGAGCCGCTTCAGGCTCTCCAGTGCTCCCAAGCAGTTGCTGTTTGCTCTCACGACCAAATGTAGAGATCATCTGTCTGAGCCAGTCTTCTGGCCTGTACGGCATGACTACCTCTATCTCTGTCGGTTCCTTGGGCCGTCCTAAGGACTCTCCAGCTTGGCTAGGGCATGGATACCACCTATACGGCTATAGAGCAAATAAACACGCCGAATGCGAGCGGGCAGTAGATGTATGTTGACGCACATGTTGCATGCTGCGGCATAGCTCCACCCCACGAGGACGTGGTCTGGGAACGTGGGGTAAAGTACGGCAGCAGCGCGGCGCGGTGCTGGCAGGCTAGCGCGAGGAACGCTGCGCCGCTTGGAGCGATGACTTCCGGGGCAAGCAGGTGTTCTATAGTGTGCGCGTCCTGCTCGGGCCGGGCCTCGCGAGGCTTCGCTACTATCGCCGTAGAGTCCGGAGGCTTAGATCCTTATACTGGTCAAGGAAGCCCGCAGCGGATTGGACATCTTTGTAACGCCTCAATAGTCTTGCTAGGTGACGTAGTCGCTCGTCAGTACGCGCGGAGTCTGCCCGGCTTCCGAGTTCCAAGACTCGCGTAGCAATCTCGGCTGCAAGATCGATCTCATTCAGGAGGATGTAATCTTCCGCTAGCCAGCTTAGGTATAGAGAGTTCTCCCGGATCAACGTATTATCGTAACCCGAGGTAGCGCTTCGCAGCAGAGGCTCGGCTCTGGCGGGCTGCCTTAGCTCGGTAAAACAACGGCCGGCCATCACGTCTATTTCGCCCCTGTTGAGCCAGTAAACCCAGTCTGGATCATCCTCTGGCTCCGCGTGGTTGAAATTCTCATCGACCTGGCCTAGTGCCCGCTCGCAGCTAACAAGGTCACCAGATTTGGCGTCGGCCCATGCGACGCGCTCCAAGAGCAGCGCCTTGGTCGTGGCCGTAGCACTGTGCCGCGCGCCGGCATAAGCGGTCCGTGCGAGCAAAGCGGCTTGCCGGGGATTGCCGGTATTGGCCAGTTGGTAGCTCAGTGTCGAGATAATATTCGCCGCTAGGGGTTCGTTGTCTGCCGCGTGCGCTGCCAAAACGCCACCTTCCGTATACCTGGCAGCTTGTTTGTAAAGACCGGCGTCAGCGGCCACCCATGCAGCAAGTTGCGCAAGTTCCCCGGTTACCGTGAGAAGTCGGCGAGTTTGGTCCTGGGTAAGCGTGGCATCATCGAGCAGTTTGGTCGTGGCCTGAAGCTCTTGATGTACTAGCGTATGTGATGTTCGGCCGGACATGAAATCGTCTGCGCGGCGTAGCTGTATCACCCGGTGCTCTGTAGTGGCAACGAGGGAATCACTGATCCGGCGGCCAGCATTCAATTCGACAAGCTGAGGCTTATCGGCGGCCAGCCACTCATGCGCCAGCATTTCGATATCCGCCAGCTGGGAGCTAGATATTGCGTCGTTAAATGATGCCGACAGGTTACTAATATCGTCTCTGGTCCATTCCTGCTTGGCAATCAGCGCGAAGCCCGGGCTGCTTTCCCACACGCGCCCGGATGGCAGCTCCTGAATGCCGAAACCAAGTTCGCCTGGCGTAACCCCGAAAAGCTCACACAGCAGAGCCTGATAATAGGCCGGCGTGACGTGCCCGTTCTCCCACCGGGATAGCTGGGTTTTGAGGCTGGCAGCGGACGCGACGCCTATCTTCTTCCACCTGGCCAGCCTCATCAGTTCCGAGACCATGCGAGCCTGCGACCAGCCGCGAGCGCGGCGGGCAGCTTGCAGGGGCGTTGCCATGCGAGGTAACCGACGACCTTCCGAGGGGGACTGCCTGGTGGGCGCGGGGTTAACAACCCCCATGTTAACCCCTGTTGATAGCTGTCAACTACCGAACGCCACAGATGGGTGATTTTCTGTGCGTAAGGCCACCAGCCAGGCAAGGAAGGGGGGTGGTCATTATGGCAGCAGGCACGCGGCTACTCGCCCCGGCACCGGGCTCAGCATGGGCACCGCGCCGGCCGGGCGGCCCCATAGCCATCGATGCCGGGACATTCGCGCTCGCCACGCTGCCGACCTCCCCGTTCTGGGCCCGCCGGTATATCCGGCAATTCCTCGGTTCCTGCCGGGGGATCGGCAGTGACACTGCCGGCACGGCCGAGCTACTCGTCTCCGAGCTTGTCACTAATGCGGTCAGGTTCGCCAGTACGCCAGCAAAGCAGTACTCCGAGCGCGTGAACGCCGGCATGATATGGCTATCCGTGCGGCATTTCGGTGACGGATTGCTCATCGAGGTATTCGACACCGATGCCAATCCGCCCGTACTCACCGATGCGGCCGAGGATGCGGAAAACGGCAGAGGACTGCTCCTCGTGGACGCGCTGAGCAAGGAATGGTCGTACTTCTTCCCGCCATCTGGCGGCAAGGTTGTCTACTGCTTCATTGGGATACCCATGCCGCAGCGATTACTAACAAGCACCCGGCCCGTGCGGGACTCGATACGGCACGGGCCGGGCCCATAAGGGCGAAGAAAAACTGAATAAAGCCGGGCAGCCCCGTCACCCACTCGAATGAGCCGGGGCTGCCCGAAAGGAAACGCGGAGTTTCCCGGAACCGATGGTATCCGGGGAACGCCGCGTTTTCGCGTTGCGGACCTTACGGAAAGCTAACGAGCGCTGACGGGAGGTGATGAGCATGGGACGCGAGTTGAACGGGTGCCGCAGTGGGTCTAAATGTGCCTGCGGAGCGCTGGCCACGGATGGGTCGGGCGCGTGCGAGAAGTGCCGGTTCCGGGCGCGCTGGCTGCGCCGGAAGCTGCGCCGCAGTTTTAGCGCCGGATAACCAGCCGGGACCTGCCCACCAATCAACGGTGAAAGGAGGTGATGGCTTTGACGGTAACGATCTCGGCGGCGCTGCTGATGGGCGCAGGCGTATATGTCTTGTGCCGGTATGCGGGACTACGGGTATGGCACGCCGCGGTGTGCATCATATTCGGTTTCTATCTCGCGTCATCCAGCCTCGCGCCGGATATCGCGAACATCATGACGAGCCTGTTCCGGCTGCTTTAGCAGCAATGCAGGAGGGGTTAAACGAATGCAGGGATCAGCGAACGCACGCGACGGCGTGTCCCGCGCATATGCGAACGCGCGGGACACGAGAAAGGACGCCATGACCAATAACGACTTTAAGGAGGTGGTGCCTTATGCCACACACCCACCCGAACCCCGGAATCGACCTTCACCAGATCAACGCCAGGAACGACCAGGCACGTCATATCGTGGCCGGCTGCGCGTCGGCGCTGCCAACGCTCGCCGACATGTGGCGGGCTATCGACGACGCGCTCAGCGACGCGGTCTTGCTGTCAGCGCTGGTCACGCAGCTTTCCGCCGAGCTTGACCGGGTCCGGCTGGACCGGGCCAATCTGCGCGCCGCGATGCGCGCCACGCTCGCCGCGCACGCTGACGGCGAGCCAGATCCGATGTGGTACCTCCGGGATGAGCTGGACGCGTCTGAGAGCCTCCCTGCGGACTCGCGGAGGCCGAGGTGACCAACTACCGCAAGATGCGCCGGCAAGCACGCCTCGCGCGGCGTGGCGGCCTTCAGCCGATGATGGTCATCAACACCGGGGACGAGTTCCCCGAGACTGTAGGCGTGCTGCTGGCGCGGTGGGCCTGGCGGTACCGCTCCGAGCTCGCGCCCCTGGGCGTCACCGCTGCCCTGGCGGCGGCCGCCTGGTGGCTGCACCACACCCGGCCGCACTGGTGGGTGCCCATCGCGGTACTGGCAGCCGTGGCCGCGTGGGCGGTAGCCCTATTCGGCGCGCGGTGGCGATTCCCCACGCTGATCGAGCGCATGTACGCCGCTGTCACTATCTACGCTGGCGGCATATGGCTTTCCGCCGCAACCGCTGTCGGTCCATCCGTGCCGCTGCTGCGGGAAGCTCTGGTAATCGGCGCGCTTATCTTGTCGGTGCCATGGTGGGCGCATCGGCGCCGGCGCGCGAAAGTCACGCTAGAGCGCAAACTGCAAGCCTGGCCCGATATCGCCAGGGCAATAGGACTAGCCGGAGCCGAAGTTATGTCCGCGACCGTCGACGTATGGGGATGGCGTGCGCGATTCCGGCTGGCGCGCGGCCAGACTATCAAGGACGTGGTCGCGAAAATTCCCGCGATTGAGTCCGGGCTCGGGACATTCCGGGGCGCGGTGCGGGTATATCCGACGCCGGATGATCTGGCCAACCGGTGCGAAATCCGCGTGCTGGATATGGACCCGCACGCCGGTTCCATTCCGTGGCCTGGCCCGTCGGTTACGTCGATTACTCAGCCGGTCGATCTGGGACCATTCGAGGATGCCTCCCCGTGCCGGGTGCTTTTCGCCCGCCTGCATGGCATCTTCGGCGGCACCACGGGATCAGGAAAAAGCGGTGGCCTGAATGTGCTCATGGGTAATCTGGTGGCCTGCCGCGACGTAGTCATCTGGGCTATCGACCTGAAAAAGGGCATGGAACTAGGCCCCTGGGAGTCGTGCATTGACCGACTCGCCACGACTCCCGAGCAAGCCATTACCCTGCTCCGCGACGCGGTCGCCGTACTAGAGGCACGCGCGGCATTGCTCGCCGCAGCGGGCAAGCGCGCCTGGGAGATATCGCCGGATATGCCCGCGCTGATCATCATTATCGATGAATACGCGGAACTGGCCGATGAGGCACCCGGCGCGATGAGCGATACCGATTCCATCGCCCGGCTTGGCCGCGCGGTCGCGGTTACCCTTATCGCGGCTACCCAGCGGCCGACGCAAAAGGCCATGGGCCAAGGCGCGGTGCGCTCCCAGATGGACTTGCGGGTATGTTTCCGCGTCCGCGAGCCCAGGGACGTGGACCTGATCCTCGGGCAGGGAATGCTCAAAGCCGGCTGGGACGCGCATAACCTCAACGCACCCGGGAAATTCCTCGTGTCCGCACCCGGGCACGACCGGCCCAAGCGGGCACGCGCTTACCTGCTCACCGACCAGGCAGTCACCGAAACCGCCGCACATTATTCCGGTTACCGGCCAGAACTGGACGCCGAATCGCGGCGCGCAGTTGCCGACGCCGCCAATGCGCATCCTGGCCAAGACGAAAATCCGGCCGGCGACAACGGCTCGCCCGACG
>JGI12270J11330_10001743_pt1 | contig 16063 bp, 10 predicted proteins | sample PeaSoiMetSII2010_FD_11330 | JGI IMG/M metagenome (IMG submission 11330)
GGGAACGGGAACGCCATTCGTGAGCGTGCTGCCGAGCAGCAGAATGTTGCCGCTGTTGTCGACTGCGCCGTTCGTCACCGCCGCTAGGGCCGCGTCGATCTTCGGGATTGGCCCGGTCTCCAGAGGAAAGTATTCCGAAAGATTTGCCACCGTATGCGTCGAACTGCTCACACAATTGACCTCGATCAATCCGGGCTGCGTGATGGCAACACCCACATCAGCGCTCCCAGCGTTCCCGGCGCTATTTGCCATGACGTGGTTGTTGCTCAGGATGTACTGCGTGCCACTTCGCGTTACTAATGCCCCCAGCGTGCCGGAGCAACAATAATTTCCATTCGCGTCATTACTAATGCCGCCGGAGGTTCCCAGCTCAATCGGCTCGGTCTGAGTTTGCTGCTGCTGCGTCGTCAGAGTGACGATTGCGGTGCCTGTGGCGGCTGCATTCGCCTGAGAGATCCCGGTGATCGTCACGGTAATCGGCGCGTTGGTGGCAGGAACCAGACTCGCAGCAATGGAGTGGGGGGCGGTGTAGAGTCCAGCGGCGGAGATGATTCCGGTCGTAGCGCTGCCACCGGTTACGCCATTGACCTGCCAGGTCACACTCTGGTTGGCGGTGAACGCTTGCGTTGTAAAGGGGGCAACCGAGGCGGTCGCTGGCGAGACCGTCACGCTTGTGACTTGCCCACCGCCACCGTTCGGCACGTCTGACAATCCACTGCAACCGGCGATGGACAGAACAAAAGTAAGAATGAAAAGGAATTCACAGATTCGGCGCATAGACTCTCCCCAATCAACCACGCGTGGCCAGCGTAGCATGTGGCCTTCTTCTGAAGGGCGGAGCACTTCGAGTGACGTGCCGTATAGAGTTCCTGTCCCTGCGGACAGGTGTGGTTGCAAAATATTTCCGGGGTGTTTTGTGATGCAGGGAAGGGCCGCTTTCCTAACTCGTGAATTGGGGACAGGAGCGTTCTTTCTGGTTTATAGCGCGATTCAATCCAAATCCCGCCAGTTTGGCCCGGCGCCGATTTCGACAACCAGCGGCACGGCAAGCTTGTGCGCGCCTTCCATCTCTTCCTTGACCAACTTTTCCAGTGCTTCGCGCTCTTTTGCGGGCGCCTCAAATAGCAATTCGTCGTGCACCTGAAGGATCATGCGAGCCGTAAGTTTCTCTTTCCGAAGCCGATCATCGATGGCGATCATGGCCAACTTGATCAGGTCCGCCGCAGTCCCCTGTAGCGGCGAGTTCAGCGCGGTGCGCTCCGCAAAATTCCTCAACTGCATTTGCGGTGCATTGATTTCCGGGATGGGCCGGATTCTGCCGAAAAGGGTTTTCGCAACACTGGTATTGCGTGTCTCGACGAGCACATTGTCCAGGTACTGTTTCACGCCGCGGTAGCGCGTGAAATAGGCGTTGATGAATTGCGCTGCTTCCTTCTGTCCGATTCCCAATTGCTGTGCGAGGCCGAACGCCGAAAGCCCGTAAATGATGCCAAAGTTGATCGCTTTTGCGGCGCGGCGGTGCTCCGCGGTCTGCGCGAGCGGCCCGACGCCAAAAACCTCTTGCGCTGTCCGCGCGTGAATGTCCTCGCCGTTGCGAAACGCTTCCACCAGCACGGGATCCTTGGAGAAGTGCGCCATGATGCGCAACTCGATCTGGGAATAGTCTGCCGAGAGCAGGATGTACCCTTTTTCCGCCACGAAAGTAGCGCGAATTTCGCGCCCCAACTCGGTGCGCACGGGAATGTTTTGCAGGTTCGGATCGCTGGAGCTCAGCCGGCCTGTCGCCGTGCCCGTCTGGGAGAAGCTGGTGTGCAGCCGCCCCGTTTCGGGATGTATTAGCTTCGGCAAAGCATCCACGTAAGTCGATTTCAGTTTGGCGATCTCGCGGTACTCGATCACTTTGCCAGGCAGGGCATGCTGGCCGGCCATTTCTTCCAGGATGTCCGCCGCGGTCGAACGCACTTTGCCTTTCCCGCGGCGTGCCGGCGGTTGCAAATTCAACTTGTCGAAAAGTATCTCCGCGAGCTGCGTGGGAGAATTCACGTTGAATTCTGTGCCCGCTAGCTTCCATATATCTTTCTCCAGCCGCCGGACTTCTTTTTCCATTGAGTGCGACATCGCTTCCAGCGCTTTTGGATCGACGCGAACACCGGCGCGTTCCATCTCCGCCAGGACAGGGGCCAACGGCAGATCGATCTTTTCGTACACGTCGGTGAGTTGCTGTGCTTCAACCTGCTCCCGCAAGATGGGCGCAATGCGCTGCAGATAATCGGCGCGTTCGCCGGCACCCCCGCCCAGCGGCACGTTGAATTGCCTGAAGACCACGTCGGCAAAGTCATGTTTCGCGGTGGTTGGCCTCAGCAGATACGAATAGATTTGCGTGGCGTGCTCGATATTTTCGGATTTACCCGCGAGAAGCTGAAAAAGTTTTGGGTCGTGGACGATTTTGGCGCGTTTCGCTTCCTGCAATACGGACTGCAGCGCTTTCAGCCCCTCGCCCTTTTCGTCCATCCACACGGCGCGCCCTTCGCCCGATTTCGAGGACACTTCAACCCCGCTGACGCGCGTCCCAAACCCCTCCGATTCGCGTTTGCCCGCTTCCAGATTCAGCCAAACTGCCAATGAGCGTTTTGCCGGAAGCTTTTTCAGATACTCGCGGAACTCGTCTGCTCCCTGAAACTGCAGGTAGTCTTTTGGCTGCTGCCCGCCTGCTCCTGGCTGCCCCTGCGCTTCCGCCCCAATCTCGACACTCGGTTTAGCCGCTCCACCTGCCAGCAAATCCTTCAGAAGCGAGTTGAATCCGAGTTCGCGATACAACGCCGCCAACGCGGCGGCATCAGGTTCGCGTACTTGCAACTTTTCAAGGTCGAGTTCGAGCGGCACGCGGGTCTCAATCGCGGCCAACTTCTTGCTCATCATTACCTGATCTCGCTGCTGCTGGAGGGCCTCGCGATACCTCTTATTCGCCACTTCGCCGGCATGATCGAGCGCACTTTCCACACTGCCGTATTTCTGAATGAGTTCGGTCGCGCCTTTTTCGCCGATTCCTTTTGCGCCGGGAATGTTGTCCACGGTGTCGCCGAGCAGAGCCATCAGGTCGATGACTTTCCCCGGCCGTACACCCAGGATTTCCTCGACCTTCTGCGCATCAACGATCACGTCGGCCTTTGCGCCGCCTGACCCCGTGCGCAGGATTCGCACGCCGGGACTCACGAGCTGCATCATGTCCTTGTCGTTGGAGATGACCAGCACTTCCAGTTTCTTCTCCGCGCCCTTTTTCGCCATGGTGCCGATAACGTCGTCGGCTTCGTAGCCATCCAGCTCCAGAATGGGCAGGTGCATCGCTTCGCACAGCCGGCGGACATAAGGAAGTTGCACTTTCATTTCGTCCGGCATCGGCGGGCGCTGTGCCTTGTAGGCTTCGAAGAGTTTGTCGCGAAAGGTGGGCTTGCTGGTATCAAATACGATTCCCAGATATTCGGGCTGGTAGTCCTTGATCAAGCGCCGCAGGATATTGGCGAAGAGGAAAGGCACTTTGGTGGGAATGCCGCTGGGCGCATTCATGCGAACCATGGGCGCGTAGAAGGCGCGGTAGATGTGCGCCATCGCATCTACCAGGAAGAGTTTTTTCGAGGTTTCGTCTTTCGCCGCCATCGCGCGAGTATAACAGGTCTTCTTTTGTGGTGCGGTTGGCCCGCATCACCGCAGCCGCGGGGCAGGAGACTACCGTCAGGGGAGATCCCTCAGGAGACAATCCCCAGCGATTTGCCGACTTCTCCCAATGTCTCCGCCGCTTTCAGCAGTTGCTCCCGCTTGTGCGCTGCGCTGACTATTGCCCGCAAGCGTGCCTTTCCTTCCGCAACCGTCGGATAGCCCACCGCGGGGGCGAACACTCCCGCTTCAAACAACTTGCGCGAGAATTCAAATGCCTTTGCGGCATCCCCAACATGAATCGGGACAATGGGGGTCTCGCTGGTCTTGAACTGGAATCCACGTTTCTTTAATTCGCGCTTGAACAATTTCGTGTTGGCCCAGAGTTTCTTCACCAATTTTTCGCCTTCCGGCGAATCCAGAAGCGCAAAGGCCGCCTGGCACGCCGCAGCGGTAGCCGGCGGGTGCGATGTTGAAAACAAAAAGGGCCGCGCCCGCAGGTACAGGAAATCGATCAGGTCTCGCGACGCGCATACGTATCCGCCCATGGCCCCGATGGCTTTGCTTAGCGTGCCTACCTGGATGTGCACGCGGCCGTGACAATTGAAATGATCCACCGTGCCGCGCCCGCCGCGCCCCAGCACGCCGCTGGCATGCGCATCGTCCACCATCATGATGCAGCCATATTTCTCCGCCAGGCCGCACAGCCCCGGCAGCGGCGCGATATCGCCATCCATCGAAAATACGCCATCGGTGATGATCAGTTTGTGACCCGGCCACGCTGCCGTTTCCTTGAGAATTCTTTCGCAATCTTCCAGATCCTTGTGCTTGAAGACCTCGATGGCCGCTTTGGACAGCCGCGCGCCATCGATGATCGATGCGTGATTCAGCTCATCCGAAACGATCAGGTCTTCTTTGCCCAGGACCGCCGAGACCGTTCCGGCGTTCGCCGTGAATCCCGACTGGAACACCACGCAAGCTTCCACCTGCTTGAATTTCGCGATTTGTTCTTCCAGGTCCATGTGCAGTTTCATTGTGCCGGCAATGGTACGCACCGCCCCTGCGCCAACTCCCAGCTTCTTCACCGCTTCCACCGATGCCTTGCGCAGCGCTTTGTGCGACGTCAGTCCCAGATAATTGTTTGACGCCAGGTTTATCACTTCGCGCCCATCGAAAATGCAAACAGGTTTTTGTTCGCCCTCCAAGATGCGCAGTTTTGGCGCCACGCCTTTCGCGCGCAAATCCTGCAGGGTTTCGCTGACATACCGCAGCGGATTCTCGTTTGTCGCTGGCGTTCCCAATTCACTCATGTTCTTGCTCCCGGAGTTGCGTGTTTTCCACGTTTCTTTTGCGGTCTTTGTGGTGAGCTCTGCGTGTCAGGCAGGTTGCCGTAGTTTCTGTGTACTCTGAGGGGAAATCTGCGTGCTATTTGGGCATCCCATTCGGATACATCAGAATCTTCCCCGCTAGACCGCTCTGTAGTTTCGCAAAAGCTTCCTCAAATTTTTCCAGCGCCACGCGCTCTCCAAAAAGTGGCTCAAGATTCACGCGCCCCGCCTTCAGCAGCGCGGTCATCTGCACCCAGGTCTGGTACATGCGCCGCCCATAAATGCCCTGTACGGTGGCACCCTTGAAAATCACATCATTGACCAGGTCCAGCGGCACGTTTTCCGTCGGGATCCCCAGCAGAGAGGCGCGCCCACCTGCGCGCAACGCCTTGAACCCCTGCTGGATCGCGGTGGCGTTGCCGCTCATTTCCAGAAGTACATCCACGCCAGTGCCGCCCGTGGCCTCCAGAATCTTTTTCACTGCATCTCCCTCGGCGGGGTTCAGCACCACGTCGGCGCCCATCTGCTTCGCCATGGCGCGCCGGTGATCATTTGTTTCGGTTGCAAACACGGTGGAACTGCCACACGCTTTGGCCACGGCAATGGACATCAGCCCGATAGGACCACAGCCCGTCACCAGCGCCGTGTGCCCCGCAATTGCTCCCGCCAGGACGGTATGCACGGCATTTCCGAGCGGATCGAGGATGGCGCCGTAATGTTCCGGGATCGCGGGGTCCAGCCTCCAGATATTTGTCGCGGGGATTTTGACAAAGTCGGCGAAGGCGCCGTCCTGGTCAATTCCGATGACGCGGACGTTCTGGCAGATGTGCGCTTCGCCCAAGCGGCACTGGTGACAATGACCGCAATTCACGTGCATCTCCGCACTGACAAAGTCGCCCGGTTTCACCGCCGCGACCTCTTCACCCACGCGTTCCACCACGCCGCAGAATTCGTGGCCCAGGGTCACCGGGGGTTTGATCCGGGCTTGCGACCAGCGATCCCACCCGTAAATGTGCAGGTCGGTCCCGCAGATCGAGGTGGCCTTCACACGCACGAGCGCGTCCGCTGGGCCAATTGACGGCACCGGAACCGCTTGCATTTCCAGCCCTTTCCCCGCTTTGGTCTTGCGCAGAGCTTTCATCGTGGCAGGCATTCCGGCAGGCTCCTCCGTCAGGCAGGACCGCACCCTTGGGCAAAACTAAATGCTAACACACGCCGTCGCAGCATACCTTGGGCAAGGCCCTGGGACCCACCTCGCCACCCAGCGTCATCCGCCGTTCTTCACATTTACAACCTGGAGTTCACGACCCGGCTGGGGCTGGGCAATCGCCCTTATCCATTCGGTACAGGTACCCTGTTTGCTCTTCCGCCACAGAAGTACACTACGCCTATTGCTATCCTCCTTGCTGAAATGGAATCTGTCTGTATCCCGGCAACTCCAGGGCTCCCTTGGGGGAAGTTGCCTCATACAGGTGTAAATATGGCGACAATTGATCGTCAGGAACTCGATCGTCTTGAGCGGCGCAGCCTGCAGCTTACGATTCTCTCCGCTGTGTTTGTAATAGTGCTTGCCAGCGGCCTGGCTATGTTCATGTACCCCCTGGTGTTTGTGCATCCGGAAGGCAACAAGTGGACGCTGCGTGTGGCCTACTTTGGTTTTTGCGCGCTGACGCTGCTCTTTGTCGGGTACCTTTTCGATCGCCAGCGCACCTTCGGCAAGCTGAAGCAGCATCTGCTTGGTGAACTGGAACGCAACGTCGAACTGCAGATTCAGGCAAGCACGGATTTGCTGCATTCCATGCCCGACCAGAATTACTTCTGGGATCGCTTGACGATGGAGTTCCGCCGCGCCATGACCATGCAGAAGAATCTTTCCCTGGTGTTGGTGAAGGCCAAGCCAGGGGCGCACGCTTCCCTGAACGATCAGAAAGCGGCGCTGAGCGATGCGGCGAAAGCCATGTCCAAGCGGCTTCGCCCCACGGATTCCATCTACCACCTCGCCGAGGATTTCTTCGGCATCGTGCTGCCCGAAACCGACACGCTGAACGCCAAGCGCGTGGCCCTGCGGCTGCAGGAAGAGTTGCAAGCTGCGCGGGCAAAGTATGGATTCAGCTTCGATCTTACGGCGCACAATTATCCGGGCGATGTGAAGAGCTCACATGAGCTTGAGGACATTGTGAAGTCCATGCTTCCCGAGAATCGGGAATGGGAAGTTCCCACGGAAACCCCGGTTACTTGAGAATCAAACCGACGCGCTGAAGCGGGCGAGTTCAGTTCAGCGCTTGCTGCAAATCCTGGATGAGATCCGCGGCATCTTCGAGCCCCACCGAAACGCGCACCGTGCCCATTTTGACGCCCGAGCGTTGAAGTTCGGCTGCGCTCATACGGTAGTGCGAACTGTAAATCGGCAGCGATACCAGCGACTCCGTACCCCCCAGGCTTACCGCCAGAAGGAATAGCTTCACGCGGTCGCAAAACCTACGCGCGGCCGGCAACCCGCCCTTCAGGTCAAAAGCCAGCATCGAGCCGAAACCCCTCATCTGCTTCCTGGCGAGCGCGTGGTCGCGATGCGATTTCAAACCGGGGTAATGAACGCGTTCCACTTTCGGATGTTTCTCCAGGAACTTGGCGACGCGCATGGCGTTCTCGCACTGGCGCTCCACGCGCACGCCCAGCGTCTTCATCCCGCGAATCAGCAGGAAGGCCACTTCCGGATCCATGCAGCCCCCCAGATAGATCACCATTTGCCGGACGGGATCGATGAATCTGTGGCTGCCGGAAGCAACGCCGCCGAGCAGATCGGAATGGCCGGAGAGGGCTTTGGTGACGCTGTGCACGACAATATCGAATCCCAATGCGAGGGGCTTCTGAAGGAGCGGTGTAGCAAACGTGCTGTCAATGATGCTGACGAGCTTATGTTTTTTGGCAAAGGCGATGGCTTTGTGGAGATCGACAAGCCGCAACGTGGGATTTGTGGGCGTTTCGATATAGAGGCACTTGCTCTTGGGCGTGACCAGGGACTCAATGTTTTCGAGGGAGGTTTCCGCGTGACGCACGGTGATGCCCATGCGGGGCAAAACGTCGCGCATCAGCCGGTACGTTCCGCCATAGAGCTGTGCGGTGGAAATAAGCTCATCCCCTTGCTGCAGCACGCTGAGAAGCGAGTGCGAGATCGCCGCCATGCCGGAGGAGGTGACGATGGCGGCTTCGGCGCCCTCGAGAGAGGCTATTTTGCATTCGGCAATGGCGAGGGTGGGATTGGCGTAGCGAGTATAGATATAGGCTTTGCTCTTTCCCTCGGCCCAGAGTTTCATCTCTGCGCTGGAGGAAAAGGTGAAAGTAGAGGAGCGCACAATCTCGGCACTGACCGGCGCATCCACGCCATGACGCGGGGGTTCACCGGCATGAATGGCGCGGGTCGCGGGCTTTAGGGGAGCGTGCTGGTTTTTCTTCATGGCGCCGATTATTGGCCTGGCGGGTCCAACATGGCAACCACCAAATTGGCGGAGACTGGAGGCTTCGGTATTCGGTTCGAGATGGTTTGTGAGATCGTAGAACAGGGGAGAGACCCAACATGAATTGGTTGGCGATGGATGCGGGCCGTGCATCAGCGTGGGCGGAATACTTTTGGGCGGCGCTCTGGGGCGTATGGGTGGTCATGTGGTTCGGCACGAAAAGGGCAAAGAAGCGCGAGAGTTCGTGGGAGAGAGCGCAGCATCTGATACCACTGCTGTTTGGATTCTGGCTGCTGTTTGGAAGGAATTGGAACGGGCTGAACATGAGGCTGGTGCCAGATACTCCAGCGGCATGGTGGCTTGGCCTGGTTCTGACGGCAGCAGGCGTGGCGATCAGCATCTGGGCACGGGTAAGCTTGGGAGCAAACTGGAGCGGTGTGGTGACGTTGAAAGATGACCACGAATTGATCCGCAAGGGGCTGTACCGGTGGATACGACATCCGATCTATACGGGAATCCTGCTGGCTATGATCGGGACGGCAACAATCAAGGGACACGCGCAGANCTGGCTGGGGTTCCTGATTGTGTGGGGGACATTCTATTTCAAGGCCAGGCGCGAGGAGCGTTTCTTGCGGCAGGAGTTTGGGGACGGCTTTGAAGAGCACGCCAGGCACACGGGAATGTTTTTGCCGAAGTGGATATGAGATGCGGCTGATGCCAGGATCTCCGCCAGGCAAACCCTAAAACAACAGAGCCCGGAGATGTAACACCGGGCTCTGCGGCAGAAGGCAATTTTTCCAGAAGATTCAGGCTTCTTCCTCGACGAGGGCTTCGCCGTGGGCCGCTTTGTGGGCGGCGATGACTTTGTCCGCCAGTTCGCCCGGCACGTAATCGTAGTGAGAAAACTCCATGGAGTAGCTGGCACGGCCCTGCGTCATGGAGGTCAGGTCCGTGGCATAGGAAAGCATTTCCGCGAGCGGCACCATGGCCTTGACGATGACGTTGTGCCCGCGCGATTCGCTGCCTTCGATGCGGCCGCGGCGCGAACTGAGGTCGCCCATAAGGTCGCCGGAATACTGATCCGGCGCGTAGACTTCAACGTGCATGACGGGCTCGAGGAGCGCGGGCCGCGCCTGCTTCATGGCTTCCTTGAAGGCCAGGGAGCCAGCGATTCTGAACGCCATGTCCGAGGAATCGACGTCGTGGTATTTGCCGTCGTAAAGCGTGGCGCGGAAATCGGTCACGGGAAAACCCGCAAGAAAGCCGCGGGCGGCGGCTTCGCGGATGCCGCGTTCGACGGAAGGAATCCAATTGTTGGGAATAGCGCCGCCGAAAACATCGTCGACGAACTCGATGCCCTTGTTGCGCTCGGTGGGCTCGAACTTGACGCGGCATACACCAAACTGGCCGTGCCCCCCGGACTGTTTCTTGTGTTTGCCCTCGGCGTCGACTTTGGCGCGAATGGTTTCACGATAAGGAACCTTGGGTGGCTTGAGCGTGAGATTGACGTTGTAGCGCTTCTGCAGCTTGGCCACAACCACCTCAACGTGCTGCTGCCCGTTCCCCGCAAGCAGAAATTCCTTGGTTTGTGGATCGCGGGAGAAACGCAGCGCGGCGTCCTCTTCCATGATTTTGTGAATGGCAACGCCGATTTTATCTTCATCGGCGCGGGACTTCGGCTCGACCGCAAAGGTGATGGAAGGCTCCGGCAATTGCGCAGGCTGGTAGAAAATGGGAGCGTTTTTGTCGCCGAGCGTATCGCCGGTGATGGTTTCCTTCAGTTTGGCGATGGCGCCGATATCGCCGGCGTGGAGCTCCTGAATCTCGGTGAGCTGTTTCCCTTGCACAACCATAGTGTGCTGAAACCGCTCCGGAACGCTCCGATTGAAGTTGAATAGCGTGGCGTCGTTCTTGAGCACACCGCTCTTCACCTTGAAATAGTTGATGCGCCCGGCGAAGGGATCGGCCAGCGTCTTGAAAACGAAGAGGGAGAGGGGCTGCGTGTCGTCGTATTTGCGTTCGATGCGATCGTCCTTGCCGCCGGGTTCCTTGAAGCCGACTTGCGCATGCTCGTCCGGATGCGGGAAAACATCGGCGAGAAAGGTAAGCAGGCTGGCGTTGCCGATATTCCGCGTGGAAGAGATCATCAGCACGGGAATAATTTTTTCCGCGACGATGGCTTTGCGGACCGCGGGAATCAGGTCCTGAACGGGTATTGTGCCTTCGCGGAAGAATTCCTCCATCATTTCGTCGTCGCCTTCGGCAATCATTTCGACGAGCTTCTCGTGGGCTTCCTTGGCCTCATCCATGAGCGCGTCAGGAATATTTTCGATCGTAGCCTTGCCATCGCCATCGGGCGTATAGAGATGGGCCTTCATGGCCACGAGATCGATCACGCCGCGAAAACCTTTTTCGGAGCCGACAGGCATTTGCAGGGCCACGACATTGCGCCCAAAGAGCTCCCCCAGCGATTCCATGCAACGCTCAAAGCTGGAAAGTTCCCGGTCCATCCAAGTGAGTACAAAGGCGCGCGGGATGTCGTATTCAGCGCAATAATCCCAGACTTTTTCCGTGGTGACCTGAGCGCCGACATGGGCGTCCACGGTAATGAGCGCGGCGTCAGCGGCGACGAGAGCCGCCTTGGTTTCCGTGATGAAAGTGGAATAGCCGGGGAGATCGAGGAAATTAATTTTGACGGTATTGCCCGCGCAAAGAGTGCAGGCCCATTCGGCGTGAGCGAGTCCAGGTTGGATGGAGATTTTACGGGCAATTTCTTCTTCGTCCCAGTCCGTGGTGGTAGTGCCTTCCGCAACTTTGCCAAAGCGCTGGGTCGCCCCGGCGGTAAAAAGTAACGACGACACCAGTTGCGTCTTGCCGGTGCCGCCGTGGCCTACAATGCCAACGTTTCTGATGTCCTTGGTGGGATAGATTTTCATGACAAACCTCCGCGTAGGTGTGGCCAACTGAGGTCACCGGGCGATGGTCCGCCGACAAAACAGCAGGCGCGGGCCTGCGCCTGGCGAGGTTGTTGGTTTGAAGGAGAGCTAGGCCCTGCCTGGGTCCCGCAAAGCGGGGCAAAGGAAAAAAGTTAAGTCCCTGGTCCGCTCTTCTTAACGGGGGAATGCTAGCACATGGAACTGGCAGGGGCAACGGAGCGGGGGGGTGTAGCAGGCCAGTTTCCGATTAGGTGACTCGCCGGGAGCTGAGAACTGGTTTCCCACCACAATTTTGGGGAACAATACATCTGGAGCTGGTGTCCTAAATTACATGAGACGGAGACTCGGCGTAGTTGTCCGATTGCTCGCGGTCGCAGTTGGTGTTCTCCTCCTCTGCTATGTGACCGCACGGCTGCTTGTTGCCTATCAAATTCACCGTGCTTCCCAGATGCTAACGAAGGTCCAAGCAGTGAACGTCGGAGATAGTGAGGACTCAATCAGGCCCATGCTAAAGCGCTTCGGCGGATATCGTTGGGACGTTCAGCTCGGTGCCCTTGAAGACTTTAACTACGTCCTTGAAATCAACCCTTGGCGCTTTCCTACGCTCTCGAATTACAAGTCTAATGGTAGAGAGCACCCAATTGGGATTGGTATGAATGCACGGTTTAGAAGAGCCTTGGGTTTCCGACAATGGCTGGTAGTGCGCGAAATAGCCGTCAAAAAACACCAGGTCATAGCCGTTCAAAGTGATGTGGTTGTGGAAGGCAAGACCATGTGGCTCGGGACTTCCTGGCGGCTTTCGGAAAAGCCACGCGAGTTCGAGCGAGACCCTACCGCCGATTACTTGCAATGGCCGGTACCCCCCGACCTTCGTTTCGTCTCACCTGCAAATCTGGAAATGGCGACCGGAGGTGGAAGTTTCTGGAGCTTTTGGACCAAACCATCTTCACCTACAGTTCAGCATCAGGTTTCGAAGCGGTGGGACTTCGGTTGTCTGGATTCATTCCGGGGATGCGATAGCCTCTGCGACCTGTTACCGGAAGCGGCGAGATTCTTCAACGAACGTAGCGACTTTGCTCCCAAAGGCGGGGGATGGGACGAAGACTCTCGAAGTTGTGTGAAGCATGACCCACGTCAAAGCCAGTATCGGTAACCCTGATTCTCCTACATGCCTGGTGGACGCCGTATTCGGAAGCTGACCCATTGCCCAGGGGCGAGAAGGCATCACAAAGAGCTAATGGCGCGCTGAGACTTCTCTGCCATCTATTTGCTCCCGGATTGTGCCAGAGGCTCGAAGAGCGCTTTCAAGGTCAGTTTGGACGACTTCGGCACTTCGACGGTACGCGAATAGTCCGGGCGGCTGGGAGACTTCAGCAGGAAGACGTGCGGGCCAGCGGAAATTTTCAGGGTTGCGGGCGTATTGCCGACAAATTTCCCGTCAACGTAGATTTCAGCGGCGTCGGGATCGGAGGTAATGGTGATCTGGCCGGAACCTTCGGACGAGGGATTCAAGACGGGGTACGAGACTGAAGATTCAGAACTCGCCGGGATCACGGAAGTTGGCGAACCCGCAGTGTCTTGGGAATCAGCTGGATGACCTGACGACTCGGCTGTGGTGTTCGCGGGCGCGGAAAGAGCGGGATAGAAACGGTGAAGGACGGCCAAGAGATCGGCGGAGCTCAGAGCAAAGCCGATTCCGGTGACATTTTTCTTGATGAGCTTCTGCGTGTTGAGGCCGATGACCTCTCCGCGCGAATTGAGCAGCGGGCCGCCGGAATTGCCTGGGTTGATAGGAGCGTCGGTCTGGATCCAGGTGCCGGGTCCGGCAGAAGCGAACTTGCCGACCGCGCTGACGATGCCCTTGGTGACGCTGAACAGCATGGCGTCGCCGGGGCTGCCAATCGCAAGAACAGAGTCCCCTTGGCGGATGGAGGAAAGATCGGCGAGGGGAAGCAGGGGAAAAACGAAGCCGGCAAAAGGGGGATCGACTTTGACGAGCGCGATATCGAGGTCGGCGTCGATATAAACGACTTTGGCCTGAAGCTGCAAACCGCTCGGAAGCAGCGCGAGGAGCGAAGCGCCTCCCCGGGCGACATGGGCGTTTGTGGCGACGATGCCGGTCCCTGTGACGAAGAAGCCGGAGCCAAGACTATCCAATGACTTCAGACAGACAACAGCGGGCTTGGCGCGGCGAACAGTTTCTTCCATGGATAGCTCTGGCCGTAGCGAGGCAGGCGCCGCGGAGTCTGGAGCAGCGACACTGCCCGTGAAGGTGGAAGCGATGGGATCGAGATCCGCGTGGAAATGGTCAGACTTGAACAGCCAATACTGGCCATGATTGTGGCCGTGGAGATCGACCCAATCCATGGGGCCATCGGTGAGCAGAATCTCGCGCGTGGCGTAACCCGTTAGCGACACGCGCGCCACGAGGGGATGTTCTAGGCGCCGGCCAAGCGCGGTGTAGGTGCGGTGGAAATAGCCACCCGGGAAGGGTTTTTCGAACGGCGTGGTGCCAGCGAAAGTGCCGTCAATTTCGACGCTGGCGCCCGCAGGAGTGCTGGTGATTTTGAGAGACTCGGCAGAAGAAGAGGTAACGAAGCAAAGAAGTAGAAAGGCAGAGAAAAAGAAACGGTGGAGGGAGGGATGGTTCATGGGAAGCTCCCCGAGGGGAGTATACCACATTGCACGACCAAGAAAGGTAATATGTGGCGCCAAACAGCCGAATGCTGAAGCCACCGTCATAAAGGCGCAAGCGCCTCACTCCAAAACTTGTCATTCCGACCGGAGGGACGGCGGTTTTGGCCGTCCCGGAGCGGAGGAATCCCTCTTCAACTTCGGATTTCGGGCTCAGGCGGACGGGGTCTTCTGATAGCCCGAACAGGAGAGAACGGGGAGGCACGGGTACTTCGGGAAGCGCGGATCGGATTGCGAGAGCTGGCAGAGCAGGAACTGCGCGCCCTTGGCGGACTCTACGGGACGCGCGTGGACGCAGTTCGCGCACAGACCGAGCGAGTTCGTGCAAGTCGCGGAGGACATCGAGAAAAGATAACCCAAGGTGAGCCTGCGCAGGAAGTCGGGCGGCAACTGCAAGACTTCAGTTGGGTTTGGGAGATTCAGCGGCAGGAGGTTCCGCCGGGGGCGCTGGCGGAGCAGGCGGGCTCGGCTTGCCGAATCGTGCTTCGTCGATCGGGACATCCAACTCGATCTTGTCGGCGATGAGTCTCCTGGTGTGCTCGGTACCGGGCTCTTCGTATTCGATCAGGAATGGGTATTTCAGGCCATTGATTTCGCGGAAGTCGCGGAAGAAAGAGACCCAGGGAACGTCTTTGTCGTCTTGCTTGTGGCTGCCTTGGCACATCAGAAGCAGATAAGAGGAAGCATCGAAAAAGAAATAGCTGACCTCACCATTGCGATCGGTCAGCTTGAGTTTGTACGCCGGCTTCTCCTCGACGTCCTCTTTGCCGGCTAGCTCAAGGCGATTGCCTTTGGATTTGTAATCCACGAAGGGGCCATCAAAATCGGCTTCCTCGAAAACGTTGTGCACATCGGCTTCGGTCATGGGCTGGACCGAAGGGTTGGACGAGAAAGGATTGTAAATCCAACCTGCGGACTTGCCGTCGTAGGTGCGGATGATGTCCTGACCGTTGAGATTGAATTCCATGTGCATTTTGAGGGTGCGGGCGCGTTCGACAATGAAGGGGCCTTCTGCTCCCGGGCCGAAGGAGATGGTGCCGGTGACGCGCTCGGATTGAACCGCTTTGATCTTGTCCAGGCCGCCGCGGGCGGCGAAATACTTGGTCAGGATGTCATCGACCGACTGTGCCGCCGCCGGAAGAGCAAAAAGAAGTGAGAGAAAGAGAAATGCGAGTTTGCGCATGGTGGATTCCGTGTGTGCGGAGTGGCGGGGACGCGGCATCGCAAGAATGTTAGATGCAGAATCTGCAAGGGTCAATACGAGGAGCATCCTATTTGCATCCCCTTGCGTGGATTTTGGCCATCCGGCTTGGTGCAGGCGTGTAATGCGCTAGCGGGCACTCTTGACCGGCAGCGACGGCGTTGGATCACACAGCGGTGACAAAGGTGGAATCCGGGCCAACGTAGCCATAGGCCATGCGTGGGGTGCTGAAGGCGAAACCCGGATTCCCGCGCTTGTCGAGGAGAATCAGGCCGCCGGTGCCTTTGCCGCGTTTGGCGAGGAGTTGGACGGCGGCTTTTGCAGCACGATCCGGATTCGAAGCAGCCGGCCGCAAAAAATCGCTGGCCGTTTTGGCAAGAACTACTTTCATGATGGCTTCACCGTAGCCGGTGGAGGAGACGCCGCCGGTTTCCGCGTCGGCATAACAACCGCAGCCAATGAGCGGCGAATCACCAACGCGGCCGGGGAGTTTGCAGCAAGTACCGCCGGTAGAAGTGGCGGCAAAGAGTCGGCCGTGTACATCCAGCGCGACAGCCCCAACGGTGCCTTGCTCGTGGCCGCGGTGATGCTTGGCGGCGTGGGAATCTTTGCTGCAACGAAGCCATGCTTCGTGCTCGGCAGGAGAGATGAGGTCCTGTGGATCGCAAAGCGAGATGTCGTGTTGCGCAGCAAAGCGCTCCGCGCCTTCGGAGATCAACATCATGTGCGGGCATTTCTCGAGAACGGCGCGGGCCAGGCGAATGGGATTTTTGACGCGGTGCAAGCCAGCCACGGAAC
>JGI12270J11330_10001746_pt1 | contig 16051 bp, 12 predicted proteins | sample PeaSoiMetSII2010_FD_11330 | JGI IMG/M metagenome (IMG submission 11330)
TCCGGCCGGGATCAGCAGCAGCAAGCACAGCAGGCCGATCCGGCGCCCGCTGAGCCGGGGCCTGGTCAGCCCGCGCTGGCGCGCGTCGGCGTCGACCTCCTCGCGGAACGCCTTCATGAAGTCGGTTTCCCCGCCCTCGAAGCCGTCCGACAGGGCGGGGGCGGGAACCTCCCCGCGGGCGCCCGCTCGCAGCGCCACGTGCGCCACCACGCGCCGCTCGAACGGCGCGAGCGGCTCTCCCGGTGTTTCCGCCGGAACCAGGCACATGGCCGGGACCGCCGGTCCCCATGCTCTGGCCTGTCCTGCTGGGTCCTGTCCCGCCGGCCCCTGTCCTGCTGGCCCGGCCGGCGGACTCACCCGGAACCAGCCGCGGGCGGCCAGGTCGATCAGGGTGGCCCGGAACCCGAGCTTGTCGAGCTTCCCGGTCAGCAGGCTGATCACCGCCGGCGGCTCGTCGCCGGCGGATGGCAGCATCGGCGCAGTATCACGATTCAGGCCGCCGTCCCGGCGCGGCCTCGGCGCCGGCGGAACGACCAGCAGCACGATGAACAGCAACAGCCAACCCGCAGCGGCAACAGCGGCCACAGGAAACACGGCATTCCCCTCCGACCCGCTCGTCATCCCGGGCCGCCATCGCGGTCGCCTGCCGTCCCGGGATGTTCCCCCCGCCGTACCTGACACGGCCGCCGCGGCGATCTGGTTCAGGCCGTCGGCCTGGGACAAGATTGACAAAAGGCGGACACTCATCAATATTGATTAAATTCAATATTCCGAACGAACTGGGTGGCAGCCATGGCCGACTTCCTGACCGCCGCCGAGGCTGCCCGGCGGCTCGGCGTCAAGCCCGCCACCCTCTATGCGTACGTCAGCCGTGGCGTGCTCAGCCGCGGCAAGGCCGCAGACGGCCGGGCCAGCCTCTTCAATGCCGACGAGGTGGATCGGCTGGCCAGGCGGGGGCGGCCGCGGCGGCCGCCCGGCGTCGCGGACATCACGGTCGAGTCGGCCATCACCGAGATCACCGGCGACCGCCTCCGTTTCCGCGGCCTGGACGCTACCCGCCTCGCGGTCAGCCGCCCCTTCGAGGAGGTCGCCGAGCTGCTCTGGACCGGCGAGCTCAGGCCCGCGCGGGAGCCGTGGCAGGCCAGGCCCGCTGCGCTGGCCGCGGGGCGGGCCGCGCAGGCCGCGCTGCCCGCGGGGACGCTGCCGCTCGAACGGCTCCAGGTGATCGTCCCGGCGATGGCGGCGACCGATCCGCTCCGGCTCCAGCTCGACCCGGCCGCCGTGACCGCGGCCGGACGGAGCATCATCGCCGGCATGGTGGACTGCCTGCCCTCGACGGTCACCTCAGGTCCGGGCACCTCAGGTCCGGGCACCTCAGGTCCGGGCACCTCAGGTCCGGGCACCTCAGGTCCGGGCGACCCGGTCGCCGAGCGCCTCTGGTCGCGGCTGTGCGACCGCCGGGCCAGCCCGGGGCTATTGCGCGCGGTGTCCGCCGCGCTGGTGCTTCTGGCCGATCACGAGCTCGCCGCCTCGACGCTGGCCGCCCGGGCCGCCGCCTCGGTGCGGGCCGATCCGTACGCCGTGGTCGGGACCGGCCTGGGCGCGGTGAGCGGGGCGCTGCACGGCGGGGCGTCACTCGGCGCGGAGACGCTGCTGGCCGCGGCCAGCAGCCCGGATGACGTTCCCCGGGTGGTGGCCGAACTGCTCCGCCGGGGTGAAAAGGTACCTGGCTTCGGGCACTTCGTGTACCGCGGCGGCGACCCGCGCGCCGTGCTGCTGCTCGACCTGGTGCGCCGCGCCGCGCCGAAGTCGGGCCAGCTCGCGGTGGCCGACGCCGTGCTCGCGGAGGTCCGCCAGAAGGCCCTGCCCGAGCCGAACATCGACTTCGCGATCGCCACCTTGGCCCGGGTGGCGGGCATGGTCAGGGGCGCCGGGGAGACGATATTCGCGGTGGCCAGGACGGCGGGCTGGATCGCCCACGCCCTCGAGGCCTACGCCGGGCCCGGGCCGTTGCGCCCCCGCGCGGTTTACACCGGGAAGCCCGCGGCCGACGGCCCGTGACGCCGGTCAGTGCATCCAGTCACTCGCCGGTGGCGCCGTCGATCTGCTCGCGCAGCAGGTCGGCGTGGCCGAGGTGCCGCGCGTACTCCTCGATCATGTGCAGGTAGATGAGCCGCAACGACATGAGCTCGTTGCCGTGGACGAAGGTGTCGTCCAGGGAGGCGTGGGCCACGGCCGCGTCGGCGAGCTTGAATTCCTCGGTCAGCCGGGCGTAGTCGGCGGCCGCCCGAGCCGGGTCGACGCGCTCGAAATCGGCCGTCTTGCCGCCACCGAACAGATCGTCGACGGGCTTGCCCGCGAACCGCTGGCGGAACCACGTCCGCTCCACCTTGGTCATGTGCCGCACCAGCCCGAGCAGCGACAGGTCTGACGGCGGCACGGTCCGGCCGGCCATCTGCTCGCCGGTCAGGCCGGCGCACTTGTAGAGCAGCGTCGCACGGTGCCAGTCGAGAAACGCCTGCAGCATCGGGCGCTCGGGGCCAGCCAGCGGTCCCTGCGGCCGCTCCACGTCCGGGGCTTTCCACGTCACGGCGACCATCATTCCACGTCCGGCGAGGTGGGCCCGCCGACGGGCGGCTACCCGCGCAGGGCGGGACGCTCGGGCGGGCGGGTGGCGATCTCTACCGTGCCCTTGTAGGCGATGCCGCGCACCTGGATCACCGGGGCGTCCGCCGGCAGACGGTAGCCGGGGTCCTCCTCGTCCGCCAGGCCCTGGGTGACGCCGAAGCCGGTCATCTCGACCCGCACGCTGGGCGGCACCAGGATCGTCACCCGGGACTTGTAGGCCACCGCCACGAACGTGGTGACCGGGCCGCTGAGCTCGGCCGCCCGCAGGTCGAGCCAGCCGCCGCCCTTGTAGACGACGGTCGTGTAACGTTCCGGCACCCGCCAGCGCCCGGCCCGCCGGACCGAGCTCTTCAGCGCGATGGCGAACCGGCCGGGACCGCGGCCGGGAACCGCGGCGGCGCTGCCGGGCGCCGCCGTCGCCGCGGGCAGGTCGCCGAGCAGGGCGTCCAGTTCCGCATGCGTGCGGGCGGTAAGGGCGGCCCTGGTGCGCTCGTCGAATTCGGTGTCGTCCAGGCGGCCTTCGGCGAACGCGTCCTGCACGCGCTGCACCACGGCGTCCCGCTCCCGGTCCGAAGCCCGGGTCGCCACACTGCTTCCCGCTGCGGCAGCCGAGCGTCCTCCCGCCGTGTCCTGCCCCCGCGCCGCGACTTGCCCTGGCACCGTGTCCTGCCCCCGCGCCGCGACTTGCCCTGGCACCGTGTCCTGCCCCCGCGCCGCGACTTGCCCTGGCATCATGTCCTGGCCCTCTGACGCCCCTTGCACCTCTGGCGCCCCAGAGTCCCCGTCGGTCGTTTTCATGACATTCCTTCCGCCCGACTAAGTGATCGAGATGTATCGTAACTCGGCTCGCCGGGTGATGCGCAGTTTGGACTGCTGATGCGGAAGTTCTTCCCAGTCTGTCATGAATTGTCCGGTCAGGCCGTACCGGTCGGCCAACGCCACCAGGGTCTCGGTCCGGTAGTAGAAGTCCTCGCACAGTACCTGGTGCTCGGCACCCTCTGTCCGGTCGAAGGTGAAGTCGAAGAAGCCGTCCGGCTTCATGACCCGCCCGACGTGCGCCAGGCATTCCTCGATGATCTCGATCGGGGAGTGCGAGAACACGCTGTGCGCGTGCACCACGTCGAAGTACCCGGCGGGCAGGAACGCCAGCTTCAGGTCCTGGACCAGGGTCAGGTGCGGCAGCTTGTCCGGCAGGCCGACCTCGGCCAGCGTGCGCTGCGCGGCCAGCAGGATGTCGGGGGAGATGTCGATCCCGTAGTAGTCGCCCGCGTCCATGTAGTCGATGAACAGGCGGCCGGCCCGCAGGTTCCCGCAGCCGATCTCGAGCATCCGCATGCCTGGCTTGAGGCCGTGCGAGACGAGGTAGTCGAACTGCATCTGGCCGATCTTGAGCCAGGACTCGTGCGTGTGGCTGCCGACCGCGCCCTCGTCACTGCGGGCCGCGTCCGACTTCATCACCGCGCGGTAGTAGCTCACGTGGTCGCGGTTCTTCAGCCGCAGTGCCGCGTCGCGGGCCAGGCGGCGGCCGTGCGGCACGATGCGCCCGGGGTGACGGAGAGCGTAACGGATCATGAACGTCAGCCGTGAACGGTCGTTCGGGTGCATGCCCCCTAGTGAAGCAGAATCCGCACCGCCCGGACGCCTGCCACACGGATCCGGCCATAGGCCCCGCCGAGAGCCAGCCGGACGCCAGTCGCACCGGTGATGCCGCGTGCACGCGACCACGGCCGACTCGGCGCGGGCCGGTTTCGCTACCCGGGCGCTGCTCGACCTCACCGCGGGCGTCGCCCCGGAATCCACCGCCACGGCCATCCAGGACCTGTGCGCCGCTCACCCGGACCTCACCGGCACCGTTGCTGGCGCCTCCTAGCGGTCACCGGCCGGCATGAAAGCGGCAACGTACCCGCTAGAGCGGGTACGTTGCCACATTCATGTGTTTCTGGGTCTGCGGGAGCGCCGCAGTTATGCGGCTTTTGCCGGAATTGTTAGGGTCTGGGACGGGGCTTGGTTTCGACGGCTGGTGTCGGACCCGCCGTCGGCGCCTCTCTCGTCCCACACGCCACCTTGCTCACGCGCCGCTGGCGGGTGCGGGCGGTTGGGGAGGGAGCGGTTGGGGAGGGAGTGGCCGCAAGGCACGCCAGGGTGGCCGGTTTCACCGAGACGTTCTCGGCGACGGGTTCATTCCCGCAGCGCCTTCTCGCGGTGCGCCGCGACCTACGGCCCGAGCTGCTCGATCGAGGCCCGGCGTTTCCGTTGCCGCCGAGCTTCGGTCCGTCACACCACGCCAGGCGCAGGCGGCAAGACGATCAGAATTGAGCCTATCTGACTCAAGAATTCTGATAGATAAACGAAATAATTCTCTCGGCCCGCCAATGGCGGGTCTGCGGGCGATTTCCGTCCGCCAGGTCGGCTTAAGTTGAGTCATTGCTGCGTGACATGGCCGAGGGCTGGACGGAATTCCGGTCACGGACCTGGCTGTGGGTGATCACCGTGCGGCATCGGCGTGATCGGGTACGCGATCGACGGCCCGCTGGCCGCCGCGGTCGGGCCGTCGGCGGTCTTCGGCGTGGGCGCCGTCTACGGCTTGCTGAGCAGCGCGGCCGTGCTGGCGCTGCGGTCCGTCCGCTCCGTTCGCTGGCACGACCAAGACGACGAGCCTGTCCCCGCCGAGGCAAGCGGAGCCCGGCCACCGCGGTTAGTGTTTTCTCACTGCCCCGCGGAGGGCGGCGAACGCGGCCAGCCGGGCCGCCACGGTGATCACGACCGCCACCGGCAGGACCTGGGCCAGGTCGGCTTCGGGGGTGAACGCGACCAGGCCGAACGCCACCGCCACCCCGCCCAGCGCCAGGGCCAGCGCCGCCGCGACCCGCGGGGCACGCAGCGTCCGGCGCACCAGCAGGCGCGCCTCTCGCGGCAGCCGCAGCACCATCCAGGCGAAACAGATCGCGGTGACCATCGCCAGCGCGCCGAGGGCGATCACGAACGGCAGCCGGTCTACGTGCGTAACCGCGGGAATCCAGATCAGGATCAGCGCGATCAGCGTGAACATGTAGATCGTTCGCGACACCGTGCGCAGCAGCACCACGTCGATGTTCCTGCTGTAGATGCGCTCGTCCGGGGTGGCCCGGGCGGCGCTGATGAAATGCCTGATCGCTCCCGCCGTGTCGTGCCGCCTGAGCCTGATCCGGCCAAGCTCGTTCATCGCGCCGCTGTGCCCGGGGTCGAGCGCCAGGGCCCGTTCCTGATGCTCGCGGGCGCCGGCCAGGTCGCTGCGGGCCAGGCTCACCTTGCCGGAGAGGAAGTGCACGTCCGGCTCGTTCGGGGCCAGGCCGCGGGCGCGGGCCGCCGCCTCGGTGGCGATGTCCAGCCGCTGGGCGGCCAGCGCGGCCTGCGCCACGCACACGTGCGTCTGCCAGTAGCCGGGCGCCAGGCGGCACGCCTCGTACGCCGCCCGCAGCGCGTCCCCGTAGTTGCCCACGTGGACCAGGGCGTTGCTGGCCAGCCGGTGCGGCCACTCGTCGGCCGGATCGAGGGCCGCCGCCCGCCTGGCGGCGCTGACCGCCTCGGTGTAGCGGTCCGCGCCCAGGTGCGCGCGGGCCATCAGGCACCAGGCCCGGCTGCTCTCCGGTTCGGCTGAGACCACTCGGGCCAGCAGCTCGGACGCCTCATCGAAACGCCTGACGTCGAGCATCGCCGATGCCCGCGCCAGCTCCTGCCTGAGCTCGATCACGCCCGTGCCCTCATAACGCTGCTGTCATAACTGGGCGCTCAAATCAGGCGGCGCTTACGCAGGTAGGCGGCCAGGTCGTCGTAGGTTCCGCCCTCGTTGGCGAACAGCGCCACGTTGCGGGCTACGTCGAACCACGCGCCGAGGGACGGCTTGACCTCGGCGATGGCCGCCTCGAGGTCTGGCGAGCCGATCATCCGCGGCTCGCCGCGGCGGACCGAATCCATCAGCGCCCGCTCGGCGGCCGTCTCGCAGATGTGCGCGATGTCGGCGCCGGAGTACCCGTCGGTCGACTTGGCCAGCTTGGCCAGGTCGATGCCCGCGACCGGGCGGCCCTTCAGGTGGTACCGGAACACCCCCTCGCGCGCGGCCGCGTCGGGCGGCAGGACCAGCAGGGTCCGGTCGAACCGGCCGGGCCTGCGCAGCGCGCTGTCCACGTCCCACGGGTGGTTGGTGGCCGCCAGCAGGAAGACGCCCTCGTTGTTGCCCGAGACGTCGTCCAGCTCCAGGAGCAGCTGGTTGACCGCGCTGCGCATCGGGGTGTGCCGCAGCTGCGAGCGTTTCTGCCCGATCGCGTCCACCTCGTCAAGGAACAGCACGCACGGCGCGTTCCGCCGGGCGACCTCGAACAGCTCGTGGATGTTCCGCTCGCTCTGCCCGACGAACATGTCGATGATGTCGGCGAAGGACACCGCGATGAAACTGGCGCCGAGCTCGCCCGCCACCGCGCGGGCGATGAACGTCTTGCCGCAGCCCGGCGGCCCGTAGAGCAGCAGGCCGCCGCGCAGCGACTTGCCGTAAAGCCGGCGCAGGTCCGGGTTGCGCATCGGGGCGAGGAAGGCTGCCTCCAGCCGCTGCTTCACCTCGGCCATGCCGGCCACGTCGGCGAGCGTGAGGCTGGCTTGCTCGGCGTCGTACGCGTCCGCCTCGTCGATGCCCGCCGAGGCCGAATCCGCCGCGTCCCCGTCGCCGACGAACATCGCGGGCAGCACGTCGCGCAGCTCGTCTTCGGCCTGCGACCAGTCATAGTGCGAGGTCTTGCCCGCCTCGCCCGGATGTGACCCGGGGTCGGCGTCCGGCCGGGAGGCGCCGAGCGGCGGCGGGGCAGGCACCCCGGGTCGTTCGGGAGAAATGACCGGGGGATCGGCCAGCGGCTGGCCCGCGGCCGCGGCCGGCTCAGGCCCGGGGTCCCGCAGCATGCCGAGCGCCTTCGCGTTGCCCGGGTCGCGCTGCAGGACCGCGCCGATCTGCCTGACCGCCTCGTCCCGCTGGCCNGCCTGCANCAGCATCGTCGCCAGGTGCAGGCGGAGCGGCACGTCGTCGGGCATCGCCTCGACCGCCTTGCGCAGGCTGTCCAGCACGGTGAATTCGGGTTCCATGCATCCGTCCGGTCCGTACGAAATCGTTCGCGCTCGTTGGCTTGCTGCCTNTCGCTCCCNTTACAGGGTAGTGCGCCAGTCCGCCGTCAGGCCCACAGCTCGGTCACGCCGAANCCCAGGCGGCCCAGCAGCCTGCGGAGCAGCGGCAGCGAGACGCCGAGCACGTTGCCGTGATCGCCNTCGATGCCNTCCACGAACCAGCCGCCGCGGCCATCCAGCGTGAAGGCCCCGGCCACCGCGAGCGGCTCGCCGGAGGCCACGTAGGCGGCGATCTCCTGCGCGGACGGCGTGCCGAACCGCACCGTGGTCGCGGCCACCTCCGCGGCCTGCTCGCCGGTGGCCGCGTTGATCACGCAGTGCCCGGTGACCAGGGTCCCGGTCCGGCCCGACATCTCATGCCACCGGGCCACCGCCTCGGCGACCGAGGCGGGCTTGCCCAGCGCCCGCCCGTCCAGGTCGAGCAGCGAGTCACAGCCGATGACCAGCCCGTCCGGCAGGCCGGACGCGACCTCGGCCGCCTTGGCCCGGGCGAGCAACCCGGCCAGCTCGGCGGGCGTGCCGGCCGAGAACGCGGCCTCGTCCACGCCGCTGACCATGACCTTGGGCTCGAGCCCGGCCGCCCGCAGCACCGCGAGCCTGGCCGGTGAGGCCGACGCGAGGACGATCTCCGTCACGCCCCGACCCTACCGGCCGGCGCGTCTTGGCCACCGGCCCCGGTAAGGTGCAGGCGTGATGGAGACGACCACGCTGGGCCGCGGCGGGCCGGTGGTGTCCCGGGCCGGGCTCGGCCTGATGAGCATGTCGGGCATCTACGGCCAGGCCGACGACCACGAGAGCATCGCCACGATCCGCGCCGCCCTCGACGCCGGGATCACGCTGCTCGACACCGGCGACTTCTACGGCATGGGCCACAACGAGCTGCTGCTCCGCGACGCGCTCCGCGAGATCCCCCGGGACAGCGTGTTCGTACAGGTGAAGTTCGGCGGCCAGCGAGACCCGTCCGGCGCGTTCATCGGGCACGATGCCAGCCCGGTCGCGGTGAAGAACTCACTGGCCTACACCCTGACCAGGCTCGGCACCGACTACGTCGACCTCTACCAGCCCGCCCGGCTCGACCCGCGGGTGCCGATCGAGGACACGGTCGGGGCGATCGCGGAAATGATCCAGGCCGGGTACGTCCGCCACATCGGCCTGTCCGAGGTGGGCGCGCAGACCATCCGCCGGGCGCACGCCGTCCATCCGATCGCCGCCCTGCAGATCGAGTACTCGCTGATGAGCCGGGGCATCGAGGCGGAGATCCTGCCCGCCGTGCGGGAGCTGGGCATCAGCGTGACGGCCTACGGCATCTTGTCGCGTGGCCTGCTGAGCAGCGCCACCGCGAGGCTGGCCCCGGGCGACCCGCGGACCCGCTTCCCCCGGTTCGCCGGCGAAAACCACGTGCGGAACCTGGAGCTGCTCGCCACGCTCGAGGCGATCGCCGCGGACCACGGGACAACCGCCGCCCAGCTGGCGATCGCCTGGGTGGCCTCCCGCGGCGAGGACATCATCCCGCTGATCGGGACCAAGCGCCGGGAGCGGCTGGCCGAGGCGCTGAAGGGGCTCGACCTGACGCTGAGCACGGACGATCTGGCCGCGGTCGAGGCCGCCGTGCCCGCGGAGGCGGTCGCGGGGGACCGGTACGAGGCGGCCCAGGTGGCCACGCTGGACAGCGAGCGCTAAGAGCCCAGCTCACCGGAGGCTAGCGGCTCGATTGGCGTCTCTGGGTACAGCACTCTGTGCAGGCCCGCCGCCACGGCGCCGCCGACCAGCGGCGCGACGATGAACAGCCATACCTGGCTCAGGGCGGTCCCGCCGACGATGAGGGCGGGACCGAGGCTGCGAGCCGGGTTCACCGAAGTGCCCGTGATCGGGATTCCGATGAGATGGACCACCGTGAGGGACAGGCCGATGACTATGCCCGCGGTCGCGGCATTCGCGGTCTTGCTGGTGGCGGTGAGCACGGCGAAGACGAAAAGGGCGGTCATGACCACCTCGACCAGGAAGGCACCTCCCGCGTTAATGTGGATATGGCTCGCGGCGCCCCAGCCATTCGTGCCCAGGCCCGTCCTTGACCTGCTGTAGAGGGGTGAGGCACTGAACGTACCCCACAGCAGCAAGGCTCCGATTATGGCGCCCACGAACTCAGCGACCCAGTACATGACGGCCTCGGCCAGAGGGATCCGGCCGGAAAGCCAGACGCCGATGGTGACGGCCGGATTGATGTGGCATCCGGAGATGGGCCCGAGCACATAGGCGAGGACCAGCAGCACGAGGCCGAACGCGAGAGCCGTGGCGACGACCCCGGCGGCGAAACTGAGCCCTGCGGTGCCGAATCCGAACGACAGGGTGGCAACGCCGACCCCGAAATAGACCAGCAGCCCCGTCCCAAGTAGCTCGGCCGCCATCTTCCGGACCATGACACCCCCAGGTCTTTTCCGGGAAGAAACTCCTAGCCCGCCACTTTTGACGCTTTCGTCCGTGCTGTCAAGGTCAGTCCCCGCTGACCATGCGGGCCAAGGCGGAGCTCTTTAACCCTTAGCGCCGGTACTGCCCGGGCTCCGGCCGGAACGAGACGACCAGCAGGTCACTCATCGTTTTAGCCCACGCCGTTGCGGCTGAGCCCGGAGGGGTCGGGCTCAGCCTGCGGCAGCGAGACGCTGCCGGTCACGTCCGCGGCCAGCCGGATCCGGTCCCCGTCGACCAGCCGGACCTCCGCGCCGGGCAGTACCCGGTCGTCGTTGACGTAGGTCCCGTTGGTCGAGCCCTCGTCCCTGATCGTGGCGTGCCCCGCGTCGTCCACCTGGACCGTGGCGTGCCGCCGCGACACGTTGTCGAAGCGGGCGAAGGCCGCGGCCACGAGCGACTCGGCCGGATCCCGGCCGAGCATGACCGACGTTCCGGCCGGGATGTCCACGTTGCCGGTGGGGAAGGTGATCCGCATGACGACCGGCGAGATGCGACGGCGCCGTCCGGTCGGCAGCGGATCCCCGCAGGTGGAGCAGACCACGTCGGCCGCGTCGGCGACAGCCGTGCCGCAGTTCGGGCAGAAGGCCGCGGGGTCGGACCCGGCCGCGATGAACCGCTGCGAGATGGTCGGCGTCAGCACGTCGTCATCGGGTCCGGGGATGTGCGGCAGGTTAGCGCCGCACCTGAAGCAGATCAGATCCTCCGGCTGGACCTTGACGCCGCAATCGGGGCAGCTCAGGCTGGCCATGTTCTCGCTTTCATGTTGGGGTATCGGCCCCCGTTAGACTACCGCCGCGGGCGGGAGATTCGCAGCGGTAGGTGCTACTCGGGGGGGGCCGACCCCCTGACCCCCCGCTATGCGAAGGTGTCCTTATGGTCAGTTACCAGCTCGCGCCAGAGCAGCAGGAGCTGCGGGACTCCGTCGCCCAGTTCGCCCGCGAGGTCGTCGCGCCTGTCATCGGCGGCTACTACGAGCGCGGTGAGTTCCCTTACGACATCGTGGCCAAGATGGGCAAGCTCGGCCTGTTCGGGCTGCCGTTCGCCGAGGAGTACGGCGGCATGGGAGGCGACTATTTCGCCCTCTGCCTGGCCCTGGAGGAACTAGCCCGGGTGGATTCGTCGGTCGCGATCACCCTGGAGGCCGGGGTGTCGCTCGGCGCGATGCCCATCTACCGGTTCGGCACCCCCGAACAGCGCCGCCGGTGGCTGCCCGACCTGTGCACGGGCGAGCGGCTGGCCGCGTTCGGCCTGACCGAGCCCGGCGGCGGGTCCGACATCCCCGGCGGCATGCGCACGACCGCCCGGCTGGAGGATGGGGAGTGGGTGGTGGACGGCACCAAGTCGTTCATTACCAACTCGGGTACCTCGATCACCTCGATGGTGACGGTCCTCGCCATCACCGGCCGCGACGACCGCGGCCGCAAGGAGATCTCCTCGGTCATCGTCCCGGCCGGAACCCCCGGGTTCGTCCCCGGGCCCGAGTACTCCAAGGTGGGCTGGTGCGCTTCCGACACCAGGGAACTGTCCTTCGACGATTGCCGGGTCCCGGCGGAGAACCTGCTCGGCGAGCGCGGCCGGGGCTACGCCCAGTTCCTGCAGATCCTGGACGAGGGCCGGGTGGCGATCGCGGCGCTGGCCACCGGCCTGGCCCAGGGGTGCGTGGACGAATGCGTCAGGTACGCCAGGCAGCGCGAGGCGTTCGGCCGTCGCCTCGAGCAGCACCAGGCGATCCAGTTCACCGTGGCCGACATGGAGGCACGGGTGCACGCGGCCCGGCTGGTCTGGTATGACGCCGCGGCCCGGCTGGTGGCCGGCCAGCCGATCAAGAAGGAGTCCGCGATCGCCAAGCTGACCGCCTCGAACGCGGCGATGGACAACGCGCGGGCCGCCACCCAGGTATTCGGCGGCTATGGCTTCATGAACGAGTTCCCGGTCGGCCGCTTCTACCGTGACGCGAAGGTCCTGGAGATTGGCGAGGGGACCTCGGAGGTCCAGCGGATGCTCATCGCCAGGGAACTCGGACTCGGGCCTGGTCCCACCCAGTAGTGCCCTGGCGAGTAGTCCTTCTGGGTGACGGGGCGCTATTGGGGGTAATCCTAATGAGATATTAATCGGCGCGTAATTATCATCATTATGGGTTGATTAGTCGGCGGNTAGCGTACCCGGGTCATCGCCANGACGTGGGAGGCCATGGCCTTAGGCTCGAGCGAGCGCAGGGCCGGACACGGCCCGTTATGTCCCTTATGGTGGGGCTGTTCGCCGAGTCGCTGACGCTGGTCACCGGACAGGGTGCCCGGAGGGCGGTACTATACGAGGAGTTACTACTGTGTCACCGAATAGCGCTAAGATGCAGATCGGCCATGACCCGGTGACACCGCGCGGTAACCTGCTCCGGGAAGATCTCGCCGGTTTACTAGCGAATGCCCCGTGGCAGCAGGCCAGAAGATGATTATATGTCCTTACCCGTTTTGTAACGCGAGAGTGTGGCCTCGGCCGCCCTGTTGACCCGGGCAGCGGCGATCGTTGCGAGGGAAAGAGGGGTGCGTATGATGAGCGGCTTGTGCCGTCTTATCCCTGCATGCGTGCTGGTCAGGCTGGCCGATGCGAGGTGCGAACGTAGTGCGTAGACGATCGGTGACGAATCCCGGCGATACAACTGGTGCGACCGGGGCCGTCAACGGAGGGCAAGCCGACGGGGGAGGTTCAGGGCTTCTAGCGGGAGGAAGCGCTGCGGGCGACGGCAGGCTGGACCCAGCGGGCACGGGTCCGCAGGTCGCCGCCGGGCAGACCCCGGCCGGGCAGGTCCCGGCCACGACCGGGGGACAGGGGAACGCCGGGGCGACCCAGACGCCGCCGGGCGTACCGCCCGCGGCCAGCATGGTCCGGGCCACCCACTCGCATCCGAGAAAGCCGGCCTCGTCCCGGTCTCGGTTCGCCCTGGCCAACTGGCGCGTCCGCTGGCGGCTGGCCGCCGTGATCGCGGTCCCGACGCTGACCGCGGCGGTGCTCGGTGCGCTGACCATCTACGGGGACGTCAGCAACTGGCAGGCGACCGGGCGCGTCGTGCACCTCGCGCAGCTCAACGCCGACACGATCAACCTCAGCCAGGCGCTGGAGGACGAACTCGACGCCTCCGTCGCGTACGCGGCGACTAACGCGACGACCCGCCCGACCGGCGCCCCCCTGCCCGCCGCGCTCAAGCAGGCACAGGCCGCCACCGATAGCGCTGCGAAGGCGGTCATCAGCGACTCCGCGGGCGTCACGGTGGCGGCTGGGTACCAGCCGGGCACCAAGCAGGCCCTCGACGCGGTGCTGGCGAGCATCAACGACCTGACGAACGTGCGCAAGGGCGTTGTCGGCACGCTGTTCCCCGCGTCGGAGGTCGTCCGGGTCTTCACCGGGAACCTCATCACCCCCGCGAATACGTTCAGCGCCGCCATCGGAGCGGGCGCCAACGACGCGGACCTGCAGGGCAACGTCACCGCGCTGGGCGCCCTGCTGCGGAACGAGAACCAGGTGTCGGCGCAGCGGGCCATTCTGTACGCGGCGCTTATCTCCCAGGGGACGCTGCGCCCGGAGGACCTCACCAACCTGGAGCAGGCGTCCGAGCAGGCGAAGGCGGACCTGGCTGACTTCAACGCCGCCAGCGACACGGCCGAACAGCAGTACTACAGCAACACGGTCAGCGGCTCCCAAGTGGACGTGGCGTCCTCGGATGAGATCCTGGCTGAGCAGATGGCGACAACCTCGCCCTCGGTCCCGCTGGCTAAGATCATCCAGCCCGGGACCTGGGACAAGGACATGGCGATCACCATCCAGGACACGCGCACCGTCGCCAACGGGCTGACCGGGCCATTTCCAGCCGGGCCAGCACCCTCAGGTCCGAGGCCACCACGGAACTGCTGGTTACCAGCCTCGTGACGCTGCTGCTGCTCCTCTTGGTGCTGCTGGTCTCGACGATCGTGGCCCGCTCGCTGATCCGCCCGCTGCGCAAGCTGCGTACGGACGCGCTGGACGTGGCCGGGCACCGGCTGCCCGAGATGGTGCGCAGGCTGAGCCAGAGCGAGGGCACCGACGAAGGCGTCGAGATCGAGCCGATCGGGGTCACCTCCACCGACGAGATCGGTGAAGTCGCGCGGGCCTTCGACCAGGTTCACCGCGAGGCGGTCCGGCTGGCGGCCGACGAAGCCATGCTGCGCGGCAACCTGAACGCCATGTTCATCAACCTGAGCCGGCGCAGCCAGTCGCTGATCGAGCGGCAGTTGTCGCTGATCGACTCGCTGGAGCAGAGCGAGCAGGACTCCGGCCGGCTCAGCAGCCTGTTCCGGCTGGACCACCTGGCCACCCGCATGCGCCGTAACTCCGAGAACCTTCTGGTTCTGGCCGGGCACGAGGTGACCAGGCGGTGGAGCCAGCCCGTGGCGTTGGTCGACGTCCTGCGCGCGGCCATCTCCGAGATCGAGCAGTACGAGCGGGTCGTCCTCAACGTGCAGCCCGGGATCGTCGTGGTCGGCCAGGCCGTCAACGACGTGGTCCACCTGGTGGCGGAGATCGTGGAGAACGCCACCACGTTCTCCCCGGAAGACACCCAGGTCTACGTGTCCGGCCAGCCGCTGAGCAGCGGCGGGGTGCTCCTCGACATCACCGACAACGGCGTGGGCATCTCGGACCAGGAAATGTCGCACGCCAACTGGCGGCTCGACAACCCGCCCGTGGTCGACGTGGCCGTGTCCCGGCGGATGGGCCTGTTCGTGGTCGGCCGCCTGGCCGCGCGGCACGGGGTCCGGGTCCGGCTGCGGCATGCCCAGGCCGGCGGCCTGACCGCGCTGATCTGGCTGCCGGACACGGTAGCGGCGCCCGAGGTCGCGCCCCCGCTCGGCCGGCTCCGCCGGTTCGAAGCGGACGACTACGGGCCCGCCGCCTCGCTGTCCGCGCCCACCGCCACCCTCCCGCCCACCGCGGCCTCCCAGGCCACGGCGGCCGCGCGGATCCCCAGGTTCTCGCCCACCGCGCCGTCCGGGAGCCCCGCTCCCGCGGCCCCGCCCTTCAGCCCCGCTGCGAACGCCGGGACGCCGGGCTCTCAGGGTGCGCCGGGCTCCCCGGCGGTGCCGGGATCTTCCGGCCCGGGCGCCGGCGCACCCGGCCAGCCGAACCAGGGGGCGCCCGCCGAGGGCGCCATCCCCGCCGGCGGCACCCCCGCGGGCAACAACTGGGAGCCAGCCGGCAACGGCTGGGACCTGGGTAACGCCCGGCCCGACCATGAAGGGCCGCCGACAAAGGCGCTGCCCGTCCGCAACGGCAACGCGTCCGCGCCGTCGAACGGCAACGCGGTCGGCGATCAAGGGAGTTCAAGGGACGGCGCCGAGCCACGGACCCCGGCTTCCGGCGGCCCGAGCAGGATGCCCGCCTTTACCGGACTGGGGTCGCAGGCCCCGCAGTTCCCGATGGGCAGCCAGAACATCCACGGCAGCGACGGGCCGAGCGTGGCCGACGCGGCCAGCGCGGCCGCGGGCGGCCCGGGTCACGGCGACACGGCCGATGGCTCCGGGCAGGTGACGGTCCCGCCGGCCGGCCAGGAGCAGCGGCTGCCGATCTTCGACTCGCTAGAGTCTGACTGGTTCCGGCGGAGCGGGAAGACGCTCAGCGCTACCCAGCGGCCGCAGGGCGCCCAGGGCGCCCAGGCCGCGCAGGGCGCCCAGGCTGCGCAGGGCGCCCAGGCTGCGCAGGGCGCCCAGGCTGCGCAGGGCGCCCAGGCTGCGCAGGGCGCCCAGGCTGCCCCGGCCGCGCACAGCTGGACGTCACCCGCGGACGA
>JGI12270J11330_10001758_pt1 | contig 16011 bp, 12 predicted proteins | sample PeaSoiMetSII2010_FD_11330 | JGI IMG/M metagenome (IMG submission 11330)
GGCAAACAGTTTTCCCGGACGGTACAGGCCGCCATTTTTGCGCCGCTCCCCACTTGGGATTGGCCGATCCGCAATAATGTGACGGTACACGCACTTGGAGGATGTACGCTCGCGAACGATTCTTCGGGAGGCGTGACCAGTGCGGACCCCGAAACGTTCGGACAGGTGTATGGCTATAGGAATCTGTATGTTGCGGACGGCGCGATCGTGCCGACGGCCGTTGGGGCAAATCCCACCGCTACGATCTCCGCACTTTCCGAAATGGTGGCTCAGGGCATTACCGGCATTGCGCCGGAGGCGGACCTTTAGGCTCGGCCCAAATGCGCTGGCGAGGTCCGGGGCCATTCCAACGGGAAAGCGTGCCAGTTGCCAAGCAACCCGGAGGCAGCACCGGGGGGAGCCGTAAGGCGGCAAACTTCGCCGTTGCTTTTGCTTGCGTAGGTGGGTCCCCCATGCTAGGGTCTCTCCACCCTTGCCCCTGTTTCTTCCTTGGGAGTTTTGCTCCGTACTGAAAACTCTGATGTGAGACATCAATGAGAACGTCCATTCGTTCTCAGGGGAGGGTCGGATGGGTAATACAGGTGCTGCAACAGTTCGGCAAAGGGAACTGGCGGCCCTGCCCGTCGCCGGTGCGCATCCGGGGTGGCTGCAAATACCCGATTGGTTTTCGTTCGACAACGAGGGAGGCAACGTCGCCGCCGCGGATCTGACCGGCACGGGTGCGCAAGACCTCCTCGTCATCACCGTGGACCATCCCGGCGGCCAGCCCAACCGCGGCATTTTCCGGGTCGGCCATGCCATGGACGGCCAAGGCAACGTCACCGGTGGCTGGACGCCGTGGATCGACGTGCCCGACTGGTTCTCCTTTGAGAATCAAGGCGTCGGCGCAGCCATCTTCGATGTCGACAAGGACGGCAAGCAGGACCTGCTGGTCTTCATGATTGATCATCCGCAGGGTGGCAATCAGGGCTTCTACCGCATTGGCAAGCAGCTCGATGTGAACGGAAACATCAACGGCGGATGGGGCCCCTGGATTCCTATTCCTGATTGGTTCTCCTGGGAAAACCAATTTGGCGGAATTGCTGTTGCCGATCTCGATGGTAACGGCAACCCGGAATTGATCGTGATGATGATCGACGATCCGCCGGGGCAGAACCGGGGCCTCTACCGGATTGGAAGGAACCTCGACGCCAACGCCAACGTCACCGGCGGCTGGACACCCTGGATTGATGTGGGACCCATACCGCCGCCTCCGCCTCCACTCGACCAGCCAACTTGGTTCTCCTGGGAAAATCAAGGCGCGGGCGTCGCCGTCNCGGATGTGGATGGTGATGGCAAACTTGATCTTCTTGTGTTCATGATTGACGACGCGGTTGATCAGAACCAGGCGTTCTACAAAATCGGCAGCCAGCTCGACATCAATGGAAACGTCGCGCAATGGAGTTTGTGGCGCGGCGTTCCCTCCTGGTTTGCCTGGGAAAACGAGGGTGGCGGTATCGCCACGACCACACTCAATGGAACGCCCGGGATGATTTCGATGATGGTGGATAATCCTGACGGCCAGAACGCGGGCTACTACCGCTTCATCCCCTTGGACGTGAACCCTGGGCGCGATGGCCAATGGCAGGTGCTGCCATTTCATTCAGGCGTGCTGGCCGTTCACGCTGCGTTGCTTCCTCAGGGAAAAGTGCTCTTCTTCGCGGGTTCCGGCAGCAGCGCCACCCGCTTTGCCGCACCGGATTTTGGAAGCATGGCCGACGGCATTTACATGAGTGTGGTGTGGGACCCGAATGCGCCGCCGGGGAACAACTTCTTTCACCCGCAAACGCTATTCGCTCCCAACAACCGCCCCTTCGACTTCTTCTGCGGCGCCGACACGTTTCTCGGCGATGGCCGATTGCTGTCGGCGGGCGGCACCGGTCATTACAATCCTTTTGCCGGACGCAACGATGCCACCATATTTGATCTCGCCACGGAACAATGGTCCTTCGTCGCCCCTATGGCCCATGGCCGCTGGTATCCCAGCCTCATCCCACTGGGCGATGGCCGCGCGCTCATCGCCACGGGCCTCACGGAAGACTTGACTGACCCGCACAACAATACTCTGGAAATTTACGATCCCACCGCTAATAACTGGCAGATGCTTCAGTTCGATGGTGGTTTCCCCGGACTCCCGCTCTACGCGCACCTTTTCCTGATGGCCGATGGCCGCGTCGTGTTCGACGGCGGCCGCATGGATGACAATCTCCAGGTCGACCCCTGCATCATCGATCTCACTCACAATCCAGTGCACCTCACTCCGGTGCCCGGCATGGAAGGCGGCGGCATGCGCAACCAATCCGCCAGCGTCCTTCTGCCGCCTGCTCAGGATCAGAAAGTCATGATCATGGGTGGGGGTCCCGCAGGCAAACCAAACAAGACCGACGCCATCGACAACGTGGACATCGTCGACCTTACGGACCCGAATCCGCACTTCGTGCCGGCTTCGCCACTCAATTTCCCGCGTATCCACCTCAACTCTGTTCTGCTCCCGGACCACACGGTGTTCGTCAGCGGTGGCTCGCTGAAGCAGGAAGACGCACCGATGGCTCGTTTGCAAGGTGAAATCTACAATCCTGCAACGGACACCTGGGCACCTGCCGCGACTGCAACCGTGCCACGCCTCTATCATTCCACCGCGGTATTGTTGCCCGACGCCACTGTGGTTACAGCCGGCAGCAATCCCGATGGCGGCTCGCACGTCATCTGGGATGATGACCCTAACGAAGAAATGCGCCTCGAACTCTTCAGCCCGCCTTATCTATTCATGGGACCTCGCCCGGTCATTAGCTCCGCGCCAGCGCAATGCAACTACGGCCAGGCAATTCAAATCAAGTCTCCACAATCGGCCAATATTCGCTGGGCCAGTCTCATGAGAAACTGCGTTACCACGCACTCTTACGATGGCAGCCAGCGCCTCGTGGATCTTGACGTCACGAGCCTCGCTAACGGCACAGTCACCGCAACGGTTCCGCAAAACCGCAACCTGGCACCACCGGGTTGGTACATGCTGTTTCTTGTTGACAACAACGGCGTGCCTTCCGTCGCTAGCTGGATACGTCTCGGCTAGTGAATGGTTGATCGGCAGGCACAACGCAGAGACGCGCGGAAAAAGTCAACGCGTGTTCGGTGCCGCCAAACGGGGCGGCGGCTTTACTCCCGGACGACGATTGCATAGTCCGCGGAGGTGATCGGAGGTTTGTTTTTTTCCCAGGGGCGGGATTGCGTGAAGTGCAACGTGGTGCCGCCGGCAGCGAGGGCAATTACCTGGAAGATTTCATCGCGGCTCGCTGAGAAACCCGGAGCGCCAGTAGCCGTGGAAGATTCGGGAGGAGCGGTACCCATGAAAGTTACGCTGGCAATCTGTGGGTCGTCCACAATCGCAGACCACGCATAGCCTGCCGTCCCACGTCCGTGCAGCCTGACGGTGTGACGATCCCCGACGGAGAGGTCAAGAGTATTCATAGGGCCGCGCCGCCATTTTCCATTGAGAAGTCGCCTGCGCCGCCAGAGGCTGCGAAGTCTGCGGCGGCGCAGGCTCTGTTTATCTTACCCCACGACTTCCCTAAACGACGGAACCTAGGACGGGGCCTGCAAACCACGTGCCGCCGCTCCGCCAGAAGTGTTGAAGGTCACCGTTGTTGAGCAAGGCGACTACCTCAAGATCGAAGCCGTAGCTCGATTCGATCAGGCCGAGGACTTCCGCGACGTTAGCTCCGGCGATGTTGGTGCCGAAGGTCGAGCTTCGTTGCCAGGTCTGTGTGCCTTGATTGTCGCGCCACCAGTGCTCGATAGCACCGTCGACGGCGACACACAGTTCGTAGTTGCCTTGCAGCGCTTCGTTGCTGGCGCCGAATTGCCCCTCGATCATGACCGGGGGCGTCTTGACATGGCGTCCGAATTTCTCTCCAGCATGCCACACCATGCCGCCGGCGTCGTCGCGCCAGTAGCGCTGCATGGCGCCGTCTTCCTTGACGCAGACGACGTCGAGGCCGCGGTCGCGCCGCTGAATGAGCGTGGGTGCACTGAGCTTAACGTCGTGGCCAAAAATTGCGCCTTCCACCCACGGAGAGACAGGATTGCTGTCGCGCCACCAATGCGCAAGCTTCCCTTCGGCCACGCGCACGACTACCTCGAAATTCCCCGGTGCACCGCAATCACTCTGGATGAACGCGGGAACCCCGTGGACATGGTGGGGGCCGAACACCCCGCCGTCATTCCAGGTCTTGGTGTCTTGGTCGAAATACCAGTGGTGGAGTCGCTGGTGGATGGTCGGGTAGACAATCTCGAAGTTGCGATTGAAGGTGGTGCCCTGCGCGGTGGGCGAGGCTTTGCAATCATCGGCGAAGGCTTCGGCTAGCCCCCAATTCAAGGAGGCGCCGTCGCGGAACCGCCGTCATTCCAGGTCTTGGTGTTTTGGTCGAAATACCAGTGGTGGAGTCGNTGGTGGATGGTCGGGTAGACAATCTCGAAGTTGCGATTGAANGTGGTGCCCTGCGCGGTGGGCGAGGCTTTGCAATCATCGGCGAAGGNTTCGGNTAGCCCCCAATTCAAGGAGGCGCCGTCGCGGAANTAGTGACGCACGGCGTGGCCCGGGGCGGCGGACCACACCTCGAAATTCCGATGGCCCGCGCCGTCGCCGCTTTCGTAGAGATTACCGTTGTGAATGCGGCGCTTGGTCCAGGGATCGGGATTTGCGTCGGTGTTAGGAACGCCGTACTTGACGTAGGAATCGATATTGCACTGGCCGTAGCCGAACCAGCAGTAGCCGGCATTTCCCCAGCCCGTGCCCCAGGAATTGCGCATCAGCCATGCACCCAGATTGTCGTCATAGCCGACAATGACGATGCAGTGGCCCCCGATGTCCACGTTGGATTTCTGCGTGTAGACCGTGTTGGTCACGTCTGTGCCATACCAGAAATCCTGGTACACCTCGAAGCACGCGGAGATCGGCCCCACGGTATCGAGCCAGTCCTTTTGATCTTGCACGGTGTTGAGGTTGACGTAGTCATCCAGCCTTACGGTGCGGCCATTGCGATCGGGAGTGGGCGCATAGGGGAGATTGGACTGTTCGTAGGGCCAGCAGCCCGGGTCCGCGACGCCATTGGTTTTCATCCAATCGAACGCGGTGGCCGGACCGCCTGTCTGGGCACACACCGCTCCAAGACCGTCGTGAACGTCTCCTTCCGAACGCAGACTCCAGATGCAGTGTTCGATGCGTGTCTGTGCTTCAACCGTGCCGACAGCACTGAAGACCCAGCAAGATTCGCAGCCTCCCTGGTCNTTGATATTGGTGATCCATGGCCAGCCGAAGCGGTTACGCCAATCNACAGCNACGCTTGCTGCGGGAAGGGGTGCTCCAGCTGGGGCTAGAGCGGCGCCGGCGCCNCCNGCGACCGCGACGGTCAGACGNGCNGGGGCGGAAGCCACGGAGTTAGAGGCGGATGGGAAGTGTGCGGGAAGGGATTNTGGCTTGATGAAGCCGCGCTCGATGCGGCGCTGCAAGAGGAATGGATTGGGCGTAAGCCGCTTGAGATACGGAGAGATGTCCGTGCGGGGGCCTACGTCCACCTTCGGGACCTTGGATAGGTCCGCACCCATCCTGTATTGCGGGAGGGCGTCGCTGTCCTTGAGGCGCGGGTCCACCGTCCATTTGGCGTGTTCCTCGCGAAGAATGCGGCGAAGTTCGCCGGCGGTATGCAGCTTGGGCATAATTCCTCCTTGTTAGGAGTTCCGTTCTGAAACCCCATGGATAATTGTGAAGGAGGAATGGGAATCGTTTCATACGCCGGGCGCGCCAGGCAGACCGAAATCTTTCCAGAAACTCTTTGCTGATGCGAGCACCCAGGCGAATCAGCAATTGCGCCACAGAATGAATGAAACGAATGCACAGCCATCCTCACTAACCAGGGATCGGAGACGTTCGGCTCCTCCGGGCGGAAACGCGTCCTGGCCTNCCNTGAAGAGCCTCAGGAAGTTGATCTGGCAGGAAACCCTAAACTGAGATCTTGGTTCGACATGCTAAGCAGGATTTGCGCAATTGGCTCGACGACTGAGCCACGAGAAAAGAGCTTGGCAAGAGAGGCGAAAAGGTAGAACATCATCCGACTAAATTTCGGCGGGCACGGGCGCGCCGCGAATTGGGAGATGAATCTATGGCAACACCAGCTTCACCGCAGCCTTCCGGACAAGGAACTGGTTTGACAACTCTTTCCGTCGCTGACCTGGCAAAGATCATCGCTGATGCCAAGACCGCCGCAGCAGACCCGGTATCTGTCGCCGTGCAGATTTTTTCCGCGCTTGGCGACAGCGTAACGGTTTCTGGCAGTGATTTACGGGAAGCACTCTCCACTTCTGCGCTTCCACTGGAAGGGCCACTAGCGGATGTGGTGAGTGCAATCCAGGGAGTGACAAAATCCGCGGATCTCGTTTCTTTGACCAACGCCCAGGAAGTTCAAATTGTGCTCAGCGGAACGCAGGTCCGGCTCAATACGGCAGTGAGCTTCAATGTGGCGGAAACCGATGGCCTCCCTACACTCAACAATATCTCCGGCGCTTCCGTGCATAAGCTCTTTTGGTTCGACCTTCAGACGATTCAGCTGACACAGAATCAAGGCCAGAAGGTCGTGCGCGTAGTGACCTCGGGGGGGACGCGGGAGTTTCCTCTGGGCTGAGCGAATGGATTGACCGTGCGCGTCCACATCGTTGCGCTAGACTTCCTGGCGGCGCGCTGGCTGCCTACCAATTCAACCACCGCAGGAATTCGTCCAGGATGTATGCATGGTTTGGGAACCAGCGAATGATAATGCTGCCAGGTGCTGCACACTTCGTGGCGCAATTTGGCAATCGACGCGTACTCTGACAGCAAGTTCCGCGCTCCCATCGGTCCGGAGACGGCAGGGCCAGGATTGCGCGCAAGTGAATGGCAGTAAGGCGATGGCGGGAAACGAGCCAATAGAGCAGCTTCGGCTCTGATTTGGAATGACACCCGGTAGCGGGAGGTGCGCATGACCACATTCTGGGGAGTGGATTCGGCCAATCCTGTCACTGGCAAGGTGGGGAAGGCGCTCTTGTACGACTACGTGACACAACTGGCAGGCAGCGAGCCGGCATTCTGGGGACGCTATATCGGGGGTCGCTATTCTCTGACACCTGGGGAAGCAAGCTTTCTGCATTCCAGGGGCTGCAGAATATTGCTCGTTTATAACGGGACTCACAATAATACGTCGAGTATTCAAGGTGGATCTGCAGAAGGAACAGCAGACGCCCAAAAAGCAATTGTCGCCGCTCAACAACTTGCGATTCCCGCGAATATCTGTCTTTATGCGGACATCGAAACCGGGTGGCCCGTGACCCCGGATTGGCTCAAAGGATGGGCGATAGCTGTGAGCCAATCCGGCTACAAAGTGGGTTTCTATGGCAATCCGCTTCAAAGCAATGCGCTTTGCTTTAATAATCCTTATTGCTCCGCCTACAGCTTAGAGCTTTCTCTCGCAGACAGCCTGATATTCAGTTCTGAACCGGAGCCCGGTTGCTCAACAGCGGGGAATGCGCCATCCTTTGGGCCCAGCGCGCCGAGTTGTAACGCAGCGGGTACCGTAATCTGGCAATACGCCGAGAATTGTTTCAGCGGCCAAGTCGATCAAGATCTGGCGATCGACGCAGGATTTGCCGCAATGTGGTGAGAGCATGTGCTGCGGCCGGAATAGGAGGATTTTGAAATCCACGAGCGGCTACGCAGTTTCTTGCGCTCCGTTACTGATGTACCTTGGCACCGCGCAAGCCCTTGCCCACGCAACTCCGAGATGGATGCAAGAGTAGCTGTTCCGTTTCCCGCAAAGACTGCCGTCGCCGACATCTTCATTCTGGGGATGCGACTCCACAATAAGGGGCATCTCGAACGAGTTTCGGGTTGGATGCGAGCTCTCGACGGCAAGCTCCAAGTACTGGGTCAGCTTGCGAGCGCGGAGCGTGCAAGTCTGCCAAAGTGCTGGCCCGTGGGCGCAGAAGCGGCGAATGCGACGCAGAGTCTGAAAGCGTTGTGAGCAGCTACTGAGCAACCGGAGAGGCTCGGATGCTCTCATCCGATGTAGAAGTTGCTTGCAAATGCGGTGGACAAGTCTCAAAGCTGGATTGCGTCAGGGAAATCTGGCGGAGAGGGGGGGATTCGAACCCCCGGTACAGGTTTTAGCCCGTACAACGGTTTAGCAAACCGCCGCCTTCAGCCTCTCGGCCACCTCTCCGCGGCGAATGACCTCGGAAATTGTAGCGCAGACCAAGCGCCAGCGACAGCCAGAAATTGCGTTGGCCACTTTTTCGGGGTCACAAGATGGAACGCCGGCAATGGCTGCCGGGGAGACCATTTTGACGGCGCAAATGACCAAAACGCCGGATCTTGCGTCTAAGGAATGCGAAGCTTCCTGGCACTTGGAGGGTTTTATCCAACTGCCGCAAACCTTTTCTTTCCCGTGATTTGGACCTACAATAAGGAGGTTTCGGGCAGAAACTGATCCGATTGGAACCCGAACTGAGTTCGTTGGCCTACGGCAACAGCGCTGCTCTGGGAGGGTTTCGACCCTCCGGCGAAACATTTGGCCTCGTTAAGCCGTATTCAATGTAGGCGCAAACCTAAAACTGAGTTTTCCGAGTGCTTCCCACCCGGGTGGTCCGTGGGGGATCAACGAAAGGAATGGCATGAAGACGTGGCAGAAGGTCGGCATAGGTCTCGCGGCGGCAGCAGCCCTTGGCGGGATCGTGTGGTTCAGCATCAACCAGGCTAACAAAGGTGTGGTGACCGTACAAACGGCCAAGGTGGCCAAGCAGGAGGCGCTCGTATCGGTGGTGACGGCTTCGGGGGAAATCAAGCCGACAACCTACACGAACGTCACCGCACAGGGTTTCGGTCGCATCATTGACATCATCGTCAAAGAAGGCGATCACATCAAAAAAGGCGACCGTCTCTTGTTGCAGGAAAATGTGCAGGCTAATGCCGACGTGCAAGCCCAGGCCGCCTCAATGAATTCCACCGAGTCTGGTGTGCAGGCCGCAGAGGCGAGCTACAGGGCCGCGCAAGCGGACCTGATACAGCAGCAAGCCAACCTGGAAAAGGCCAATCTGGACTTCCAGCGCGGACAGGGACTTTTCAAAGACGGTTTGATCCCCAAGCAGGATTTCGACCAACGGAAGTCGGCATACGACGCGGCAGTGGCCGCTGTGGATTCTGCCAAAGCTCACGTGCAGGCCCAGAAGGCGCAACTGGATCAGGTACGCGCGCAGCTCGACCAGAGCAAAGCAGTGTTGGTCCGGACCAAAGATGTCCTCCAGAAAACTACGTACTTTTCGCCGATCAATGGAATTGTGAGTTATTTGCCGGTGCGCCTTGGCGAATATGTTGTGCCGGGGATTCAAAACGCCACCGGCAGCTTTCTGATGACTCTCTCGGATATGTCCGTGGTGACGTCCGAAGTGAAAGTCGACGAAACGGATATTGTGAACGTCAAGATCGGGCAGGACGCCGACGTAACCATTGATGCTGTTCCAGGGAAGATTTTCAAGGGTAAGGTCACTGAAATCGGATCGCAGGCGGTTCTGCGGAGCTCCGGCTTGGCCACAACGCAGACAACGACGAGCAACCAGGAAGCCAAAGATTTCAAGGTGGTCGTCACGCTGGACAGTCCGCCCGAGAACTTGCGGCCAGGGCTTTCCACTACAGCGAAAATCAAGACTGCGGAAAGAAAGAATGTGGTTGCCATTCCGATCCAGGCGCTGGCCGTCAGGTCGCGCAAAGACCTGGATGAGGCTGCAAAGAATGGCAAGAAGTCCGGCAGCGTCACTTTGGCCGCTCCTCCCGCACCTGCTCCGGGTGACCCGAAGAAAGATGAAGTTCAGGGCGTATTTGTGGTGAGCGGGAAGAAAGCGGCTTTCCGGCCTGTCGAGACGGGCATTTCGGGAGTGACCGATATCGAGATCACCAAAGGATTGCAGGAGGGCGACGAGATCGTGGTCGGAAGTTACAAGGCTCTTCGTACGTTGAAGCCGGAAGCCAGCGTCAAGGTGGATAATTCCGCGCCCAAGAAAGCGGAAGAGCAGCAATAACCAGCGTCAACAGGGAGAATAATATGCCCGTAGAGACATCAGTTGCGGATTCCTTCCGCCAGGACCTGGTGGATAGCGGCATTGTGATCCGCACGGAGGAATTGACGAAAGTCTACGAGATGGGCGCGGAGCAAGTGCACGCGTTGAGCGGCGTGGACGTCGATATTCGCAAGGGCGAGTACGTGGCCATTATGGGGCCGTCCGGGTCGGGAAAATCCACGCTGATGAACTTGATCGGCTGCCTGGATTCGCCGACTGCCGGGCGCTATTGGCTGGCTGGGCGGCTGGTCAGCGATCTTGACGATGATGAGCTTGCCTATATCCGGAATAAGGAAATAGGTTTCGTCTTCCAGACTTTCAATTTGCTGCCCCGGGCGACGGCTCTACACAACGTCGAGTTGCCGCTCATTTATAACGGCACTCCCGCGGAAGAGCGGGTGGAACGCGCCAAGCAGGCTCTGGAACGCGTTGATCTGATCCCGCGCATGCATCACAAGCCCAACGAGCTTTCTGGAGGACAGCGCCAGCGCGTGGCTATTGCGCGAGCTCTCGTCAACAATCCCTCCATCGTGCTCGCCGACGAGCCCACGGGCAATCTCGACTCCAAGACGGGCGAAGAGATCATGGCCTTGTTTGAAAACCTGCACCGTCAGGGCAATACCATCATTTTGGTTACGCACGAAATGGATATCGCGCAGCACGCCCATCGCGTGATTTTCATTCGCGACGGCAAGATCTTCTCTGACGAAAAAGTTGCCAAGAAAAAGGCCGAGTCCGACTGAGCCGCAGTGTGCGGACAAGTCTGCTCACCTACCTTGCGATTGCCACCACTCGCTTAGGCATGGACCTATCGAGCCGCGGGGATTGTCGCATCCGATTCAGCGAGAATCTCGGATGAGGTAAGGTAGGTCCTCGAGAGCCGGTCGTGCCAGGTGAGAGCGTCTTCGTCCCAAATGGCCCAAAGAAACCCAAGAGACAGCGTGCCAGCGGAAAGCATGTAGCCCAGGGCGCGCAAGAGGTATTGCCCCGAGGTCGGGATCTCCCCGGAAAAGCTGGCCACCTGCAGACCACGCACCATCATCCCCGGCGTGGTTCCCCCGAAAACCGTGAATAGCCCGAAATATTGGATATAGACGAACGCGAAGGTGAAGAAGCACACGGCGGCGCTCAACTTGCTCAGGGTGAAGTGGCCTCCCAGCGAGCCGAACAAGGCGAGAAATCCCCCGTACGCGAACGCCAGACATGCCGCGTCCACGAGCGCAGCTCCTCTTCGTTCCTCGATCGAGGCCACGGGAAACAGCCCAGAGGAGACCCGCGTCTCGCTCTCGGCCGGCAGTTCCGGGAGTGAATTCTCTCGTTCCGGCGGCAGGCTCACGTCAATCAGGAGCCGCGTCTCCACAACTTCCTGTTTCCGGGGAGGTCTTCCGATCGCTACGGTAAACGCAAAGTCATCGCTTCCAGGGAGCGTTTCATCGTGCTGAGGGAACTCCTCGACCGCGACGTTTTCGGGTCCGGCTAGCACATGATTATCGAAGGGCAGTTCAGTTTGCCCTTCTCCGGCACCTACTTTTCGCCGCCGGGCACGATAGGCCTGGAGGCGCTGGTTCAGTTCACCGCGCCATTCCTTGTCGGCCTTCGCGTTGAGCGCCAGATTACCTTGCGTGGAGCGGGAGTTCTCTCCCTCGGGATAGGACTCTGGAGAATCACAAAAAACACATGTGCGCACGCCCTTGGAGAGCACTGCGCCACATTGCGAGCAGATTTTATTCACCGGTGCGTTTTGCGCTGCGGACGCTCTCACTCCGGTGAGGAGGAGCCTTTCCAGATTACCACGCTCGAGGGAAGTCAAGCAGCAAGGAATGAAGGGCAGTCGCCAAAGAAGCAGCAGTTCCGGCCAGGGCTAAAGATTGTCCTGCTGCGCGAGCATTTCGCGGCTGTAGGCGATTCGCCGGTCCAACGCCACGGCGGCAAAGTACGCACACCCCGCCTGCTCATGTTCGGTCCAGGAACGCAAGGAGGGCACAACCCACGCGGACATTCGCCGAGCCGCGGTCAGAAACGAATGATAGATACTCACTGCGTGAAGCCCAGTACGGTCTTCCTGACGTTCCGGGCACAATTGGAGCAATTGGACCACCCGTCTGTAATCTCCCGCAGACGCCACCGCATTTATTCCGGTCACATCCCTCACTTCAGCCGACAGCGGGTGCCGCGAGGAGGCCGCCACCAGCGACCGGCAGTAAGAGACAAAGAACATCCAGAGTGTGGCCAACGAGACCGCGAAGATCAGCGCGGCCATCATCGCGGCACCGCCACAAGTTGCGCGGGCACCAGACGAGATTCATCGGTATACCGCAGCATCGTCAGCGACCATGACAATGGCAGGAAGCATCCAAGCGCCGGACAGATATATTGGATGATACTGTGTTTCCCCGAGAAGTTCGCCAACGCATAGCTGGCCGCATAGCCACTGAAATACAGGCCCAGAGACAGGATGATCTGCACCGGCCGCGTGCGCGTTTCGCGCAACTTCAACACCGCTCCCCAGAGAATATAGGTCAGCACCAAGCCCACAAAGTAGAGGTTTTGCGAGAGCTCATAGGCAAAACTCGTGGAAAGGCGATTCGCTGATTGCGCCACCACGGCATAAGAAAACCCCGCCGTTCCGAGCAGCAGGAAGACCGCTCCCCATTTCACGTATTCGCCGGCGCGAAGTTCGCCAAGCACATGCGAATAGAGGCTGATTAATGCGACAAACAGAGCCACCGTGAGCAGGGCATCGCTGTAAAAGTAAAAATACATGTATTGGTCGGAGCCCTGACCGTATCTCCACAGGATAAAGAAACGTCCGATGCTCACCGTCGTGGACAGAAGCAGATAAAGATTGAGGAAAAAATAGCGAAGGAAGGACTTGCGGGCGAGCGAACACACCACAAACGCCAGCTCAAATGCTGTTCCCAAGAACCAAATAATCAGGTCAATCGGGCCAGGCATATACTCCTAATCGGCCCGGCCCACTCCCTCTACCAGCTTGCAACTGCCCAATAGCCTGGATAGAGTTAGCGCGGAATCGGCATTGGCGCCGGACCGTTCGCTATCACCACCGTCCCCTTCGAGTTACTAGAGAGGACGGTCTTGATACCCATTGCTCCCACCAGTATACCCATGGCGAGAACAAGTGCGCCCAATTTACGTGACATGGTGCCTCCGTGGAACCTGGACTGCTGGAGACACTCTATCCCTTATTCGGATAGTGTCAAGTAGGGCACACCACGCTTATGTTAAATAAGCGTTACCGGCAAGTGGCCTCACCCTTTCGCCATTTTTTCGTATGGCGCCAGGAGGGACCCCTTCCCGCTTCGCGTACGATAGCGGCAAACCCCTTCCGGGAGCAACAGTACCGAGGTGCCGGCGCCGCTGGTACGAAAGTACTATCGGGCTGATCACAACCGTACTCGCACACGCTGTTGGGTTGTTGGGTGCGCTCGTTTTTCCGCAAAGCTCACTCCCGCTTGACACTCGCCGTGAATACTCCGTAGCATGAAGAATTGCTTCACGCCGGCGTAGCTCAGTGGTAGAGCGAGGGTCTCATAATCCCTAGGCCGTGGGTTCGATTCCCCCCGCCGGCACCATTCCTTTTGTCTTTAACAACATAGGCTCTATCCCTAAACATTCGCTAAGAATTCTCGTGTTAATCCCGGCTCGGAGGATGGTATGGCGAATCGTCGTGCGCGCGTTTGGAAATGCGTAAAACTGGGCAGATGGTGGCGATATCGTCGACCAGTCATACTTGTTCCGCGTGGCCAGTGATACGGGAACAATCCGCCGACTGGCTTGGGAACCAAATTAGAGAACAGGCGATGGCGACTCAGGACGGAAGAAACCGCGGTTAGATCCGGCCAAGCCAAGAATGCCTGCGCGAGTTGCCATCAGAACTCTGGAGTAAATATAGTTGACAGATATATCTTGCAGGTATATATTCCAGGTGTATGCACGACAACCGAACTGCCTACGTTATACTCGGCATTCTTTCCATCGAGCCTAACAAGTCCGGCTACGACATCCGCAAGGCCGTCGAGGGAAGCGTTGGCTACTTCTGGGGAGAAAGCTACGGCCAAATCTACCCTACGCTCAAGCGACTGGCAGCCGAAGGGCTGATTGTCCCGAGCGGCTTGCCGAGCGCCACCAGGAAGCGGCGTCAAGAGTACTCGCTCACCGATGCCGGACGCGCCTGCCTGCGGGAATGGCTTGCCGTCCCCTTCCAGAACGATCCGCCGCGCAATGAGTTCCTGCTCAAGCTGTTTTTTGGCCGAGCAACAGCGCCCAGCGTCTCGATCGCACACATTCGGGACTGCCAGGAAAAGAACCGAAGCATGCTCGCCACCCTCACGGGGCTTGAAGACTCCGTGCGCAAGCAATCAACGCAAAACCCTCATTTGCCGTATTGGATGCTCACGCTCAACCTGGGTATTGCGCTGACCCGCACTGCACTCAAATGGTGCGATACCGCCCTGGCCACGCTTTCCGCGATGAAGGCAGACGAAGCTTCCAGCGAACAGCTTGCTGAGAACTTCACCGCCACGGACAAGGACCGAAACTGACTGGGACTGAACTTCACGGGAAGAGCCCAGCCTGTGGGTACAAATGCTGCGGTAACACGAAGGAGAATCGCGAAATGCCAACGAATGTTCGTTCCAGCCGCGGGTCGCAGATCGTGGCTTGGGGCGTCGCCAGCCTGTTTCTTCTCGGCTTCTTCTTCTCTCTCGTGGGATCGTGGACGCAACCGATCCTCGGTGTGTGGTTTGTGGGCACGCAGAAGCCCCGGCGCGGATTCCTATGGATGGTGGCTTTCAGCTTCATTCCCGGCCTGCTCTTCGGCTGGCGCAACTTCCCGTTGACCGGCCCCGTGGCGGCCCTGGAATACGTGGGCTGGATGCTGCTTGTCGCTGTGCTCGGCGTTCTGCCGTTCACCTTCCATCGGCTTGTCAGTCCGCGTCTGCCCGGATTCCTCTCCACGCTTCCATTTCCGTTGGCGGCAGTCGTCTTCCAAACCCAGATCAAACCACTGCTGCACATCGGTGCAGTTCCAGGAACCGGCATGCTTATCTTTTTCATTCCCTGGTTCGCGGCGGTGGTCGTCTGGATGTGGAATCATGAATTCCGCGCAACAAAAATCGGCTGGGGAGCTAGCTTCTTCGGTGCGCTCTTCGTTCTTGCCGGAGTGTATGAACTCCTCAACAGAGTTGGCGGCTACACCTTGCTAGGGACCCTGAGCATCGGTGCCGTCTCTGGCTGGGTATGGCTTGGCGGAGTTCTGTTCCTGAGCATCTGGGCGCTCTTCAACCCGTTAAGGAAGAAATCCTGGGCTGAGAGACCGGAAGCAGTCGCTCGATTGCAAAGCCCCTTCACCCGCGAACCGTTGCACATAGTCAGCGAACAGGGCAGGGAAGCCTTGGCAAGCAGTTCCGGCGAGCGGTTTCCGGTTCGCAATGGAATTCCGTCCTTCCTCAAGCCGGAAGACCTCACTGGCGACAACGGGAAATACAACCGCCTATATGAAACCATCGGTGGCTTTTATGATGATACCCAGCGCTTCTTCAGCGCCTTCCGAGGATTGGACCTGGACTCCTATTTCGAAAACTACATGTGTCTGCTGGAAGTGAAACCGGGCGATTCTGTGCTGGAAACCTCGGTGGGCACGGGTCTCAACTTCAAGTATCTGCCTCGTGGAGTGAAACTCTCCGGCCTCGATCTATCGCCGGAGATGCTGGCCAACTGCCAGGCCAACCTGCGCCGCTGGGAGATGGATGCTGATCTCTATCTGGGCAATGCGGAGAGTCTGCCATTCGCCGATTCCAGCTTCGACGTTGTCTATAA
>JGI12270J11330_10001772_pt1 | contig 15969 bp, 17 predicted proteins | sample PeaSoiMetSII2010_FD_11330 | JGI IMG/M metagenome (IMG submission 11330)
ACCGGTTCGGCTCCGCCACGGCGATTACCCGTAACCCTTGCTGCCGCAATCACTAAGCGATTCCGGCTACTTTGCATGGGGTTGTTTTTGCAAATTTGGCTAGGTGCACCTTTGCCGGCCGCTCCCGACGCCCACCGTCTGTAGCGCGTTATCTAGACACCAATGAAAGCATCGATGAGCAGCCGAGCGGCGTGACTAGCTGTTTCTCACTACGGCGACTAAGCCGAAATACGCGGGAGAGTGCGTTCAACACTGCCGCCATTTTTAAAGAGCAGGGCGATCTGGTCTTCTGGTCACGTCGGGGGCCCACACGCCACGCGCCCTTGCAGCATTTCAAGGGCTAGGCCTCGATGTGACGGTCTCCTCGACCTGCTGCCGGACACTGAGGCACTCGCCCGGACCACGTTAGCGATCAAGGAGATGATGGGGCTATGCATCTAACGTTTACGTGGCTGGTCGTGAGCCTCCTGCCCGTACCGGCGCCCCCCGTAGCGTGGCGGTACAGAGCACCGTCGAAGGTGTCTGCGGGACGGGCGCTATTTGCCCAATTGGCTTTTATCTTAACCGAAGGGGAACCGAACAGGGGTTACGTGTCGGGGTTTGTGCAGGAGCGATGCGGTGTGCAACACCTGTAATCCGAAGATCTTCACCTCCATCGTTGAGGAATTCTGGTCGCGGCGAAGCCTGCTCAAGGGCGCTGTTGCCGTGCCGCTCGCCGCAACGCTCATTCCCCGCGCTGCGTTCGGCCAAGCCCAGACGCTCCAGTCTGTAGAGGACAGCGCCGCCGCCCAAGGACTTAAGTCTCCGCTGCCAGCGACCATCTACGTCGCCAAGCGCATCATCACTATGGAACGGGCCGCGCCCACGGCAACTGCGGTCGCCGTGGAGGGCGACAAGATTGCCGCCGTCGGCGAACTCGACGGCGTGAAAGAGGCAGTTGCCGGGCGGCAGATCACGATCGACGACCGCTTTGCCGGCAAGGTCATCATGCCCGGCTTCATCGAGCACCATATTCATCCGCTGCTTGGCGCCATGACCATGTCGGCGGAGGTGATCGCCATCGAGGATTGGGCGATCCCCGGCCGCTATTCCAAGGCCGCCACCAGCAATGAGGAGTATGTGGCGCGCCTCAACCAGGCGCTCGCTGCGCTTGCCGGTAAGCCTCGCGACGAGACGCTGTTCACCTGGGGCTATCATCAATATTTCCACGGCCTGATCCGCCGACCCCAATTGGACGAGATCAGCCCGAACCGCCCGATGGTGGTGTGGCACCGCTCGGCGCATGAGTTCATTCTTAATACCGCGGCGCTCAACAAATACGGCGTGACCGAGCAATCGCTGAAAGGACATGGGTTGGCGAGCGAGCAATGCAGCTTCGCCGATGGTCACTGCTTCGAAAGCGGAATCGAGCTGATCGTACCGGCCTTCGCCAAGGACCTGATGACGCCCGAGCGGTTGAAGGCCGGTCTCAATACAGTCAAGGCCTATCTGCATTCAAATGGCGTGACGACCATCGCCGAGCCCGGCGCCCTCGTCACCCCACAGATCTATCAGTTCTTCGCCGAGCAGCTGAACGTGGATGAGGTGCCCTTCCGCACTTTTTTCATTCCGAACGGCCACGGCCTGTACGGCAAGCTCAAGCAGGAGAACCGCCTCGCCGACTTGATCCAAGAGACCAAGACGTTCGACAGCTGGGGAAAGGGCAAGGTGCAGTGGCTGCCGAACCAGACCAAGCTCTTCTGCGATGGCGCGATCTTCTCGCAGCTGATGCAGCTGAAAGACGGCTATACCGACGGTCATCAGGGTCAATGGATTGCCGTGCCGGACGACTATCGCGCGGCGGTCAAGGCCTATTGGGACGCGGGCTACCAGATTCACACCCATGTCAATGGCGATGCGGGTCTCGACGTAGTGCTCGGGGCGCTCGAAGAGCAGATGCAGGCCAACCCGCGCCAAGACCATCGCTTCACCGTCGTGCATTTCGGCGTGTCAGAGGACGATCAAGTGGACCGCATCGCGCGGAGCGGCGCCGTGGTCAGCGCCAATCCGTACTATGTCAGCTCGCTCGCGGACAAATATTCCGAGATCGGCTTGGGACCCGAGCGCGCCAACACCATGGTGCGGCTCCGATCGTGCGTAGAGCGCGGCCTGCACGTCGCGCTCCATTCCGACATGCCGATGGCGCCCGCCTTTCCGCTGCTGCTCGCCTGGTGTGCCGCCAATCGCACGACGGCTTCGGGGCGCACTGCGGCACCAGATCAGCGTATCCTGGTTGAGAAGGCGCTCGAAGGCATCACCATCGAGCACGCCTATATCAATCGCTTGGAGGATATGATCGGTAGCATCAAGCCTGGCAAAAAAGCGGACTTCACCATCCTCGAGCAGGACCCGCTCAGCGTCGCACCACAAGACCTGAAGGACGTGCAGGTCTGGGGCACGGTGTTCGAGGGCCGCGTCTTCCCGGTCGCCGCGCCGACCTAGCTGTGCGGGCGTCAGTGCAGGATATTGTCGAGGTCTGGATCGTCCGGCCCATCGCTGTCTTGTGACGGAGCCTCGTCGGGCTNCGCGGGGGGCGCTGCCTTTCAGCCTGCGGGTGCGGCTTGCCGTGGGCAGGGGGCTCTTCACCCGGCTCGCCGCCCTCAGCATCGCCGCGATCCGTGTTTATTAAAGCTTTCTTAACAACTCTGCGCTTGGATTCGCTGACTTAGGGGCGAGGGGGTAACACGAGAAGCACGGGCGGGCTCCCTACAATCCAGCCACCCTTTGAGGAGCTCGCGCCTTCTCGATCAGCCACGGACAACGCCCGAGGCCGACCGTTGCCTCAGACGTCAGGAGATCGAGCGGTCGAGGGATACATGCTGAAGCTATTGGATGACTACCGGCCTGAGCTGCACTACATGCGCGGACCCGGACCGAAGTGGCTTGAAAAGAACGCAGGGCTGTCTGGACCGAGTGATGCCATCTCACGCGATCATGGTCGCAAGACTCCTACACTGAGCCGGAGCATTGAATTGAGGTTGCGCCAGTGGTTGCCGACCAGATGGCGCCTCAATCGAGCGGCACGCCGTGAGCCCCAATGGACGCCAACGGATGCTCTTGGCGGTTGGTCAGTATAGGCCAGGTCCGCCACCGCTCGTCCTACCCATAAAATCCACCCGCAAAGGCGTGCTGGATTTCGGTGGTCGGAGGACAGAGCGGCATAGGAAATGCTGCACCTGAGGGGCATCGGCTTTGGTCGGCGCCGCCCTAGTTGGAGGCGTTGACTGGTCCGCTGCCGCTGGCTTAGGCCTTAGGAACCGAGACTCCTTCCGCGGCTTGGAGTTTCAGCTGTACTACGTGAGCCACTTTCTCCGTGGGGTGGACCTCGGCATTCGCCGTTTTCGTTGGCTTGCCCGCGAGCGCTGCATTGCCCACAGTAAACGCGGTGGCAACAATTACCGCGCCTCTCTCTACCTGAATATCACCGCAGCTAATATTGCCTTCGATCCGTCCAGTGGAGTGCAGATACAAGAATTGCTTGATTTCGACTTTCTCGGAGAGAATGCCCCGAACATCGGCATCAGTAGCCACAAGACTTCCTTTGATTGCACCATTCGCTGCAATGCGCACCGCGCGACCAGTCACGTCGCCCTCAATAGTACCCGCTACGACTACCGCATCTGGTGCAGAGATTTCTCCCTTGAACGTGACGTCAACTCCAACGTAGACACAATTCTCAGCAAGGTTGAGTTTTTCGGTTGACATTGTTGACATTGGAGCCCCCCTCCTGCCGTTTCAGTGTCAATTCCCACGTGTACAACAACGCAACAAACAACCGACGACACAATTCCAGTTATGCACGTTTTCCACAGGTGGAACTCGCGCCTACGTGACCGATGATCGATTTGACAACGCCAAGACGAGGCTGGAAGGAGCCGCTCCGGGAAAATTGCCCGAAGCGGTTGATGCAGCCCGCGCCCGCGACAAGATAGGCGCCTTCACTTGTAGCCTTCTTCCGACCATGAAATCATGGTCGTGCGGCGGTCAGGCGTCGGTTTCGGCCGGCGCCCTTTTGTTATAGGTTTCAAAGCACGCAGGGCTGTCTGGACCGAGTGCCATCTCACGCGAGGATGGTCGCAAGACTTCGACGCTGATCCGGAGCATTGAGCCATAATGACCCCTCTTTGCGGCCCGCCACGAGCTTGACAGCAAAGTCAGTCAAGCCGTGTTCCTTTTCGAGTATGCGCCAGTGCTGCTTGGGCCACGGTTGGAGCGCACCTGAACGCGCGATGCAGCCTTCTTTCATTTGACGTTTTCTTGAAACCGACAGCAGCAGGTGCGACGATTTCTCACGCCACGAGTTTGATGGGGGTATCAATGACACGCATCGCCACCTGATATGACTTGCGGGTCGCTAATTCAGGACTTCGCTGGCAAAAATGGAGGCACCCTGATGCCAACTTCAACGCCCCTGTGGCCGACGCTCAGGCAGGTCCTTCGTCGGCAAGAGCTGATGGACCGCATGATGCAGGCGAGTGGAGTTGACGTCCTTGCGGCCGTTCGCGTGGATGGTGGACTAGCATTCGCTGAGGCGCGCGCCAAGTGTCGCTATTGCCTCCATGAAAGCGACTGCCGAGACTGGCTAGAGTCATCTAAGGGGCTGCAAATGCCTCCGGATTTCTGCGCCGTCGCGAGTTTTTTCCTCGCGTGCAGTCCTTACCGAGCGCATTGCCAAAGCTCAAGAGGGGCTGGACAGGAAAGCCAAACGTGGCGGAGCTAGACCGGGTGCAGGCCTCGTCAAGAGAGCTGAACCTGCCGACGTTCGCGGATCTTTTGCCCAGTCGCGTCGAAGACGTTGAGCGGTATTTGCTCGCCACTGGCCCACCACGCGGTGGCCCGAATGGAGTAGGCGAGAGCACGGAAGTTCCTTTCGTTAGGGTACCCGCTTGGTCCTCAAGCTGCCCTTATGCGTCGGTGATATGCAGCAAGGGGTGGCGCTGATCGTCGCCAAATATCAGGTAGATTTTCAGGTAGCGCGTGAGGTTGTCGGCAGCGGCGAACATACCCATGCCACCACCCTTCCAGGTCGACAAGTCCTCGCTGGCATGGAGATATAGTTGACGAGCCGCGATCAGAATCGCGATCAGCGGAATTGTGCAAAACATTGCCCAGCGAACGATTCTTGGCACGCGTGTCATATACTGTTTCCGGTCACTCCTTAGCGTGGCTCCTCGGCGAATCGTGTACGCTAAACTGGTAGTGGCTGGCTGGAATCATAATCAAATTCCCAGACTTCCGGTCAAATAGGGGTCGCCAAACCTAACCTGGAGGGAGGCGTCGGCACGCCGTCAGGCATACTCTGACTGCAGCCGCGTGCAGGGCTGAGGGGAAGATGGGTGCTGCCGCGCGAGATTCGATGACACAGCCCCGCTTTCTGATGTGCCGTCCGCAGCACTTCGCGGTGAGCTACAGCATTAATCCCTGGATGGATCCGCAAGCCTGGGCCAACTCCGACCACGCCCTTTGGGGAGCGGCGGAACAGGAGTGGTCGGCGCTTCATAAGGCGCTCCTCGATGTTGGCGCCACGATCGAGTTCGTCGAGCCAAAGCCTGATCTCCCCGACCTGGTATTCACAGCGAATGCTGCAATTGTGCTCGACGGCAAGGCTTTGCTGGCGCGTTTCCGCCATCCGGAGCGCCAGCGCGAGGAACCCGTCTTCGCGGCCGCCTTCCACAAACTGCAATCGCATGCCCAGATTGAAACCGTGGCAGAGCTGCCCAACCACCTCAGGCTGGAAGGCGCCGGCGATTGCATTTGGGACGAGCAGCGCGGCCACTTCTGGATGGGTTGCGGCCCGCGCTCCGACCGTGCAGCCGCAGATGTTGTCGCGGATCAATTTGGCGTGGACTGCGTCGCGCTGGAACTTGCGGACCCGAGCTTCTATCACCTCGACACTGCCTTCTGCGCACTTCCGTCCGGCGATGTCATCTATTATCCGGGCGCCTTCGTCCCCGCGGCGCACAGCGCGATCGAGGAGCGGGTCGCGCCGGCGCAGCGCATCGCGCTCGAGCGGGCTGACGCGATGAGCTTTAGCGCTAATGCGGTGTCGTTCGATCACTGCCTGGTGCTATCGAGCTGCACGGAGACGCTGCGGCGCAAGGTCGAAGAGCGCGGCTTCACGGTTATCGCGACGCCGCTCCATGCATTCCAGCGCAGCGGAGGCTCCGCCTGCTGTCTCACGCTGCGTCTCGACCATCGGTCGAAGAAGCAAATGCGAAGAGATGACAACTGAAATGTCAGGTCGCGGCGACCCCCACCCGGCGTCTGAAACTACGGGGAGGGGGGTTCAGGTAAGTTCGTCAAGTCATGCATCGACCGCCTTATGCATTGTCAGCTAGACGGTAGTCTGCAGTTCCCGGGGCTTCGTTCTGACCTGATCGCCAGATGGTGCCGAGTTGCCCACACGACGAGGCAAATGCGATGCCGGCACGGCATGCCCCAGCAAGGTCATGTGATGCTCCAAACGTCTTCAAACTGAGGGTCAAATCGCGCGCGGTCTGCCAGGCACTCCGATACCGCACTCCAGTGCCGCCCGATCCCACTTCGCAGCTAGGGCGGCGGCTTCGTAAGTGCTTTGCAAGAAGCCCATCAGCACCCGATCGGGATCTTTGTTGGTCCGCACCACGTCGTAGGGCAGAATGTATTCACTGAGCTTTTCGTCATAGAAGGCCTCTTTGGGGCGAATGGCTGCAGACGAGAAACCTGCGGGCTCTGGATAAGCGTAGGAGTAGAAGGCAGGATATTCGATGCCTTCACTGCCGGGCCAGAAGCCGGCACTACTGACTTCATGCGAATACGCCTCTTGCGCTACGGCGTCGGGAAGATAGGGCACGTCTCCCGGATGCAAGGGTGCCCGTCGGCCGGAAAAGCGTGTGACCGCTAGGTCAAAGCTCCCCCAGAAGAAATGCACCGGGCTGCACTTGCCGATAAAGGACGTTCGGAACTCGTAAAGCACCCGTTCGACCTGCAAAAGAATCCGCCAGAATCGCTGAGCGTAGTCCGGGTCATATGCAGCATGGGTGCGATCCTCGCCAAAGCGGATCGGCTCAGGGATCTCGTTTGGCATGTCATGAATGCGAATATCGAAGCCGAGCTCGGACAAAGCCCGCATTAGATCGGCATAGAATTCAGCAACCGGCCGAGGCCGGAGATCGATCTCTTTATAAGAGCCATCGTCGGTCGATACCCAAAGCACATGCTTCAAGAAATCAAAGTCGAGCTGAAATGTGCGATGGCCATAGGGGATAGTCGATGTGGTCAAACCTCGCGCCGACACGTAGAGCACGACGTGCCACGAATGATTGAGCCAAGGCGTCTGCGTAAGGCGGATTTTGCCGACGATCTGAGTCCACAGATGGAGGGTGGCGTAGGTGTCCTTCCAAGCTGAGTATGGCAACTCCGGCCAGATTGATCTGCCGTGTTTCATCCTCGAGGGCATATGAGTTTCACTATTTGACGACGGCTCATTGTGATCCCCACTTTTAGCGATCAGGGATGCGCACCGCCTCGGGCTCCGACTTTGGAAGCGGGATTAACTCGGAATCTCCAGGTTTGAACAACCGGCAAGCTGGAACGCAGCGGCTCAATGCATATTAATGCGGTGCTTTGCGTCAGTGCCGGTTCCTCATGGCCTACTTTAGACTCGCTTCGGTCCTCCAAGTTCGGCTGAGACTCAGTTGTTGGTGCGACAGACGCCGATATTCCTGAGACACCCATGCGACCCCAAAAACGGAGGCCGCCTAAGGAGCGGTTGATTTGGTGTGAGCCCGATCTTAAGGCGTGGACGCCACTTCTGGCTTGCAATGAAAGTTTGCGTACGAGGTTGGTGGTTCGTTCTTGAGCTAGTAATCTCGCTACAGCAATCCGCTTGAAGACCGCGAGCGCAATGCGACGAGTCGTTGCGCCGATCCGCGAGGCGCTGCCAGCTGTGACGGACACAAGCGCGACGGCACGGGCCCTTACACGCTGCCGCGAAAAGCCGGTTGAAAGCTTTTGACCCAGCAAAAGGCTGAGGGTCCGCGACTTCGCGACGATCCAGGAGGCGATGCTAACAGTTGCTGTAACGGACGCGAGTGCGAAGGCATGGGCCCGCACACTACCCCGCGAAAAGCCTGTTGAAAGCCGTTGACCCAGTAAAAGGCTGAGGGCCCGCGACTTCGCGACTATCCAGGAGGCGATGCGAAAAGTTGCTGTAACTGACGCGAGTGCGAGGGCATGGGCCGTTACACTTCCCCGCGAAATGCCTATTGAAAGCCGTTTGCCCAGTAAAATGCTGAGGCTTCGCGACTCCGCAACCATCCAGGAGGCGCTGCGAGAAACTGCTGTGGCGGACGCGAATGCGATGGCATTGGCCCTTACACGACTTCGGGCAAGGCCGGTCGAGAGCAGTTTGCCCAGCGATAGGCTGAGGTTGTGCGACTTCACGGCTATCAAGGAGGCGCTTCTAGAAGCTACTCTACCCAAAGCGCGCGCAAAGGCGTGGGTTTGTGCGCCAGTCCAAGAAAGGCTGATCGCGAGGAATTTGCGGAGCGACAGCGCGTGGATGCGCGCCTCTAGCGCGACCCGGGAGGCGATGATCGACGTTCCCCTACGGAACGCGAGCGCAAGAGCGTTGCCCCTTACCCAAAGCCACGAGACAATGTTCGACATAAGTCTGAGCAATGAGACCGCGCCGGCCCAGAGTCTTCGGGCAATCCAGGCGGCGCTGATCAAAAGAAGATCAAGAAGGTAGGCAAGGGCCGATGAGATTTTGTTCGATAAAAAGAGAGAGATAGAACGCAAAACAAGGACAGAAGCCCATGCGCCCCGCTTGCACGACAGGATCAGGCGTTGGCGCTTAAGTTTGCGTTGCTGACTCACCTGCTGCCGTTTGAGCCAGCGGGCGTGCTTTTCTCGGTTTCTTGCTTCGGTGGCGATAGTATCTTTAAGCCAGCGGTGGTGCTGGTGCAGGTCCTCGGTTGCTGACGCAACAAGATCTTTCGACCGCGCCACTTCTCGTTTAGCGGATTCAAAGGGGTCGATATCGACTTCTGCATTTGAGACGTGGGCGATGCCGGTCTGCTGGCTGCCTTGCATCTTCGCTTCCCGTTAACCCGTCACTCGGTAACGCCGAGAGTGCCAGCAGGCAAGCCGCGGCTACGCAAGCGACCACTAAGATATCACTTCCCTGGTGGAACGCCTAAGTCGCTACTGGAAACTACTTTAGTGGCTGAGTTCACGGCGAATGCGGGTACCATGATCGCGACTTGGAGTTCAGGAGCGAGTTTTCCGGGAACAAACTTCTCTAGGAATTGGTGCACCTTCTTCCATGCGCCACGGTCGAATAGATCGTTGTGATCGCCTCTCGGCAGTATTACGAGCCGCTTCGGGTCGCGGGCCTTGCTGTAGAGATGACGCGCTTGGCCCACGGGGATGACTCGATCCCGCGCGCCATGCACGATGAGAAGCGGGACCCGCACCTCGGCGATATGATCGATGTTGCGGTATTGGTCGACCATGAGGAGCCGGAGCGGCAGGAAGCCCCAGGCAAGCTTGCCCACATCGACCACAGAGGTGAAGGGCGCCTCGAGTACGAGCGCCTGAACCAGTCGCTGCAGCGTAAGCTGCGTTGCGACCGAAGTGCCGAGCGACTCGCCATAGGCCACGATGTCCTCGCGAGCCACGCCTAGGCTGAGCAACCGGTCATAGGCCGCAATAGCGTCGGTGACGTTGTTCCTCTCCGTCGGCCATCCGCCCGAGCCGCCATAGCGGCGGTAATTGAGCATGAACACGCCATAGCCGCTCGCTTGGATGCGCGCGATCTTCGGTGCGCGCGTCGCCGCCGAGCCACTATTGCCGGTGAAATAGAGGAGCGTGGGCTTGTTCCCTTTCGCCTGCGCATACCATGCGATCAGGATTACGCCCTCGCGGGTCTTGATCGAGATTTCCTGAACTCCGGAAAGTCCCACCTCTACGGGGATGAAGCAAGGAACCAAAACGCGGCGCTCCGCACCATTCGCGACTTAGAGGTCTCTAGATATGTTCTATTGGATCTACGAAATCCCAGCCCTGTTAGTGAGGCTTCCTCCTTGGGTGCTCTCTACCGGGACGTAACCGCGTATCCCGAGCCGAGCCGCACCGAGTTGCAGAATTTGCTTCGAAATTATACCCGCTCTGTCATTGAGGACTCATGGCCGCTGCAACGTGAGGGCATCGTTCCGACTGACGCCGTGCAACGGATTGCCGCGTTCCAAGCGCGGCTTGTTCTCTTCGAGCCGCAGACCAAAGCGCAAGAGATCGTGCATGAAGCGACTCTGCGGCAGTTCAACACCTTCTACGATGATCGAAGGACGCGACTTTACAGCGTTAACTCCGGCCTCCCCGCCATTCTATGGTACACGGTCGCGGTCGGGGCGCTTATCAACATCGTCCTCATATGGCTGTTCGATCTCCACCTTCACGCTCACTGGATCCTTGGCGGACTCATCTCGTTTTACCTCGCTACCCTGATCTCCGTGATTGCCCTGATGGACCACCCGCTCCGCGGCGAACTGGGCGTGTCGCCCGAGGCGTTTCAACTGATCTACGATCAGCTGATGAGACAGTAGCCGCGCCTTTTCTGTTCGCGTTCACGTTCATGGCACTTGCCTATNGTTCTGGNGTCATTGGCGAATCTTAGCTGAAAGGTCGTGTCGCGAGACCTCGTCTGCGTGTGAAACTGGGGCGTGGANTCATAAACGCGCAGCCACAGACGGATTGAAGCTTGGCTGCGTCCGCAGCTGGGAGGAATGCGGACTAAACGCGGACATGGTTTTTGGGCCGCTTTTGACCCAAAGCGGACATAAGAAGGGCAGGCGGCAGATCGGAATGTACGATGTCAGCGATTGCGACATCGGGCGATATCTGCAAATGTCATTTTTTGGAATTACCGGAAAGCACGTCCCGAAGGTCCAGCGCGCAATGAATGGAATCGCAGAGTGTTTCGGCGAAGTCCCGGCAAAAAGCGGTCTCCATGAGAACCTCGGTGATACGAGAGCCTATCTGCGTCCGAATTTGACTGACGGGTCCCGCGATGTAACCGTGGCCCACGAAGGCTCGCGCATCAATTTCCGTCTTATGGTCACTGGAGCCAATACGTTGCCCGCGGGTGCCGAACCTGGTGCTGTAGGTGACGATGATCTTGGCGCCCGTCTCGCGAGCGGTGCGCCCCCAAACGCAATCCTCGAAGTGACGCGGGCTCGATTGCTTGTTCAGATCGGGATCGGCGTTGAGCGCCGCTGGCCCCCGTGGATTCCACACCCAGCAGAGGACCCACGCATCCATGCGCGGTGGAGAGGGGCCGGCAGCAAGAATGTCATGGCCGTCCAAAAGATTCCAAGGCGTAACGCGGACGTCGCGAGGGCTCATCAACTTGCTGGAGATAAAGAACTCAAAAGCGCGCTCCAACCAATGCCGATCGTGAATGTCGAGACCCATCGCATGGTCATAGATCGCGCCGATTGCGGCTACGTCCCGGATGCGCAGCGATCTGGGGATGAGCCCCTTGGTCGTTCCGACGTCCGATAAAGGAATATGTCGCTTCGAGATCGGCTTTGGCTGATCGCCTGGCACCGAGCCGAGTTTCGATCGATCCTCCAACGAAGGAGGGACACCGCCGGTAAAGGCTGCGGTCGTGGCTTTGCGGACCCTCGGCGCCCTAACGCTCATGCCCGGCGGCCATCGTCTTCGGAAGATCGCCGGAGGCGAAGGACAGCATTCTTCCGATGTCGCTATCCAAATGTGTCCCGTCCTGCGTTCGGCATAGCATCCCGTAAAGGCCGTCGCGCTCCAAAAGCTCCGCATGCGTACCGCGCTCGACGATCTCGCCATGTCGAAGGACGATGATCTGATCGGCGTGACGAACCGTGCTCAAGCGGTGGGCCACGACAAAGCTCGTGCGGTGCGCCGTCAGCCGCTGAAGCGCCTCTTGGATCAAATGCTCGGTCGCAGTGTCGACGCTTGCCGTTGCCTCGTCGAGAATCAGGATTGGGGCGTTCTTCAGAATCGCGCGCGCGATGCTGATCCTTTGTCGTTCGCCGACGCTGAGGCGGATGCCCCGCTCCCCGACACAAGAATCGTAGCCCTCGGGGAGCGCCTGGATAAAGTCATGGCAATTGGCAGCGCGGCAAGCCGCGAAAACCTCTTCGTCGGTCGCATCCCCGCTCGCAAACAAGACGTTCTCGCGAATGCTGCCGTTGAACAAAAACACGTCCTGGCTGACCACGCCGATGGCGGCGCGCAAGGATTCAAGCGTGACGCAGTCAATATCCTGACCATCGATTTCGATCTTGCCGGCGGAGCGCTGGTAGAACGCCAACAGCAGGTTGACCAGTGTCGATTTGCCAGACCCGGTGGGGCCAACCAATGCAACCATTTGTCCGGGGCGAGCATGCAGCGTGATGTCCTTTAGCGCGTCGATGGACGTCCCGTAGCCGAAGCTCACCTGTCGATAGCGCACTTCACCGCGGACCGGCTGAGACAACGCGACGGCATTCTGGCGGTTCGCGCCCTCTTTCTTCGTGTCGATGATGTCGTAGATGCGCTCGCTCGAGGCGCGCGCCGCCTGGAACATTTGGTTCAGGCGATGTAGCCGGCCGATGGGGTCGTAGAACAGCGGAAGGTAAAAAATAAAGCCGACCAACTCTCCGAGCGTCATGCGTCCCGATGTGACGAGTGGGCCGCCAACGACCAAAACGAGGATGATGCCGAGCGAGCCGACGAGGTTCATGGCAGGAGAGTAGATGGACCAGAGGTTCATTACCGCGAGGCTGCGGCGGCGAAGGGCGTCGGCATAGACAGCGAATCGTGCGCCTTCCTGGTCCTCTTGGCCGAACGCCTTGATTTGGCGAACGCCTTGCAAATTGTCGGCAAGGAGAGCGTTCATCGTCGCGGCGGCCACGCGCTGCATTCGATAGCGGGCGTGTGCAGTCTTCGTGTAGCAAAGCGTTCCGATGATCAGGATTGGAACCGGCACCAGGACGTAAAGCGCCAACTCCGCATTCTTGAAAAGGAGGATGGTTCCCACCGCGAGAACGCTGACCAAGGATATGACGCCCATTTCAAAGCCGTCGATGACGACGCGTTCGACGGCGGTGACATCGTCCATCACCCGGGTCATGAGGTCGCCGGAGGACGTCTTGTCGAAGAACTGAACCGGCAGGCGCTGCAACCGCCCATAGATCTCGCCACGCATGTCGTAGATGACGTCTTGCTCGAAAAGCGAATTGACGCGAATGCGCAGGCTGTCGAAGAAATCCCGTGCCAAATAAGCCGCGAGCAGGGCCATGACGGCGGGCGTCAGAAGGGAAATTTCGTGGTGGCCAATGACCTCGTCGATGATGAATTGAGTGACTTGCGGGAAGGCGAACGAGAAGACGAGCGACAGGAGTGCACAAGCCATATTCGCGGCCGCTATCTTCCAATGCGGCCGGAAATATCGAAGCGCGCGATGAAGAATCTCCCAGTTGGATCTGGCCTTTGGGAGAGCGACCTCGGGAGCTGAGGTTTTTGCCATGCTCATCCGTCTTTATTGCGGAGACGGCGTCGCCGACCGGTAACTCGGAATTGGATGCCGCGGTTGGTCCGGATCGATTTCTGAGGCGACCTTAGGCAGGAGACCATGGTGTCCCTCCGTGTCGAGCCAGGCCCATTCCCCATTGGTGTTGACTTCGAGGAACCAGTAGCCATGCGGCCCGAGGAGGAGATCGAGGCGGCCGAAATGGAGGCCGAGCTCAGCCATGAAGGCAAAAATGCCGCGGGCAACGCGATCCGGGAGCTGATGCGGCTGCCAGGGCATTCCGTCTGGCCCATCGTCAGGGCCTTCTCGCCAGTCGGTCAATCGGTCACGAAACGGCGTCCGGTCGAGCTCAAACGCGAACAATTGATCGTGCACAAAGGCCACAGTGACGTCCTTTTCCGCATGGACGTAAGTTTGCACCATCCATGGGCACTCCGGCGACAGGTCAGGATCGGAGACCCTTGTGGTGAAGAGAACCTCTCGCACTTCGGCCGGCCCGACCGGCTCGGTTGTGAGGCTCTTGACGACGACCGAGTCCGAATTGGCAAAGGTGCTGGGGAGGGCCAACCGAAACTGATAAGGCGGGACCTGGAGATGTTTTGCCGCCGTCCGCATCTGGACGAATTTCCCGACGCGCCGTTCGGCAAAGGGCTCGACCAGAACGATCTTTCGGTCGAACCACAAAAGATTGACGATCTCCCGGATCGCATACCAGACTTCTTCGTCATAGTAGCGATCTTCATCGGTGCGAGAGGTGGGACGAAGTGGAAGGCGGCTCCAAGGCTTGCGCCATAAAACCTTTGCGACGCGCGCCCCATCCACGTCGCGCCCCGTCGGATCGACTATACGAAACGTCGACGGCGTGATCTCGACCGCGTAGTCGGACCAAATGTCGAAATTGAAACGGAAGACCTTGTCAGGCCCCAAGCGGTGAACGAGGAGGTCGGCGGTGGTGTCGTAAGAGTTTGTGAGCAGCAAGAGAACCTGCGAGCGTTCCCTCATAGGCATGCGGCTCGGCTATTACTCGCCCGACCACAAGGGGGCCGCCGCTCGCGCGTCGCGAGCGGCCGAGACCCCGCGTTGAACATCACCAATCGTACGTTCGAGCGGGCCTATTTGACCTCAGGGTCGGGATCGCTGCTCTCGCCGTCGTGCGCCGTGTCGCTTTTCATCGTCCATTTGATCAGCGATGCATCCTCGCCAACCCAGCGGCGCTGCGCATGATGGTCGTAAGGTCCCATCACCTGTGCGTTGGGCAATGAAGTTTCTCGTTGCTTGGCGCGTGCAAGTTCTCTCGCGGTGATCACGGCTTTCCTCCCCAGAATTATCGAAAAAAACGCTACACCGAGCAAATTGTGAGGTCAAGAAATGGCTTCCATTCCCACCCCCGAGTCCCTCGCAAATCACGCCTGGCAAGGGCTGCTTAAGACGTCCGCGTTCGCGGAAGTGATGGGCAAGCCGGTTTTGGTTTCCACCCAACACCAGCGCTGGAACACCTCTGCTTGCGACCTGGGATCGAGACTCCCTCGCGGTTGACACATTTCAGGGAATTTTTCGGTTCGCGCGCTAGGCGCACCGGCGTCGCGGGTCTTCCGTTATCCCTTTGAGGTAGTGCGGGGGACAAGAGATTGCCACCTTGATCTTATAGAATGTAGGTAGCAGGGAGATCCATTCCACCTGTCTCAGCAATTGGAGTAGCTTCAATGTGTGACTATAGCCTGCATTTCGTCGCGTCCCGGCCCGCGAAGGTCGGCGAGAAGCTGGTATCGACGAGGTTCCCTAGCACAATTACGCGTGGATTTGCTTCGGTCGGCGAGAGGAATGTGGCCGTATGTTTGCTTCCCGGCACGGAGCTCGCCTTCGAGAAGGAAGTGCAACGCGAGACCGCCTTCGTCTTCCGCTCAACACGCCAGCTCGGGCACAAGGTGGCTAAGTTCCGACAGGTCAACAAGGGCCAGTCCAACGTCCATCATGATGCCCTGGAGCTTCCCGACGGGCAGATCGTGCTGCTGACGCAGTTGTGCGAAGGTCAGCACGCGACCGTGCTGCAGTTACCAGCCGGCCCGCGTGTCACCACGCGCGAAGCGCAAAGGCAAGACTCGCTCGCCGTCTAACCGGCCATCGCGTCACGCGTGGTCGCCCGAGCGGACTTCGGGCGCTCAGCGCGGCCATTCGATTTGCATTCCGGCTGCCGCGGCTCAGCCTTGCGGAGGAGCAGACAGCGGCGGCGACTAGTGGAGAGGTCTGATCGGCCTCGTCTCCATCGGCGACGTGGTCAAGATGCGGATCGCGGAAGTCGAGATGGAGACGACCGCGACGCGGGAGTACGCAGGCTATTGCCAGGAGGAGGGGTATCATCCGATCCGATTGCCGCAAAGCATGCCGCATACAATGGC
>JGI12270J11330_10001776_pt1 | contig 15957 bp, 14 predicted proteins | sample PeaSoiMetSII2010_FD_11330 | JGI IMG/M metagenome (IMG submission 11330)
CCGTCGCGTGGCAGCGTCCGAATGAATTCCGCAAGGTCCTGAGTAACGTCGGCAGCTTTGTGGACCTGCGCGGAGGAAACGCCTACCCCGATATCATCCGCAACAGCGACAAAAAGCCGATTCGTATCTTTCTCTGCGATGGACGGAACGACAACCGCGGCCAGCNCCCTGGGNAGGTCTACAACGAGGCCCGCGATTGGTTTTATCAGAACGTACGCATGATGCAGGCGCTCACGGCGAAAGGCTACGACGTGAATTACGCCTGGGGCATGAACAAGCACGGCCAGAAGATGGGCGGGGCCATTTTGCCGGAAATGATGCGCTGGCTCTGGCGCGATCACCAGTTCTCGAGCGATCCGAAAGACACCGTGGAGCGATCCTTCAACGTTGCGGGAAAGAGCGAAGAGAAGCAGTAAATCATTCACGGTTCCGCGCCTGCAACTCGGAGATGTCCAGAGTCACACGCGAATGAGATCCCAGTAGCTGACCATGCGGGAGTGATCTCAGGCCGCTCCGATTCGAAATGTTGGGTGCAACCAGTTCGGGGAAAGGCCGTCATTCGTTGACTAACGGATGCCGCCTCCTTAATATGAAGCGGCCCGCATGCCGGACATCTTCGAGTGATCGAAAAGATGATCTCGCATTTCCGCATCCTGGAGAAGCTCGGCGGCGTGAAGGACGATTCAACCAGCTTCCAGCATGTCCCTGATGAAGACTGAAATCGCGGCTCTAGTGCTAAGCCGACACCGTGATTGATTCCCCGAACGCGGATCACGCATCCGNTCCTAAGCCAGGTCTGGCGCGTCAACTCGGGCTGTTCGACGCCACGATGCTAGTCATGGGTGGCATCGTTGGCTCCGGGATATTCATAAATCCCTACGTGGTTGCGCAACAGGTGCATACCCCGGCATTGATCCTGGCAGCCTGGATTCTTGGCGGGATTGTTGNAGTGATCGGAGCCTTTATATGGGCTGAATTGGCGGCCACGCTGCCCGCAGTGGGCGGCCAGTACGCTTACCTGCGCGAGGCCTATCACCCAGGGGTCGCATTCCTGTACGGATGGGTGTTGCTGCTGGTCATTCAGACCGGAGGCATGGCGGCTGTATCGATCACTTTCGCCCGGTACTTTGTCGAGCTCACTGGTTTGCAGGCGCGCGACTGGGTCGTGGCGACAGCAGCACTTGCTACCCTAACGTTCATCAACTGTCTCGGCGTAAAAACCGGCGGGCGTACGCAGAGTGCGCTCATGGTGATGAAAATCGTGGCCATCTCTGCCCTGATGATCGCCGGACTGGCCTTGACCGGCAGGCGGGTGACCATAACTACCGCAACTGAGCGGGAGTGGTCACTGACATCCTTTGGGGCTGCTATGGTGCCGGTGCTATTCGCTTACGGAGGATGGCAGACGGCGAACTTCCTTGCGGCGGAAGTGAAGGAACCCAAGAAAAATCTGCCACGAGGACTTCTGCTCGGAGTTCTCGGCGTAGTTATACTGTACATCGGTGTGAACTGGGTGTACCTGCGCTCGCTCGGGCCGCGGGTGCTGGCTGCAACAACCACCCCGGCCACCGCTGTCATGCGGATGGCATTGGGCCAGCAAGGCGCGAAGTTCATTGCGGCGGCCATCGCCATCTCGACTCTGGGGTTCTTAAGCCAGTCGATCTTGACAGCACCTCGCGTGTACTTTGCAATGGCGGAGGACGGCCTGTTCTTCCGGGCGATAGCGTGGCTCGATCCACGTACGCGCGTACCAGTAGTCGCCATCGTCCTGCAGAGTGTGTGGACGGTTGTAATTGCGCTCTCAGGCCGCTATGAGGAGATTTTAAATTACGTCGTGTCGATGGATTTTCTGTTTTTCGGGCTGACGGCGACTACGATCTTTGTGTTTCGCAAGAGGGCCGCGCGCGGCGAGATGAACGCCAATCAAGGTTATCGTGTACCGGGGCACCCGGTAAGCACGGCGATGTTCGTCGCCATCTGCTGGTGGGTCGTTGCAAATACGGTCTACCGCTATCCTCAGAACAGCCTCATCGGTTTCGTTCTGCTGCTGGCGGGCATCCCCGCGTACTGGTTCTGGAGCCGGCGAGCGCGTTTGCGATCTACTATTTCGGAATCGGGTTCTTCTGCAATCGGGAGAATAAGACATGAATGATCTGCGGTCGGACGCAGTGTCGCGATATATGGCCTGGTCCAAGCTGCACTCGAATGCACGCTTCAACTTGGCGGTCAGTGGTCTATTGGATTATCCGCTGGCGGAATTGCCGGTGCACATTGAGGACCTCGAGATCGGGGGGACCGGGCCGTACGGTTATCAACCCCTGATGGAGCGGCTGGCCATAAAGGCGGGCGTGCCTCAGGAATGCGTCGTCTACACTCTGGGTGCATCGATGGCAAACTNCGTGGCGCTGACGTCACTCGTCCACCGGGGCGACGAGGTGCTGATTGAACGGCCCACCTACGACCCGCTGCTGACAATTCTNGACCACCTTGGGGCAAGGGTATGTCGCTTCGAGCGTCTCGCGGAAGAGGGATTCNAGCTAGGCCTGGAAGAACTCGAGCGCAAACTCACTCCCCAAACACGTCTGGTAATTCTTTGTAACCTGCACAACCCAAGCAGCGCCCTTACCGATGATGGTGCTATGCGGCAGGTAGGTGCGATGGCGGCCAAGGTTGGAGCGCGTGTTTTGGTGGATGAGGTGTATCTGGAGACGCTGTTCGGACAATCGTGGCGCTCTTCGTTTCATCTTGGAGCGAATTTTGTTGTTACGAGCAGTTTGACCAAAGCCTATGGGCTGAGCGGCATTCGCTGCGGATGGATTCTGGCGGAGCCGAAGCTGGTGCAGCGCATGTGGCAGGTGGTTGATTTCACATACGGAAGCCCGGTGCATCCAGCCGAACTCCTTGCTGTGATTGCCCTCGACAATCTCGATCGACTGCGCGATCGCGCCCGTGCGCTGTTGGAAACGAATCGTATGCTGGTAAACGAATTCCTGGCCAGACATCCGGACCTCCAATGTGAACCAAGCCGCTTCGGCACTACGGTGTTTCCGCGGCTCAGGGTGGGCCACACCGCCGAATTTGTGGGGATGCTGCGCGAGCAGTTCGAGACCAGCGTAGTGCCAGGAGAATTCTTCGAGCATCCACAGCACTTCCGAATTGGGTTTTGCGGCGCTACAGAGACNGTGCGGGGTGGACTGGCGCGACTTAGCGCCGCACTTGCAGCATTCCACCATCTGTCCCGCTAGTGAGAATCAGCCGTTCTTCTCTAAATAGTCCGGAGAGTTATCTAGGCCAATGCAAGATAGACATAGCGCAAAACAAACAGGACGGCGAGGATCCAAACGAGGGCGTTGATTTCCTGGAATTTGCCCACAGCTATTTTCACGACCGTATAAGAAATGAGGCCAAGACTCAGGCCGGTGGCGATACTAAATGCCAGAGGCGTCGCCAACATGGTGATGAATGCCGGCAGAGCTTCGCTGAAGTCCTGCCATTTCACATGTGCCAGAGATTGCGACATCAACACACCCACCAGGATCAACGCCGGGGCAGTCGCGTAGGCCGGAATCGCAGCCGACATAGGCGAACAAAACATGGCCAGGAGGAAGAGTGCCGCCACGGCAACATTGCTGAGACCCGTGCGGGCCCCGGCCGCAACCCCTGCAGCGCTTTCGATGTAGCTCGTGACGGTGGAAGTGCCGGTCAGAGAGCCGAAAATTGTCCCCACGGAATCCGCCAATAAGATCCGGCCCACACGGGGAATCTTGCCGTCTTTGACGAATCCGGCTTGCTCGCAGACACCCACGAGAGTGCCGACGTTGTCGAAGAGATCCACAAACAGGAACGCAAAGAGAATCTCCAGGAAGCCGAGATGAAGGGCTCCCCGAAAATCCAACTGCAGAAAGGTGGAGGAAGGATGTGGCATGGAAAAGAGCGTCGAAGGCCAATTCGAAATGCCGCGGAGTATCCCGAGGACGGTAGTTCCGATGATGCCCAGCAGGATGGCACCGTGGATCCTCCGGGCCATGAGCACCAGCGTCAGGGCAAGTCCGAAGCAGGCGGTCTGCACCTCTTTGTTGGCGAAACTGCCCAGACCAACGAAGGTAGCGGAACTGGCCACAACGAGCTTGGCATTGCGCATGCCAATAAAAGCAATGAACATGCCGATTCCCGCTGCTGTCGCGTGCTTCAAACAATCGGGCATGCCATTGACAATCTGTTCGCGTACCCGCGTAACCGTAAGAACCAGGAAGAGCACGCCCGAAAAAAATACCACCGCGAGAGCAGTCCGCCAGGGAATGTGCATCGCCAGACATACCGAGTACGTGAAGTAAGCGTTCAGCGACATCCCCGGCGCCAGAGCGATGGGATAATTCGCATACAATCCCATGACCAGCGTAGCAACAGCGGCCGAAAGGCAAGTGGCAAAGACAACGCCCTGGGCGGGCATGCCAGCCTGTGCGAGGATCTGGGGGTTAACCACGACAATGTAGGCCATGGTTATGAAAGTGGTGAGCCCCCCCAGCAATTCCTGCCTAACGGACGTTTGGTTCTCAGCAAGTTTGAAGTAGCGATCGATCAAGCGTCCCCCCACGACCGGTGCTGAACCGCAAAGGTCTCTTCAATCTCAGCTAAACACTGGCGACGAAACAGCCGATAGAGGATCGCGAGTAGGCACTTACATGTTAGTCACTCAGCCGGGGATCATCATTGCCGGGGTTCAGCGACAAACATGCCTATCACCGCCCAAGCGCCTCAATACGGAATCTTGTCCGGCTTGTCCGCCCAGGCGCGAAATCCCGCGAGCGCTTCTTCGCGCATCATCTGAATTGTGGGGATGCGGCGCTGGGAGTGCGGCTGCTTCAGTTCGCTGTACAGGAATGAATCGTCAAAACCGATTTTGGCAGCGTCCTCGTGGGTGTTGGCGAAATAGATGCGTGCAAGGCGGGCCCAATAGATGGCCCCAAGGCACATGGGACACGGTTCACAGGAAGTGTACAGATCGCAATCCTTCAGTTCGAAGGCGCCGAGTTTTTCGCAGGCCAGGCGGATGGCCAGGACTTCAGCATGGGCTGTCGGGTCAAGGGTCGAGGTCACCTGGTTTACGCCCTCGGCGACAATCCTTCCATCTCTCACAATCACCGCGCCGAAGGGGCCGCCGCGCCCCGAGTAGGCGCCCTCGATTGAGAGCTGAATCGCCCGAGCCATGAAAGGGTTGATCATCTGTTGTTGCTACTGCTTCTTCGTTGTTTATCCGCAAAGCAAGTTTACGGTGTGTCCCATATTTCAAGAGAAAGCAAGCCAGGCACGCGTGCCGGGCAGCAAGTATAAGCCCAGTGAACGGCCATGCAGTACTTTTTTCGTGTTGAATTATCGATATTCGCGAGTTGAAAAACTGCTGAGTTAAGGCTACCCTCTTGCCTCATTCTCAGGAGAGTTTGCAGCTACCTGCTTCTAACTATGAGTCTGCGCGCCTTTCGCTCCCGCCGGGTAGTGACGCCGGAAGGGGTGCGTCCAGCGGCCCTGCTTGTCGAAGGGGAGCGAATACAGGGTGTGGTTGCTCCAGATCGCGTGCCGGCGGGGGTGGAGGAAGCCCAGGATTTTGGTGACGCGGCGGTTCTTCCCGGCCTGGTCGATTCCCATGTGCACATCAACGATCCCGGCCGCGCGGAATGGGAAGGTTTTGAGACGGCGACGCGCGCCGCGGCGGCAGGAGGCTACACATTGCTGGTGGACATGCCCTTGAACTGCCTGCCGGCCACCACCGGCGTCGCCGCATTGGAGGCGAAGCGGGAAGCGGCACGGAACCGCTGCCGAGTCGATTGGATGACTTGGGGTGGGGTTGTAGCCGATAACCAGTGCGAAATTGAACCGCTGGCCGAGGCGGGCGTGCCGGGCTTCAAGTGTTTCCTCGTTCACCCCGGCATAGATGGTTTCACGATGGTCACGCAGCAACAGTTACGGGCAGCGCTGTCTGGTATTGCTCGGACAGGCTTACCACTGCTCGTACACGCGGAACTTCCCGCTCCGATAGATTCGGCCACAGCGAGTTTGGCGGATGCGGATTGGTCTTTCTACCAGACCTATCTGCAATCACGGCCGGAAGAAGCGGAGCTTTCGGCGATTCGGCTGTTGTTGTCGCTCTGCCGCGAGTACAAGTTCCGCCTGCACATTGTTCATCTTTCGGCCAGCAAAGCGCTTCCCGAATTGCGCGCGGCGCGTACTGAGGGTCTGCCTGTGACTGTGGAGACTTGTCCTCATTATCTGCATCTGACCGCCGAGACAATCCCTAAAGGAGCAACGCTGTTTAAGTGTGCCCCGCCGATTCGCGGCCGCGAAAACTGCGAAGCATTGTGGCAGGGGCTCCGCGAGGGAACGATCGACCTGGTGGCGACAGATCATTCTCCCTGTCCTCCCGAAATGAAGCGGCTTGCGGAAGGGAATTTCCGAAACGCTTGGGGTGGCATCGCCAGTCTATCCGTGGCGCTCCCGGTGATGTTCACGGAGGCCTGCAAGCGCGGATTTGCGCTGACCGATATCGCGCGCTGGATGGCGGAGGCTCCAGCAACCCTGGCCGGATGTCAGGAGCGGAAAGGCCGCCTTGCGGCGGGGTACGATGCCGATTTCGCGGTTTTTGATCCGGAGAGCGAGTTCGTAGTCACCGAGGACCGGTTGCATTACCGTCACGCGGTGTCCGCTTATCTGGGAGAAAAGCTGCGTGGAAAAGTGAAAGCCACCTATCTTCGCGGCGAGGAAGTGTACAGGGACGGCGAGTTTCCGGGTGAGTCCATTGGCAGAGAATATCGAGGCTAGTGGGGAGAGGCTTCCACGATTCGTATGAAGAAGGGTTCCATAGTTGGCGCCTCGGTTCCCCGCAAGGAAGGCCGTGGCAAGGTCACGGGACAAGCGCGCTATGTCGACGACATGGTTTTGCCGGGCATGCTCTATGGCGCCACTGTTCGTAGCCGGCTTCCCCGAGGAAAGATCAAGAAGTTCAACTTCGGCCCGGGCATCAATTGGAATGAATTCGTGGTGGTCTCGCCCGAGGATATTCCCGGGAAAAACTGCATCGCCCTTCTCGACGAAGATCAGCCGTGTCTGGCGGACGGAATAGCCAATCATCCAGAGGAGCCTCTGCTCTTGTTGGCACATGCGGACCGCCATGTTTTTCCGAAAGCCGTGGAGGCGGTATCGGTCGAATACGACCCCCTGCCTGCAATCTTCAGCATGGAAGAGAGTGAGAGGCTCTCCCAAATCATATGGGGTGCGGACAACACCTTTGAGAGCTTTGTAATCGAAAAAGGCGACGTCGATGCCGTGTGGGAAAACGCGGACCATATCGTCGAAGGCGAGTACACGACGGGAGCGCAGGAGCACCTTTATATAGAAAATAACGGGATGATCGCCGCCTTCGACCAGCGCCAAGGGCTCACTGTGTGGGGCTCTCTGCAATGCCCCTTTTACGTGCACAAAGCGCTGATGAAACTCTGCGACCTGCCTGCGGATCGCGTGCGCGTCGTGCAGATGGAAACAGGCGGTGCGTTCGGCGGCAAGGAAGAATACCCGTCGATGATCGCGGCCCATGCCGCACTCCTGGCAATCAAGTCGGGCAAACCGGTGAAGATTATCTATGACCGCATGGAAGACATGGCTGCCACCACAAAGCGCCATCCGTCGCGGACGCGCCACCGGACGGCCGTAAGCAAAGATGGCTCCATTCTGGGAGGAGAGATCGAATTTACGCTTGACGGAGGCGCCTACAAGACTTTGTCGCCAGTGGTGCTATCGCGCGGCGCAATCCACGCTGGGGGTCCCTACTATTGGCCGAGTATCCGGATTCGCGCCAGAGCTGTAGCAACCAATGCACCGCCGCACGGGGCGTTCCGCGGATTTGGCGCGCCACAGTCCTTGTTCGCCCTGGAGCGCCACATGGACCGCATCGCTCATGCCGTCGGGCTTTCGAGCGTCGAAATCCGGCGGCGGAATCTTCTCAAGCCCGGCCAGACCACGACGACAGGACAAGTTGTGCGTGAAGAGATCAATCTGGGCAAGCTTTTGGATCGAGCGCTGGAACTCTCGGATTATTACGCAAAGAAGGAAAAATTTGCAGCTGAAAACCAGCAAGGCAGGCAGAAGAAGGGAATAGGCATTGCCGCTTTTCTGCACGGCGCGGGATTCACGGGTTCCGGCGAACGCTATCTTGGTTCGGTGGTAGGGGTGGAAGCCGGCGCAGACGGCAGCGTGCGCATACTGGTCTCTAGCACGGAGTTCGGCCAGGGAACGAAGACCGCGCTGTGCCAGATTGTGGCCGAAGCGCTGGGGCTGCGCTATGAAGACGTCGGAATCGCCCAGCCAGATACGAAAGAGGTACCGAACAGCGGCCCCACGGTGGCGTCGCGTACGGTCATGGTGGTGGGAAAGCTAGTGCAATCCGCTGCCGCGGGAATCAAACAGACCTTGACGGCCCGCGGTATGCTTGGGGATTCGTATTCGCCAGAGGAATTCCGCGCTGCATGTCGTGCCTACGTGGCAGAGCACGGCAAATTCCGCTGCTTGGCGCGCTATGAACAACCCGACGACGTTGCGTGGGATGAGAAAGAACACCGAGGCTCAGCCTACGCGGCGTTTGCCTGGGCCGTCTATGTCGCGGAAGTTTCAGTAGATCTGGCCACGTACAGCGTATCAGTGGACGACTTCGTAGCGCTTCAAGAAGTGGGAAAAGTGCTGCACCCGGTTCTTGCGAGCGGCCAAATCATAGGGGGTGTGGCGCAAGCCATCGGCTTTGCGTTGTATGAGAAAGTGATTTGGGAGAAGGGGCGCATGCAGAACGGACAGATGACCAACTACATCATGCCGACTTCCGCCGACCTGCCCGCGATTCGCGTTTATTTTGAGGAACTGGGCAACGTTCACGGCGCCTATGGGGCAAAAGGAATCGGGGAACTCCCAATGGACGGCCCGGCGCCGGCGATCCTCAATGCCATCGAAGACGCACTGGACGTTCCTTTCAATTCGATTCCATTGCTTCCGGAAGATATCTTCGATGCACTGGCGGAAAGAGCTGCGCCCGAGAGTGCGATCCCCCTGGCGCGAGGGAAGCCATGAGCGAGTCACCCCAGCCTGTCGCAAAATGCGAGATTTCCCTCACGGTCAACGGCCAGGTCGTGACTGTTTGTGTGCATGCAATGGACCGTTTGCTGGATGTGCTGCGGCATGAGCTTGGATTGGCAGGAACGAAGGAAGGTTGTGGCGAGGGCGAGTGTGGTTCGTGCTCTGTCTTGATGGACGGAATGTTGGTGAATAGCTGCCTCATTCCGGCGCTCCAAGCGAGTGGCACGAACATCGTTACCATCGAGGGCTTGGCGTCCGACGGCCGATTGCGGGTGTTACAGCAGGCTTTTCTTGAGTGTGGCGGCGCCCAATGCGGCATCTGCACTCCGGGCATGATCCTTGCGGCCCATCACCTCTTACGCAAGAATCCGCAGCCCACGGTGGAGGAGATTCGCGAGGGGCTATCCGGCAATCTTTGTCGCTGCACCGGATACATGCAAATATTTGAAGCCGTGGCGGAAGCGGGTCGCCGGGAAGCCACAACGTGAGGGCGCATCCTGCCGAATACGAACTCTTTGCTCCCGGCGGGTTGTCTGCCGTGTTGTCACTTCTGGCTCAGGCGCCCGGCGCGTGGCTTCCCATCGCCGGCGGCACGGACGTAATGGTGCAGTATTCCGCGGGAAATCTGCGGGCGCGGAGGCTGGTCAGTATCTGGAATCTTCCTGAGTTGCGGCGAATCGAAGTTCTCTCTGATGAGATGCAGATCGGCGCAGGCTGCACCTATACGGATCTGCGCGAACATGGGGTCGTCAGCCGGGAGTTCGCGCTGTTGTCCAGCGCGGCGCGCTGGACCGGCGGGATCGCCAACCAGAATCGCGGGACCCTCGGCGGCAATATCGTGAATGCGTCGCCCGCCGCGGATTCTCTCCCTGCGCTCTTGGTCTATGAGGCGGAACTCCTGCTTGTTTCGGTGCGCGGTGAACGCCGTGTGCCCTACCGGGACTTCCACGTTGGTTACCGGAGGACGCAAATCGCACCAGATGAATTGATTCGTACCATTTGCCTGAAAAGACGGTTTTCAGAGTATTATGCGCAGGCGCGGAAGGTCGGGGCGCGCAACGCACAGGCGATTGCAAAGGTGTCCTTGGCGGGACTCGGGCGGCTTGCGGATGGCGTGGTCGAGGATATTCGTCTGGCGATGGGAAGCGTGGCGCCCGTTCCGCTTCGTCTGACGGAGACGGAGCGAATCGTGAAGGGAAGACGGGTCGATCCAGTACTTGTTCAGTTGGCAAGAAAGACGGCAGCCGCGGAGGTCCGGCCGATTGACGACATTCGATCCACGGCGCGATATCGCGCGGCTGTAGCGGGGAACCTGGTGGCGGAGTTTCTGGAGAATATGAGCACGAACGGTTCGATAACATGAGTGCTGTGCTGGCGCGCTGGAACAGTTTGCTGCCGGATGAGGCGGCGGAAGAGATACTCCCGTGCTGTGGTTCTAAGGCCTGGGCGAGCGGGATGGCGACTCGGAGGCCAATCCTTGATGAAGCCGCTCTGTTGGCTGCCAGCGACGAGGTTTGGATAAGGCTGCCGGAGTCCGACTGGATGGAGGCGTTCGAGAGTCATCCGCGGATTGGCGAGTCGCACGCGACGGTCTCGAGTCCTACGCGGACTGTGGCATGGTCAAGAGAAGAACAGATGAAAGTTGGCAGTGCGGGCGAGGATGCGAAGGTTGCTCTGGCGGATGGCAACCGCGCTTACGAACAGCGGTTCAACCGCGTATTCATTGTATGCGCCACGGGAAAATCGGCGCCAGAAATTCTGGAGATTCTCCGGCGGCGCTTGCGGAACGACGAAACCACGGAACTTCACGAGGCAGCCGAACAGCAGCGGCAGATCGCGCGCCTTCGGTTGCGGAAATGGCTCGCTTCATGAATCGCATCTCCACGCATGTATTGGATCTCGCTCAGGGCAAGCCGGCGAAAGCTGTGCCGGTGCGCTTGGAAAAACGGGGCTCCGGCGGGGAATGGGTTGTGTTGCGTGAATCGCGTACGGATGCAGAAGGGCGCTGCGCGCAATTGCTTCCTGAGGGCGAGATTCTTCGCGCGGGGCTTTACCGGTTGGCCTTCGATGCAGCAAGCTATCATCTCGCTCAAGATGTCGAAGGGTTGTATCCGGTTGTGGAGATAACGTTTCAGGTGCGAGAGGGCGAATCGCACGCGCACATTCCGTTGCTGCTGAGTCCGCATGGGTATACTACGTACCGGGGAAGCTGATCCGATGATAACGCTTGCCGAAAACAGATACGGCAAATCGCGCGTCCGCCTCGTGAAAGTCAAGCGGCATGCGGATCGCCACGATTTTTGCGAATGGACGGTGGAAATTCTGCTTGAAGGAGATTTCGGGTCCTGCTTTACGCAGGGAGATAACAGCAGGATTCTTCCCACAGACACGATGAAGAACACGGTGTACTCGTTGGCACGAACCTCTTCGGCGGCGTGCATGGAAGAGTTTGGCAAGGAATTGATCGCTTTCTTGCTGGATCGCAACCCGCAGGTCTCCGCGGCCCGAGTCGCGCTTTCTGAAAAGACCTGGGAGCATCTCCAGACAAACGGAAAGCCGCATCCCACCACCTTTGTGCAATCAAGCGCCGAGTGCCAAACGGCTGAGGTTGCCGCGGCGCGGAATGGTGCGCCATCGGTCCGGTCGGGCCTGGATAACCTGGTGATCCTGAAAACGGCCGGTTCGGAATTCGCGGGATTCATAAAGGATTCGTTGACAACACTTCCGGAAGCAACCGACCGCCTGTTCGGCACATCGGTCCGCGCGTGCTGGAATTACGCGTCGCCCAACACCTCTTTTGTTGCCTTGCGGTCCAGAATCCGCGAAATCCTGCTAAACGTGTTTGCCGGTCACGCCAGCAAATCCGTGCAACACACCTTATACGCCATGGGCGAAGCCGCCCTCGCAATTGTGCCGGAAATTACAGACATCGAACTGACAATGCCAAACAAGCATTGCCTGCTGGTGGACCTCTCGCGCTTCGAGCAGGACAACCCCAACGAGATTTTTGTGCCCATCGACGAGCCTCACGGCTACATTGAAGCGCGCATTCGCCGCCAAGGTTAGGAGTCCATGTCCACACCTGGAAACGCGATCTTTCGCGCCGAAGAAGTTGTCGCCCGCTGCAAAAGGCTGGCGTCTTTCTCGGAAGATGCGGGCAGCACGCGCCGGACGTTTCTCTCTGCTCCGATGCGGGATTGTCACCGGGAGATCAGCAAATGGCTGACTGCGGCAGGCGCCGAGGTGGTTGTTGATGCGGTGGGAAACTTGCGCGGCTACTATTCTGCCGCGGAATCTGGCGCACCGCGGCTGCTCATCGGATCACACCTCGATACGATCCCGAATGCCGGAGCCTATGATGGTGTGCTCGGAGTAGTTCTTGCGGCCGCTCTGCTCGAAGCCTTGAATGGGCGGCGGCTTCCTTTCGGAATCGAGGTTGTCGGATTTTCCGAGGAGGAAGGAGTACGGTTCGGCATTCCCTTCATTGGCAGCCGCGCGCTGGTCGGCAGGATTGACGAGGACCTTCTGAATCGCCAGGATACGAATGGGATCTCAGTTCGCACGGCCATGGAAAACTTTGGACTGAGGCCTGCAGAAATTCCACGCGCGGCACTGGCGGACGATACGCTTGCGTACTTGGAGTTTCACATCGAGCAAGGACCCGTGCTGGACTCGCTTGGACTGCCGCTCGGAGTCGTGGAGACCATCGCGGCTCAAACTCGCATGGAGTTTGTGTTTGTCGGCCGCGCCAACCATGCGGGTACGACACCCATGCATCTTCGGCAGGACGCTCTCGCTGCGGCAGCAGAGTGGATCGTTGCGGTTGAGCGCACCGCAAAGAGCCATCCAGACCTAGTAGCAACCGTTGGGCAGATCGCAGTGAAGCCCGGAACAATCAATGTAATTCCCGGGGAAGCCCGGCTAACTCTGGATCTTCGCCACGAGTCGGATGACACTTGCGCCGGCGTGGGAGAAGCGCTCGTTCGACTGGCGGAAGAAATTGCCGGACGACGCGGATTGACGCTGCGGCGGCGAGTGTTGCTGAGCCAAAGGGCAGTGGAGATGGACCCATTCCTTGTCGAGCAAACCGAGGAAGCCATTCGGAAGATTGGCTGCCAGCCGCATCGCATGGTCAGCGGCGCCGGCCACGACGCCATGATCCTGGCTGAAAAGGCACCCGCGGCCATGATCTTTCTGCGAAGCCCGGACGGAATTAGCCACGACGCCGCAGAATCGGTCAATATTGAGGACGTGGCGAAGGCGCTCGAGTGCGGGTTGCAGTTGCTTGATCAAATTGCGAGTTCCGCGAAATCTCAAAAAAGGATGTGCCGTGCATAATCCAGGTCAAACGCGAAGCTCCCAACAATCCAACCATCTGCTACTGACGGCGGATACTTTCGTGCGCACGGCGTTGCCGGGCATGAAAGCCTGCATGGCCATTGTTCACGCGGGCCCGGCCATGGGCGCGAGATTTGCCCAGTACACCGCTGAGTTTGAATCGGGGGGAGAGCTTGGCGGGACCCCTGCGCAGCGCTTCCTTTTCGTCCTTGAGGGTCATCTCGAGTTGGAAGTGGATGGCCGCCATAGTGAACTAAGAACGCGTGGCTGTGCCTACATGCCCGAAGGCTTGCCACATCGCGTGGTGGCAACCACAGCAAGCCGGGCCGCTATCATTGAGAAGCCGTACCAGCCGCTCGTCTCTCTTGATCCTCCGCGTGTTCTTATATCGAGTGAAGACGCAGTTTCCTCGCACCCACTCGGCGATGATGCGAGCCTGCAGGTGAAATGCCTGCTTCCGGATACGCTGAATTTCGATTTTGCAGTGAACACGATGGTGTACCAGCCGGGTGCTTCCCTGAGCATGGTTGAAATGCACGTGATGGAGCATGGACTCCTGATGCTCGAGGGCGGCGGCATTTATCGGCTGGGCGATTCGTGGTACCCCGTCACAGCGGGCGATTTCATCTGGATGGGACCGTGGTGCCCGCAGTGGTTCGGAGCGATCGGCAAGGTCCCGGCGAAATATCTGATCTACAAGGATTGGAACCGGCATCCCCTGGCCGGCCCACCCCGATGAATTTCAACGTGGCTGGCGATCGCCTCGTAAACGAGATCGAGGAACTGGCCTTGATGTCCGACGCTGAAGCTCCCGCCGTTACCCGAGTTGTTTTTACTCCAACCGATCTCAAGGCGCGTGAATGGCTCATCGCCCGGTGTGAGAAAGCCGGCTTGGCCGTAAGGCAGGATGCTATAGGAAATATCTTCGCGCGTTGGACAGGTTTCCAGCCAAGCGCCCCAGCCGTTGGCACAGGTTCGCATATCGACGCCATACCCAACGCCGGGAAATATGATGGAGTCGTTGGCGTGCTCGGGGGCCTGGAGGCAATTCGGTCGCTGCAGGCCAGCGGCTTTCGCCCGAAACACTCGATCGAGTTGCTTGTATTTACTTCGGAAGAGCCGACGCGCTTTGGAATTGGATGCCTCGGCAGCCGTTTGCTGTCGAGGACGATAACCGCTGCTAGTGCAAGAAAGTTGGTGGACAAAGAAGGAGTTTCGCTCGAGGAAGTGCGCCGGGATGCCGGGTTTAAAGGGCAGCTCGAGGACGTGCCACTACCGGATGGCTACTACAAAGCGTTTGTGGAATTACACATCGAGCAAGGGCCTCTGCTGGAGCGGCAGAAGGTGCCTCTTGGGATTGTCACTCAAATCGCCGCTCCGGCCACTCTGCGCCTTTCGATCGAGGGCGCGGGCGGGCACGCGGGCGGAGTTCTGATGCCCGATCGCAAGGACGCCCTGTGCGCAGCGGCAGAACTCATCCTGGCGATCGAAAACGCGGCGCGGACGAGCGGGGCTGCTGATACCGTGGCAACCGTGGGTATCTGTGAAGTGTTTCCTGGCGCTGTCAACAGCATCCCCAGCCGCGTGCAATTAAGCGCTGACATAAGGGATACGGTTCTTGGGCGGCGCGACGCAGTGATGTATGCGATAGAGGCGGCTTGTCAAAGCATTGCCGCGAAGCGGCAAGTCTCGATCCGCAAGGAACTCTTAAACGCGGATGCGCCGGCCCACTGCGCTCCTGCCATTATTGAAGCTCTCTCGCGAGCCTGCTTGAAGCACCAACTGTTGTATGTCCCAATGGTTAGCCGGGCCTATCATGATTCGCTTTTTATGTCGCGCGTCACGCCGGCTGCGATGCTGTTCATCCCTTGCCGCAACGGCTACAGCCACCGTCCGGACGAATACGCTTCTCCGGAAGACATTGCACGCGGAGTCCTTGTGCTTGCGGATACTCTGGCGACTCTCGCCAGCTGACCACCGATAAACCACCTAGTCCAGATTTAGGGGTCATTTTGTCGCCAAAGAGCTGCGGACCTTGGCGTAACCCGGCTTGATGACGGAGTAGATGAAATCGCAGCGCTGGTCGTAGGGCAGGAAGGCGCTCTTCATCGCGTTGATCGTGATCTTCTCAAAGTCTTCCAGGGAAAGACCCAGAACTTCTGCCGCGGTCTCAAACTCTTTGGTCATCGTCGTGTCGCTCATCAAGCGGTTGTCGGTGTTCAGGGTGACTCGGAATTTCGCTTGATAGAAAATCTTAAAGGGATGTTCCGACACGCTGCTTGCGGCCCCCGTATGGACGTTGCTGAGGAGGCAGATCTCCAGGGGAATTCGTTTGTCGAGAACGTATTGCGCCAGGTCGCCCAACTTCACGGCCCTGCCGTCCACCACGGCGATATCATCGATCAATCGAGTACCGTGTCCGATGCGGTGCGCTCCGCAGTATTGAATGGCCTGCCAAATCGATTCCTTGCCGAATCCCTCGCCGGCATGAACCGTGATGTTGAAATT
>JGI12270J11330_10001778_pt1 | contig 15949 bp, 9 predicted proteins | sample PeaSoiMetSII2010_FD_11330 | JGI IMG/M metagenome (IMG submission 11330)
GCATCTCCCCGACCAGATCGAGGCGTACGTTCATCAGGCCGGTCTCGAAGTCCAGCGCCGGCTCTTCCAAGTCCTGATCGAGAAGGCCGATCAAGAACTGGCTCTACAGCACCGGCAAGGCAAAGGCGGCGCTGGCATCCAGCGCCGGGGGACACGACCCTTTACCTTCAAAACAATCTTCGGCGAAGTCACCGTTGAGCGGTTGCGGATCAGCCACAACCATGACGGCACGATCGAGATACCATCGGCGACCGTCCAGGCCGTATAAGCGACAGACCAAGAAAACTGGCTAAGGACTTACGAAACGGACACCTAGGATGAGGGTACGGTTCTCGATCATGCCTCGCTATACGCTTGAGACGATCATCATCGTTCTTGTCATTCTGGCCCTAACCCAACACTCGTGCTACATGTACCGACTTGCAATCATCGGCGTCCAAACTTGCAATCATGCACGTTGGCCAACTAATAACTAGGTCTGACCCCAGGGGACCCCTGACCCCAGGGGACCCCTAGCGGATATTCGACTCCCAGGCCTCGCGGAACTGGCGCGGCAACTTCTCCCACCGCCCGCGATCCTCCTCCTGCAGTTCGAGTAGCCCTTGGCGGCGGCGCCACTGCAGGACCGCTGGCGGGGTCACCGCCGTTACCAGGGCCAGGTACACCACTGCCACGTCGCACCGCGGGCAGTAACAAACCGAGAGGTTGATGCCCTCTGCGTTGTACGAGCCGGACAAGTAACGAGCACGCTGGAATCGAGCGGACATACCTGCCCGTCGTGAATCATCGCCTCGGCTCCGCTTGGCCTAATCCTTGTTTGTCATTGGGCGCGCCAACACCAGCCACTTATGGGCGCCTCAAAACCAGCCACCCCGCCAACCGTCGGCAACCCGATGCCCTCTTCGTCAGCCGGAAGGTCCCATGAGGTACCGACTGGTCCATCACCACGCTCTCTCCAGCAGGTTTTCCATGTCCGTCTGGGTGCAAGGGCGGGGGTTGGTGCGGTGGCAATGGTCGAGCATCGCGAGGCGAGCGTATTCGGCGATCCTGTCGCGGCGCAACGCGTCGAGGGCGCCAAGACGGCGGGGAAGAGGCAGCCGGGCGAGCACGAGCTCGGTCAGGGTGATGAGGTGTCCGGCGCCGTCGCCGCCCCGGCCCAGGCCGACCCGAGTCGCCAGCTCGCTCAAGCGGAATTCGGCCACTTCGCGATTGAATCGCAGGGCGTGTGGCAGGAGGATCGCATTGAGCGTTCCATGATGCACCCGGCCCTCGGACCCGAGGGCGTGGGAGAGCGAGTGAACGACCCCCAGACCTTTGTGAAAGCTGATCCCCCCGAGCAAGGCCCCGGCCATCATGGCCGTTCTTGCTTCCAGGTTGGTCCCCTCGCGCACGGCCGCCTCGAGCCCTTTGAAGACGTAGCGCAGTCCCTCGACGGCGATCCCGTCGCAAATCGGATGAAACGTGGTCGCGAGGAAGCTCTCCACGCAATGACTCAGGGCGTCCATGCCGGTTCCCGCGGTCATGACGGGCGGGAGTGCCCGGGTCAATTCCGGATCGCAAATCGCCGTGCTGGGAAGCAGATGAGGACTCAAGGCGATCGTCTTGCGTCCGGTCTGGGGAAGCTGGATCAGCGTCCCTCGCCCTGCTTCGCTGCCGGTGCCCGCAGTCGTCGGAACGGCCACCAAGGGCGGCAGGTCGGACGTGATCCGATCGAGCCCACCCTGCGTGTAATCATAATCGGCAAGACGGCCGGGATGGGTGACAAGAAGGCGAATCGCCTTGGCGGCGTCGACCGAGCTACCTCCTCCCAGACCGATCAGACCGTCGCAACGATTGGTGTTGTACTGCTCAAGGCCGGTCAGGACATCCGCTTCCGTCGGGTTGCCCTGTACTCCCTGGAAAAGGACCACCGGCGTGATCAAGGCCGCGACCTCGGCAACCAGACCCGAGGCCACCAGCCCGGCGTCGGTTACTATTAACGGCCGCGTGATTCGCAGTCGGTTCAGCTCGGCCGCCAGTGATGCCCTCGTCCCGACACCGAAGATGACACGATTGGGAAAAGTAAACAGCGCGTGAGTGCCAGCAACTAAACCGTCGGGGGACAGGCGTGCCTGCGGGGAAGACCCCGACAAATCGGCCGCAGCCCCGACGCTACCGCCTGACGGTGGTATCACGCTGCCTGCTCCCTTGCCCCAAAATCAAGGTCATGAATTGTGCGACCGACCACGACACTGCGGGAGATCGAGGAATCACCCCGCGGGTCCAGGAATCCGCACGTCCTCTTTGCCGATCGGTCACGGCAGCGAATTGACCACTTGCTCCATCTCTGAAGCTGCATGCCAGTCCCCGCGTGCCCGTGCCTTGACGATGCCGGTTTGGAGCATGGTCATGGCCGCTGCCGTTTCGCCCGTCTCGGCATACGATTGCCCCAGTTGTTGATAGGCGACAATCTGATCATCGGGGTGATCCGCGATCAGGGAGCGAAGCCGCTCGCGTCCCTCGTCTAAATCTCCCTCGCGCAAGCACTGCATCGCCAGACCGTACCGTAGAAACGTGTCGCCAGGATCCTCCGCCAAACTCTGTTCGAGCCTTTGCCGACGTGCTGATTTCTCCGCCATGAACCCGCTTACCTCCGATGTTTGGTCTACGGCAGTGCCAAGTCGGTGTCGCTTTGCCGAGGTCAGTTCGCGCATGTCCGGGTCAAGGTTGTGATCCCTTCGATTCCTGTACTGTTGTGGCCACTGAGTCATGCCTGCGTCAACCCGGGCGTACCGTTCCCGTGCCGGGCTGCCGATCAGGAATGGATGCGCTTCTGCGGCGATTGGAAATCCTGGGTAGTCTGTGATGGAGTTGCGGATAATTACGGTGTTCGGGAAAGCTGGGGGTTTTCGATATGACAAGGTTCAAGCCGGGAAGAGGGGGAACCGATCCAAAACCAGGCAAGGATGAGCATCACCGACGAGATGCCGGGTGTCCGAACCGGCCTTGGAGGTTGGGATGACTTTAGGAACAGCCTCGGTCTAACGCAGTGGGGACGACCGCCGTGCCAATGCCCTTGTCGCGACGCAGAGAGGGATTTCTGGGAAAGTTCGCACTGAGTCTGAGCGTGGCGGCGGTCGCGTTAGGGTCCGCGCCGGTTGCGGCCGGGCCCGGCCCGGTGGCCACGGTCCGGCGTACGGCCATCGTGGACGCGGTCGATAAGACGCAGTCATGCGTGGTGAATATCTCTAGCGAGAAGAAAGCAGCGTCGAACAGCCGGTGGCCATTTTCCGCCGAGGAGAACCAGCGTCCTCGGATCAGCGGCATGGGAAGCGGTGTCATCGTCGATTCCCGAGGTTACATCCTGACCAACCACCACGTGGTCGACAAGGTTCAAGGGATTGAGATCCAGCTCGCCGACGGTACGACCTATTCCGGGCGGGTGCTGCAGTATGACCCCGTGATGGACCTGGCTCTGTTGAAGATTGAGCCGGCACGGCCGTTGCGCGCCATCACGATCGGCACCTCAGCAGACCTGATGGTCGGAGAAACCGTCATCACGATCGGCAACGCGTTTGGCTACGAGAACACGGTTTCGGTCGGAATCATCAGTGCACTGCATCGTGATGTGACGCTCTCGGACGAGCAGGTCTACCGTAACCTGGTCCAGACCGACGCCAGTATCAACCCCGGAAACTCGGGTGGTCCGCTCATCAATATCAACGGCGAGTTGATCGGTATCAACGTGGCAGTTCGCGCCGGGGCCCAGGGAATCGGTTTTGCCCTGCCCATTGACGAGGTCAAACGGGTCGCCGCCGAGATGCTGAGCACTCGGCGGATTGCCTCCACGTGGCATGGCCTTGTGGTCGACGATCTGCTCCGCGGGACGGAGCGGACCGTGGTGATCACGGAGGTGCAGCCGGGAAGCCCGGGTGCCGCGGCTGGGTTCAAGACCGGCGACGAGGTAGTGCGGGTGGGTGAACTGGCTGTTGCCAGCATGCTCGACCTGGAACGAGGGCTACTGGATTCTCACCCCGGCCGACCGACAAACCTGCTGATTCGCAGGGGCGGAGCCGATCAATCCCTGGCCCTGGACGTGAAGCCCCTCCCCCGGGGAATGAGCGTGGTAGCCAGCAGCGAGCCCGGTGACCTGGTCTGGGAGATTCTCGGTCTGAAGACGATGCCAGTCTCAACCGAGTGGGTCTCGGCGGTCTCGCCCAAGCTCCGGGGCGGTCTGTACATCGAGGCCGTTCTGCCCGGCAGTCCCGCGGCCCAGGCCGCCATCCAGAAAGGCGATATCCTGGTCGGCATGAATGCCGGCACACGCCACTGGGAGACGATCCGGCCGGACAATATCCTCTACGTGCTGCGCCAGCCCGAGGCTGTCCAGACCCAGGGCGCTGTTCTTTACGTTGTCCGCAACAACGGAATCCAGCCACGCCGGGTCAGCCTGGCAGAGACGCGAGTCAAGAAGATCAGCAGCCAGTGACCGGAAGAGAGAGTGCGAATTCGCCCCGTCGCTTCGATTGCCGGGTGACCGGGGATCGCAGATCGACCTTGCCCCCAGCCACCCCCATCTGGCCCGTGACCCTGGCGCGAACCAGCGATCGGATCAAGGGCTACCCTTCGAATCGAGCCCTACCTTTCTGACGCATGCGCTACCCTTTAGCTGGGGCGCCTGATTGAGGTTGCCGAGAACGAGGCCCGGAACTTGCATTTGCTCAAAAAGAACCGCAGCTCCAGGCGACTTCGGGTGAATCGGCCCTTGGATTAATCTCGGGTAACGATGGCAAGCCAGGGGCCGCGGTTGGTGGAGAAAACCCGTTCGATTGAGATCGATCGGTGCCGGGAACTGCTCGAACGCCCGGTTTGCGGGCGGCTTTGGAAGCCTCGTGCGCAATAGGATGAGCCATTGATCGATCGAGTGTCCGAGCGAATGAGCATCGACAATCACGCTTCCAGCCGCTAGCTTCAATGAATCCGCTGAATCTTGATTGGTGCCCGATTCCATCGATCCAGGAAACGCCGCTCTCCCTCCAGGAGTCGATTATGGAGCGACCCAGCCCCGTCGAGGATCGGGAGGTTCTCTTGGAAGTCGAGAACGAAGACGATCAACCGGGTCGCGACGTGATCATCATGTTCGCCGTCTTCTTCGAGGGTGGACTGGCCCCTCTGTCTTTATTCCTGGGGTGGTGGTTGGGGCATAATCCTCTGGCACAGTTCGCCTGGAGCGCAACGGATGCGCTCTGGGGAGTTCTGGCGGCCGTACCCTTGGTTCTCCTCTTCCTGCTGCTCACCCTCCGCTGGCCGATCGGCCCGCTGAGGCAAATCAAGATGTTCTGCGAGGAAGAATTCATCCCCTTGCTGGCAGGGAGTTCCTGGTCGGACATGGCCTTGATCGCCCTGTCTGCAGGTGTGGGAGAAGAGATGCTCTTCCGAGGGGTCATCCAGACTTCGATGGGAGCCTGGCTGGGGATCGGCTGGGGCCTTTTGTTCGCCAGTCTGCTTTTCGGTCTGCTGCATCCAATTTCGATGCCTTACATTGTCGTTGCCGCGGTCGTGGGGCTCTATCTGGGAGGGGCCTTCCTGCTTACAGGGAACCTGCTAACGGTGATGGTGACTCACTCTCTCTACGATTTTGCGCTGATGTCCTACCTCCTGCGCTATCATTACCGCGGTGGACCGATCAACCCGATCCATCCCCTCGATCCTGACGCCAACATTGATGATTGAGCTGGACCGTGGTGAATTTGCAAGCGGAACCGACTATGCTGGGAAAATGGTCTGCACCTGTTCCGGTGTCGACATTCGACTTGATCGAAGATCTGCAGCGACTCGTCGGAATGCCACTTGCGTCGTCGTCCCCATGAACCCGACGTGATCTGCCCGCGTGCGAGCGACCGCCAGAGGGATTGTCTATGAAAGGATCGAACCGATGAAGCGGATGATGGTTGCAGGACTGGAGCTTCGGCGGCCGGTGTGCCCGGGGGCGATTCTCATTCGGATCGTGCTGTCGGCGCTGGCCGCCACTTTCGGACTGGCCGCGGCGCAGCCCACGCACGGAGCCGAGACCCTGCGCTGGAAGTTTAAATCCGGAGAGACCTTACGCTACACGATGGTGCAGGAGACAACACAGGGAATGAAGGGGATGGGGCAGGATTCCAAGACCAGCCTCAACCAAACGGTTGATCTGCACTGGAGCGTCAAGAACGTTGCCAGCGATGGTGTGGCCGAGCTGAGCCAAACGATCGACAGAGTTCGGACNAAGGTCGAGGTCCCCGGCAGTTCCTTCGAGTTTGACTCGCAGGCGGGCAAGGACCCCGAAGGACAGATCGCGTCGCTGATGATCCCGATGCTCAAGGCGCTTGTGGGTGCGGAATTCACCTTCAAGATGAACGGGCGGGGCGAGCTCAGCGAAATCAAGGTGCCACAGAAATTGCTCGACGCGCTGCGCCAGGCGGGTCCAGCGCCAAACGCGGGCGGCATGGCCCCCGAGGAAGGCATGAAGAACATGATCAGCCAGTCGAGCCTGACCTTGGCAGAGGGGCCGTTAGAAAATGGAAAGAGCTGGACGCAGCAAGCGAAAGTCCCCTCCCCAATTGGAACCATGGTGATGGACAAGACCTACACATTCGATGGACCTTCCCCCAAGGAGGCTGGCCTGCTCCAGATCTCGGTGGACACCAAGGTGACTCTGGAGCCAGCCGCCGATAGCAACGTCGCGGTGAAGATTACTTCTCAGAAAGCCACGGGTGAGTTCGAGTTCGATCCCCAGGCCGGCCGGGTCGTTTCCTCCCGGGTGAAGGAGAAGCTACAGATGTCGATCTCGGTGATGGGGCAGGAGCTCGAGCAAGCGACCGACACGGTGACGAGCATGACCCTGGCCAAGGATGGGTCGTCGAAGTAAGGCACTGCCAACGAATATGTTGGGCGATTTTCGATCGCGACGTGGCATGGGCTTCGAGCCGATAGTCGATAACTCCACCGGCTAAGGTGCCCGTGCCACGAATTGACCACCGATTCCCTCTGCACTACGGATTCTGGCGCGGTTCGAATGCATCGTCCGCAGGCGGCGCCTGCCAGGTTCGACGGCTCGCTTTTGACGGCGCCCCAGCCCTGGTTTCAGACGATCCCGTGCTTCTTGAGCTTGCTGAAGAAAGTGCTGCGCGGCATTGCGAGCAGCCGCGCCGCCACGCTCTTGTTGCCCCCAGCCTCATTCAGGGCCTCAACCAGCCGCTGTCGTTCGTAGGCCAGGTATTCACTATTCCACTCTTCACCGCCTTCGTCCGTGACGGGTTCCGATCCACGCGGCCGGCTACGTGTCTGGAAACGAGCCGGTGAGGACGTGGACCCGTCGGCGGCTGACGACCCAGCCGCCACATTGTCCCCGTCGAGGGGTCCAGTCGCCACGGCGATCCGCGGACGGAATCGCCGCCGCCCGGGCAGACGTACGTCCGGAGACAGATCGTCGATCGTCAAGGCGGGACCGTCGGCGAGAATCACCGCGCGCTCGATCACGTTCTCGAGCTCGCGACAATTGCCCGGCCAGTCGTAGGCCATCAGCATCTCGACGGCCTCGGGCTCGATGTGCGTCAGAAATTTTCCGGTCCGCTCGGCATGCTCGTTGACGAAGAAGAGGGCCAGCTCGAAGATGTCCTCGCGGCGCTGGCGGAGTGCTGGCGTTTGCATGGGGATCACGTTGAGCCGGTAATAAAGATCCTCGCGGAATCGCCCTGCCTCGATCAGGGCTTCAAGATTCTGATTAGTGGCGGCCACGATCCGGACATCGACCCTGGTCGGTATCGAGCTGCCGACGCGCTCGAACGACATCTCCTGGAGCACCCGGAGGAGCTTGGTCTGGACCTCGAGGTTGATGTCGCCGATCTCGTCCAGGAAGAGGGTCCCGCCGTTGGCCTGCTCGAACCGGCCCACGCGGTCGCGGTCGGCGCCGGTGAACGCCCCCTTGACGTGGCCGAACAGCTCGCTCTCGAGCAGGTTCTGTGAAAGTGCCGCGCAATGCACCTTGACGAAGGGGCGTGCCGCGCGCGGGCTGGCGGCGTGGATCGCGGCCGCCAGAAGCTCTTTGCCCGTTCCACTCTCCCCGCGGATCAGGACCGCCGATGGGCTGGCCGCGACCTTCCTGGCCATCGCGATCATCGCCCGGATGGCGGGACTCGAGCCCTTGATCTGATCGAAGATGGCGTCGACCGGATCATCCTGGGGGTTTTCCCCGGTCAGCGCCCTTGGACCCATGCCGGAGTGGATCAGACCGTCCCGATCACGCTCGGCCCGGTCTCGAAGCTGCTCTTGAAGGATCAAGATTCGCCGCCGTTGCTCGGCGATCTTCTCGACCTTGTCGCGCAGCTCGTGGTTCAAGGTCTCCAGCGTTTGCTGGATGCCGGCCGAGTGCAGTGCCAGAGTCGCCACCGAGCTGAGCGCTCCCAGGAAAGCCATCTCCTCGTCCTCGAATGGCATTCCGCTTCGCTTGGGTCCCAGGATCAGCAAGCCCGCGAGCTGGCCGCCGCCCCCCCCCACGTAGCTGGCCGCTTCACCCCCAAGGGCGATCATGGCGTCGGTCGCGGGATCGGAGCTCGCACCCGCCGCCAGCGCATGGGAGAGTCGCGCCGTCGGGGTCTGCTGGAGCCGAACCACCAGGGGATTGTCCATGGCCAGGGTTTGCTGGTCGGGCGTGGGCCCGTGACAGACCACGAGGTGAAACGCCTTTTCCGAGGGCTCGCAGAGATACAGCGCTCCCCACTCGACCCGCAGGACCTCCACCGCCCCTTCCAGCAGCCGTTTGCCCAGCGTGATCCGGTCGACCAGACTGCCGACCGCCACTCTCATCTTCTGCATGGCCTGGTCGAACTTGTACTTCTCGCGAAAGAACTGGCGGTCGATCACCCGCTGGAACCGCCCTCGAGCCACCTCCGAAAGAATGAGAACGACGATCACCGAGAGGGCTGCCACCATCGCCCCCCACGAGGTCGGATTGGTTTTGGTCGAGAGCAGGCGATCCCCGATCAACCAGCCGCTGGCCAGAAGCACGGCCGAGTAGGTCAGACCGGCGGCCACGCTGCACGCGAAGTAAACCACACTGCGGTTGATGATCTCCTCGACCTGCATCAGCTTGTACCGGGTAATGCTGAAGGCGTAGGCGATCGTGTAAAGTAAGGAAACCCCCACCATCGGCCAGGCAGCGCTGTCGCGGCCCAGGTTCGCCGTGTCGTTCCAGGCTTGCCAGAGCAGGTAACCAATCAGCACAGAGGCGATGAGCGACGCCAGCAAGATCCACTTGACCTGGTTCTTCTCCGCCCGGGTGCGGGCCCGGCGATAGCTGAAGACCAGGCAGGGAATACAGAGAGAGAAGATGAGTGTCGCGATCGCAATGTAGCAAAGCGCCAGGCCGCGGATGACCCGCTCCGCCGCCGTCGTTCGGACCCCGGTGTCATAGAGCCGGAACCAATGTGACATGTACATGCTGCCCCAGATGGCAGCGAGGAAGACCACGGGAATCCCGTAGAGCACGATCAAGACCAGGCGGCGATGACGCAGTAACACGGGGTTCTGCCCGGGGAAGACCAGGAAGAAGTGCAAATTGACCACCGGTACCAGGAGAGCGAAGAACACGAAGGGGTAGATCAAGGCAGGGCGAACCACGATCTCTGTCCAGTGGTAGCCGCCCATGTAGGCGCCGACCGTCACCAGGCAAAGCACGAAGAAGAGCCGGGCGGAAACGTCGTCGGGCCGCTTCCAGAAAACGCGTGCGCCCACCGCGAAAATCAACAGTTCCTGCAAGAACCAGACGCAGGACCAGACGTAAGATCGAGTCGGCGTATACCGGACCACGGCTTGCGCCGCACGAATCTCCTGGGACCTCGAGTCTTTCCAGGTCACAAGGACGGTGCGGCCAACCTGGTCGCTGAGCCCACGCAGGGCCTGGATGTAGTCGGAATAAGACCCTTCTCGCAGGACGATCGGTCCGATCGAAAGCAACGTGTCGCCAATCTGAGGCCGATCGTCCGCCTCCGCGGCCGGCGCGACGGCGCCCTCGGTAGCCCCTCCCACGACGTTCGCGGTCCGGGTCCAGCGAAAATCCGCCGGGACCTCTTCCTCCACGTCCGTTCCGAACAGACAGCGCACGCCTATCGTGCCCATCCATGCGACCTGCATCAACACCATGACGGAGTAAAAGAGTACTACCCCGGAGCAGGCCAGACAGAGCGTTTGCAGCCAGGTCCGGCCCCAGGACGAGCCCAGGGTGGCATGCAAAGGCTCTCCCCCTTGCCATTTGCCCCGCAGTGGTGTGGAAGCAAATCCTGAACGTGCCGGTACGATCGGCTTTCCAGGGCCTCCATTTTCCAGGGGATGTTTGTCCATCGAGGTCATCAAGGGATGCCGTTCAGGGGTGCGCCGCCAGATGGGCCGATCAAGGTGAGCCCAAGCAGGACACGGCGTTCGATTGCTGGCTGATCTATCCTCCAACTTAGCGATTCGGCGCCGAAAGGCAAGGGTTTCGTTGTCGAAGTTTCGTTAACAGCTCCGCTTCTTCATTCACAGCCAGGTTTTCAACAGCACTCTCACAAGACTCCAGAACCAGACCAAACTTTCGTGAGGAGCTTTCTGTCACTCCTATAACTCGGACAGATTCTGTTGAGATATGGATAGTTTGGGTAGTGTGGATAAAGTGAATTGACCGAATACTTCCGTGAATCGCCCGCGTTATCGATTTTTCGGCGCCCGACACGATCTCGCCGCCTGGTATGTGACGCACTTGCTCTGCTTCCAAACGATCTTCGGACAGGTCGAGGCCTCCCCCTGAGATCGCTTTCCTCGAGCGGCATGTTAACTGCTCTAAATAGACCTGGGCATGCTTCCGCCGACCACGATCATGGCACGGCAGACCCTGCGGCCGCAACGGATAGCACCAGGAAAAAACCCGGATTGACGCTCGCTCTGAGGAAACAACATGAGGTTAGCAGCGAAGTGGCAGAGCACGTGGTCGATGGGGCTCCCCGTCCCGGAGGAGGGACGGCGCTCTCGTGTACGTCTTGGCGGCGAGCTCGTGGACGTTATCCGCATGGGGAAGGGCCAGCCGCTGGTCCTTGTGCCCGGCTTGGCGGGAAGCTGGCGGCTGCTTCTTCCCCTGGCACGTCGCCTGGCACGTCGCTTCGAGGTGATTACTTACGGTCTGAGAGGCGACAGTTTCCCCTCGCCCGGTCTTGGTGGACAGCATAGTGATGTCTGGGACATCGCCGGGTATGCCGACGACCTCGCTTCTCTGATTGAGCAGTTGGGTCTGAGGAGTCCAGCAGTTTTCGGCGTTTCCTTTGGAGGCGCCATCGCTTTGGAACTGGCGGTCGAGCATCCCTCGAGCCTTGGTGCGCTCATCGTGCAGGGGGCAGACGCCAAGTTCGGGAGCACGATCGGGTCCTCCATCGCCCGCAGAGTGCTGGAACGGTTCCCCTTGCCGGCGGACAACCAGTTCGTGAATCAGTTCTTCAATCTCCTGCACGGAGCGAAGCCCGAGCCGGGACCTCTGACGGACTTTGTGGTCGAACGAATCTGGGAGACCGACCAGAGCGTCATGGCTCGGCGTCTGGCCCAGCTTGAGACTTTTGACATTTCCGACAGGCTCTGGCAGATCGATGTTCCCACCTTGGTGCTAGCCGCGTCCAAGGACGCGATCGTGCCGGCGTCCCGGCAGAAGCTGCTTGCCGAGTCGATTCCGGGCGCCCGGCTCGAGATCGTCGAAGGCGCCGGGCACATCGGCTTCCTGACCCATGCGAGCGAGGTTGTCCGCCAAGTCCGGCGCCATCTCCAGGAAGTCAACGCCGCAGTCTGATATCGAGGCCTTGATCCGCATGGGCCCATCGCCGCTGGGCCGGAATCCTCATCACTGATCATCCTCAGGATGTCTCCCCTCTGTCTGATTCGGCCCAGCGGAGGGGAGCTCCTTTTTCTTTTTTTTCGAAGACCGGCCAGTCGATCGGCCGAAACCGCCAACCGGAACGGCCCTTCAAGGGATTGCTCTGCTTGATTTCGTTCGCACCATTCATGACTTCCCGGCTCGAGCAGGCTGGCGGACAAGCTTCATAACTTGATCTCGATCGACATCGACCTTCGCGAAGGGCGCGTGGTGTGGAACGAGTTCCACGCCGGCCGTGATCAGGTGCTCTGGTACTACCATGCCATCATCGCAACTTGTGCGGGCGATTCCGCGGATTCCCGGTTGCATCAGGTCGCGGCTCGCTGCCGCGGAGTTCTCGCGGAGATCGAAACACTCAAGCGGTGAACGGTAAGAACGCGGGTGCTGCCCGGCGCAGAGCGGCCGTGTTTTTTCTTCGCCGCGGTTTCCTGTTGATCTGCGATGGCTTGGTGGCTAAATTCAATGTGTCGTTCCGAGCCGAACACACGCTCGGTCGACTTTCGGGTCGTGCTACCGTGGCACGACGGACTAGGGCCCGAAACCGCCCGAGGCTGGACTCCCGCGGGATCGGGGTGGCTAGAACGAAAGGAGGTGATCGCGTGTGTAGTGAGAACCAGGGGCGGCTCGCCTAACGGCAGCCGACGGGTTGCCCGTCGGGCAGCCGCATTCTTGACCATAACCTTACGGTTTGGTTCGACCGGGCCCGATTCTTCCAGGTTTCGGGTCCGGTCGGATTGATCTCGTGTGAGCTTCTCGCAACGGATCGCTCGGTGAAGCAGGGGTATTCGGTGTCCGGGCACGCGACGTCAACATTTCATGGTTTGACCTTCGACCGCGGCTGGTGGTGGTCCCGGGCGTTTACCAGGCCCACAACAGGTTTCCGGGCTGAGGACGGCGTGTCTACCTGACCCCTCTCGACTTTCCAAGCATACACCCAGGCCCCGGAACCTGCCCTTCAGGTTTCGGGGCTTTTTTGTTGATCGTGTTCTATTGATCGAATCAATTGTTGGCAGCGTGACTGGTACCAGCCCGGTGTCCAGGTCAGAGCCGGATTCCAGGAACGCCATCGACCTTGTGGGAGGGCGAACGACCGTGATCGTGGTCATGAAAGTAGATGCGACGATGGCTCAGATTGATCACATGGCGCAGCGCATCACCGCATTGGGGCTGACGCCCCAGGTGATTCACGGCAAGCACCAGACAGTCATTGCGGCGCTTGGCCAGGAACGGGCGGGGCTGACCGAGGTGCTCGAGCCAGGCGAGGGGGTCGAGAAGGTCCTGCCGATCATGGCCCCGTACAAGCGTGCTTCTTCGGAGCTCACGCGCGAACGAACCGTTGTCAAGGCCCGGGGCCTCGAGGTCGGCGGCACCAGGGTGACGGTCATTGCCGGCCCCTGTTCGGTGGAGAGCGAAGAGCAGATCGTGGTTCTGGCCCGCAAGCTCAAGGATCTGGGCGCGACCGGTTTGCGGGGCGGCGCGTTCAAGCCCCGGACCAGCCCCTACAGCTTTCAGGGCCACAAGGAGCTGGGGCTGAAGATGCTGGCCACCGCGCGGGCCGAAACCGGATTGGCGATTGTCACCGAGGTCATGGCTCCGGAGCATGTCCCCATGGTCGCCGAGTACGCCGACGTGCTCCAGATCGGTGCCCGCAACATGCAGAACTACCAGTTGCTCCAGGCCGTCGGCGACTCGGGTAAACCCGCTCTCCTGAAGCGCGGGATGAGCGCGACCCTGGAGGAGTTCCTGCTTGCCGCCGAGTACATCCTCGACCGGGGCAATCCCCATGTCATGCTCTGCGAGCGGGGCATCCGCACCTACGAGGACCACACCCGGTTCACGCTCCCGCTGGCCACGGTGCCTTATCTTCACGACAAGAGTCACTTGCCGGTCGTCGTCGATCCGTCGCACGGCACCGGCAAATCGAAGCTGGTCATCCCGATGTCCCGGGCAGCCGTCGCCGCCGGCGCCGACGCCCTGATCCTTGAGGTCCACGAAGACCCAGAACACGCTGTCAGCGACGGCGCCCAGTCGATCACGCCGGCCGCCTTCGGACAGCTCATGGATCAGTGCCGCCGGATCGCCGCGGCCGTGGATCGGACCCTCTGAACTTCGTGGTTCACCGCGAACCATCAGGCTTCTCCTCGGTCCCCTTGGCCCAACACCGTTGAATTAACTGTAAGGTCATGGGAGGCAGTTGGTTATTTCGCCCTCTCCCCTTGCGGGAGAGGGTTAGGGAGAGGGGTCGCACCAGTCAGCTCGACCCTTCGGACAAGGCGGTTGGTCGTGGCCAGCCCCCCTCACCCCAACCCTCTCCCGCGAGGGGAGAGGGAGCCAGAAGTCCCTTCGACCCATCGATCGTCGGCCGGTGTGGAAACGACGTATGGCTCAGTCGGATACAGGGAAAGTCACGGGTGGGACGATCGAACTCGGACTGCAGCTCAAGGCCGTACCTGCTGCGTGGCCGGCCGGAACGCAATCGCCCGCCGAACAGCCGGGGGAATGGGTGTGTCCTTGCCCCTGATGGCCCTCCAGAGAATCTCGTTGAGCTCGAAGTCGTCAATGCGGTCGTACTCGTCGAAGTCCATCTTCATTGACCGTTCGGCGCCGTAGGCCATGGGCGTGTTGACGGCGTCGAGGTCGATGCGAGCGGGTTCGTGGGTGTAGGGGGTCAGGTCGGGCCGGTCGGTGAAGGAAGCGAACATCGGCCGGGCCGCGGCGTCGTACTGGCTCAAGGGCGAGAGCCCCAGGATCAGTTCCATCGTGCGGATCATGCTGACCGTGCTGTACTGGGTGCTGTCGAGGTGCTTCCGCTTGGTGTACGGGCTGACGACCAGGCCCACCGTGCGGTGAGCATCGACGTGGTCGGGGCCGTTCTGAGCGTCGTCCTCGATGACGAAGATCGCCGTCTCGGGCCAGGACTTGCTGTGACTTACGACCTCGACGATCCGGCCCAGCGCCAGGTCGTTGCTGGCCACGCAAGCCTGCGGCGTGAACGTGCCGGGGCGGGTACCCGTGGTGTGGTCCTCGCCCAGGCTCATCACCATGAAGCGAGGCAGCTTCCCGTTCTTCTCAAAGTCCTGGAACTCCTTGATGAACGTTTCGGCGTTGTCGGTGTCGCGGCTGTGGCGGCCGGGTTTTCTGGAGATTCCATAATCGGGGCTGATGTGGCCGATCAGACCCGGAACGGCGCCTTCGACCCGGAACGAGCCGTCGGGCTGGCTAACCCGGCGAGCGCACTCGCCGTAACTGCGGTAGGTTAACCCGGCGCGGGCGCAGGCGTCCCAGAGATAGCCTGAAGGTGAGTTGGACAGATTGCCCTGCTCGTCGTCGTCGATCCCCGGCCGGGACGAGTACGTGAGTGCCCAGTTGCGGGCGATGTAATCGGTGTTGTACGCCATGGTCGACCAGGGATGACCGTCGGCCGAGACATGGCCGTTGCAGTAGAGGTTGTCGAGCAGGACGAAGTCCTCGGCCAGCTTGTGGTGGTTGGGCGTCACGTCACGGCCGAACATGACCAGCGCGGGGTCGCCGTTGCCTCGCGTCAGGTCGCCGAAGACCTGATCGTATGTCCGATTCTCCTTGATGATATAGAGGATGTACTTCAGCGGTGAGGGATCGCCGACCCTGGTGGGGACCGCCGTTTTCTCGGGGTGCGGGGCGTCGGTCAGCAGCTTATCCGGGTAGGGGCAGTTCTTGTAAACCGTCTCGGTGTAACCGGCGAGGGTCTTGTCGTCGGGGACCGGCACGATCGAAAGGGAGCCCGAAAGCGTTGTGCCGATGTACGGGAACGGCAGGATCCTCCGCTTGGCGACCGGATCATATTCGGTCTTGTGCCTGGTCAAGTCGACGTTGATCGGGTTCGGCTTCGTCTGGTTCCCCTTGCCGACGCCGATCAGAAGGTTCTTGCCGTCGGGCGAAACCGCGACGGCCGTGGGATACCAGCCGGTGGGGATGAAGCCCTTCACCCCGCTGCGCGACGGCGTGGCGATGTCAATCACGGCCACGCAGTTGTTGTCGGCGTTGGCGACGAAAAGGGTCTTACCG
>JGI12270J11330_10001782_pt1 | contig 15910 bp, 15 predicted proteins | sample PeaSoiMetSII2010_FD_11330 | JGI IMG/M metagenome (IMG submission 11330)
AGTTGCTCGCCCAGAGCCCTCAGAGCCGGGGCAAGCACCGGGCCGGCCATCGGTCTTCCGTGGCCCGGCGCCAGCACGCTCGGCTCCAGCCGGGCCAGTTCAGACACAGACTCGGTTGCTGCTCGCCAGTTCCAGGTGGCAAAGCGCGGAGGCCCGCCGAGGGTGTGCCGTTGCGACAGGGCGTCGCCAGGCGAATTGAGGTTGACGGTCAGGACGGCGTCGCCCGCGATGAGGGCACGGTCTCCCTCCCGGAACAGCGCCAGGTGGCCAGGGGTGTGGCCGGGCGTGGGGATGACCTGCCAGTCCGGCAGGCCGGGGACGCCTGCGTCCGGGTCGATAGGGCTCAGCCCGTCCTGCCCGGAGGGGAACATCCAGCGCCGCTCGACACCGGCCAAGGCGCCGATGATGCGGCCAGAGGGGGGCAATGGCAGTTCGCCGGGGAGCACGTACACGGTGACGTCCCACATGCGGGCCAGTTCCGAAGCGGAGCCAGCGTGGTCCGGGTGCACGTGCGTCAGCACGATCGCTCGCGGGCGGGCGCCGGCCCCGAACAGGGTCTGCGCTGCGCTCCTGATCAGCTCGGCCCGGCCCCGCCATGCGGTGCCGGCCAGAACCCAGGTTGCGCCCGACTGCACGAAGTAGACGTTCGAGTCTCGCCGTTTCCCGGTGACCAGGCAGTAGACCCCTGTGGCGACGGTTTCTTCGAGCGTGGCGCCGTGCAGGTACCTGTCCACGTCGAATTGACGGCCCCCGAGCCAGTCCTTTCGTGATGCTTCCGCAAAGCCCGTATATAACGCCCCTGGNCGTGCAACCAGGGTCGTTGGTCCTTGTGGCCGCGAAGGCCCTCAAGATGCAGATCATCTCATCGGAGCGGGCAACGCTCACATCGCGCTTGCAGTAAAGGCCACACCGATCGGCGGCAGTGTGCGCCTTGCCCTAGGCGAGGGCTGATTGCGTAGCGTGGTGTGAAGCGACCCAGTGTCGGAGATACTCGCTGGCCCTGCGCGAGCCCGTCGATGCAGGGTTCGCGGCAGCCGGACCCGGCTGGAACGCGGCCGTGGAGGCCACATTCAAGATCCCCCCGCGGCGCCGTTCCAGCATCCCGGGCAGCAGCAGGGCGGTCAGCCACGTCAGCGCCGCCACGTTGACCTCGATCATCTCCAGCTGCCGCTGGACGCCGATCCCGGCGACCGGACCGTGGGCCCCGAAGCCGGCGTTGTTCACCAGCACGTCCACGTCGATATGCCGCTGCGCCGCCCGGGAGCTGCACCGGCGGATATCGCTCGTCAAGCGGTGCGGAGCGAAAACTACCAGGCGTGATGAGAAAGCGGTGGCTCTATACGCCGGATCGGCGCGTTCTTCATTGTCGGCGCGGGAGGTGAGTGACGAGCAACAGATTAGCCGGTTCGGGGGCTTTGCAGCCGACGAGATGGCCAGTTGGTCCACATGCAGCGAACCTCCTGCTGCTCCGCTTTTTTGCTGGCGACTCCAGGCGCTAAGTTAGGGGCAGCGTCTTGCTCCTGCCAGCCGTTTGCCCTTGCGGGACGGTCCCGGGACGTTGTGGCGACGGTTCAGGTGAGCCCGTGCTGGTAGGCGTAGGTGACGGCTTGGGCTCGGTCGCGGACGCCGGTCTTGGCGAAGAGATGATTGACATGGCTCTTTACCGTGGCCTCGCTGACCACCAGCCGGCCGGCGATCTCTATGTTGGACAGTCCTTGGGCGATCAGTGCGAGCACTTCGGCTTCTCGCTGCGTGAGCCCGGCGGGTAGTTGCGGTGTGGCCGCGGTGGATGGGCCCGTCGCGATGGCGTTGACCAGGTGCTGCTGGACCGCGGGGTCGATGGCGGCCTGGCCGCTGGTGACCCGCTGGAGCGCTTCGCGGATTTCGGCGGCGCTGGCGTCTTTGGTGAGGTATCCGCGGGCGCCGGCGCGCAGCGCGTCGATGACGGAGCGGTCATCGGTGTAGGTGGTGAGCACGAGCACTTTGATGCTGGCGTCGTGGTCGCGGAGACGGCGGGTGGCCTCGACGCCGTCGCAGTGAGGCATCCGGAGGTCCATCAGCACGACGTCTGGCCGCAGCCGGATCGCCAGCGCGAGCGCCTCGTCGCCGTCGGCTGCCGTGCCCACCACCTCCACCCCGGCGAGCAGCCCGAGCAGGGTGGCGAGTCCCTCACGGACCACGCGCTGGTCATCGGCCACCAGGACGCGGATGGCCGTATTCATGCCGGCACCCACAGCTCGACCAGGAACCCGCCGCCGGTGGGCTTCGCAGTGAGCGTGCCGCCGAGCAGTTCGGCTCGTTCCCTCATGCCGGTGAGCCCGTAGCCGGTCCCGTCAGCGGGAGCCGGGCGGTCGCGGCAGGAGCCGAAGTCTTCGATGGTCAGCCTGGTGCCGGACGGCTCATATGCCAGGCGGATCTCGACCCGGTCGGCGTGGGCGTGCTTGCGGATATTGGTTAGTGCTTCCTGTGTGACCCGGTAAAAGGTCAGCCGGCCGTCGGTCCCCAGATCCCGCTTGCTGCCGCCGGTCACGGCGACCTTGCAGGGCACGCCGGTGCCGGCTCCGAACTCGGCGGCCAGGTCGGCCAGCCGCTCGGGGCCGGGCAGCGCGTCGTCGCGGAGCATGCCGATAGCGCGCCGCGCCTCTTCCAGCCCGGTCTTGGCCAGCCGGCGGGCCCGGTCGATCGCTTCCCCGGTTTGTGAGTCCGCGCCGCCCTGGGCGGCGAGCAGCCGGGCGCCCTCCAGGTTCAGCACCAGGCCGGACAGCGCGTGGGCGAGCACGTCGTGCATCTCGCGGGCGAGGCGCTGGCGTTCGGCCAGCGCGGCGGCCCGGGCTTGCGCGGCCCGGGTCTGCTCCAGCTCGGCGAGCAGAAGTTCTGCCCGCTGATTGCTCTCCCGCAGCCGCCGGGCGAACAGCGACAGCAGGAAGAACGCCAGGATCCCGAAATCATTCAAGACGATGCCTGCGATGGGTGCGCGTCCGTTGGCCAGCCATGCCACCGAGACCGCGGCAGCGGCCACCCCGGCTACCAGCGCGCTGAGACGAACCGGCAGTACCAGGGCGGCCAGGCAGACGGCGGGGAACACCCCGAGGAACGCCGCGCCGTTGCCCTGCAAGCCGATCAGCGCCGCCGCGCTGACCACGGCAATGACCAGCACCGCTAGCTGCACTGCCGACCCGGCCTGAGTCAGCCACATCGCGGCGATGGTGGCACCGCAGAACACAATGAGACCCGCGGCGACGCCAAGCGCCTCGCCCTGGCCACCCGGAGCTGGCCGGGCCTGGAACGAGGTGATCACCACGAACGCGATCACGGCAACCGCGAGCACGCGGATCCAAAGGTAGGCCGCCTGTTCGCGGCCCCGCGCCCGTTCCAGCTCGGACACCCCGGCCGCAGTGGCGGCTTTGGTGCTCACCCCTCAACCGTACGGCGGGATCTCGCCGGCGTCTCGGCCCGGTGGGTGGATTCGCCGCCAGCGGGGCCTCCTCCCGCGGGTGGAGGCCCCTCCACCCGCGGTTCAGGTTCTGGCGGCGGGCAAGTTCCACCGCCGCGCCGAAGACGGCACAGCCGTCCCGCAGCAGGCTTGCGGCAAGACCCACCCAGCCTTGGGGAGCGAGATGGACAGCACCGGCACCGAACGCGGCCTTGACCAGCCAGGCACCGCTGCCGCCCAGGCGGGGCCAGTGATCAGCGTCCGCGGCCTGGTGAAGCGCTACGGCAGCCAGGAGGCCGTCGCCGGCATCGACCTGGACGTACGGCGCGGGGAGATCTTCGCCTTCCTCGGGCCGAACGGCGCCGGCAAGACCACCACGGTGGAGATCCTCGAGGGCTTCCGGCAGCGCACCAGGGGTGAGATCGCCGTCCTGGGCCACGACCCGGCCACCGCGGGCGGAGCGTGGCGCGACCGGGTGGGCGTGGTCTTGCAGGAGTCAGAGCCCGAGCCCGGCTTGTCGGTACGTGAGTGCCTGGCCCTGTACGCCGGCTTCTACACGGCGCCGCGCGACATCGACGAGACCATGGCCCTGGTCGGCCTCACCGGCAGGGCGGGCACGCTCGCCACCCGGCTGTCCGGCGGCCAGCGGCGGCGGCTCGATTTCGCGCTCGCGCTCATCGGCGACCCCGAGCTCATCTTCCTCGACGAGCCGACCACCGGTTTCGACCCCTCCGCCCGCCGCGCCGCCTGGGAGGTCGTCGCCGGGCTACGCCAACTCGGCAAGACGATCTTCCTCACCACCCATTACATGGACGAGGCGGAGTACCTGGCCGACCGGATCGCGGTGCTGTCCGCTGGGCGCGTCGTGGCTCACGGCACTCCGCGGACGCTGGGCGGGCGCGACCACATGGCCACCGCCATCACCTTCACGCTCCCCGCCGAGCTGCAGGCGCGTGACCTGCCCGAAGGACTGCGCCCGATCGCCGGGCACGGGCCGGAAGGATCGACCGTGCTGCACAGCGAAAGCCCGCTCGTCCATCTCCAGATGCTCGGCAACTGGGCGCTCGGCCGCGGCTTCGACCTTCCCGACCTCGACGTCCACCGCCCGACCCTGGAAGATGTCTACCTCTCCCTCACCGGCTCCACCAGCACAAAGGACCAGCGATGATCCGCATGGCACTGCACCAGTCCAGCTACGACCTGCGCGCCTTTCTCCGCAATCGCCAGTCCCAGTTCTTCACCCTCGCCCTGCCGGTGCTGTTCCTGGTGATCTTCGCCTCGGTGTTCGGCGGCGGGGGCCAGACCGTCCCGGTCGCTGGCGGGCGGATCAGTACCTCGGTGTCCTACGTGCCCGGCATCATCGCGCTGGGGGTGATCGCGGCATGCTTCGGCAACCTGGTGGCCTCTGTGACCGCACAGCGCGAACGCGGCGTGCTGAAACGGCGGCGCGCGACACCGGTCCCGGCGGCTGCCGTCATCGCCGGCCGCGTGCTCACGGCCATCGTCATCGCGGTCGTCATGTCCGCGGTGCTGCTGGGCATCGGCTGGGCCGCCTACGGCGCCCGCGTCCCCGGCCGCACCGCCCTCGCGCTCGTGGTCACCGTGGTGACCGGAGCGGCCTCCTTCTGCTGCATGGGTTACGCGCTCACCTCGCTGATCCGCAACGAGGACACCGCGCTGCCCACCACCCAGGCACTCCTGCTGCCGCTGTATTTCATCTCCGGGGTATTCGTCGCCGTCACGATCCTGCCGCACTGGCTCGCCGACGTGGGCGAGATCTTCCCGGTCCGCCACCTGGCCAACGCGCTGCTCGTCGCCTACAACCCGCACACCACCGGGCTCGGGTTCGCCGGCCTGGATCTGCTGATCGTGGCCGCATGGGGAGCCGCGGGCCTTCTCATCGCTCTGCGCACGTTCAGCTGGCAGCCGCTCGGACGCTAACCCGGCGGGCCGCCCCAACGCGACCACAGGAGGAAGACCATGGCCACCGAAGTCCAAACCCAAACCGGGCAGTGCGTGACCCACGGAACGGTCCAGGCCACCCGCGAGATCCCGAAGATGGGATTCCCGTTCATCGTCTACGCTTTCTTGCGGTCCAGGGCCAAGCGCAAGCCGTTTCTCTGCCCAGAGTGCGGAGAGGCGGTCGAGGCCGACTGAGCCGTACACAGCCAACCTGGGAGGCTGTGAGCGGCCGTCCATAATGTTCCCGTATGAGCGAACGACGGCCCAGTCCGAAGAGCCCCGAACGCGCGCCTATTACTACGGCGGCTCAGCGTGCGTTTCTTTGATCTGCTCCATCACTCAGCGCGACGGGCGCTTGTCCTAGCTCAGATTGCGTGGAGGATGAAGGCGCCTCGACGATGTCGCGGTCCAGGCAGCTTCGTCAGATGGCGGCCCGGCCTTCACGTTGCCCTCAGTGCATCGGTGGGCGGGAGCCGTGACCGCCAGCAGCGCCGGCCGCCCCAAGAGCAGGCACACGGACGGCTCCAGCTACGCTGACGTCTCCTGCACGGCCCCTGTACGGGCAGGTAGATCAACGTGACCGCCGGCGCCGCGTCGTGCTCGGCGACCGCAAGCGGATGCGGATGCGGAACGTGCCCGAATCCGGGTGGCGGACTCGCTAGATGCCGGAGCAGCCCCCTCTGACTGCTCCGGCAACTGCTGGTACATGTACTGCGTGATCTTCCGCACGCACGGCAGCTGCGTCGTCACTGGTGGCGCTGACGGCCCAGCTCGCCACCCGGCTTTCCAGGTCGGCGCCCTCCAGGCCGGAGCCGATCATGCCATCACCTCGGCGAGCACCTGCTGGGTGGTGAGCTCGTGCCCGTGGGAGCTGCGCGCGTGCTCGCGGATGGCGGCGACAAGCTGGCCGAACTGGTCGTCGCTAGCGACCCGGAACTCAACCCCGCAGGGGCAGCGGCCGACGTGCCCGGCTAGTGCACGTCCGGTGAAAGCGAGGTCAAGCGCGACGCACGGCTCGTCCCCCTCCACCCAGGCGTCGTGACCGGCCGACACCACGTGCGCGTCCCCCGGGCCGAAGTCGTATTCGCGGCCGTCGTCCATGCGGGCGTGGAGCCGGCCGGAGATGATGTAGCCGGTGTGGGCCGCCTGGCAGGCCTCCGTGCCGACGACCGGCTTGACGTCGGTCGACCACTTCCAACCGGGCTGATACACAGTGCGGGCGATCGTGACGCCGGGCAGGTTGACCACGTTGAGCGAGGCGTGTTCGAACGCGTGCCGCTCATCGGGCGTCTCGATGTTCTTGACTGCCACCATTAGTTTCGTGGCTTCGAGCATCCGGTGTTGCCTTCCGCTGGCCTGGCTTGCCTGGCCAGCATGCAAGCCGGCCGCCTGCCGTCACATCGGGAATAACACGTAGATGCCAGCCGGGACTACGTAGTGGCCGGGGGAGGTAACGCCCGCTAACAGTCGCGGGCTGCGGCCTGTGATGCGGCCGCCACCAGGCCGGTTCGGGAGCGAGCGCCGGTCTTGCGCAGCAGGCTCTCGACGTGCTTCTCCACGGTCCGTGGCGACAGATGCAGCCACGCTGCGATCTGCTTGTTGGCCAGCCCGCCGGCGACGAGGCGCAGCACGTCCGCCTCCCTGGCGGTGATTCCCGCCGCCACCCAGGGATTGGGCTGCGACTCCTTGAGCAGTTCGCGGCAGCGCTCGGCCAGGCGGGGCAGGTCCCGGCGATCAAATCCTGCCTCGGCCTCGGCCAGCCAGCGAAGCGGGTCGCCCCATCCGTCGGCGAGAGCAGCGGGGGCGGCGCAGAACCTCGCCAGCTCACCCCAGGCCTCGCAGTTCGTGAAGCCAACGTCGCAGCCCGCCGCCAGTTCGTTGGCCCGCTGCCGCTGCCCGGCTCGCCCGGCCAGAACCGCCTCGGCATAGCCGATAAGGCTCCGGTTGTGGCGGATGGCGCCGACGCCCAGCCGGCGGGCCTCCTCGATCGCCCGTGCCGCCCGGTGATCACCAAGTGAGGCCAGGAGCAGCGGCCATAGCGCCCGAAGCCCCGCGGGTTCGGCATGCGGGAGGCGGGCCAGGATCGCCATCCCCCGGGCGTAGGGTTCCACGGCCGCCGCGGCATCGCCACCGAGCAGAACCACTGCTCCCCGGCTGGCCCAGCAGATGCCCTCGACCATCTGGTCGTCCGGAGCGGCCGCGATGGCGCGGGCGGCGTAGCGCTCTGTCTGCCCGGCGTCGGCGCGCATGCCGGCGCTGCCGGTAAGTACCGCCAGCGCCTTGGCCCGGACCTGGTCCAGGCCGAGCCGCTCGGCGAGGCCGACGGCGGCCTGCGCGTGGGCATCACACGTGTCCAGTTCCCAGCGGCAGGTGAAGCCCGCGGCTAGCTGGAGATCCAGAATCGCCACGGTACTCAGCGCACCCATCTGCTCGGCAGCGCGCCGCGCCTCGGACAACCGCTCCACTCCGGCATGATCAAGTAGGTCGATGGTGCCCAGCTCGTGCAGGGCGCGCAGCCGCCACAACGGCAGGCCGGCGGTCTCCGCGGTGACCAGCGCGCTCTCGAACGCCGCGCGGGCGGCGCTGAGATCACGCAGCCGGTGGCTCCGGCCGATGAGCTCCAGCGCGTGACAGCGGACATCCGGAGCACTGCCCTCGCCGGCGAGGACGTCCTCGGCGAAAAGCCGGGCCTCATCGAGGTCATCGGCGGCGAAGGCCACCTCGGCATCGATGACGCCCATGCGGGCGCGCACGCCAGCCGGCGGGGCAGTTCCGGCCAGGCGCCGGGCGGCGCCGAGGTGGTGACGGGCCATCTCCCACCGCGAGGCGCCCACCGCCGCCTGGCTGAGGCGAAGGTGAACCTCCGTCCGGAGTTCCGCCGCCTCGGTCCCGAGCCGGGTGATGAGATGGCCGCCGGCCGCCGCTGCCTCCTCAACCCGCCCGGCCAGGGCCAGCGCTTCGACCAGCAGAAGTTCCGCCTGTTCCCGCTCGGGAGTGCCTTCGAGGAGGTCAGCGGCACGCCGTAGGGTACCGATCGCGGTGGCCAGCGCCCCCCAGGCCAGCGCCTGGCCGCCGGACTCGCTCAGCAGCGTTCCGGCCCGGCGGCGGTCCCCGGCACGGTTCGCCAGCTCGACGGCCAGCTCGCGCAGGCCGCCTTCCAGGCGCGGGTGTGCGGCGTCCAGAACGGCGAGCGCCGCCGAAGCCAGGGCCCGCTGGCGGGGCGGCAGCATGGTATCGAGCACCGCTTCGCGGGTCAGCGCGTGCCGAAAGCGGAAGGCCGTGCCGTCGGCGCTCACCAGCAGTTGCTCGACAGCGAGCCCGAGCGTCTCCGCCACCAGGGCCGCAGTCTGGCCGCTAACGGCCGGGAGCAGTTCCCAGTCGAAGTGGCGGCCGAGGATGGCAGCGGCCTCGATCACCGGTCGCTGCGGTTCGCTGAACCCGGCCAGGCGCTCGCGGACCGTCTCGGTGAACGACTCCGGCAGCCCGGGCGATGCCAGCAGATCTTCCACCAGCAGCGGTACTCCTTCGGCGGAGGCCTGCACCCGGCGCAGGAGTTCCGCCTCTGCTCCCGGGATGCAGGCATGGACCATGCGCGCCATGTCCTCATCGCTGAGCCGGTCAAGACCGAGGTGAAGTACGCCTGGCGCGCAGGGTAAGTACGCACAGCAACGACTCGCCATCAAGGTGCTCGCCGAGGTACTCCATCAGGGCCACGGTGTCCGGGTCTGCCCAGTGCAGGTCCTCTAGCACTATGACCAGGCCCTGCGGCGCGAGGCGCCGAAGAAGCTGGATCAGCGCCTCACCGCGGATCCCAGGTGAGACCTCTCCACTCGCCGGAGCGCGGCCAGCCATCCCCGGCAGCAGCGCGCTCAGCGCGGGCAGCCAGGGCTCCATCGTCGCGTCATCGGGAACGGCCCGGTCCCGGAGGAGCTGCACAAGCGCGTCCGTTAGCGGCCGGTAAGCAGCGGTCGCTGACTGCGGCACCGCCCGGCTGGTAACGACCCGGATGCCACGGCTGGCCGCCCGGCTGGCCGTCTCCAGGGCCAGCCGCGACTTGCCGATCCCCGGCTCCCCGGTGATAACTACACACCCGCCGTGCCCGGCAACAGCGGCCGTCAGCGCCGCGTCGACCGCCTCCAGCTCGGCGTCCCTGCCGATCACGACCGGGCACAATACCTGCGCCATCAGCCTAGTCTGACAGCAATCCCTCGATATCGGACAAAGGTCACCGGTTCCCGGAACGGGCGGCGCCAGAGCCCCCGGTTGATCAGGAGTGCTCCCGCCGGGGCGGTCTCAGACCGCCACCAGCAGCATCCGGCTTGCCAGAACTCGGGGACTGTTGCTCAGGCCCGGGGAGGATCGGTACAGGGATGTCTCGCCTGGTACGGTGCTTTCCGTGGTGCCCAGCGCGCCGCCCAGGCAGCCCTGACTTGTGACACGCTCGGCGGCCCAGACCAACGTGTGCAACTCGCTGACCTGTGGGTTTGCGGGCCGGGGTGAGCGGATCTGCGCACTAATGCCGTGTAATCCTCCTGGCGGGGACCCGCGGGATACCGGGCACATCGGTTCGGCCCGCTACGACGCCGGGCTTGAGGTCTTGAGCGCCGCCCGCAGACCGCGCCTGGCCGCTGGCCAGGACGAGCTGTAATTACGCCGCCGTGCGCCCGACCAGCTGCCAGGCTAAGCTCGGGTGCATCGGCTCAGGGCTGAGAATCCGCGGGTCAGGATCCGCGCGGGCGATGCCGGTAGCGTGCCTGCTGTGACCCGGGTACGCGGCTGAGCGAAGCCCGGGCAGTGCCTACCGGAACGGTCTGGGAGCTCGGCTCATCTATCCATGTCACATTTCCCGGCGGTCCGGCGTCATGCGGATGAGGCCCGTAACCCGGCCGATATGACAGGAGAGTGCCCGATGGCACGCATTGAAGGCGTATCAAAGTCCCAGGCCGGCCCGGTCGTCAAGCTCGTCTACCGGTTCGGCCCCAGGATGATGAAGAAGCTGACCGGCCGCGATCCGCAGACTGGCAACGGGATCGAGCCGATCCAGATCTGGGCGCACCAGCCGAAGATGATGATGGGCATGGGCAGGTTCAACCAGGCAGTCCGCAAGGGCAGGGCCGTCGATGAGCGGATCAAGAACCTGGTCGAGCTGAAGGGCGCGCAGATGATCGGGTGTGAGTTCTGCGTCGACCTCGGCTCGCAGATATGCCGCAACTCCGGCTTCTCCGACTCCGAACTCCTCGCCCTGCCGCGCTACCAGTCCAGCGACCTGTTCACCGATCGCGAGAAGGCGGCGCTGGACTACACAGCCGCGGTGATGCGCACACCGGTCGAGGTCACAGACGAGCTGTTCACGCGAGTGCGGTCCTACTTCGACGAGCGCCAGCTGGTGGAGATCACCGCCCTGCTGACGCTGGTGAACATCGACCGCTTCAACGCCGCGTTCGGGATCGGCTCAGCGGGCTTCAGCGACGGAATGGCATGCGTCCCGCCAGACCGGCCCGACCCTGAACCGTCATCTGCCCGCATCACCGGACCCGCAGCCAAGCCCGGCGGGACGGCCATCGTCTCGTGACCTACCGGAACGGGCCGTGCTGACAGCACCGCGCTGCCCACCGCATCAACTGGCGGCCGCCCTTGCGACGGGGCATCGCCCGGGCAGCCGACCCGAACGGCCAGGACGGCGTCTTCCGTCGCCCACATCCTGGCGCTTGACGTGCACAGCAAGCGGTTTGTGACCGTCCGGGCGGCGCCGGCGCCTGAGCACGGCATAGATGACGGTATGTGACAATCTCAGCGTAGGCGACGGCGGCCGGGAGGCCGGGAAGGAGCCCTACCATGTCCCAGACCCTGCCCCCGCCGCTGTTCGACCCGTTCGCGCCCGGTTTCACTGACGACCCCTACCCTCAGTACGCGGCGCTGCGCGCCGCGGCGCCCGTCTATCAGCATCCGCTCGGGTTCTGGCTGCTCACCTGCTATGACGATGTGTCCTGGCTGCTGCGGGCGAGCCTGTCGGTCGAGGACCGCAACATCGCCGCGAGCCCGCTCCTGGAGCTGCGTGAGCAGATGTACGGCGAGGAGGCCGCCCGCCCCCGCGGCGTGTCGATGCTCGACCGCGACCCGCCGGATCACACCCGGCTGCGACGGCTGGTGTCGAAGGCCTTCACGCCGCGGGCTGTGCAGGCGCTGCGGCCGCGCATCACCGGCCTGGTCGACAGCATGCTCGACGCGGCGGAGCGAGAAGGCCGGGTGGATCTCGTCGACGCCCTGGCCTTCCCGCTGCCGTTCGCCGTGATCGCGGAGATGCTCGGCACGCCGCCGGCGGACCACGAGCGCATCAGGCAGCTGACCGGCACGGTGGTCCGTTCGCTGGAGCCGGTCGCCGATCCGGCGGTCGCCTCGGCCATCGCGGCCGCGGACGGCGAGCTAACCGCGATTGCGGCCAGCATGATCGCGTGGAAGCGCGCCCATCCCGCTGGTGACCTGCTGACCGCGCTCATCAACGCCGAGGACGACGGCGACGTGCTCGACGACGAGGAGCTGATCGCGCAGACCCTGCTGCTGTACATCGCCGGGCACGAGACGACGGTCAACCTCATCGCGGGCGGGACCGTTGCGCTGCTGCGCCACCCGGCCCAGCTCGCGCTGCTGCGAGACGATCCCGCCCTGGTCGCCAACGCCGTGGAGGAACTGCTCCGTTACGACAGCCCGGTGCAGGCGAGCAGGCGGATCACCCTGGAACCGGTCCGCATCTGCGGCGTCACCATCCCCGCCGGGGCCTTCGTCATGGCCAGCCTGGGCTCGGCCAACCGGGACGAGGGTTTCTGGGGGCCGGACGCCGCCGAACTCAGGCTCGGCCGCAAGAACGCGCGCCAGCACGTCTCCTTCGGCGCCGGGCCGCATCACTGCCTGGGCGCGTCGCTGGCCAGGCTAGAGGCCTCGATCGCCCTCGCGCGGCTGACCGCCCGGTTCCCGGGACTCGCCCTCGACGGCCAGGTCGCCTGGAACGGCCGGATCAACCTGCGCGGACCCGCGCACCTGCCAGTATCGCTGGGCACGTAGCCCGGGGCGCTGACCCCCGGGCCGGGTCCGCAGGCGAGGCGACCACGAACCGGCATCCGGGATGCCCGTGCCCTATAGACGGCCAGCCGTATGGCGCATCAGCGCCGCGCACCTTATCCGCGAAGCCGAGCGGTGGAATGCGCTCGGTACCGGCGAAGCAGAGCGGATCGTCACCGCGACCCTGGCCGACTTCGCGAAGGCGCTCGACCGCGTAACAGTCCCCCCGGGTGTCCCTGCACCGACTGCGGCGCAGCTCGCGTGGAACGTCGAGCGACTGCAGGCGGGCGGGGAGATCGGCGAGCGACCGAGCGGGTACCGTCGGCGACGCAGGCGTCCTTGATCCCAGTGCACCACCAGCGTCACGGAGAGAAGCCCCGGAGCCGTTCGGCTTGACCGGGCACGGCAGCGCGCCACTTGGCGTCCATCAAGAACCATCCGGTCAGAAAAAGGGAAGCTGATCGTTACGACAAACCGCTGATGTTACAGGCTGAAGAGGAGCTGGAAATTCGCTCCGCCGCCGCCGTAGACGTGAACGAGGTACGTCCCGCCGTTTGTCTCGGTGAAGTTAGTTACCCCGGTCGTCAGGGTGCCTCCCGACGCGCTTGTTTGCACGTCGAACACGTCGCCGGTATTGCCGGACAGGGTGATGGTCAGGCCGCTTGGGCAGAGCGTGTCGGTGAAGGTGACCTGGTACCAGGCGTTGGAGCCGTTGATGTTGACGCCTTGTTCAGTTGCGGAATTTCCGCAGTTCAGGTCGCCGACGTTGACTGGGTTTGCTGCGTTGTTGTTCGGGGTGGGATTAATGGTCGGCGTCGGCGTCGGCGTGGCGCAGGTCAGCGTCACAGCTCCGCCACTGCCGTAGGACAGCTGCGTTGTTCCCGCTCCGCTGTTGCAGGGAATCCCGTTCAGCTGGTCAAGCGACGACACTGTCCCCGCCGGTCCGGACGGGCCTGNGGGTCCGGACGGGCCTGNGGNTCCNGACGGGCCTGNGGNTCCNGACGGGCCTGCGGCTCCCGATGCGCCTGCGGCTCCCGAGGGTCCTGCCGGGCCGGTCGGTCCTGCGGGGCCTTGTTGGTTCCAGGAGATCGCAGTGGTGCCCTTCGGGCATGAGGTTCCCGCGTCTTGGAGGATGAAAGCATGCGAGCCGTTAAGCGAGGCATTGGTCCAGCAGCCGTGGGATAACACCGGAACTATCCACCGGACCGCTGGCTATGACCGCCGCGGCCGCCGCTGTCCCCCCTGCTAGCACGAGCGTCACCACGCCCGCGATCACGGCCGACCGTGTCGGGCGCAGCCTTGGTCTTTTCATGAATATTCTCCTCTCCAGGCAGGGATTGTTTACAGGCAACGTAGACCTCAGCAGCCGCGCCGTGCCAGGCTCGGAGACATAGCTTGAGACAAGTGAGAAGCCTCTTAACTGGTTCGTGACCGTCCCGTATCCGGCACCAGCCGATCTCGGCGTCTTTGGCCCGGTCTGAACGGGCGAGGAGGGTGAGCCAGCCGAATACGCGGACCACCGCCAGCGCCCTGGTCTCCATCGGGAAGACCTCGCTGACGGTGAGATAGGCGGAACTGGCGCCCGCCGACACGAAGAACAAGACGCCGAGGCCGAGGCCGAGCAACTCGCCCTGGATCCGCTTGTAGCCCCAGCCCGGGTTCTCCTGCGCCATCTGCCTGATCAGCACCGCGAGCCGGGCGATAGGCGGGCGTCCTCCCGGTGGGGGTAGGTCCACCGCCAGCGGACCAGCCGCCGGTGCCAGCGCAGCAGCGTGTCCGGCGTAGTAATAGGACAACGCCCGGGAGGCGCCTGTTCTGCGGGATGCGGTTGAGGCGGGGACGTCCTCCTGGTGCGATAGTGCGGGCTTGGTGTCCCAGACCCGACGTGGACGAGGTTCTCGGCACCCAAGCTTCGCCAGCCTAGACCGGAACCCATTCGCAAGGGATCGGCGCCTTTCGGGAAGACGGGGCAGGAGTGAACCTCGTCCGCCCAGGAAGGGTCACCCCGTCGAGGGTGATGCAGGGAAGCCTCATCGCGCGGCACGCTGGCAGTGTGCGCGGGCGCTTTAGGGCAGGGAGGCGACATGTCAAGAACAGGGGAGGGTGCCGGGAGGCCGCCGCTGGCCATCGCGGCGGGCAGCAGCAGGTCGGCGGCGCAGCCGGGGGACTCGGGCTTTGACGGTCAGGCGGCGCTGGGGCTGGTCGGGCTGGGCGTGGTGGGTCATGTGCTGCGAAGCCGCCGCTTCTATGAGAAGGTGGCCGTGGCCGCGATCGTGCTGGGGGCGCTGAGGGGGATCGGCCAGGACAACCGGGCCAGCACCATGGCGCGCCTGCAGGCCTGGGATAAGCGGCAGATCCAGCGATGGAGCGCAAGGCTCGGCGCCAGGGCCGCGCGGTCAAGGGCTCCGCGCGGATGGCGCGTTCGGGGCCGCCGAGAGGCCTGGCCGGGGCAGGTCCCCAGAACTGACGATCATGGGCTTGGCTGCGGCCGGGCGATTTTCGAGGCGTTCGCTGCTGAGCCGTCGGGCTGATGGCGGGCTGGCTGGTTACCCGGCGGGTGGGAGAAGACGATGATCAAGTTGTTGTACAAGCCGGTGGACCTGATCGCTGGCATGGTTGGCGGGTTGCTCGCCGGGCTGATCTTCAAGAGGGTCTGGAAGGTCATCGGCCGGGGAGACGCGCCTGAGCCCACCGATGAGCGGCGGGGCTGGGGGGAAATCCTGCTGGCCGCGATGTTGCAGGGCGCGATCTTCGCGCTGGTCAAGGCCGCCGTCGACCGCGGCGCCGCCGAGGGGACGCGCAGGCTCACCGGGACCTGGCCCGGCGATGAAGGCCAGGTGCCCGACGAGTCGACCTGACCATCACCAAGCGTGGACGCCGAGGCCGGCTCCTGCCATCCCCCTCACTCGGGCGGCATAATCCGCCGGTGCTGGGCGAAGATGGCTAGCATTGTGTGGCGGGGAGGCCGCGTCAAGTCTCGCCCCGCCTGCAGGCTCCGCGCCAGGGAGGTACCACGATGGCGATCGACACGTTCATGGCCTATGTCGGGGTGTACGACTCCGTCAGCGACGCTGACGCCGACTACGAGCTGGTTAAGGATTTGCACACCAAGGAGGGCCTGATCGACGCCTATGACGCTGCGGTGGTCGAGCGGCGGGCCGACGGGAAGGTCAAGATCACCAGGAAGCACGAGACGCCGACCCGGGTCGGCGGTGTGCTCGGCGGAGGCGTGGGCCTGGCTACCGGCCTGGTCGTGGCGCTGTTCCCGTTCGCCGCGATCGGCGGTGGCCTGCTCGCGGTTACCACGGGCGGCGGCGCGGTCCTCGGCGCGGTTGCCGGTCACGCCGCAGCCGGCATGAGCCGCCAGGATCTCAAGGAACTCGGCGAGCACCTGGACGCCGGGCAGGCCGGCCTGGTGGTGGTCGCGGTGTCCGACATGGGCGCGAAGGTCGAGCGGGC
>JGI12270J11330_10001788_pt1 | contig 15857 bp, 11 predicted proteins | sample PeaSoiMetSII2010_FD_11330 | JGI IMG/M metagenome (IMG submission 11330)
GCAGCTTGCCGTCGGCAAACCACGTGGTATGGCGCACTTCGTCCACGTCATGATCTTCGGCGGCCATCCAGAAAACCGGTACGGTGGGAATGCCCCCTTCGCTCAAGTGGCGCGCCGTCTCGATAACGCTCAACGCCTTGTAGAACGAGTACGCCGGACCGCCGAATAGCCCCACCTGCTGGCCGCTGACCACGGCAACCGCGCCTTCTTCCAGGCGTTTCAGATTCGCCTCCGTTTCTGCCCCGTGGCCATAGCGCAGGTTCTGGTCGCGCAAAATCCCCGCCACGGTCAGCCGGCGGTCGCGCGGGAATTCCAGCCCCTTCGCGCACGCAGCCACGCTCTTCAGGTCCGGTCTGTGCGTAAAGAACTCTTTCACGATGGAGAAATTCTCATTGAAATCGCGAAAGAGCTTCGTCGTGTGCGGCAACTGCTGCGGCGGGATGGCGCGGCAATCCATGAACGTTTAGATGATAATCGCAGTTAAAGGTGACGGCAACACGCCCTCGTCAGACACTACGTCAGAAACGGTGACCGGGAGGACACGCAATCCCGCTCTGGTCGCACTCCACCTCGTGATTGCTCACCGGGAGGGCACGGCTTCATCGCTTGCCAAAAAATGAAAATAAATTGTCATCCCGAGCGAAGCGAGGAATCTGCTCTTCGTTCGTGATCAACCTGCCCTCACGTATCCCAACACAGCCACGCCACCTCACAAATGGTCATCGGGAGTCCACGGCCACCCCGTCTTCGCCACGCACCGCCTTATGAGTGCTCACCGGGAGGGCACGGCTTCAGCCATGCCGAAAAGCCCCTGGAACTCAGGGGTTTTAACCCCTGAGGTACCCGACATGGCCGGTCGAACCACAAACGCAATGGGTTCTAGCCAGGGGTAGTGGGTCAGTTTCCGGTCAAGGCAAACCGGACGAATTTGTCCCGGTGCCACTTGGACGGCAAGCGCGTTTACCAGGGCCCAACGGCATATCTGAATGGGTCTGAATCGTAGCTATTCTTTTTTTTCATTTCCTGGACCGCTGCTGGTGCGAGGGCGAAGCAATTCTGCGATGGCCTGATGACCTGCGGCATTCGCCAGGGCTAGGGCCGTCATGCCTTTAGTATGCTCAAGATTTACATTCGCTCCTGAATCCACAAGGAAACGGCAAATTTCGAAATTTCCTCGCGCCGCGGCAGCCATCAATGCAGTGATGCCGTCTTTCGTTTGAAGGTTAAGGTCTGCACCTGCTTTCGCCAATGTCTCGACTATTCTTAGCCAGTCGGTTTTTGGGCGGCCCGGACGCGCGGGATACTCCTTCTTTATCTGCAGTTCCCAGGCGCCTTCCAAACCTCGAATAGCTGCGAACATTAGAGGAGTCTGACTTGATTCGTCACGGCTGTTTATATCCGCTCCTGCCGCTAGCAACAGCGGAATCAAATCCGCGTGCCCGCCAAGAACGCTTGCTCGAAGCGCAACATCAAGGCTTTTTGGAAGTCGGTCATCCCCTTGCGCTTTGCCAAGGAGCTTCTCAAGGATTTTGCGCTGGCCTTCTGCTGAAGCAATCCATAAAGCGTCCCCTGGCTGTTTGCCTTGCGCCAGCACCTCTGCCCCGGCATCGATTAGCGCATCGGCGATTTCCATGGCACCGCTGCGAATCGCGCAAACGAGCAATGGAAAGCCAAATTGATCCGTAAGATTGCGAGCGGTTCCACGGTCGAGAAGCTTGCGCACAGCCGAAAGATCGCGTCTCTCGACGGCCTCGATTAGCTCTGAATCGTGGGCCGAGTGTCTCCGGCCGAGTACGATCTCGTAACTATGCTTTGCTTCCTTCGCGTATTTAAATCCTTCTCGGACTCGCTGCCGATCGATGCCAAAAAGTGCGCCAAACCGCACCGCCCGTTCTTCTTCGGCTATTTGAAATTCCTTCAACACTTTTGCAATCCGGTCAGCCTTCGTTTTGGGTTTTGTAAACTTTAGCAATTTGTCGAAATGGCCGGCCCATTCCTGCCGATGTTGGTCAGTGACTGGACCGAAATAATCAGGCCGGGAATCAAATTGGTCGACAAATCCGCCATTCTCATAAAGCAGGTAAACAAAGATGTCGCTATCGTGAACCGTAAAGCAAAACACGGCACTTTTTAGTTTCGACGAAATGGCCTTGCCCACTCGCCTGAGTTCGGCTAGGTCCTGCGATTCAGATGTCTCGTCATATATTGTGATCCACCCATTCGCAGGTTCGGTAATGATTGCGCGGGACCGAATGATGCCTTTAATTGCCTTGATGCAGGCAACTTTGTCCGACGTCCGTACGTGGTAGTTCGTCAAAAATGCGCCCATGTAAGCCCCTTTGCACTCTACCAACAGCCACTTTTGCCACGGTAGCACGCCCGGCTAGTTGTTTTGGCTTGGTTGACGTACTGCTAACGGATTCACAAACAAACGGTAAGCGAATTTTCCGGGCCGCGACGATACTTCCCGTTAGGTTCTGGCATGTCGGCAAACCGGACAACTTCGTACCGCGACCATATGTTCAATTAAAGCGTCACTCGGTCGGAAACTGATCCACTACCTACACGCGCACGTCAGACGTTTCACGCAGCGCCAGCAGCCCGCCAATCTGCTGCTTCTTCTCTTCCTTCAAGGGCAAAAGCGGCAGTCGCGGCAGCCCGCCATGGTACCCGCGCAGGTCCATCGCATATTTCACGCCGGCAATTCCGTTTTCTGTGACGATGCACTTGGATGTGCTCGCCAGTGCCAGTTGCAGATTCTTAGCCTGCTCATGCCTGCCCTGCGTCACCAGGTCGTACAATTCCACGAATTTTTCCGGTAGCGCCGACGCCAGCGCCAGAATTGCGCCTCTCGCGCCAACGCACAGCGCCGGATACACCACCGAAGCGCCGCCCGTGAGCACTTGAAATTTCGCCGGCGCGCCGGAAACGACTTCGCCGACTCGTTGCACGCTGCCGGAGCTATCCTTTATCCCCGCAATGTTGCCATGTTCGGCGAGCGCCAGAATCTCCGGAGTTTCCAGCGTCACCCCCGTGAACGCCGGCACGGAATACAGCAGCACGGGAATCGGCGAGGCATCCGCCACGGCGCGGTAGTGCCGCAGGTAGCTTTCCGCGCAATACACAGGTTTGTAGTAATACGGCGTTTTCACCAGCGCGGCTTGATACCCGAGCGCCGCCGCGCGCTTCGTCCGCGCGATTGTTTCCCTGGTGGATTCTGCGCCGGTCCCGGCGATCAGCAACTTTCCCGGCGCAGCCGTTTCTTTCACCGCCACCAGCACTGCGTCCGCCTCTTCGCGGCCGAGCATCACCGATTCGCCCGTTGAGCCTAGCACCAGATACCCCGCCAGCCCAGTTTTGTTGTACCGCCCGATGTTCTCCTTCAGTCCGCTTAGCGAAACTTCACCGTCCGCCTCAAACGGCGTCGTCAGCGCCGGAAAGATGCCGCGGAATTCCATCGCTCAATCGCCTCCGCTCGGGTTGCCGGTTGCTGCCACGCTGTTCCCGTGCAGATCCTGCAGGCAGGATACTTCGCGCTGCAATTCCAGCAGCGCGTGAATTCCGCGCACTGCCGCCTGGGCCGCGGACATCGTCGTAATGCACGTAATGTTGTAGCGAATCGCCGCGCGCCGGATGGATTTCTCGTCATAGAACGATTCGCGGCCCAGCGGCGTGTTGATCACCAGATGGATTTTCCCGGTTTTGATGAGGTCCACGATATTCGGCCGGCCTTCGTTCACTTTGTAGACTTCATCGCACGGCACGCCCGACGCGTGCATGGCCGAGGCCGTGCCGCGCGTGGCCACCAGCTTGAACCCCAGCGCCACAAGCTCTTTGCCCACGGTGCCCACTTGCCGTTTGTCGCGGTCGTTCACGCTGATGAACACCGTGCCCGTGCGCGGCAATTTCTGCCCCGCGGCCAGTTGCGCTTTCGCAAACGCCTGGCCAAAGGACGTCGAAATCCCCATCACTTCGCCGGTCGAACGCATTTCCGGGCCCAGAATCGTATCCACGCCGCGGAATTTGTTGAACGGAAAAACTGGCGACTTCACGGAGTAATACTCGTGCACGGAAATTTCCGCCACGCCGTTGTGGTGCACCAGCGGCAGTTGCATGTCCCCCAGGCGCCTCCCCACCATCAGCCGCGCCGCAACTTTCGCGATCGCCACTCCCGTGGCCTTGCTGACGAACGGCACCGTCCGCGAAGCCCGCGGGTTCACTTCCAGCACGTACACCGTCTCGCGCTGGATGGCGTACTGCACGTTCATCAACCCAACCACTTTCAGCGCCAGCGCCAGCCGCTTCGTGTAGTCCCGAATCGTCTCCAGCACCTTCGGCGAGAGGCTCACCGGCGGCAGCACGCACGAGGAATCCCCGGAGTGCACCCCGGCCTCTTCGATGTGCTCCATGATTCCGCCGATCACCACGTCAGTGCCGTCGGCCAGCGCGTCCACGTCCACTTCCGTGGCTTCTTCCAGGAACTGGTCGATCAGCACCGGCCGCGCAGGGCCCATCATCGCCGCTTGCGCCACGTATTCCTGCACCGTGTTCACGTCGTAGGCGATCACCATCGCCCGCCCGCCCAGCACGTAACTCGGCCTTACCAGCACCGGCAATCCGATTTCGCCGGCAACGCGCGCAGCTTCTTCCGGCACCAACGCCGTGCCGTTGCGCGGCTGCGGAATCCGCAATTCGTCCAGCAACCTTCCAAACCGCCGGCGGTCTTCCGCCAGGTCGATGGACTCCGGCGCGGTGCCCACGATGGGCACGCCATTCCGCTTCAATTCCAGCGCCAGGTTCAGCGGCGTCTGACCGCCGAACTGCACGATCACGCCATCCGGCTTTTCGCGTTCCATGATGGACAGCACATCTTCCAGCGTCAGCGGCTCGAAGTACAACCGGTCCGACGTGTCGTAGTCGGTCGAGACCGTCTCCGGATTGCAATTGACCATCAGCGTCTCAAACCCGTCCGCGTGCAGCGCAAACGAAGCGTGGCAGCAGCAGTAGTCGAACTCAATGCCCTGCCCGATGCGGTTGGGCCCGCTCCCCAGAATCATGATTTTTTGCTTGTGCGAGGCGTCGGTTTCGTCTTCGTCCTCGTAGCTCGAATACATGTACGGTGTGAAGGACTCGAATTCCGCCGCGCACGTGTCCACCCGTTTGAAGACCGGGGCCACGCCGTAGCGCGCGCGTTGCAGCCGCACCACCGCCGGCGTGGTCTTCCAGATTTGCGCCAACTGCTCGTCGCTCGTGCCGATGCGCTTCACTTCCCGCAGCAAATCCTTCGAGGCCGTTTCCACCGTCACCGCGGCGGCGCGTCGGTTGGCGGTGTTGATTTCTTCAATCTGGTGAATGAACCACGGGTCGATTTTCGTGAGTTCGCAAATTTCCTCTGCCGGCAACCCGTGCTCCACCGCCGTCAGGATCCAGTGGATGCGGTCGGGCCGCGGCGTGGCCAGCTTTTCGCGCAGCAGCGAACCCGGCGCTTCGGCGGGCGCGCGCCACGGCGTGCTCGGCTCCAGCGAACGTATGCCCTTCTGCAGCGCTTCCTTGAACGTCCGTCCGATGGCCATCACTTCGCCCACGGACTTCATCTGCGTGCCCAGTGTGGTATCGGCGCCCGCGAATTTCTCGAATTGCCACTTCGGAATTTTCACCACCACGTAATCAATGGTCGGCTCGAAGCACGCCGGCGTTTTCTTGGTGATGTCATTGGGAATTTCGTCCAGCGACATCCCCACCGCCAGGCGTGCGGCAATTTTCGCGATTGGGAAACCCGTCGCCTTGCTGGCCAGCGCGGAACTGCGCGAAACGCGCGGGTTCATCTCGATCACCACCATGCGCCCGTTTTCCGGATTGATGGCGAACTGCACGTTGGACCCGCCGGTTTCCACGCCCACTTCGCGGATAATCGCCGCCGCGGCATCCCGCATGCGTTGGTATTCCTTATCCGTCAGCGTCTGCGCGGGCGCCACGGTAATAGAATCGCCCGTGTGCACGCCCATGGGGTCGAAGTTCTCGATCGAGCAGATCACCACGAAGTTGTCGCGGAAGTCGCGCATCACTTCCAGTTCGTACTCTTTCCACCCCAGCACCGATTCTTCCACCAGAGCTTCGTGCACCGGGCTCACGTCCAGTGCGTGCGCGATGGCTTCGGCAAACTCTTCCTTGTTGTAGGCGATCGAGCCGCCGGTCCCGCCCAGCGTGAACGACGGCCGGATCACCAGCGGAAATCCCAATTGATCGCAAAGCCGCAGCGCATCCTGCGCGTTGTTCACCAGCGCCGACGCGGGCACCTCCAGCCCAATCTTGCGGCAGGCATCCTTGAACCACAGGCGGTCCTCGGCAACCTTGATCGCCCGCAGCGACGCCCCAATCATCTCCACTTTGTATTTTTCCAGGATGCCGCTCTCGGCGAGTTCGACCGCAAGATTCAGCGCCGTCTGCCCGCCCACCGTCGGCAAAAGCGCGTCCGGCTTCTCCTTGATGATGATTTCCTCGAGATATTCTTTCGTCAGCGGCTCAATGTACGTGCGGTGCGCCAATTCCGGGTCCGTCATGATCGTCGCCGGGTTGGAATTCACCAGCACAATTTCGTAGCCCTCGGCCCGCAGCGCTTTGCACGCCTGCGCCCCGGAATAGTCGAACTCACAAGCCTGCCCAATCACGATCGGCCCCGACCCGATGATCAGTATCTTGTGGATGTCTTTGCGTTTAGGCATGAAGTTTCGTCAGGGCACGGCTTCAGCCGTGCCGCATGACAGCCCCTTCCCCTTTCTGATGGGGCTTCAGCCCCTGAGGTGCTTCATTCAATTCAAAACGTCCTCTCGCGCCCCCACTAAAACTGTCATCCCCAATAACCCCCAAATTGTCATCCCAACCCCAGAACTGTCATCCCGAGCGAAGCGAGGGATCTGCTTTTCGCGCGTAGGCCGCAAAGAGATCCCGTACCAATCCCTCTCAAGCTAGCCCATCACCATTTCACTCCATGGCGGTTCAACACGCTTTCCACCTGCTCGCGATGATTCAGCACAAGTTCATAGATTCCTTTGTAATGATCCCTCTGCTTCCACTCGACTACCTTTCGCGCGCGCTCCGTGCCCACCAGCTCCTCCATGGCTTGCCACTCCAGCATGCACACGGCGATGTGAAAATAGCTGCTCCGCAGCTCGCCGTCCCCTTCCGGGGTCCGGTAATCCAGGTTGGGAAAAGTCCGCTGCAGGTCTCCAAACAAAGCCGGGTTGTCAGCGCGATGCCGCTCCATCAGCACCCAGTGTCCTTGCTCATGAACGTAAGCCGAAAGCGCCAGGTCGTCATTGTCCAGGAAACGAAGGTTGAGCGTCAGCACCGGCGAGGAATGATTGATGGCGCCTTTTTCGATCACGATGTCGCGCGTGATCGTGTATTTCTTTAGGTCATACTCCTTGGCCAGCCGCTCCATCTGCTCCTTCCGCTGCTCCTCCATGGGCAAACCGTGTTTCGTCTTGATGTTCAGCTTCGGCGTTTCCGCCAACAACACCGACGCCAGTAGCGCAACGGCGACAGCCGCCAGCACTTTTTTCATTTCCCTGTGGTCCGGCGTAAATGTTTGGTAACCCATAGCTACGAACGCGAACTCCCCGGCTTCGCAAACTCCGCCATCAAGTCGTTGAACTGCGTGAACAAATAGTGCGAATCGTGCGGCCCCGGTGAAGCCTCCGGGTGATACTGCACGCTGAACAGCGGCAGCTTCTTGCTCCTCATGCCCTCATTCGTGCCATCGTTCAGGTTGACGTGCGTGATCTCCACTTCGCTCGACGGCAGCGATTCCGGGTCCACGCAAAACCCGTGATTCTGCGCGGTGATTTCAACCTGGCTCGTCAGCAGATTCTTCACCGGGTGATTCGAGCCGTGGTGTCCGAATTTCAGCTTGAACGTCTTCCCTCCCAGCGCCAGCCCGCACAACTGGTGCCCCAGGCAAATCCCGAAAATCGGCACGCGCCCCGCCAATTTGCGGATATTCTCAATCGCGTAAGTGATGGGCTCCGGATCGCCTGGCCCGTTCGAAAGAAACACGCCGTCCGGCCGCATCGCCAGCACGTCGTCAGCGGAAGTCTCCGCTGGCACGACGCTGACCTCGCAGTGATGATCCACAAGCAGCCGCAGAATGTTCTGCTTGATTCCGTAATCGTAAGCCACCACGCGAAACCGGCGGGCATCGGGACTCGCCCCCGATTCGCCCATCTGCTCGGCCCACGGCGACGTGGCCAGTTCAATCGAGCCCTGTTGCCAGTCGTAGCCTCTGGTGCAGGTTACCCGGCTCGCCAACTCCTGCCCCGCCATCAACGGAACCTGCTTCGCTTCATGGATCAATTGGTCCGCTGGCGTGCCATCCGTGGCCACGATGCCCCGCAGTGCGCCCACATTGCGGATGTGGCGCACCAGCGCCCGCGTATCAATATCCCAAATCACGGGAATTTTGTGCCGGTTCAGGTACAACTGCGCCGTTTCCGCCGAGCGCCAGTTCGACGAGATTTGCGAAAACTCCCGCACAATCAGCGACTCGATGTACGGCCGCGCGGATTCCTCGTCATCCACNTTGGCGCCCACNTTGCCAATNTGCGGATACGTCAGGCAAACGATCTGTCCTGCATAGCTGGGATCGGTGAAAACTTCCTGGTAACCCGTGAGGCTGGTATTGAAAACGACTTCCCCGCCCCGGCGCGTGATCGCGCCGGCAGCGCGGCCGTTAAAGACGCGCCCGTCTTCGAGCGCGAGGATTGCGGGGCGATGCAAAACTTCCGTTGTCAGTGTCTCCTCCGTCGAACTTCATTTCTCGTTCGCCTCAGTCGTGGACAACGAACCGAAATGATCCACGGGCCAGTAGGCAAATACGGCGCGGCCGTAAATATACTGGCTGGCGACCGGCCCGAATACCCGCGAATCGTTCGAACTGATGCGGTGGTCCCCCATCACGAAATAGCTGCCCTGGGGCACGCGAACAGGTCCGAAGTCCGTGACATCCGCGTACTGCGGCGGCACGTAAGGCTCGGGCAGCAGTTCCCCATTCAGGTAAACCGCACCGTGGCGAATCTCGATCGTTTCTCCCGGCAGCGCCAGCACCCGCTTGATGAACGACTTTGAGCGGTCCAGCGGGTACCAGAACACTACCACGTCTCCGCGCTCGATGGGCGCAAACCGGTAAACAAACTTGTTGATGAAGATGCGCTCCTGGTCGGAGAGCAGCGGCGCCATGCTCGTGCCTTCCACCTTCACCGGTTGGTACAGGAAGACGATGATGACCAGCGCCAGTCCTATGGCGATCAGCAGGTCGCGGGTCCACACGCGGATTTCGTGCCGCAACCTTTGATGTTCAGGCGCAGGAGTGGCTGCAACAGGTTCCGCGGAAGAAGGATCGGCCGAGGCCAACGAAGAAGCCGGGACGGCGGCATGCTCGCCCGTGGGCGCAGGAGCAGTTGCGGCAGGGTTCGCGGAAGCATCGGCTGGGGGCAAGGAAGAATCGGGGGCGGAGGAGTGCTCCCCAGTAGCCGCAGGAGTCTGATTTTCGTCAGGTTTCGGCATTTCGTGCTGTCACTCCTTTATAGCATGTGCGTCCGCTCCGGGCCAATTGCCATTTGCCATGCATGCCCCAGCCTAGCGCAGCCTCCTGATTGGAAGCCCATTCCCCGCTTCCCTGTTGCCTACAACCCGCCAACAACCGCAACTCCTCACTTGCGGCACGCTCACTCCTGACTGTGCTCCTGGGCGCGTCTTTGGAGTGCGGCGGCTCGCCGCCGCTTTTGCGGACGTAGCCCTGCCTCCACACAGTCTCTCTAACCAACCGACCCGCCGAATCTGTCACGCCCCACAAACATCATTGTCTTGAGCTATCCTTACTTCCAGCGCCGGAGGCGCGCCAGAAGTTAGCCCAGCCCGTAAGGGCTGGGTCAAGGAGCAACCAAAATCAAGAGCGCCGTAGGCGCGACACTCTCATCCCTCCATTGCGCCAGACATCTTTGCGGCCAAGGATCGAATCGGTCTGACCTCATTCTTTCGAAAGCGCAAAATTCAGCGCAGCCAGCGCCGCAACCACGGCCGTCTCCGTGCGCAGGATCAACCTACCCAGCGAAGCCTCCTGAAACCCCGCGCCTCGTGCCGCTGCAAACTCTTCCTCCGTCCACCCGCCTTCCGGTCCAATCGCCAGAACCGCGGCCTTCTCCTGCTGACCGGCAAGCACCACGCGCAATGGCTTGGCCTCCGCCGCTTCCGAAAGCAGCACACGCAACGCTTCAGCCTTCAAACCGAATGCGGTTTCCGGTTTGGCCAGCGGTTCAAGCAGCGGCACGCTCACGCGCCGCGATTGCTGCGATGCCTCCAGCAGAATCTTCTTCCAGCGTTCCGCGCGCTTGGGCGCTGCCACCAACAGCGCCTTCTCGCTGCGCGCCGCAGCCAGCGGCACAATCCGCGTCACGCCCAGTTCCGTGGCCTTTTCCAGCGCCCATTCAAAAGCATCGAACTTCACCACCGCCAACAGCAGCGTCGTATCCAGCGAAGGCTGGTACCTCGGCAGCTCTTCCACTAACGCAAATTCCACCACGTCGCGGCCCACCATCTCCACTCGCCCCAGCCACACCCTCTCGCCGTCGCTCAATTCGTACAATTGCCCCGTTTGCGCACGCAGTACCCTGCCCAGGTGGTGCGCGGCTTCCCCCTCCATCCGCGCGTGTTGCCCCTCAAATCGTTCCACAAAGAATCGCCGTCGCATCTCGCGCCTATCTTCCCACGAATCATGCTCCACCCAAATTTCAAATTTGCCGGGTGCCCCAGGTTTGATTTTCTACCTGGGTTTTGGGTTTGCCCTTGTGGCACAGTCACTCCTGACTGTGCTCTTGGGTTTACCATTGGAGTGCGGCGGCTTGTTTACCCTGAGCTTCGAAGGGCCGCCGCTTTTGCGCAGTAAGCAACTCCGCCAAGATGTTATTCTCAGGAAGACTTTCTAGATTTCCAAATCAATCAGGCGCCAGCCGATACCACAAATCCCGCTCTACCCGAAAATATCCTTCACCTTGTCAAATATATTTGAATCCCGCTCCGCCGGCTTATTCTCCACCTTCATCGTGCCGTGCAACTGCTCCATCAACTTCCTCTGCTCCCGCGTGAGCTTCGTCGGCGTCAGCACGCGCACGTGAAAATACAAATCCCCGCGACCCCCGCCGTGCGGGTCGGGCAAACCCTTGCCCTTCAGCCGAAAAACCGCCCCGCTCTGCGTGCCTTCGGGAATCTTCAGCGTCTCCTCCCCGTTCAATCCGGGAACCTGCAACTCCGTGCCCAGCGTGGCTTGCGCCATGCTCAGCGGCACCGTGCAGTACAAATCCGCTCCGCGCCGCTCGAAGAACTTGTGCTCCTTCACTTCCAGTACGACGTACAAATCCCCCGCCGGACCCCCGTTCGGCCCCGGCTCGCCTTCGCCCTGCTTGCGCAGCCGCGTTCCCGTATCCACGCCGGGAGGGATGCGCAATTCGATCGTGCGCTCCCGCTCCAGGCGTCCTTGCCCGCGGCAATCCGCGCAGTGCTCCTTCACGATTTGCCCCGCGCCCTGGCAAGCCGGGCACGTGCGGTTCACCGTGAAAAACCCCTGTTGGTAGACCAATTGGCCGCGCCCGCCGCAAGCCTGGCAATTCACCACGCCGGTGCCCTTTTTCGCCCCGGTCCCGTTGCACGCCTCGCAGTATTCCATCCGCGGCACCCGAATCTTCGTGGAGACACCCATCGCCGCTTCGTCGAAACTCAAAGTCATGTCATACCGCAAGTCCGCGCCACGCTTTGCGCGGCTGCGTCCCCCGCGCCGCCCGCCGGCCGCGCCGAAAAGATCCTCGAACCCGAAAAAGTCCCCGAAAATATCGTGGAAGTCCTGGAAGATCGTGCCGTTGAAGTCAGGTTGCGCCCCGACGCCTGCCAACCCTGCGTGCCCGTAGGTGTCGTAAATCTGCCGCTTTTGCGCGTCGCTCAGGATGCTGTAGGCCTCCGTGCTTTCCCGGAAGCGCAATGCCGCTTCTTCCTTGTGTTCCGGGTTGCGATCCGGGTGCCACTTCAGCGCCGCTTGGCGGTAAGCCGACTTGATTTCATCGACCGCAGCCGTCTTCGCCACTCCCAGAATCTCGTAATAGTCCCGTTGTTGTCCGCGGCTCATGCGTTTTCCTTACGTATGCGTTCTTCCTTGATATTTTACCGTTATCAGTTATCAGATATCCGCTATCAGAAAACCGTTGATAGCGAACAGTCATCAGATATCAGCGACCCGGAATCCTTGCTCCCTATTGGTTCTCCGGTCGCCCAAACTGCCGAAAACAACTCGTTCCATCCATTCCCCGGAGTCCGGTTTCAGAGGTCTTCCTGATATCTGATAACTGATATCTGATATCAGACCGCTCCATCTCTGCAGGCTCCAATCAATTGACCCCACTCTTCGATGCGTCTCCCGGATGAACCGCTACGCGTACCACCGCCGGCCGCAGCACGCGCCCGTGAAATTCGTAGCCTGGCTGGTGCACCGCCAAAATCGTGCCGTCGGCATGCTCGGCAGTCTCGACGCGGTCCATCGCCTGGTGCAGGTGTGGGTCAAACACCTTGCCCAGCGGATCAATTCGGTGCGCGCCCAGTTTCGTCACGTGATCCATCAATTGCTTGTAGATAAGTTCAAAGCCTTTGCGATAGCTCTCGTACTCCGCTTCGCGATGCGCCGCAAGGGCATGTTCAAAGCCGTCCAGCACCGGGATCAACCCCTCGATCACACGCGCCGTGGCCCGCCTCCCGTCTTCCCCGCGCTCCCGCTCGATCCGTTTGCGGTAATTGTCGAAGTCCGCTTGTCGCCGCAGCAGTGTCTGCCGCAAATCTTCCAATTCCGCGGCCAGTTTTTTAACATCCGACTCTTCGCGCGCGGCATCTTCCACCACGGTTTTCTCTTCCGCGGCCTGTCCCGCGTCCTCGCCCTCGGACACCTTCAGCTTGCTTTCCCGGTCTTTCATCCCTCATCCCTCAATTCAGTTTGCTATTCAATCTTGCTCAAGGCTTCGCTGAAAAGCTGTGCAACATACGCCACCGCGGTCATGGCGCGTTCATAGTGCATGCGCGTCGGCCCCAGCACGCCCAGCGACCCCTGCACCCGGTCGCTGTGCGCATACGGCGCGCTAATCAGCGCGATATTCTCTCCGCCGGGTGAAAACTCCTTCACGCCGATCTGCACGAACACCGGCTCCGGTGTCTCGATGCACGCGTTCAACACCGCCACCAAGCGGTGCTTCTCCTCAATCGCCGCCAACAATTCCCGCAATTGCACTTGGTCCGGGAATTCCGGCGAGCCCACGATCTGCGCCGTCCCTTCCACGTGCACCTGCTGCTCGGCGCTCTCTCCCAGGATACCCGGGTCGCACAGCGTAAGCGCGTTGCGCACAATGCCTTCGTACTTCTCACGCTCGTTCGCCAGCTTCAACAGCAGGTCGCCGCGAATCGCTTCCAGCGTCCACCCCGAATAATGGCGGTTCAGGAAATCGGCGGTCGCGTCCAACTCTTCCTGTGTAAACGGCCGCGCCGGCCGCAGCACTTTGTCCCGCGTGTTGCCCCCAGGCGAAATCAGCACCACCACCACGCGCCCGTCTGGCAGCAGCCACATCCGCGCATGTTCCAGCACCGTCTTGCGCAGCGGCGGCGACACGATGATCCCCACGCCCTTCGATACTTCTGCCAGCACGTGCCCCGCGCGCTCCGTAATTTCTCCGGCGGAAACTCCCGCGGCCATCTCCCGCGTGATCCAATCGCGGTCCTCGACGCTCAGCGTCGCCTGCGAAGCAATCTCCTGCGCAAAAAACCGGTACGCCTCGGCCGTCGGCACCCGTCCCGCCGAAGTGTGTGGCTGGTAGAGGTACCCGCCATCTTCCAGGTCCGCCATGATGTTGCGAATGGTCGCCGTGCTCAGCGCTTCCTCGAAGCGCTTCGAGATCGCCCGCGAGGACACCGGCTCGCCCGTCTCGATGTATGTGCGGACCAGGTCAGCCAGTATCTGTCGGTTACGCCGTTCCTGTAGTGCCAGGTTCCTCATAGCAGCACTCGCCACGCAGTGCTACCTACCATTCTAGGAACCCTGTCAAGCCCCGTCAAAGCCTCAAACACTAGAAGTTCACCGCATAAACGGTTCCCGGGAGGGCACGGCTTCAGCCGTGCCGAAAAGTGACCCGCCCCAGGGGTTTCAACCCCTGAGGCGCGCAAGATGGTTGCAGGGAGCGTTTATGGGACAGGCCCTGATTTCCAGCCACAGCATTCTGCTTGTAGCTCGGCGATCAGTGCGCTTACAACTAAACTCTCAGGATTGCGTCGATGATTTTCTGTGACTCGAAGACTTCCCGCCGCCTCCAAATATCATGCACGCGCCCATCACGAACCCGAAGTTGTACCACCCGCCGTTGTTATGCACTTCATACAAGTGCACCTTGTCCGAAAACAGCGAAATGATGAACGTCACCGGGCAGATGAACCCGTGCCACAGCCCAAGCCAGAATCCCGCAACGCTTCCATTGGCCCCTGCGCTATGCGCCAGCGCATTCGGCCCTGCCGCACAACCCACCAGGAACAACCCGGCCGCACATATCAGGCCCACCAAACACGCCTTCTGCAATCGCATCTGTTTTCTCCTATTCCCTGCTCTAACAGGCTGCGGAAATAAGGATTAAACCGTCATTCCGAACGAAGTCTGCGGAGTGAGGAATCTCTCTTTTCTTGGCATTTTGATCATAGAGAGATTCCTGGCTTCGCTCGCAGTGACGGCGATACGTATTCTTCAGCAACCTGCTACCGGTAGTTACGCGGAATCTTCTATGGGCAGATACGTTGCGACGCCCCCAAAAGTCTCAAACGGTCTCTTCCCGTGCCCTCCAGCATCGTTTGGTGGGTGGATTTTGGGGCCTCTTCGATTCAAACTCGCAGAATCCGACTCCCATAACTTGTCATCCCGGGCGGAGCGGCCCGACTTTCCCTCCCGCGCCGCATTATGGCGCGTCGGGCCGCGCAGTCGAGGGATCTGCTTTTCCGCGCTTCCGTCTGCCTCTTTCTTGTGTAGGGCCCGCCTTCCGAGGCGGGTCGCTCCTCGCCGTACAGCTCCCTGCACTTAGGGTGACATACCGATTCGTCGGCCAGAATCTGGAGGCGCGGAGCGGAATCGAACCGCCGATGAGGGTTTTGCAGACCCATGCCTTGCCACTTGGCTACCGCGCCCAAATTCCATAGGTACTTTCGTCTTCCCGGCTCACCCAAAACAAAAAACCCACCGGCCAGCTTTCTGGTGGTGGGTCGCTTTCCCGTCCTGCGCTGAACGTAAGATTTCTACCCGTTCAGCCTCCCCGCACCAGAAGACACACGTGTGCCACAGGTACATCCGCAACACATCCGCGCGCTCTTCCGTGGGTTGATCATCCTGAATTCAGGGTAGCGCCAACGACGCCCCGTGGCAAACGCAAATTTCCTATGCACTTTATCGGAATTTCCTGAGAGTCAAGTAAACCTGAAAATCGCAGCCCTACTCCGGCTGCTGGTTCTCGTTCTTAATTTCCTCACGCTGCGCGCTTCGAGAAAGTAATCGGTTCACCGCAGCATTCGGCGGAGGCGTGGGTGGCGCCACTCCGGCCGTCTCCGAACCCAGCCCCAATTTCTGCAGCGTCAACGCATCCAGCTTGCCCGTGGGGCTCAGCCCATGCGCCGCCTGATATTTCTTCAATGCCTCGGCCGTGGAAGGGTCCCACTTCCCCGTGGGCACGCCGTTGTACGAGCCATTCGTCGCCAGCGCCGCCTGAATCTCGCCAATGCGATCGGCCGTCGGCGCAGCCTGCCCC
>JGI12270J11330_10001792_pt1 | contig 15847 bp, 17 predicted proteins | sample PeaSoiMetSII2010_FD_11330 | JGI IMG/M metagenome (IMG submission 11330)
CCGGACCAGGACAGCAGAATCAGAGAATGCCCAGGTCAAGAGCCAGATGAGAGCCCCCTTACGGAATCGAACCGTAGACCTTCTCCTTACCATCTATCCGCCGGTTTACGCTGTAGCCATCAGAGTTGTCCCAGGCCAGGTCAGGGGCACTGTGCATTGCTGTAGGCCAACTTATCTGGTCATCAAACACCAGCCCGGCCGCCACAAGCCCACCAGCGCCACCGCCGGTCTCCTCACAGCCTAACCGGTGCCGCCGCCGTAAGCCCCGAAGCTGGCTGGCTCGCGGCCCCTTGCCTGACCGGACCTCCGCAGACGTCGTCCCCGACACCGACGCAGCCTCCGGTCGTTCCAGGGACGGCTTCCGTGACATGCCAGCCCATGAACTCCCGGTGCACAAACTCCGGCACGCCAACCATCAGCAGTATCGGCGGCACGGAGCGGCGGCCGCGCGGGGCAAGGGCCAAGTCATCACCGTTGGTCTCGGCGAGCAGATCGCAACCAGGCGCCAGCCTGTCACGCTGGCCTACACCTACTGGACGCTCGTACGGCGAGGTCATCTCCTGCATCTGGATATCTCGCAGCTGGCCAAGGGCCTGCACCTTGAGTTCTCCTACAAGGACTGCGGCATCCCGCACGTCGACGTTCGGGACTACATCGCGGGCGCCGGGCAGCCACAGATCGCCCAGTTACAGCCGACGATCCAACTCCCTCGCTTGAGGTCGGGTACGACGGCTGGGTGTTCCCAAAGGGCGGCGCGGCCTTCGTGTGGGCGCTCGAATCCGAAGCGTCGGGGCACTTGGGTACGAAAATGGTGAAATCCGTCAATGGTGGGTGAGCACAAGAGGCCGGTCAATGCCCGTGCCGCAACGTCGGTGAGCCGATTCGACCTACCGCTCGTCATCAACACCATCGCAGCTAGACAAGGGCGCGTCTCGCCGGAGCCAATCTGCCATATAATGGTCACATGTCTAGGCGCATTACGGCGATCTTCATCCATCACTCGGTCGGTCGCTACATTATTCGTGTCGGCAACCTCCGGGCGCGCCTATCGGGCACTAGCCCGGACGGGCTACCGTTGTTTGATCTATGGGATCATGACTACAATGAACGCGGCCTCAGTGATGCGACAGGCAAGGCCCTCGGTCGTGCCTTCCCGATCCCCGACGACAACACTGACCCCGATGGCCTGCTGAGTATGCTGCGCATATTGAAGGCCGGAGACTCCGGCTTGTCGGAGCTCAAGAAATTTGATCTTGTAATCATGAAGTCGTGCTACCCAAACAGCAAGATCCATGACGACAAGCGAGTTGACGAGCTTCACGATATCTACTCTGAGATCTTCGATATCGTGTCGACGCTTGACGGCACGTACGTGCTGCTCACCTCGCCCCCGGTCTGCTCTTTCGTGACAAACAAAGATGAAGCCGCCCGCGCGAGGGAAGTAGCTGCCTGGCTGGTATCGACTGCCAAGCCGGGCAACGCGCAAGTGTTCGATCTGTTTTCACTGCTCAGCCATCCGCGCGGACCGCACGCGGGCATGCTACGAACTGAGTACCGTTGGCCGCTGCCTTGGGAGTCACACCCCAATCCGCTAGGGTCGCGAGCGGCAGCAGCCGGGATTACGAAATTTCTAGGTAACCTATACGCGGATAAGGCCGTGTCGTGAGACAAACGGCCGCTTGGCAGCGAGCTAGTACTCCGTCTCAACCGCACCGGTTTTGATGAGCTCCCATAGATCGGGGTTGACCTTCGGCGGACCTGCATAGGGCAACCTCCATGTGGCGGCGAGCAAATTCTCAGTGGCGTCGCCTGGTAAACTGACTCAATCTATGCCGAGGTATTAGTCGGGTTTGGATCGTGAGCTTTAGCTGGAAGTAGCTTGCGCTAGGACTTGCGCGGACGCCTGGTGCAAAACGGTCGCGAGTGCGGCCGATGTATCATCTGCGACCGCCTGCCATTTGGCGCGTGCGATATCGCGCGCCGAGCCGAGTGGAGTTCCAAGATGTACCCACGCTGCAAGGCGTGGTTGGCGATAGGCGTAGTAGTGAATGCCTACCGGCACCACCAGCGACTCGCCGGCCAGTCGTGCCAACGCTTGGAGACCCGGCTTGATCGTGCCGATGTCGCTGCCGGACGGCATGTGATCGCCGGTTGGAAATAGCCAGACAGCGACGCCAGGATCGGTGCGAGCGGCCCGGCCTGCGGCGCTGAGCGAGCGCATGGTGAGCATTGGATCCGTGGCCGAGACCGGCAGGACACCTACCCGTCGCAGGATCGGAAAGCGCGCGAGCACTGCGGCTTCGCCGATGTGCAAGAAGCGACGCTGCAGAACCCGCCGCGTCACATCGAACGCGATCCATGAGTCCAACGAGCAGGCATGGTTTCCGACGCAGATAATCGAGCGGTCAGCGGGCAAAGGCTCCTGGCAGCTGTACCCGTACGCCGCGAGCTTGAATCGAACAGCCGCATACACCAAGTCGGTGCTTATTGATGCTGCTTTGGAGCGTGACGTCATCCGACCAATGCCCCCAAAGACGCTGCCAACGTCAAGAGGCTGGACTCTCGATCGGCGACACTGCCGTGTGCCTGATGACGTTCCCATAGCTTCAGGGCTTTATCGACGTCCACTATGCTGCGGGGCGCCGCAGCGATGAGGTCCTCAAATTGTCTGTATGCGGGTGGCGAGCTCAGGACAAGGTTGACGTCTACGCGGTAGGCGCGCTTGGTGAAGTCAATGCAGCTGGAACGAAGCCAGTCATCGCTGAACCACTGGCGGGCCAACTGCCGTATCTGCACCTTTCCTTCATCGAGCCGGAACAGTTCACGAGCCGGCGTGCTCAGCGCAACGTCTGCCACTTCGCGTGCGAGCCACGGATAGCGGACTTCGACGGCCTGGGATGCCCAGACATGGTCGCCTTGCGGCCCGAGCAGGTAGCCCCCGAGCATGTAGGCAAGCTCTATCTGCCGCACGGTCTCAAGCTTGTCGTCCGCAGTCTCGAAGGCGTCGCTCTCACGCTCCAGCCGTTCGATCTCGTGGCTGACGTCGCTCGTCAAGTAGTGGCGTATGAAGCGGGCCACCCCCAGCCGACTTACGAGCGGATTCCATTGAGCACTCTGAGCGAACTTCCAGTAGAGCGGAGCTGACAGTCGGCTGAGCTCAGGACGTCCCAGTTGCGTTGACTCCCGTTCCGCGGGCGGATCAAGCGACAAGCGAGCCAGACGGAAGGAGTCGTAGCCACAGAACAACTCGTCGGCCCCTTCGCCTGAGAGACAGGAACGGAACCCCGCCTGGGTCACCTGTTGTCCGAGGAGGTACATACCGATCGGTCCGAGCCGCGAGATCGGCGCGCCAATGTGGCGGACTGCCGATGGCAGCGCATCGACGAGATTGGAGCCCTCGACGGGGACGATCGTGTGTGCCATACCCAGCCGGGCCGCGATCTGCCGTTGTTGGAGCGCAACGTCATCTTCGTCGGAGAGGACAAGGCCAAATGAGTGCCTCACCCCGGCCTCGACTGCAGCATGTCCGATCACGGCAGAGTCCACGCCGCCGCTCAGCAGGGTTGCGATCGGCTGGATATCACGGCTGCGTGCGCTGACGGCATCGCGGAGCAGAACGCCGAGATCTTGCGTGCTGCGCGAGCAGGACGATTGACCGACGGGGCGATGCGGCGACCCGAAGGATGAAAGCTTCAACTCGCCATGATCGCTGAACGTCAGCTCATGGCCAGGTGGCAACTGATGGATGTGTTGCCAGCACGTGTCGCCCGTGCTCGAACCCCACCATGCCGCGGTCCGCAGCAACCCTTCAAGGCTCAGGTCTGAGGCGGTTAGCCTTCGCACCGCTGCCAGGCTGGCGATCGAGGAACCGAGTTGGACGGCGCCGCCGGAAGCCGAGTAGTAGAGGGGACAGATGCCCCACTGATCCCTGATCGCTTTGATTACCCGAGTCCGCGTGTCAAGCAGGAGCGCCGCGAACTGGCCATCGATACGCCGGAAAAACGCTGATCCGTAACGCAACCATCCGACGGCAAGCACGTGAACCTCGGACGCACCAGGGAGCTCAAGCTGCGCTTGGAGGTCATTGAGATTGAAGATCTCACCGTTCATTGCCACACACCAGTGCCGATACAGGTGCGGCTGCGTGCAATCGCCCTCCTGCCACAGCGAAAGCCGGGCGCAGGCGATGCCAGCTGAGGCTGACGGCCGAGCCCAGGCCTGCTCGTCAGGCCCGCGGCACTTCAGCTCAGCAAGCACTCGCTCGGCGACCGGGCCTTCAACTTGAGCGTTGAGGAATCCGAAGATGCCGCACATTTAAGCTGTCCCGGCGAGTCGATGGTAGAGGTTTTCGACCGCAGCAAGCGATTGGAAGTCGCTTCTCTGCGCGACGCGCTGGGCCGCCTCGCCGCCCAGATGGTCATCGATAACTGCGACGATCGAGAGGATGGCCAATGAGTCAAGATAGCCGTCACTTGCGAGGTCCGATGAGTCCTCTACCTCTTCAGCCGTGAAGTTGAAGAATACGGTGTCGAGAATTTCTGCCCTGACGCTGTTCCAGTCTGCCATATGTACCGTCCGCCGTTCGTCCCGTCTGTGCTATCTACAAGCCGTGTTCGGCCATTGACCTGGGTGCCCGAACGCTAAGCGCAGCGGCGTTATTAGTCGACATCCAGTTCATCCAATCGCAAACGTTGGCTGTTGTAATGGGCCGTTTGGCGGTAGACCGAAACAATCTGACTCAGCGCTGAGTCATGGTCGTCGCTTGGATCGTGTGTGTCGACGCTGCGCAGGGCCGAGGGATCGCCCAGATAGTAATAGTCCGCTTGTGATTGCTGGAGCGTGAATGTGTCTGTCGTTGGTGGGCGATCACGAATTCGTTTTGGGATGTCGAGCGAGATGGCGAGGGCGCGGACGTCATCCTTGTTCAGATCGGCGATCGCATACAGGTCGGCCGCGTCGTCGCCGAATTTGACGGTAAAGCCGAGGTCCAACTCATCGGCATTCGATGCGCCGATCACCGCGTAGCCGTGGGCTTCGGCATGACGATACGCCACGATCATGCGGAGACGCTGTTTCACGTTTTGGATAGCCATCAAGGCCCGCAGGTCTGTGGGGCGCAGCATGACGCTCGTGGTGGCTTGGCCCTGAACGGGGCCGACATGCAGGCGAAAGACAGGTGTTGCGAGTCTGAGCGAGGCTTCAGCGTCGATGTTGATCGCATAGCCGTCGTGCTCGACATCGTAGCTGGGGACATAGCGGCAGATAATTACCGCTGCCTCGGCTGGTGGCGTGGTCGCGAGTACCAGTTCGGTAATGGGGACGGTACAGAGTGAGCAGCCCGCACCTTCGGCCGCGAGCGCGGCCAATTCAGCGCTGATCGACGCACTTGCGCGGTCGGGAAGGAATAGCGGCAAGACGTGGTCTGGCCCCAAGGCCCGAGCCGCCAACTGAAGCGTGACAGCCGAGTCAATGCCGCCAGACACTTGGACGGCGGCGCCGGAGCGCTTGAGGACATGCCGCACGCCATAACTCAGCCGGGCGATCCGCTCATCGACGCTGATGCTCTGCGTCATAGCTTCCCGTGCCTCTCGCCGTCGGTTGCCAGGTGGATGCGGGCGACAGCAGCTGCTCGACCAACTAGCGTGGCCAGGTGCCGTCGGATGGCCTTGCTCAGGTCGTCTGGGTCGTAGGTGAGAGACATCGGGACGGCCCAAATCACCGGAATCTCACCCAGAACGGGATTGCGCTCACTAGTGACGCGGCACGTAGCCACTGCGGGCACTGATCGAACCGCCGCCTCGATGGCGCTAATCGGGATGAGCTCGCCGGCCACGTTGAGCTGTCCGGAGCGGCGCCCGGTAACAACGAGGTCTCCGTCAGCGGTCAAATAGCCGAAGTCGCCCGTTCTGGTCCAGTGCAGCTTCAGGGCGTTACTGTCTTGTACCTCCGCTGGCACCGCGCCGAGGTACCGCAGCATGCGGTAGGGGGTGCTCACCCAGATGAAGTCCGGTTCGTCCGACCGGCCTTCGACCTGGACTGATACACCGGGCAACGGGCGGCCGACAAGTCCCTCGGCGTATTCATGCAACGGTCCGCGCCACGTCGAGACACGTGGGCCGAGTTCGGACTGGCCATACATGTTCGCGATGGTGGCGTTCGGATAGCGCTCGGTCAGCTTCGCTGCGATCGCGGTCGGCAAAGTTGCCCCAGCTATGCGAAAGTCCACCGGCCGTTCATCACGACGGCCCTCTTCACCGTAGGTGAGTTGCGCCGCGTGGATCGGCAACAGGTAGATGGCTCGCGGACAACGTGTGTCGGCGATTGCCGCCTGCAGTTCGAACGGATCGCGCGGGCTCCGCATGAATTCGACTGGGCTGCCTGCCAGATAGTGGCTATGTACGATCGACAGCCCGTAGGCGAGATTCGGTCGCACGTATGACAGCGCATGGTCATCCGTCGCCAACTCCAGCCGGTCGCTGATCGCCTGCGCGGCGCTCAGCAGGGTGAGCTTGGAGTACAGGACAACCTTGGCCTTTCCGGAGGTGCCGGACGTGCTGAAGGCGACATAGCCGTAGTCGCGCGCACTGGCCCGGGCGTCGCTGATGGCTCCGTGCCGCTCGAAGGTAGAGCTGAGATCGGTCGTGACAAGCCCATGCGGCGCCAGCGCGGTCAATTCAGTGGCGACATCAGACAACTGCTGGGCGTGAATGAACGCAGACACCGAACTGTCAAGGATCTCAAGGTAGCGCTGCAACTGTTGGGCTGCTTCTGGACGCTCGTGAGTCACGACCATAGGCGGCTGCTCTCGTGGAAGTTGCAGATCCAAAGGCGCGGCCCGCGTGTTCATATTCCTAGCTCCCGGTAGAAATCGACCAGGACGCGTTTCATGATCGGCAACCGTGCGCCGATAGCCAGGGCAACAACGAGAACCGCGCCATGCCACGGGTCGTCGATCAGAATAAGTGCCGGTAGAAGTACCGCAGTGGCGAATTTGGCAATGGGGGACCAGCACAGCTGCCAGGCCCGACGGTCGATCAGAAAGTAATAGTTGGTTGAGCGTATGCCCGTCTGCATGGCCTGAACGAACATGGCGCCGTCGACGAGCACGAGGTAAAGCAAGTACAGAATGATGGCGAGCCGCGCTTGGGCTAGCGTCTGCCAGGCGACCAGCAAGGCCAGGCATAGCACGATACGATCCGACTGAGCGTCAAAGCAGGCTCCGAATCTTGTCTCGCAGCGCCTCCAGCGGGCCACACCACCGTCGAGGAAGTCCAGGAGCCACTGGATACACAGGGCGACGTATAGATATGCGTCATTGTGGCGTAGTGCTGCGATGCTCAGCAGGCTGCTGCATACGAGAAGCCTCGTGAAGGTAATGCCGTTAGCCGGGTTCCAGAGCGTATCCGAGACAGCATAGTCGGGAGCGTGATCGCGGCCGAGAAACAGCGTCCAGCCCATGAACCTTGCCCAGTCGCGCTGTGGTCGAACCTCAGCCTGGCTGTCGCTTGCTGGGTTCTGCTTCAGAGAAGCATTTGGCGGTTGGCCCATTGTCGTCACATCCTCCGAGGGGCCGACAAGGCGAGGTGCGCTTTGCGTGCGTCGTTAGGATCTGCACGGTTCCTCAGTGGCTCGCGCCGATTGTGCGAAACTGACCGCTGAGAGCAGATACGATTGATGAGGAAAGGTGTAAGCGTTGGCAACCGTGCATGCCGCACAGCTGCCGCCCGGCTACACGTTGGCGGCTACGGTGTTTCATCTGCCGATGGCGGATACCTGGGTTCCTGCGCCTGCCAAGGAATCTACAAGGGTTCTGTCGCACAGTTGTCGCAAGGCACGGGGCACTCTGAATGGCGACACGTGATCGGCAAGTCCGCGGCCAGCGCGCCGCCGGCCAGCATCTTCGTATGCTGCTGCTGCGGTTCGGTCAGTATCGTGACGAATGGGAACGATACGCACGGGATGTCCGCCCCGATGACGTCCGTCAGGAAGCTGTCTGTCGAGTAATTGCCGAATACTTGTATGAAACTGGCGAACGAGATGAACGGGATACGGGGCTGGCGCGAACCCTCAAGGATCGTGTCAGCCGCGCACTGAGTGGCGCCGGTATGAGTTTGGAGACGCTGCGCTGGTTCGAGGAGGCGTTCAGCCTGTCTCGGCATGATTCGCAGCGGCTGCGCGAACTCTACCGAGGCGACAGCCGTCGAAGCGTGATCGTGGGCAACTTGCCGGGACCGGCAGATGCGCCGAAGCGCCAGCATCAAACTGCGCTCCTGTTCGAGCATCACTTCATTGGCCGCGATGGCATTCCTGCGCGGCACCACACGCAGCAGACAATCCGATCGTTGGTCGACGACATGCCGCGCTACCAATATCGCTTCGACACTCCCGATGTCGAAGTCCGGGTGATGCGCGGCGGTCACCCTGGCCCTGTCTACCAGCTTGACGATCCGCTGTGGGCAGTGGACATCGAATTCCGGCATCCGCTTCGCTATGACGAAGAAGCGTATCTCGACTACTGGGCCCTGTTCCATTATGAGCGTCCACCCGCTCCCGAATTCCGCCGGGGCGCGCATGTTCCCGTGCAGCACCTCGACATGCGCGTCGAGTTTCACAAGCAAAAGCTACCGCAGCGCTTGTGGTGGGCGGAGTGGGAAGATTATCGCGAGCCTCACGAAGCCGTAGTCGAGCAAGAGCAGTTGGTGCTCGACGAAGAGCACTCTGCGCATCGGTACCTAGAGTCGATAGAGCAAACGGTTGTGGGCTTCTATTGGGCCTGGTAGCAGCGTGCGGCTAATAAATTAAAGAGGTCTTGCCAAACGTTGTCGGTTTCGAGTGCTGGTTCCCAGGTATATCCGCAAAGGGGGCGGAAGTAACGTGGCAGCTGATGCAGGGTCCGCGTTGGCCCACCAGCCTCGCCGCGCAGATCCCCGCCGCCGTACTCGCCGATCCTCCTGGGCATCACCCAGGACAGCCTTCCGCTGGACGCGCGACGCCGGAACGTGCCACCTTTCTGGTAGGCGGTCCCGTCTTACGATCCTTAGCAACTTATCTGGTCTGCGGGATGCTGTAGCAAGGTTCGGTCGTTCCCCCAGTCCACGTCTGGGCACGTCAGAACTTGCGTGACCCCTGCCGGGCAGACCATCTCCATTGCGGCAATCAAGACGAATGCATCCGCCGCGAAACGGGAGACGAAGGACGAAGTCGCAGGTCAGCGCTGCTTCCTGGAGCCCCCTGGCGGGATCGAACCGCCTACCTTCTCCTTACCATCAATCTGCCCGGTGACGCTGTAGCCAGCGGCGTTGTTCCAGGCCAGGTCAGGGGCGGTGCGCGTTGCTGTAGGCCAACTTATATAGTCATCGAGCGGCGCTCTGACCAGGCCAGATGCGAAGCGCCCGGATAGCAGCCTACAGCCCGGCGGCCGGCCCGGCATGCTCACCAGAATCGCAGCAGGAACGGCCGCATCGCGCCCGGCGCCGTAGGCGGCCGGACAGCCCGGACGTCCGCCAGCGCGCGGCCCGCAGCGCAGTGACGCGGACCCGGCCGGTCAGCTGTCACCTGCCGAACGGCCCGCGGCCGATGGCCCGGCGCCATCCGTGCCGGGGCCGGCCCGGTCCTGGCGCACCCGGAGCGCATGGCCTACCGAGCGGATCACTATTGACCCTGGCAGGATGCGCGGGCTGCCGTGCATCCGTCACGATGGACGTGCACGCCCAGACTTCCAGCGCTCGGAACCTAACCGGAACGCATAATGGTCCTGAAGGGTGCTATGGCGTACTTGCCCAGCTCATGGGATGATTGCAACGGTGGGCTATTGATGGTACTCAATCGCGGGTCTTGAAGGAAGTGCCTCTGACGTGAATGAGGATGAGCTTACCAGTCTCCTCAATGCACTTGAGCTAGGCCTTATCGAGGCCGGTCTGTCGTCATTGGTGAATCAGGAGCGCATCTCAGCGGTTGAAGGCAAGGCCGAGGAACTGACGGCCGAAGATATGGCCGGGTTTCGCGACGCCTTGTCACGACCAGGCATGGGCCGGGCGGCCCGCGTCAGGGCCGACGACGTGCGTATTCGTCCACTGACAGTCGGTGAGCGGCTCGCGGGGCTGCTGGATCTGGTCGAAGTGGCCGTCGGGGGCTCTTACGCGATTGAAATACACCTTCGAAATGACCTCAAGTCTGCGCTTGATGCCGACGCCAATACGTGGATTGATCAGGTAGTTTTTGCGGACCCTCCCGAGTCCGAACTAGGCGGAGTCTCGCAGCGGGAATGGGCCTTGCCCGACCAATCGGCTTTGCGACAGCGCGGGGCAGCGGTGAGCGAGGTGATCTTGCTGATCAATCAACTGCGCGAACAGGCCGAGTTGCCACGAAGCGAGCGACTGCACAGCGTGACGGCTGCTAACGTCGGCAGCGCTGAACTCGACATACCCGGGGACTGGTCGTGAGCGTGCCAACTCCGGCAACACCGGCGGCTCTGCTGGCAAGCTTGCTTGCTGCATTGCCGACGGCATTGCCGACCACGATGACTACGACCGGTCCGGCGCCGACTGCTGGAAATGATCTTTATGAGGCGTACTTGTTCGGGCTTGTTCTGCGCGCCGCCCGTCTGGAGGGGTTTGGTGTCACGTTGGCCGACGCCGATGGCCCGGCCAGCGTACTTCGACTACGCCGGGGTCCAGGACGACTATCGAGTGGCGGACCTCCGGGCGCCCGTTTCACACATGCCGTGCTGGCATGCTCGCCACGACCCGCCCTGGAGCTACATACAGGTGTTGGAGTGGTCGGCCAGTCCAAGGTGGTCCACGAGGCGGACGTGCTGGTGCTGCCTCAAGTTGACGCCGACCGTTGCCGCAACTTCGATCTCGACCCTCTGGGACGTAACGCTGAGCTCCTTATAGAAGCGAAGTACTACACAAACCCAGTCGGACTGGGAACCGGCCGTGAATTCCTCGGATTGCGTTCTGATGTCTCTGCAAAGCACAAAGTGTTCGTTGCTACGCTCGCGAGCGGCTCAGTAGTCAGCCTGTTCTCAGGAAAATCCGTGCCCCACGACGTCGGGGTCCTTCCACGCCGACGTGGCGAAGTAAGCCTACTCAGCTTGATCCAGCGTGTTCTCCGCGACTATCGCTCACATCGTTAGCGAGCGCTTGACGCCATGCGGGCATATGTCCCGATTATCGCATTCCCCATTTTTCTGCCCGTCCATGCCCATCGCCTGATACATCAGCGCCGCCAGGCGGATCACCTCCCCTGCATCCCAGGGCAACGCCGTCCGCACCGGGATCACTGGCGCCGCGGGCCGTGATACTGACGACTGACCACCCGCGGGCTGCACGCCAGCGGACCGCCCATCCCGCCAGCCACCCATTTCGAGGCCCGCTTAGCCGAGCGGCACCGAACAACCGGAAACGCGCACCCGGGGCCAAGCCCGTCCAGCAGGTGGTGCCGCAGCCCATTGTCGAGGGGGTGAGTTGGGGTGGGCACCGCGTACGCTGGCGGCATGAGCGAACCTGCGCCTGAGCTGGACGTCGAGGACGCCCTACGCGGCGTTGTAAATCAGCTGACCATCCACGGCCAGCGGATGCCGGTGATCATCCCCGGATCGGTCATCGAGGCCTTGCGGGTGTTCGCCGAGCTTCTCGACCGCGCGAAGGAGTCAGGCTGCCTGCCTCCGCTGCTGCTTCGTGCAATGCCCTGGGCCACACCACTGCCCGCCGAGGATCTGCGCCAGCTAGCCTCCGACCTCGCGGAGGCAGCCGCCAGCGGCGACCACGCGCCCGAGCGGCTAGCGGCAGTGATGCGGGAATGGCGGGATACGGCTGAGCCTCTCGGAGCGTTATGCTATCAGCGCAGAATCGGCTATAACACAACTCAAGCAGCTCCTCAGTAATAAAGGGGTAGCCAGTGAGTGACATCGCTCTGGATTCAGTATGTCGCGCGCGATCTAATAACGGCAGCCACAAAACGTTCACTCGGGCGCCTGAAGGCCCCGTGCTATCCGCGCTTGGACGATCGCATACAACTGAGCCGGGGTGGGAGATGAAGGAACGGCGACAGCACCGGGCAGACTCGGCAGATCCGCCACGAGCGGAAGCAGCCTCAGGCACACCGACCCAGCGTCTTGAGGTCGTGCCGAAGGGGTCTTGGCGAGGAGTTCCAAGACGAGTGCATCGAGGTCTGCCGGAACGTCCGAGCGTACACAGCGCATAGAATTCGGCTGCCGCGTGAGGTGGCGTTCGATCTCCGCCACTGGATCAGCGTCGGCAAAGACGCGACATCCTGTCACCATCTCGTAAAGCAAACATCCGACGGAGTACAGGTCACTACTTGGCTCAGCCGGATTGCCTTCAGCTACCTCAGGCGCCATGTAGGAGGCTGTTCCAGGGATTTCGCCAGAGCGCGTGATCTGCGAGAACTCACCTGGGGTCAGGGCTGCGGCGAGGCCGAAGTCGAGAACCTTCACGGACCCGTCTGGCCCGATCATCACATTGGATGGCTTAAGGTCACGGTGGACGAGCATCTGCTCGTGCGCGGAGGCAAGAACTGCGCATACTTGCGCGCCGATCGCGGCGGCCCAGGTAATGGGCAGCGGTACCACCTCGGCGATCAGATCAGCGAGCGTCATCCCGGTCACTTCCTGCATGACGATGAAAAGCTCGCCCTCATCGGTGCCGAAGTCGTAGAGGACAGGAACTCCCGGATGGCCCAGGCGCGCCGTTATACGAGCTTCCCGATTGAACCTCCGCATGGCGTCCCGGCGGTTCCTGCTGCTGCTGTGCCGGATCAGTTTGACCACGACTTTCCGGTTTAGCCGCCGGTCGGTACCTTCCCAGAGTGCGCCCATGCCGCTCGACGCGAGGGGCACCGTGAGCTCGTAACGCTCAAGGATCACCCGCATCAGTCAGGCGCCGGTTGAGGCAGGAACGGACTGGGCACGCCGTGCCAGGACACAACGAGGGAATCCCTGGCTCGGGTCGCGGCGACGAACAGCAGCGAGCGCGCCTGCTTGATCTCTCGCTGATAACGCAGCGGTTCAGTCTCTTTCAGGGACTCGACGCGCGGAGCGGGAAATATGCCGTCGCTGATGCCCGCAACGATCATCCGCTGGTATTCAAGGCCCTTAAAACGGTGCAGCGTGCCGACATGTACAGCGTCTGGCTTTCGCGGCCCGCCCGCTCCGATCGATACGGCCGCCAGTCCGTGGGAGTTCAGGTAGCCCTCCACTTCCGGCATCAGGCGGCGTTCAGGTACAGCGATCCCGATGGAGAACGACGCTCCGTCCGCCGACAGCCAGTCCTTCACCTGCTGGACTATCCCATCCAGTTCGTTCTGGCGGCTCGGGTAGCCGCGGAACGAAGGCTGCGGCCCGCGAAGGACGGATCGGTATCCGTCCAGGCTGTCGGTGCCACCGTCCAGATCGTCCCACTCTTCGCTGCCCAAAAGCTTCTCGGCAACTGTCAGGATCTCATGAGTGCTCCGGTAGCTGAGCGTCAGCCTTGTCGAGCGGCCGCGGATCGCTATCCCTAGGCTGCCGAGCGATACGTAATTGTCGTAGATCCGCTGGTGAGTGTCGCCGGCTAGGAACATGTCATTGGGTCCAGGAGCGACCATGGCTCGCAGCAGCATCCAGTGCGCAGGGCTCAGGTCCTGGGCTTCGTCCACCACGACGTACTTGTACCGGTGGCCAGTGGAAGCTGCCCTGGCCTTCTCGATTCGTGCCGCATGCGCGGCGACCTGGCGGAACGTCCACAGATTCGCTTCGCTCAGCCGCTTCGTGAACTTCTCGATCAGCTGCCAGACCTCGGCCCGCTGCATGCGGTTGAGTGTCCTGCCTCGGCCGGCGCGGCGGACGCGAAAGTAGTCATCACGAGAGCTGACGGCCTGGCCGAGGACGACCTGGGACCACTCGTCATGCAAGAACCGGGCGTCCCAGCGTTCTTCTTCCAGCTCAAACAACATCTGGCGCCACAGCTCGACAGCGCGCGAGTCATCCATCCAGTGCCGTCGGACGCCCGGCTCGGCTTCCGTGGCCACCTTCGAAGCGAGGCTGTCGATGTTGATCACGTCGACCCGCTCGAAGATCTCCCGCCCGGCTAGTTCAAGCAGCCTGCTCCGCAGGTCGGCGGCCAGGTTCTTGTTGAAGGTAGTGAACAGCACCTCCTTCGCGCCGCCAGGCGGCAAACTGTCGACGAGGTGCCTCACCCGGTGCAGCGCGACAATCGTCTTGCCGGTGCCCGGGCCGCCGCTGACCCGCGCCGGCCCGTTGTAGGAACGTTCGACGACCTTGCGCTGGAGCGGGTGCAAGAAGACCTGCCAACGCGCGAAGTCCCCCTCCAAGACCGCCTGCAAGGCGATGTCGTCGGTCGTCACGAGAGTCGCTGGCCGAGCCATCGCCTTCTCGTAGTCGGCCACGTCGACCGCATCGTCCGCCCGCACCGGTGTCGTTACCTGCTCAAGAACCTCGCCAGGGCTCACGCCGTCGTACAGGCGGAGAAGGACCTCCGCAGTGAGCTGCGGGGCGTACTCAGCCAGGCCGAGCAGCTCTTCCTCGGTCGTGATCTTGGCGATCAGCGGCAGCAATGGCGCCGCGACCCCAAGCTCCAATAGCTGGGTAGCCGAGTAGGCCGCGAACAGGGATTCTGGACCACGTTGAGCGGGCGGAACGACATCACGCTGAGTGAGAAGGATGTCTTCGGCGTGGACGATGTCGACGAACTCGATGCCGCCGGAGACCGGGTTGACCTGGCAGGCGTACCGGTCCAGGTTCTCGTAGGCCTCTCCGCGTGGTTTCACGGCCACCAACAGGTACTGCGTACCGCTCACCTTCAGCAGCAGCGCGCGGTAGGCGTCCGTGACGCGGGCCGAGTACAGCCGCGAGTTCCCTTCAAGCTGCTTGAGCTGCAGGCTGTGACTGGCGGGATCCTCGCGGAACTTGCGCTGGAAGTCGTAGATCGCGCCCTTTACTGCTCTGGGCAGCTTGCTGATCTCTTTGTCCGCCTTATCAAGCAGGCGCAGCTCGACCTTCATCGGTCTCCCCCCAGGATCCGGCGGCCCAACTCATCTGGCGGCCAGTCCCGCGGCAGCCGGGCATCCCAGCCCGCGGCCGAGTAGGCGCTGATGCAGTCGGCTACCTCGGCGTCCGGCCCGTCCGCGATGACCGCCAGTTTGCGAAGCGGCCAGGCAAGCTCGGCCTGCCATGCCTCTGGCCCCAGCTCGAATCCGATCTGGCCGGGCTCGGGTCCAGCGACGCCCCGCTCGGCGAGCGCGTGCGCGAGCACACCGATCTCCGGGGCAAGCAAGTCATACATGCCCACCCACAGCAGGTCGGCCGGCATGCGGGCGGACGCGCTCGGCTGAAGTCCGCTGACGATCTTCTGCTCGACCTCGCTGGCTTCCCCGCGACTGAGCGTGACACTGCGCAGCCCAGCGCCGCCCGCCGCGACGAGGGCGGACGGGTCGAAGCCGTCTAGCCCGGTCCAGGCGAGCTGGGCACCGTCACCTTCCCCTAGGGACAGGAACTGCACGAGATTGCCCCAGTACAGCCACGCAGCCCAGCGCCGCTCGTGGCCCTCCGCGTCGGCCGCGACCGTCTCCAGCCGGTCGTCGATCACCGCGAGCGCACTCCACGCGCCGAGCGGTGCGGTGTCGGCGTCCCGACGTCGCGAGTCGATCAGCACGGTGACCTGGCAGCCGTTCGCGTCGGCGGCGCGCACCAGCGTGATCGGGCCGTCGCCGCCTGAGGCGATCGGGTCACCGCGCACGGCCGCCCTGACCAGCTCAACGATCGTATGCTGATCGGCCCTGGCCAGCTCGGCGCCGGGCTGCCGCAGCAGCCCCGCCACGGCGGCTT
>JGI12270J11330_10001799_pt1 | contig 15823 bp, 8 predicted proteins | sample PeaSoiMetSII2010_FD_11330 | JGI IMG/M metagenome (IMG submission 11330)
GTGTAGCCGCGGTGAATGTATCCCCAGGGGCTGCGTTCGCTGGCGTTCCCGGGAAGCGGCACAATGCCAGTGGAAATATCCGGCAGTGGAACCGGTGGTATGCCCTGCGCGAGCGTACTGGCATAGGAGAAGCTGTTGGGCGATTTCGTCTCCGCATTAATCGTCAACGGGTAGAAACCACGCAGCGGGCGCGAGAACGGAAGGGGATCGTAATTCATTCCATAGCCGGCACGAATGACGGTTTTCTCACCAAGGCGGTAGGCGACTCCAACGCGTGGCGCGAACAGCGTGTGGCTGACCTTGATACCGGCATCCACCGGAACGCTGCCTCGGCCACCCATCATGACGTCATTCGTCGCGGGGATGTACTGCTCAATTCCCTTTCCATTGCTGCGCGTCATGAGCGGATAGAACTCGTATCGGAGGCCAAGGCTCACGGTCAGGTTCTTCGTCACCTGCCAGCGATCCTGACCGTACCATCCCAACTGCCACTCGCGACCGGTCATCAGAATGTACTGGACGCCCTTCTGCACGTCATCCGACAGGCCCAGCAGCATCTGGGCGTAAGCGTTGAGCTGGTTCGAAACTGTAGCGTTCCCACCGCCTGTGTTGAGCGTGGTGGTCTGACCATTGAAGTCCAGCAGACCGCGCGGGCCGCCGTTGCTCAACTCCGGTTGCCAATGGTTCAAGTGATGTCGAACCAAGTCGAATCCGAAGCGAAACTCGTGCGCGCCCTTTGTCCAGGTCAGGCTGTCGCTATGCGTAAAGGTCTCATCATGGCGGAACAGCGGCATCCAGTTTGGAACGCCGAATCCCGTGTATGCGCCCATGCTGATGTCGGGGAAACCGCTATCTCGAATGTCATTGCCATTCAGACCAGGAATTCCGAGAATGGTGCCGTAGTTTTTCCCGTAGTCGTTGGCAAGCACGGTTTGATCCAGGCGGTTCAAACCGAGGTTCCCGGTCAGCACCAGGTTGGGGGTGAACGTGTACGTGTGCCCGATCGTGGCCACGTAAGTGGTCGTGTTACCCAACCCAGGATCCGCACCGGGGGCGGGACCGCCGGCCACTCCGAAAATACCTTGGCCGCCGGAGGTCGCGACCATCTCCCCGTATTTAACGAAGATGCTGTGGCGCTCGGTCCGATTCCAGTTAAGCTTTGCGTCCGTCTGGTATCGATTCAGGATCGGCCCACCGGCAGCGTAATAGTTATTGGCGATGCCACCAAGATTCGGTTCCGGGAAGTACCCCTGAAGATTCTTGGCCTGCTGGACGATGAGGTTCCCCGGAATGATGTTATTGGCAAACGGCTGGCGACCCGTGCCATCTGCATTCCCGGTGAACGGATTGTAGATCGTGGTTGCGTTAGCGCCAGTCAGATACGCACTGAAATTGCCATTTTTCTGATCGTCGGTGGGTACCGTGAAAAGGCCATTAGCCGCGATCTTCTGGTTAGTTCCATCGAAACTGATGAAGTAGAACAGCTTATTCTTCATGATGGGCCCGCCAATGGTGGCGCCGTAGTTGTTATAAATCGCGACCGGCTTGCTGTCCGCGAAGAAGTTCCGCGCGTTGAAATGCTGGTTGTTGTCGAACTCAAACGCGCTGCCGTGAATCTCGTTGGTCCCAGACTTGGTCACCAGGGTGATGGCGGAAGCACCGGCCAGCCCTTGATCGGCATCGGCCGCGCTGGTCGTGATGTTGACAACATCCACGTCTTCCGCGGGCACCACGTAGCCGACATGGTGCGGAAGCCACACATTGATGCTCTCAGCTCCGTCAATTTGCGTGATGTTGGTTTGCGCATTTGCGCCATTGATATTGGTGTGCAACGCGCGGCCGGGCGTGTCCGTAACCGAGTTCTGGAATGTCGACGGGGTCGCGCCAGGAACCAGATCGATCAGGGCCTGGTAATTCCGGAAGCCGCCTAACGGCATGTTCACGATGCCTTCAGAGGTCAACTCCGTGTGGGTATCCGCCTTGTCGGTTTGCAGTTCCAGCGCTTCCGCCGAGACGGTTACGGTCTGGCTGGCTTCGCCAATTTCCAGGTGGAAATCAAGCCGGTTGACCGTGTTGGGCGTGATGGTGAAAGCCGATTGCTCTATAGTTTTAAATCCCTTGGCTGTGGCTCTGACCGAATAGGTACCCGGACTCAGATTGACGACGCTGTACCGTCCGCCGGAATCCGTCGTCTCCTGATGTGACTGCCCGGTTAAGGTCTCTTGAATACTGATGACGGCGTTTGGAACCACCGAGTTGCTCTGATCGGTGACTGTACCGACGAGCTGGCCGTAGAGTACCTGTGCTCGAACCGGAACGGTTACAAATGTCGTGACGAACAACAGAAGCGCACCGGCCAAGATACGGTAACTGATTCTGTCCAACCACTCGCGCTGGATCATAGTTCCCCCTTTTTAAGAATCTCGTGGGGATATGGCGAGGCCCAACTCAACCGTTCGCGTGAGTGCGAACAGACACTCAGTTCTGTGTGAGCAGGCTCCAGTACCCCAACTAGCCGACTACCAACACGCCAGCTCTCGCGAGCAGGCCAAAGCATCGTTTGGAGAATCTTATGACAGTTTACAAATAACTGCAAGACTTTTCTTGACTTTTCTTGAGTGTTTTCCGAGTCAACTTGCGTGGAAAAACGTACAGAGCTGTCTCATCTGCGCACGAGAGGGCGGAGCTTTTGCCTCAACCAAGTAGATGGTGTTAGTGGCGCTGGAGCAGCGCCAGCGCCTGCCTGGCTGGCTCGAACGAAGGGTTGGCGCGCAATGCAGCTTGGAACTCCGCTAACGCTTCCTGTTTTCGGCCGAGCTGAGCGAGTACCTGCCCGAGGTTGGTGTGCAATTCCGCGTCGGCGGGCCGAAAAACCAGCGCCTCCTGATAGTGGGTGGCCGCCCGTTGGAAGTTCCCCGCTTTGGCGAAATCGTCTCCCCAAAGGTAGAGCACCTCGCCCAAGTGCTGCCGGGCTTTCTCGCTCTCAGGAGCTTCGGTCAATACCTGCCGGAAGTTCTTCGCGGCCGAGGGCCAGTCGCCGCCCGCGGCTTCGGCGCTGGCCAGATTGAAGCGTGCGTCGGTGTAGGCCGGATCCAGATTGACGGCCCGTTGGAACAGTTTTCCGGCGTCGGGCAGGTTGGATTGCGCCATCAAAGCTACGCCCATCTCATTCGCTGCGAGTGCGCTCGTAGGCTGTGCCAGAGCGGCCCGTTCAAAATACGGAATGGCTTCGGCCGGTTTGTTTTGATCCATCAGGAGCGCACCCAGGTTGAACTCCGCGGAAAAATCGCCCGGATATTTTTCCAGCCGGTGCTTCATGAGGGCTTCCTGGACGGCGGCGCGCTGATCGGAATCCGCCACCGGCAGAACCTGCAACCAAAGATGTCCCATCTCATCGGTGGAGGAGTTGCCCGCGCTTATTCGTTTCGGCGGGTTGTTGGGGTTGCGGGCGTTGGCGCTCGAGTTGTCGTAGTGATAGCGCATGGAAATGACCGATCCACGCGGAAGAAAAACCGGCTGCTTCGAGCGGTAAACACCCTGCCAGTTCAGGTCCCAGTGTGGAATCCGGATCAGCCATTTCCGCGTGCCGTCGGGCAGCGTCGCGTAGGCTTCCATCAAAACTGCGAGATAGTGCGCGTGCGGATAGATGGCCAGCACATGCAAGTCGACGGGAACGGTGAAATCGTCAGAAACGAGAAAGTCGGTGTCGCCCGGCGGAATGTCGATGGCGCTATCGTGCTCCAACTGAACCAGCATCGGGAACTTGGTTTGGGGCTTGGAGGTGAAGTAGATGCCGATTTCCGGACTGATGGTCTCGGGCTTTCCGGTCGGGCGCAGGTGGACATTCAACACAAGATTCATGCCCGGCGTGGCGCGCCACGCCATGCCATCTGGTGCAACCACTGGTTCACTGCCGGGCTTCCAGGAAAGGAAGTGGCTGTCGGGATCGAAAGAATCCTCTTGCACCGTGATGTCCATGCCTTCGAAACCGGCGCCGGGCTTTGATTCCAGCCGGCGCGCGTTGCCGGCGCGGTCGATGATGACATTGGCATGATGGAAGACCTTTGGATTTCCGGGCCGGACTTCAATCGCGCGCACCCAGGCCTCGGTCTTTACCCGCACGGGCATGACGAAGTTCCAGAAAACCTCGCCGCCGCCCGCACTCAGCTGGTAGGGTTGGGTGACATGAAGGACCATATCAGGCGGGCCTATTTGCCATTCCGAGCTGAACTTCGGGGGTTTGGGTGCGTTCGCGATAGTGCCAGGAAGCTCCCCGTCAGCCACCCATTGCTGAATGAGTTGAATCTGGGCGTCGGTCAAACGCCGCTCCTCGGCGAAATCTCCATAACCGGCTTCGGGCTGCCAGGGCGGCATGAAGCGGCGCTTGGTGACATCGGCAATTTGCGTCGCGTGCTTCTTCACGTCCTCCAAAGAGAGCAGCGCAAATGGCGCGGATTCACCGGGCCTGTGGCAAACCGAGCACTGCGTGTAAATGATGGGTGCAATGTTTCTGTAAAACGTGACCTTGGGAGCCGGCCGGGCCGGGACCGCAATCAATAGCCAGAGAAGAACCACTCCCGGTTTCCACATCGCGTATGATCGCAGTATATCGCCGTGCCCGACACTTCGTCCCTGCATTCCCATGAAGCCAAGCCACGAAACCGATTTGCCACGCTCCTGATCTGTATGGCGGCCGCGACTAGACTGGCGACGGGCCAGGCGAAAGATGCCAAACCCTGGACGGGCGAATTGCGTGACGGCGGAGGACACCAAATCGCGGGTGCCGTTATTCGTGTGGGGACAGGCTCCGCGACAGCGACGGCCAAAACGGGAGCGGATGGCCATTTCAGCCTCGCGGGGCTAACGCCGGGTCAGTACACGCTCTCGGTTGAGTACAACGGCATCGCGGCAGCTCTAGCCGGGACACTGCAATTGCCTGGCGACGGAGAGCACGTGATTCTGACATTGTCCGCCGATGGAAGCCTGACGCTTGCTCAGAATGGCGGCTCGCGTGAAGGCACCGGCGGAGAACAATTGTCGGGCAAAGCGGTGTCTTCCCTTCCCTTGAACAAGCGCGATTTCAGCCAGTTGCTTTTGCTCGCGGCGGGCACGATGACGGACACCAACGGTGCGGCGAACTATACCCAGCAGTTTGCGGTGAACGGCCAGCGAGGAACGGCGGCGGTGTTTGCCATGGACGGCGCCGACAGCACCGACCCCGAGCTGGGCGGAGCGACCTTCACCAATCTCAACGTGGACGCCGTGCAGGAGATCCGGTCGAGTTCCGGGTGGATGCCGGCTGAAATCGGGCGTGGCGCCGCCGGCTTTACTGACATCATCACCAAGTCGGGAACCAACGATTTCCACGGATCGGTGTTCGAGTTTCTGCGGAATTCGGCGCTGGATGCGCGCAATTTCTTTGATCACCGTTCGCTGGCTGAGCCGCGCCGGATTCCGCCGTTCATCCGCAACGAGTTCGGCCTGACTAACGGAGGCCCTCTCATCATTCCGGGCATTTACAACGGACGGAACCGGACGTTTTACTTCGCGGAGTATCAGGGCTTTCGCCAGGTTTTGAGTGACACCGAAGTGATTCCAGTCCCATCGATCGACGACCGCGCTGGCCGTGACACCACCGCATTTCCAGGCGACACACTGATTGTTCCGGTGAACCCCCAGATAGCGAAGCTCCTTTCCCGGTATCCCTTGCCGAACGATCCACAGGGACCTTACGGTGCGCGCACGTACGCCACGTCAGCCAAAGTCACGACAGTATCGGATCAGTTTTCGGCCCGCCTGGATCACCGGATATCCAGCAAGTCGCAGTTGTTCGCACGATTGACCATGGAAAACACCGTTGGACCGGTCACGAATCCCAGTCAAATTGTCATCGATCCGAATTTTGCGGTGGAGTTTACGGATCAGCAGCGCAACGCGGCCATCTCCTACACGCGAACACCATCGGCTAACTCGACCATGCAGTCGGCCATCAGCTTCACGCGCGCCACACCCCAGTTTCCGACACGCGATCACCAGGACCCGGGGTTGGCGTTCGGTGACGGCTTGTATGAGTCATTCAACGCCGCCGCCGGGTCGGTGCAGGGATGGTTCGGCAATTTATTGCAGCTTCGGCAGAATTTCACGTGGATTCGGGGAAAACACACCTTCAAAGCAGGTGGGGAGGGGCGGTTCAACCGCGACACTTCGCTGTTTGGCATCGACCCCAATGGCCTGTACCAGTTCGGCGGCGGCACAGCCTACTCGCCGGTGGGGATCTCCTCGCTCAGCGGAAAACACGATATCAGTCCCGGCGATCCGCTGCCGGATGCGCTGACAGGATTGCTGACGGCGAGCGCATTTTCTTACACAACCGCAGTAGCCCCGCCGCTTTTCGCGCAGGGCGATCGCCTTGGCGACTCCCCCATTCATCGCGACGCTTACAACGTATATTTTCAGGACAGTTGGAAAGTGTCGGACCGGCTGCTTCTCAATTACGGACTTCGCTATGAAATCGAGTCCCGCCTCCGTGAGCCGGGAAAGCGCACATCGGCGCCCGTACTCAATTCCGCCCTACGCGGATCGGAATTGCTGATCAATCCGGAGCCACCCTATACGCTCGACAAGAACGGGTGGGGGCCAAGGCTGTCACTGGAATGGCGCGCGTCGGAGAAAACCCTCGTGCGCGTAGGCGGTGGAATCACCACGCTGCTGATCAACCTTTATCAGGACAACCTGTTGACTGGCGGTACGCCATACGTATTCTACCCGCGTATCACAGCCAGTCCCAGTGAGTTTATCCCGTTCGGCCAAGCGATCACCTCTGCGGAATTGCCGCCCATATATGCAACCAACGGATCGCTCATTTTTGCATCAGGCAACTCCAGGCTGGTGCCCGCCAATACGCTGATGGACGTGTTGCGCTTTGAGCGCGACCTCGCCGCCCTGTCACCCGACCACCGCATCGTGCCGCTGGCCGTGGTCGGCATGGCGCCAAATTTCCGGAACGGTTACATCGGCAGTTGGACGGCCGGCGTGGAGCACAAGCTCGGAGGAGCCACGCTGAATGCGGCCTACGTTGGCACAGCCGGAGTCAGGTTGCCGGTGACGGATTCACCCAACGGATTCGCCGGCGCCTCACCCGAGTTCGCGCCGTACACGCAATTCGATTCTTCCGGCGCGATCACCGGCGGCTACGGGCCCGTGTTGCTGATGACCAACCGTTCGCACTCCAGCTACCACTCCTTGCAAGTGTCCGCACAAAAGGACCTCACGGCCTCAGGGCTCGGATTTCAGGCCAGCTATACGTTCTCAAAATCGCTCGACGATACCAGCGCGGTATTTGGCGGATTCATCTCAGGATTTTCCGGCGCCGTATCGCAGACCCTGCCCCAGAATCCGTACGATGCCCAATTGGACAAAGGCCCGTCCACCTTCGACATTAAACACGCCCTCACGTTTAGCTTGTTCCAGGACCTTCACGCGGATCGCGCCGCGTTCCTTCGGCCTCTGGGCAAGACCCTCACTGCCGGTTGGCAGTTATTGGGCATCGGAACCCTTACGAGCGGCCTTCCCTTCACCGTATATTCAGGAGTGCAACAGACCGGGGTTGGATCGAATGGCACCGATCGGCCGGATCAGATTGGTGTGCCCAATCTGTCCACGAGCAGAACCGTGCGCGAGGACTACTTCGGTCTGGGCGCCGCCAATGCCTCGCTATTTTATGTGCCGATCAATCTTCCGGGCGGAACGGGCCCAAATCACGGGACGTTCGGCACTCTCGGCCGCAATACGTTCCGCGGTCCGGCGCTTCGCGACCTGGACCTTGCGCTGATCAAGGACACTCCGCTGAAATTCGGAGCTCGCGGCGACCTGGCCTCACTCCAGTTCCGCGCCGAGTTCTTCAACATCCTCAATGTCGTCAATTTCGGACTGCCATCGAATATCCTCCTCGGGCCGGGCTTCGGAGAAATCAGCCGGACCGCCGGCACGTCGCGCCAAATTCAGTTTTCGTTGAAGGTAATTTACTAAGCGCATTCAGCCGGATTGTGTTACCGGCTACTGCGGCTCGCGAACCGTAAGGACCTGGTCGGCTTTGACGTTTTCGATTACCTGGTGCTTACCGCTGGGCCAAGTGATCTCTATCTTATTCAAGACCGCCATCTTTCCCAGCCCGAAATGGACCGGAACGAGGCTCGAAGATGCATAGCTCACTGCGCTGGTCATGTCATTGAACTGATTCCCGATTCGAATATGCGCGCCGATGCCATCGCGATTGCTGCGCGTTCCGGTAAGCTTGATGGCAATCCAATGATCTTGGCCAGGACTTACGTTTCGCCAGAGTTCCGCGGATTCCCCGAGCGAGGAGACCACGGCGTCGATGCGCCCATCGCCGTCGAAATCCGCATAACTGCTCCCGCGGTGCGCCTTCACCTCATTGAGTCCCGCATCAGGCATGCCAGTGAAGGTTCCATTGCCGAGATTGGCGAAGACGAAATCGGGCTCCTTATAGGCTGCAGCCTCAAACAGTTCCACGCGGTCGTTCACGTGGGAGTTGGATGTGAATAAGTCTTTCCAGCCATCGTTGTTGAAGTCGAAAAGGCCGGTACCCCATCCGCTGTGCGGTGCGCTGAGCGCGGCCATGTGGCTGGAGTATGTCGCATCCGCGAAGTGCCCGCCTCCAGTATTTCGGAAAAGCGGAAAGGTCTCGTGAGCCAGGGCGGTTACGGCGATATCCGGCCGCCCGTCGTTGTCATAGTCCCGAAAATCCGCGCCCATGCTGGCCACCGCTTTGCCGTCTTCACGCAGAGCGACGCCGGCCGCAAGTGCCACTTCTTCGAACGTTCCATTGCCTCGATTGTGAAATAGGAAATTCGGCATGTTGTCATTGGTGACGAAGACGTCGGGATAGCCGTCCTGATCGTAGTCGGCGAACGCCAGGCTCATTCCGCGGCCCGCGAAGGAGGCAATCCCCGCCTTCTCGGAAACATCTTCAAAAGTTCCGTCACCCCGGTTGTGGTAGAGGGTACTGGCAAGCCCCTCGAAATATTTTGGGTGACAGTAGACGCGAATCCCACGGTTTGAGTCGCCGCAGAAGCGATCGTAGTCCGGCGACCATTTCGCGTAATGAACTACCCAGAGATCCAGGCGGCCGTCGTTGTCGTAGTCAAACCATCCCGCGGCAACCGCCCATTCACCGCTGCGAATACCCGCCTTTGCGGTTACGTCTTCGAACTTTCCGTTGCCGAGATTGTGATAGAGGATGTTGCGATTGACTCCAGCGACGAATAGATCCGGGTGGCCGTCGTTGTCATAGTCTCCCGCCGCGGCTCCCATGGAGTAACCATCTCCGGAGACGCCGGCCTCCTCGGTGACATCGCGAAACTTGAGGCCGCCTTCGTTGTGATAGAGGCGATTCCAATACTTCTTGTTGGTCTTGGCGAGCGAAGGCAATTCGGCGCCATTGGTGAAGAAGATGTCCGGGCGGCCGTCGCCATCGTAGTCGAAGACAGCAACGCCGCCAGCCATCGTCTCAATCAGGTGTTTTCGAGGAGTGGGGCAATTTTCCAGGACGAAGCCTATGCCCGACACGGCCACGACATCTTCGAATCGAATGGGTTCCACCGGAGGCGCGGTTCCTCCGGCTCCATAGAGCACCAACCACAGACACGCACACCCCGCGACCAAACTGAGAATCCTGAACACTCTGTCGACAATTCTAGCGAGTATCAACTCCGCCCTGGCAGAGTGGCGGCCTCGGGATCCGGCCCGGTGTAGTTGGCGCGCGGGCGGATCAACTCGCCCGACCCGTATTGCTCAATTGCGTGCGCGATCCATCCGGCCGTCCGGCCCAACGCGAACAAGACAATGGGTGCGTGTGCGGGCAAGCGGTAGGTCCGCGCCAAAGCCACCAGCCCGAAATCCAGATTCGGAGGGTCGTGGAGCAGCTCGCGAGCCGCGCGGGCGAGTGCCCGTACCAGAGCCCACTCCTTGCGATTGCCGCTGGCTTCTGCCAGCCGCATCAACATTGCTGCCCGTGGATCGCCGGCTGGGTAGAGGGGATGACCGAATCCCGGCAAGCGCTCTCCACGACGCAGCCGATTCGCCACCATATTGCGTGCGCGTCCAGGCGTTCCCGTTTCCGCAAATAACGCCGATACACGCCATGTTTCGCCACCGTGTCGCGATCCCTTCAGCGCCGCCATGGCAGCCGACACGGCGTCATACGGCGAGGCCCCGGCCGACGCCGTGCACCTGGCCGCAAACGCGGACACATTCAGTTCGTGATCCGCGCATAGCACCAATGCCATGCGAATCACCTCGCCAACTGCTGCCTTCTTGGGAGGCCATACGGCTTCGAGAGCCAAGTGAACGGGAACTCGCGAGTCTCGCCCCGCGACAACAGTTGCGAGCAACCGAAAGATCCGTGCTCCTGCCTGGCGGACCGCCGCTGGACGCAAGTCGTACGATGCCAGATCCATCGCCCCTGCCAGCGACAACGCCATCTGCATCTTCACCATCGGATCTTTGGTGCACATCCGAATATGAGCCACTTGTTGACGCGACAGCGCGCAAGGTTGGTCGAACAGTCCCCCAAGTTCCGGCGCTTCCACCGCCCACAACAACTCGGCCACCTGCTCGAGTGTCGCGCTCTCGGCGAGCTTCAGCGCATCCCGGCCGCGATAGTAAAGCTTGCCGTCATGTATGAGCGTGATGCCCGACGGGAGCACGGGGCTTCCCCAATGCAGTCCACGAGCGGCTGCCTTCGCTGGGTCGCGCCGCGTCTCCTTGCGTTCTCGTAGCCGCTCTATGTCTTCCCGATAGTACCGGTGCTCTCGCGGACGGCCCGGTGCGGGCTCCGACTGCAATTGGCCTCGGCTTTTGTACGCGTATAGCGTCGCAAGCGTCACACCCAGCGCGTCCGCGGCCTGCTTCGCCGTCAAGTAGCGTCGATCCGTTGCCATACATTGATTCTACAATCCACGTTGACGATACAACGTGTGCCGTTCAATCATGAAAGTGTGACCAATGGACTGGAAGGAGTTGTGGCCGCCACCACGCGCTTGAGCCATGTGGATGGTGAGGCTGGGCGGCTCACCCTCGCCGGGTACGCAGTGGAGGATCTGGCGCCATACGCCACTTTTGAGGAAGTTGCGCATCTGCTCTTGCAGGGCCGCCTGCCGGAACCAGCGGAGCGCGTGGCCTTCGCCAAGGAGTTGGCCGGACGGCGAGCGCTGCCTCACGGTGCAATCGAAGTCCTTCGCGAAGCCGCGGCTGCGAATACGACGCCTATGGATGCCCTGCGCATGGCTGTGCCCATTCTCAGCCTCGGCCGGGCGGAGAACCCCCTGGAGGATGCCATTGCCGCCATCGCGGCTTTTCCGGCAATCGTGGGAACCTATTGGCGTTTTTGCAACGGCGAGCCACCCGTTCCCATCCGCTCCGATCTTTCGCACGCGGCCCACTATCTACATCAACTGTCCGGCGCCGAACCAACCGGTGATCGCGCCCGTGCGTTAGAAACCTACCTCAACACCGTCTGCGATCACGGCCTTAATGCCTCCACTTTTGCGGCAAGAGTCATCGTCTCCACTCAGTCNGACGTCATCTCNGCNATCACCGGCGCNGTGGGNGCGCTCAAAGGTCCGCTGCACGGAGGAGCGCCCGGTCCCGCGCTTCAGATGGTCTTCGAAATCGGCAGTCCGGAGCGCGCCGAAGCCTTCATCCGCGCCAAGCTCGATCGGGGTGAGCGCCTCATGGGATTCGGACACAGAATCTACAGGGTGCGCGATCCGCGGGCGGATGTCCTGGCCCGCGCCGCCGATCGGTTCTATTCGACAGGTGGCGACAAGCGCCTCTACGAGCTTGCGCGGAGCGTGGAAGCTACCGCGCTGCGCCTGCTTCGCGAACGTAAACCGGACCGCCCGCTCGACACCAATGTCGAATTCTACACGGCGCTCCTCTTGCATGGTCTTGGACTGCCGCTCGAATTGTTTACGCCCACGTTTGCTGTCGGCCGCGTCCTAGGCTGGTCCGCGCACTGCTTGGAGCAGCTTCGCGAGGGACGGCTGATCCGGCCGCAATCCACCTATGTAGGCCCGGTGGATCTCCACTACCATCCGGCTCCGATGAACGGGGCGTGACGAATGGGAGCCTAGCCAGCCGCGGCCATCGCCGTCGAGGAGAGCGCCCGGTAGTAGCCGCCTCCCGGCGAAATCGTGTGGGCGGCGGCGAAGGAGGAGAAGTCCACGTCCGCTAAATCCTCGCCGAATTCCTTCACCACGTCCCAGGTCTGAGACCCGATGGGTTCGTTCGGAATGATCGTGTGCTTGTCAGCCTCAATGAACAGCTCGCTGCCGACCGGCACATAGTTCCACCCTTCCGCGCTCTTGAAGAGATTCGCCAAATCGTTTCCGACATCAGGAACCAGAGCTAGCACCGCGACAGCGGCATCAATAAAACTGGCCGACGGCGGCACGAGCGGAACTATGTCGTCGTAATTCTCATAACGCACCTGGTTGTTGATCACAGCCTGATACCCTGTCCGGAACCCGGTGTCGCCTGGCCTGGGTGAAGCGAAGGTGACCACCTGCTGAATCGGGAGGCGGTAGGTCTGGCTCAGGATGTACGCGCCGATAGAGGCCATCGCGCCGCCGAGGCTGTGCCCCGTCACCAGGATTTTCTTGGACGGCCCTGGGTTCAGGCGCTGCGCCGCCGCGGCCACGCCGGCGATGATCGACATGGTCGCCTCGTAGAATCCGCTATGAACCTGGCCGGGAACATTCGGCGCCGGCTTGGGCACGTCGAAAAAGTCCTCCAGCCAGTTGAGCAGGCTCTCCGGATCTTTGAGTGATGGTGGCAGCGTTCCACGGAACGCCACGATGATTCCGTCGGCGTTCTCTCCTACCAGGCACGCATTGATTGAGTCAATGCCGCCGCAGACCGGCTTAGGTGTGCTGGTGTAGCCCGCAGCGGGGCTATAGACCGAATCCGGCGTGTAGGCACATCCGCCGGGTACGATGTCGTATGCGCAGCCACATGCGCACAGCAAACGAAAGTTCAGACTCGTAGAAACCGCAGGAGTCATGGCTCGCACCCTCCTCGGTGCGTTCTTTCACAGTTCCGGGACGAGGGTAGCATATCGCTGCATCGAGCTCTATAGGCCTCGAAATCGGTTTGGATCAGGCCGGCTCGGCGTGGCATCCATGCTGATCGAGCCAGCGATCGACTTGTCCATTTACCGAGGCGTGACTCTGTGGAACTTTCGCGCCCGCTTCGTCTAGCGTTTCGAGGATCGCCACGTAGAGTTCCGGATCACCGCCGTGCGCAGCCGACCACAGGGCCTGCCCGAGCACTGTGCCTCCGTAGGTGTTCTCGACTTCCAGCGGGGCTTTGTGGCGTAGCAGCAACTTCACCGTGTCGAGTTGCCCGCCGATTACCGCCCAGTGCAATGCGGTCTGACCATCGCGGCTGTGAGCGGCAAGGTCCGCTCCCTTTGCGAGCAGAAACTCGACAACAGTGTTCCGGCCGTATTCGCATGCCCAAAGAAACGCGTCCCTCAGTTGCTCCTCGGTGACCTGAGGGTAGAAAGCCTCGACCAGATCGAGCCGGCCAAGGCCCGCTGCCGCAACGAAGTCGACATGTGCTCCGCGGCTGGTGAGAAACTCGGCAGCCTTTAAGCGTCCGTTTGCCAGACAGCCGGTCACCATGGATTGCCCGTTGCCGGCTCCTGAGGGCTGGTCGATATTCGCACCGTAGTCGAGCAACATCTGAAGCAGCGCCTCTTGGACACCTGCACGCTCAGGATGAACGCTGGTGGCGGCTAGCTCTAGAGTCGTGCATCCGCCGCCATACACATTCGCAATCGCATCGACTTCGGCTCCCGCTCGCAGTAATGTCTCCGCAATGTCCACGATGTTCCTGGGCGTCTTCTGCCGATAGCCCTCGACACCGTTCGCCGAAACGTAATGCAGCAGCGTTGCGCCGTGTTGACGCCGGGAACGCGCGTGAATGAGCACGGGCTCCTCTCGCAGCAAGCGTTGGAGGGTGCCGATGTCGCCACTCACAATCGCGTCGGCCGCCGCTTCAAATCTCGCTTCGGAAGCCAAGGCGTTGACATGCTGGGTGAACTTCGGCCAGCTTTCGAACCCGTGGGACCGCGCGATAACGAATTGTGCGTCGGTGAGGGCGCACTTCTTATCGCCATCCAGCAACTTGCGCTGCGCGAACTCTGCGACTTCTTCGATCCAGCTTTGCATGCGCACCGGAAGCTCGGGCGTGATCGCTAAGCCAGACAACTCACTTAGACTCTCAATCCATTCTTTAGCCCAACCGCGAATGGCGGCGGGCTCACCTGATTTGCAGGCCTTGATCAGTTCCTTTGCGATCTTCTTGTAGCGCTCGATGTTCGGTTGGGGCGGAAGCGGAAGGGCGTCTTGCGGATTGGGAAACATCCGAATCTCCTTTCAGTACATGCCTGGAGTCCGCACGAATCAGGCTGAAAGAAGGTTCGTGACCTTCAAGTTGTTAGGTGGGTGGGCACGGCCCTTTCCGCGGACTGGATGCGCCCCGCGCGCTGCTCTCCTTTTATCAGTTCCGTGGAATAAAGACAACAGCTCGTACCCCGTGGCTGTGCTATCGCTCGCTCTGTAGCATCGCGAGAAACTTCGCTCGCACCGATTCCGCCGTAGCGTTATCCGCGGCAATGACGAGAATCGTGTCGTCGCCCGCCAAGGTGCCGACGACTTCCGGCCACTCTCTGTCATCCAGCGCAACGGCTACGGAATTGGCGTGACCCGGCGAGGTCTTCAGTACGATCAGGTTCTGCGCCAGGCGCACGTCGAGCAGGAATTCAGCGGCGAGCGTTTCCAGTGTCGGACCAGCTTCTGACGCCGTGATCTGGCGGTAGCCCTCGGGCGTCTTGGCGAGCCCGAGTTCGCGGATGTCCCGCGAGAGCGTCACTTGCGTGGCGGTGACACCGAGTTTTTTCAGCTCTTGAGCCAACTCGTCCTGCGTGTAAATGGACTTCGCGTGGACCAGTTTGAGAATCTGTCCCTGGCGGAAGCTCTTGCTCATGCGCGCATTTGAGCGAGGCGTACGCGAGCGTCGGCCAGCGCTTGCCTCACCGCCGCGGGTCCCGTTCCGCCGGGTACTTCACGCGACTTCATGCCTTCGGCGGGATCGAGCAGCCGCGCCATTTCCGGCTGGAATTCAGGGGCGAATGCCGCCAGCTCAGCCGCCGTCCATTGCGCGGGCTTCTTGCCGCGCCGCACGCTTTCGAGCACTAGCTTGCCGACAATTTGATGCGCACGGTGAAACGGAACGCCGGCCCGTGAGAGGGCCTCGGCCAGGTCTGTCGCTACTACCCAGCTATCGGCGGCGGCTTCGCGCGGCCGCTCCGCACTTAGCTTCACGGAATCGGCAACCACGCGAGCCATTTCGAGCGATCCCGCCAATTGATCGGCAGCCTCGAACAGCGGCTCTTTATCCTCCTGCATGTCGCGATTGTACGTCAACGGCAGGCCCTTCATGGTCACTAACATTGCGTTCAAACATCCGATGACGCGCCCGCATTTGCCGCGAATCAGCTCGAGCGAATCCGGATTCTTCTTTTGCGGCATCAGACTCGATCCGCTGGTCACGCCGTCACCCAGTTCCAGCCAACCGAACTCCTCGCTCGAGTAGAGAATCCAATCCTCCGCCAGCCGGCTCAGGTGCAGCATGGTGGTCGAGGCGGCGTAGAGAAAGTCGAGAACGAAATCGCGATCGGCCGAAACATCCATGCTGTTGCGTGTGATCCCTTCGAAGCCGAGGTCGCGCGCGATGG
>JGI12270J11330_10001807_pt1 | contig 15800 bp, 15 predicted proteins | sample PeaSoiMetSII2010_FD_11330 | JGI IMG/M metagenome (IMG submission 11330)
ATCCACTGGTAGGCGGTCGCCAGACTGGCGTTCCCGGTTGTTGACCCTGCACATCAACGGCGGCGGCATGGCTCCGTGACGCACGAGGTCAGGTTCGACGTGAGCGTCGCGACGCTAGCGTTACGAGATCCATGCCGGGTCTGCTGTGTTGGCGCCTGGCGTGGGCGGCAAGCGCCTCGGGTCGGGGAAACCGAGACTGGTGTAGCCGGGCGCGCGTTTGGCCAGTGCCGCGGAGAGGACGCCGGTCATCTCGTCGTGGTAGTCGTGGACCTCGGCGGCGCTCTTGCCGTCGCGGGACCGGAGGATCCGCCCGGGTACTGCACCACGCGGCCCTTGTAGGAGACCGGCGCGGCGAGGAACAGCGTGTCCAGCGCCGGGCAGTCGAATCCTTCCCCTGCGTAGGGCCCGGTAGCGACGACGAGCAAGGGCGGGCCGCCGGGCTGGGGCTGCAGCCGTCAAGTGCCGCGGCGCGGCTCTTCGCGCCCATGCCGCCGCGCAGCACAACCGGATCGTGGCCCATGTCCCGCAGCGAGTCGGCCAGTTTCTGCAGGTGCGCGGTCCAGTTAGTGAGAACCAGGCAGTTCCTGCCACGGGCCAGTGCGGCGGCCACGTCGGCGGTGACCTGCCTGGTCCGCTGGTCGTCGGCCGCCGGGTCGCGGTAGATCGCCGTGATCCCGCCGGGCACCGATGGGTCAGCGTCGCCGGTGTAGCAGTACGCAGTCTTGTGCACACACAGCACGGGAGCAGGCCGGTCGTAGGTCTGAGCGTCTTCTGGCAGCGCAAGCGTCGGCGGGCCAGCCTGGTTGAGATGAAACGTGATGGTGTGCCGGACCTGGCCGACCTGCATAGTGATCAGGCCGTCGAGCTTGTCACGGCGGAACGGGGTGGCGGTGAGGCCGAGCCAGCGACGTGCCGGGATCTGCTTTGACCGCGTGCTCGAACGCTGCTGCGGGGACGTGATGGCATTCATCAGCGACCACCAGGCCGTATCCGCCGGTCAGCGCGGCGGCGTCGTCCCGGCGGGCCAGCGTCTGCAAGGTGACGACGTCGATGGTTCCGCGGAGCCGGGCGCGGCCGCCACCGAACTGGCCCGGATTCACGCCGAGGAACTCACCGATCCGGGCCCGCCACTGACCGGCCAGCGCCTTGCGGTCAACCAGCACGAGGGTCGAGGTCGCATGTGCGGCGATCACTGCGCAGGCGATGACCGTCTTGCCAGATCCGGGCGGGGCGACCAGCACGCCCAGGTCGTGGCGGATCAGTTCTGCGGCAGCTTCCCGCTGGGCGGTGGTCAGGGTGGCGGTGCAGGTGAAATCCTGATCGCTTCCTGCCGAGCGCTCGTCGGTCACCTCCAGGCGGCTGCCTGCCTCCTCGGCGAGAGACGTCACCGCGCCGAGCATGCCGCGCGGCAGGATCAGGCCGCCGTCGATGGTCTCGTCGAAGCTGTACAGGAACCTCGGTATGCCGTACGTGGAGGCGCGCATGCGCTGCCGCTCGTAGAACACGGGGTTGTGCATCGAGGCCGCATGTCGCAGCGTCGCGGCCAGGCCCGGGGTCAGCTCGGCGTGCTCCACCCGGATCCCGGCGCCGAGCCGGGCGCGGATGACGGGAGCCGGCGCCGGCCGTGTCGCGGATGAGGTCGGCGAGGCGAGTCGCGTTACCTCCGCGCCGACAGCAACCCGGCAGGCACGGTCGGCTGCCCGGGTGAGCTCGCGCGGGGTCATGCGTCCCAGCGTGGACAGGTACGCTCACTGGTCCTTGTGCGGTTCGAGTGTCTCCATATTCAGGAACACGGTCGCGCCGTCGCGGCGGGCGGGCTTGAACAGCGGCGCGGCGATCAGGTTGCCGACCCCGCCTGCCGGGAGCAGGTCCTGGGACGGGAACAGACGGTCGTAGCTGGCCAGGTTCATCCGCCCGCGAAGTGCCATCGCCTCTCGCAGCAGGCCGCTGCCCAGCCGGCGTGCCGCCTCGGCCGGCACCGGGGCAGTGAAGAACACCGACGCGTGGGCTCCGACGCCCGACCGTGACACCTCCAGAGCCACCGGCACCTGCGGCGCCCGCCCGGCCTTGACATACATCAGAACGTCGAACATCGCTTCGGGCCCGCCGAAATCAGCGGCAAGCCAGCAGCAACGGTCACCATCTAGCAGCGGGTACAGCCCGACATGCGCCTGCCCTTTCAGGTGCGCGGCCAGGACGTCTGCGGTCATCGGCAGGTAATCACGGTCAGCATGCCGGACACCCTTCCGCCAACCGCCGCGGACCGCCGGGACCCATCCGGCCTTGCCGGTACGCCGGTTGTGGAACCGGACCGCGTAGACATCCGCGGGCAGCCATCAGCGCGCCAAGAACGCCACCTTCGCCTCCGGCGGGGAGCCATCATGCACCGGACCGGGCGGCGCCTCGAAATACCCCGCCCGTGCAGGCCCGGGCGGCGCCGCCTGCTGCGGACTGAGCCTCAGCAGCCTCAACAGGCGCTCATTCTCGGCCCTCAGCCGCGCAAGCCCGGCCGGGATCGTCGCGGGGATCTCGGTCACGCTCACAACTTACGCGCGCCAGGTGGCAGGCCGAGCCGTGTACATGAGCGCCGAGCGTAAGACCCGGGCATCCACGGCAAGATCGTCCTTGTTCCTTGAGTTCCCGGGTGCCGCAGGTCCGGGTCTTACCGATCAAGCGCCTGGAGATTCAGCGGGAGATGGCTGTCGATCGTGGGTGCTGATGTTCGCCGGGATTGCTGTCTTGTGTTCATATGCTTACCTTCAGCGGTGACGAGGGCATCGGTCGTGGCAGGCTGAGATGGTGAAGCGGGAACGGGCCATCGAGCTTGCCGAGCATGTCTTGCGGAATCTCCAGAACGGCCAGGAGGAGTGGCCGCTGAGCCTGGTGACCGAGGTGTACGTCTTCGGCTCGTTCGCGCGTGGCGCGTTATCTCCGCACGACCTNGACGTCGACATCGANCATGAGCGTGATCGCCGGTGGGGTACGCACTTCGCGACTTCGCTGGCCTACGGCCGTGATCCGCATGCGGCCATGCGCCGGATGCTCACTACCGGGAAGCGCGGCTGCCAGTTCACATTTGACTTCCGGAGGGAAGCTGATTTCGGCCTGACCCTGTTGTGGCGGAGGGGCGACAGCCTCGCCACTGCGCTGGAGCGCCTGCATGCGATCAAGGCTGACCCCATAGCGGGGCGCGCGCCACGGGACTCCATGCTGCCGGAGTTCGAAGGACTCGACGAGTGGGTGCCCCGCCCCTATCGGGAGGCCCTCTGCGCGGCTGTCAGCGGGAAAGTCATCGGGCTTGAACGCGTCCTGCTTCCGGACGGTCCAATAGCGAGCCAGATAGCGGCAGAACATCTTGCTGACCGGTGGAAGCCGTCGAGCCCGCTGTACCGGGCCGCCACTGCGGTTGTTCACTACTGGGAGAAGCGTGGTATCGATCCTGGCCGCTGTCATCTTCACGGGACTGACATTCGTGACCAGCAAACGCCGTATTTCGCGGGGTTCGGGTGGCGGTATTTCAGGTCGATCCCGGCGTGCCTGACAAGGTTTGGCGGCGTGGAATGGATCGAGGTCGTCCATCCCACGAGAACCCGGCCCCTGGATTGCCTCCGGATCGTTCCCCTGGACGGCGAAAAGCTTGATCAAGCTGCGTGGGACTGAGGTTTCGGCTGGCGTAAGGATTCACGGCGAGAGGCAGGTCATGAGCACCGATGAGTTGAACCCTGAGCCGGAAGAGCAGCTCATCGGCGAGATGCTCCGCGAGCGAGGCGGCATTGATCCGGGCAGGCTTGGGCCGGTTGCTGACCTGGCAGCGCTGGGCCTGGTGAACAGCGCATGGCGGAACACGTGCGTCGAGGACTGGCACGCCGAGGGCCGGGTGCATGACGGCGACATGATGCGGATCAACAGCCACATGACCTGGCGTGGCCGCCAGATCCTCCGCCGCTGGATGACCGACACCGGGCTCGTCGCCGATGGACCTCTGTCGGCTATCGACGGTGTCCCGGCCGAGGAAGTTGATTGGCTCGCGATCCGGCTGTTCCGGTGGCTGGTGAACCCGGCCCGGAAGCTGGCTACCGGCGCGACGCGGGCTGAGCTTGCCGGTGACGACCTGGGGGAATACGAAGACGCCGCTGACCTGCGGCTAGGAGGATTTGCCAAGCAGGCCGCAGACCGGGGAGCCCGGTTTGGCCTGGCGCGGGCCGCTGCGCACGGCGCTGTTGCCTGCCCGCGCTGGTGGGGTCATCCTCGCTGGCCGGACCTGGTGGACAGGCTGCTGATTGCCCTCGACGATCCGGCCGATGATCACTGGGGACAGGACGGAGAGTTCAGGAAGCGCCTGCCGCCCGAGCCGTTCATGGTGGCGGATCGAAAGCTGCTTCGTCGGGTTCTCCGTTCGCGTCCGTGGGACCTCACCTCCGAGTCAGCGGTGTGGCTGGTCAGTGCTGGTATCGGCCATCCGCGCGACTGGGCATGATCACGCCGAAACTATGCAAGTCACGCCCCCGACCGGATTATCTGACGCCTTAGGCTCCGCGACGAGGTAGCACCGCCAGCAGGCCGAGCGGACCGCCGCGGGGTATCCGCTGGCGCGAGACCGGGCATCCGTTCACCACTGATACGCCGTCGGCGGGGAATCTGCCCCGGATGGACATCCGAACGGCAGCCCGCTGCGCTAGCGGGTACATAGCGGGGCAATAGCCGCCGCCCGGCGGAGCCGCCTGGTCAATCGGCTGCATGAGTCCTTGGCCGGGTTTGTGCTGGGTGGCGGAGGTCATGGCCTCAGGCAAAGATCTTCAACCTCGTCTGGAGGCCCATCATGAACAGCGATCGCGACATCGTGTTCAAGCGGTGCGGGTGCACCCGCGAAGACACCGGCCAGCAGCTCGCCGGGCACTGCCCGCGCCTGGCCGAGGCAGCACATGGCAGCTGGTATTACGCCGTGCAGGTGACCACGGNCGGCGGGCGCAAAGCCCGCTACCGCCGGGGAGGCTACCCGACCCGGGAGGCGGCGGTCGCTGCCCGCCGAGCGCTCCTGGACGCCCCGGCCGGCCAGGCCGCGGCCGGTGCATGGACGCTGGCACGGTGGCTGCGGTACTGGCTGACGCTGGCCGAGCCGAACCTGCGCCCGTCGACCGTCCATGGCTACCGTGATCACATCGACCGGTACCTCATCCCCAGCCTGGGCCGCATCACCCTGGCCGACCTCACCGCCAGGCGCCTGCAGGCGTCCTTCGACGTGCTGGCGCGCCAGCGCACCACGAAGGGAACGCCGATCGCGGCGTCGACCGTGGACCGGATCCGCGCCACGCTGCGCTCCGCGCTGAACACCGCGGTCCGGGAGGGCCTGATCGCCGCCAGCCCGCTGGCGCAGGTCCGGCTGCCCCGGCCGGTGCGGCCGCACCCGGTCATCTGGACCGGCGAGCGCGTCGCCGCCTGGCGGCGCGACGGCATCCGCCCGCCGGTGGCGGTGTGGACCCTGCGGCAGCTCATCACCTTCCTGACCGGCGTGGAGGACGACCGGCTTGCCGCACTGTGGTGGCTGATCGCGCTGCGCGGCCTGCGCCGGGGCGAGGCTGCCGCCCTGAACCGGGACGACCTGGACGGCGAGGCACGGGAGCTGACGATCTGCCGTCAGCAGGTCGCGCAGCCCGGCGAGCTGTACTGCGGGCCGCCGAAAAGCCGGGCCAGCAGCCCGGGCTTTCAGCTTCACGCCGCGCTCACGGTACAAGGCGCTCATCACCGGGGTGAATCAGTACAAGGCGATCGCCCAGTACGATGTCGCGAACCATATCCCCGTCTACTATCTGCTCTACCATCCCTGGCAGATCCCGCACACCGTCACGTTTCCCCTCACGGCAGGTTACGCGGTAACGGGGACATGCGATGTCGGCTGCCGCGTGGTGCCAGCCCAGCAGCTTCGGACCGCACTTGACGGCCAACCGGAAGGCCACAGCCCGGCCTAAGGGGAACTCCAGCGACGGCTCGCCGCACCCTTCATCCCCGGCCAGCACCAGGCCGGCTGGCGCCTTGAGCACTTCGTGGCCGATCTGCTGCTGAACTGCGAGACGGGATACATCGCCGACAGCCCGAGCGACGGCGGGCTCAGCTACATCTTCAACGGCAGGAGCGGGCCGATATCCGCAGCGATAGCCCTGACGATAGACGCGCCCTGAACACGCTGCGGATAGGTCACCCGGCTGCAAGGCTCTCCAGGTACTCGCCCGCCAGATAGTTGTGGCGGAACCACTTCGCCACGATGTCACTCCACTCCGCGGTTGAGATGGACCCGTCCACCCGGAAGACCTTACGGTATTTCGCTGCCTGCGTTCCGGCTGGCATGTTCTCGGCCTGCCGTTTCGAGAAGCCCACTGCGTCATAGGCGCGCACGGCACCGTCGCAGTGGATGAAAGCACGGCTCTCGATATCCCGGATCGAATGCAGGTAACGCAGAACGCGGTAGCCGCAGAACTCTTCTGCTGACGGTGTTACAAGCTCTTCCATCTGGACGACTTTGTTACCTTCGCTGTCCATGCGCCAGTAGGCGAAGAACTTGCTGTAGCCGCGCAGAGAGTCATCGCCTTCGGGGTCGGCATGCACGGTGCAGCCGCCCGTATTCGGATCATCCAGCCATGCGCTGGTGAGTTTCGGTCCCCACCAGAAGTCTTCTTCTATGAAGTGCTCAAATTCGTGCCGCAGGAGGATACGGTGATCGTCGATGGCGATCCTGAAGCTGTTGCCCGGCCGCGTCCCGGCCTTGATCAGGACCCGCAAGAGAGTGTCGTTTATGTTTCCGGAGAACGCTCGGCGGAGGAACTGATGGTAGTGAACCGCATAGCTGCCGATGAAAAGCCCCTGATGCTGCGCATCTAGGCCCGCACAGCGGATCAGGCCGTCGTCATCAACACGGTCCTTGAGGGATGGTATATACAGCAGGACCCGGCTGTCCGGTGCCGGAGGCCCGAACACGCTCGCAGGGACTGCGAAATAGCGAGGCCGCGTTCCCAACTCCAGGATCGCGGACGCCAGGTCGGCCCGCTCATCTTGCAGATGCCAGGGCATGCCGACACGAAAAGCCTGACGCTCACGTTCCGTGCAGCGCGCGAGATCGGCCCGCAGTGCGCCCAGGGCCTGGTCCCGGAGTCTTGCGAGAAGGGGCCAGCTTGCGCGGCTTAGGTCGATCGGGGCGATCGCGATATTTAGCATCGCCTGGGTCAGCGCGTCCACCGCCGGCTCGCCCAGTACGCCGGCCAGGAACCGTTCGCACTCTGCCGCCGCGTCCCCCACGGCCGCACCCCCCGCCTCCGTCGTGCTGCTGCGGCGCGCAGACCTGACGAGCGAGGGTACCGCACGCCTATGAGTCGGCTGGGCAGGAACAGGGACGATCGTCCCGGCTGGCCTGCTGGCCGTCAAATGGAGGTGACAGCGGACTGGCGGAAGGTCCAGGCTATGGGACGTGCGAGCGCTTTCTTCGGCGATGTCGGCTGCGCAGCCGACATCGCGATCACCGCGTTCAATGCGGGGGACCTGAACCTCTTGTTCGCGCGCGCGGGGCTGGGCCAGTTCGCCCCGGATTCGGCGTACGGCAAGTCTGCCCTGGTGTCGGCCGGGATCACCCCGGCCCTGCGGGCGGCCGACGCGGGTGACGCGGACGTGAGCGACGGGCTGAACGAGTTCGTCCGGCTGGTAGCGGAGAAGGTAGCGCCCGGGGCTCCCGCCGATGAGATCGCGCTGGGAACCGCTTTCTGGCGGCTGCGAGAAGCAACGAGGGCCGACGGATTCGACCTGCGGGCGGACTTCTCCGCCGACTCGCCTGCACGACGAATCGGGGTGCGCCTGCTGCCGTTGGACGAGCCCGCGATGCCGCTGAGCGAGGAGATCACCGCACTGGAGGCCGACTTCACCAGGCTCGGTATGCTTGTCGCGCTCAACCACTACCGCCAGGCGGTCAAGAACTTCGTAGAAGAGGACTTCGAGGCGGCCAACGGCCAACTCCGCGCCATGCTCGAGTCGGTGATCATTCATTTCGCGGTAGCGCAGGGATTCCGGCAGACCAAGCAGGGCGACGGCGGCAATGCGATCGCATACCTGCGAGACAACGGCCACCTTCCCGAACGCGACGGCGGCGACTTCATCCGGGGCCTGTGGCAGATCACCCACACCAACGGGCCGCACCCGGGCACAACCACAGCCGGCGAGGTGCACTTCCGGATGCTGACGATGACCGGAGCCGCACGCTATCTCATCGACCGCTTCGACTCCGCCGCTCTCTGAACCCGCCGGAGGCGCGACATTCAGGCCGAAGGCAGACTGTCCGAGACTCAGCGCGCCCGAGTAAGCGAGGCCCGGGAGGCGGTAGCAGCACGCCCGGCCTGGATCGACCGGCCGACCTCATCTCACCGCTGCCCGACGAACTGGCCGATCACGCCGCCCGGCTCGGGGCCACACCCGCCCGCCCCTGGATGCGCGCGGAAGGTATGGGAGATCGCCATGGCTGACCTGGCCCGGGTCGTGGCCGCCGCGCCCAGCGTCTTCACCAGCACCGCCGCCGAGCGCGCCGCCAGCCTGGATGCCCGGCGACCTCCGGGCCGTCGCTGAGCTGACCCTGACGGCCAGGTATCCCGGGCCATCGGGGAGCTGTCCCCCGGCGACGACGTGGTGCCGATCCAGGTGCAGTACAACCACCTCCAGCAGGCCTACACCATCACCTCGCCGAATCTGAACCTGACGGTGACCGGGAACTTCAATGCGCCTAGCAACAGCGCGCCGCCCAGCCAGCTGAGGTTCGGGTTCACGATCAGCGTGCCGCCCTCATTCATCCAGGTAACCCGCTTCCAGGGCCGCTACCTGCTGCGGGACGGACACAACCGGTCCTTCGGGCTGCTCAGCCGCGGGTTACCCGCCCCGCCTACGTCCGCGACTTCACCACCGCCGAGGAAATCATGCCTGCCGAAACGCTGCCCCGCAGCGCCTGGCTCGGTGACCGCCCGCCCGCTGCTGCGCAATCACCATGACGACCTCGTGGCCGAGCCGGTCCTCCTGCCCGTGCCGCATCGTACGATCGTGATCCACGCCATGGAACTGCCCATGATGAACTGTTCAGTTGGCGTGGTGGTCCGATCTGGCAGCATTTCCGGCTGCGTCAGCAGGGAACCATGTGACACCCAGCCATAAGTGGCGGAGCGACGATGTCCGACCTGCACGAACCGAGAGAAGTCAGCAGCGTCTATCTATTTATCAGAGTGCGGGCCCTGGTCATCTGCCGGGCAGCGGGACGAATGCCGACGGATTACAGTCATCTGCGGAAACGTGTTGTCCTTAATGGGTTTCCTCGCTATCGAAGGGGTATTGCCTCCAGGCGTCACGAAGAATGGGGTTCTCGTCACTCTGCTCGGTGTAGTGCGTGAGAGCGGTGCCAAGGGCCGAGGTTTGCCGTTCCTGGTCGCCGAGGATCTCCGCAAGGATCTCGGCTGCCGACTGGCGTTGGCCGACCGCGACGAGATGCTCGAGTTCGCGAGCTGAGGCCACCAACGTTGCGACCTCCGTGTCAGGAAGCAACTCGCGCGCGGGACCTGAGTTCGCCCAGTACCAGGGGTCGAGCGTGGTCACCAAGCCGAGGATCGGACGGTCAGTCGGTATCACCGAGAACGCCGGTACCCTCTCGCAGATGGCGCGATGTGTACGGTTGATTTGATCGAACGCTTTGCCGAGCGTGCGCTCGAACAGCTCTTTCGCGGCGTACTGGCCGGCACGGGCGGCGGCCGGCACGCGGGTCGCCTTCGCTTCGACCAAAAGCACCAAGTCTTTGAAAACCACGATCCAGTCGACACTCTTGATCGCGTTCTTGCTCTCGATGTACTCGATTTCGGGGTGCACGGTGACGTCAGGCAGCGTGTCAAGCTGCCGGCCGACGTAGTCCTCAAGCAGCTCGCCCATGTCGCGTGCGAATGGTTCGCCCCAGTGCTTGATACCGAGGTAGTACAGCTCAGCCGGTGACAGCTTGCGAGCGATGAGCTGCGGAACAGGGGCGAGCAGTCGGCCGTCGTTCAAGCGCACCAGCGGCCGGGCGGTCAGCGGGTTGAACATGTAGCGATCGAGGAACGGCAGCACCGGCGCCTCGGCCGCCTGCCGCTTGAAGTCATCGAAACCGTTGGCAAAGACCGCATCGATGACAGCACCGATTTGTTCGCGAGGCACGATCGAGAGAACATCAGTGAAGTTGAGCTGGTCCATCCACCCCGGATCGAAGAAGCCGGCGTTCACCTCGGCTGAGGTATGCAGCATCATGGCAACGCCAACAGCCTGCCGCACGGGTGCACCCAGCAGCTCAGCTACGGCCGAGTCAGACAGTACCTCAAGCGGCTTCCGCCCCGAGTAGCCGCCAAAAAACGCTTCGGCCCGCGCCATCTCCTCGTAGACCGACTCCTGGTACGGAAACTGCTCGTAGGCGATTCGTACCAAGATACTGAACGCCGACTTGAGTCCGGGGTGGTCGAGTTCTTCAGGCTTGAGGTTGTTGTACATGTGGCAGCCACGAGGAATGTCGTCCGGGCGAACCTTAGTCGACCTATATCTGTTGCCGTCGCAGATCGATGCCTTCGCCAGTGCGGCAAGCGCCCACGGCGGCGTGCGCGCATAGCCGGGATCGCCAGCGCGAGGAGGCAGCGCCAGCGCAGTCCGGGCAATCTCTGTCAGCAGCTCCACCTGACTGAAGCGCCGGGCATAGTCACAGAACTCCCGGTAGGAGTAATAACGTCGCGCATTGGTACTCATTGCCTGCTGCCGCATTTCTAAGTTTCGCTGGGTTCTTGCCGAGACTGCCTGAATACCGCCGTCCAGTCAAACTGCAGGATAGACGTGATCTTGAGACCACTGCCGGTCATCAACAGCAGGTAACGATGACGCAACGTGCCGAGCAGTTCGGTAGCCCGGTCGATGTCGATCACGGTGGGGATCGAGACATCCGCTGTGGGTTCCAAGTGGGCCAAGTGATTGTTCACGGGTCGGGTGACCTCTGAGCCCCGCACAACTCATTGAAGTTCTGACCCTCCCCGCTGCGGCTTGATGGGTGCCATCCGCCGCCCCGTAGTTCTCCGGAATCCAGAACACCCACCGGTGTGCCGCCGCGTGGCCGATGATGTCTTCGATCGCCGCAACCAGTGAGTTGGTTGTCTTGGCCTTCTCGCCCGACTCCGTCAGGAGCCGGATCGCGGAGCAGGTAGCCTGAGCGTACTGGCTGGTCAGGCAGTACATGAAGTACGGATTCCCGACGACGGCCGTACTGGCGCCTGCGATCTTCGCCATCGCCCGCAAGATGTGGAGGTTCAACCATAGGTTTTGGATGTCCGCGTGCCCCGCATTCAAGCGCACCACAGCCCACTCCTGCCGCGCGGGCGTTTGAACATCGCCACGCGCGCTCCGCCTTCGTCGCCATCGACTGCTTCCTTCAAACATGCTGTGCACGAGGGTAGACGTGCGGAGTCCCTCCGGGCGACCGCATTTGCGCCGCGTTAGGTGCGCTTGAAGGCCGTGCTGGTCACCGCTCCCGAGCGGTTACCCTGACCGCGCCGACCTACGCCAACATGCCACGGAGGTGTGAGACGACGACGGCTGACGAATTGCGCAAATCTCCGTACTCAGCGGGAAGCTGAACAGGCGCACGCCGACGGCTCTGATATGTGTCGAACGGCGTCGATCAGCACAACCGTCAGTGGCGCACCAGAAGGAGCAGGGTTTTGAGCCGGGTGCCATCGAGACATTCGTCGCTGATCGCCAGCCTACTCGACCGCTACTCGTGCAGACGGATAGCGCTCCGGATCGGCCAACGCCGCCAGTATCATCTCCGATCGAATAGCGGCCGTCGATGTCCGAAGTAGTTCGTCAAAAGACGCTTCATCGAGCTTCCTTCCCGCAGCTAGAGCTCTAGCCGCACCCGCTCGGGTGAGCAGACCGACATCTTCATCTCTGACAAGCTTGATCATGACCCCTTGGAGCCGCTTAGATATCAGATCAGGGCAAACTTCAGCCACATTACATAGCCATGCCGTCACCCAATCAGTATCGGCGGGCGGATCCAGCCATCGAGTAAGGATCCTGCTAACGGAGTGGCCTTTATCACCAGCGATAGAGCGCAGATAAGCTGACGCGTGTTGCGCAAGACGCGGAAACCACTTCAGTACCTCATCAACAAGTCCGAGGTTAACAGATCTGTTAGCGCCCGCAAGTATGACGAGACACTCTCGCAGATCTCTTTCTGTGCCTAGCATGTCATCAGGCAGTCTTTCGCCACGCAAACTCCTCGCCACCCGGGTAAAGTATTCAGCATATGAATCAACCAGAGGAGGCTGGAATAGGTCTCCGACCTCTTCAAGAACCTCATCGAGTGTTGTGGTCTGGTTATAGAAGAGATCCCACAGGATCTGCTCGTCTACTCCAGCTTCTTCGAGGATCTTCGCCACGTCCGACTCATCCTCAGAACTGCGAAGGCGCGCTTGAGTGAGATCCTGAATCTCCTTGCGAAGCCTCTCCACCTGCTGGGACGGCTTGTCCAGATTCGCCAGATAGGTTTCACGTCGCATGACCTTGGTCTTTGAAACATTCAGGCGCAGGCCGACCTCCCGAAGAATCCCTTCAAGCGACTCGATCTTTCGCCGCCCATTTACGACGGAGTCTGCGCCAATTAGAAAGTCGTCAGCATACCGAGCAAACGACCACGTCTGATTTACGAGCACGGAGTCAACCGGAAGGAGATATGCAGAAGCAAATACATCGCTCGCGCTCGGCCCCTGTGGCAAGCCAGTACGTGATGACATTGTCGCGTCAAGAAAAGACTCCAATGCCTTCAGATAGTTCGTGCGCTTACCAAGCTCAGAACTGACGAAACCTACGAGAAGGGTATGATCGACGCATTCGTAGAAGCTCTCGATGTCGGCGACGATTACATATGCATCATGCCAAGCTTTCGGAAGCGCGGCGAATGTGGAATGCGGCACCACGGCACCTGTAGAGCGTGGCCAAATTACTGCTTCGGGTAGATTCCGTTCCAGTTCAAAATTGATCTCCAGCGCTAGTGCCTCGAAGATTACCCGGTCCTCAGGGGCGAGGAGCGCAGCCGGTCGAGTAGTCATACCGGCCTTTGGAACTCGGTAGAAATCAGCTCGCTGCGGCTCGATTTCGAAACTGGATAGACGGGTCATGATGCGCTCAACAATTTGTGTTCTGTCGGCGTCCGTCACCTCGAACGTGGATCTTGGGGGCAGCATGTCAGATGGCTTAAGAGCTGTCACCAGACCACGACTCATAGATTCAGGTTGCACCGCCTTGGGCAGATAGATTCGAGCAGTTTCAGCCGCATCCCACCGCAGGGAGTCACGATGTAGCGATCCCGCGATTATATCTAGAGCGAGCAAACAATTGAGTTCTATGTTCTCGTCATCTGTCGTAACATCATTTGCAGCGCGAATCCGCTCTATGTGGACGCGCAGATCAGCACTTGTCGAACCTAGACGCTGAAGAGCGCGAAGAGGTAGGAGGATTGCGTCGGCTGTGGCATCGCGCGACACGATCTGTCGACGCAGCGCGGCGATCGCCGTTGGCTGGACAGACAATTCTTCAGACATAGAGAGTCCAGGTTGGTGCGGTGCCAGCGATTGCAGCTTGGTAATCGTCAAGATTCATAGTCGTCCTTGGCTCAACAAATCCATGCGTTCTACTACGAGGGTCAGGCCTGTAATTCAACATGGCCGGCAATTTCCTGTCATGTATCCACCAGACAGGCCACCGACTTGTACCTGCGAGTTCAGCTGGACGCCGGTGCTGTGGCAAATCCATTGGATCATTTGGTGTGACGCTCATGCCTCCTGTATTCGGCCTAACATTCGAGTCACCGTCCGGTTGTATGTCCGCCCCAATCCGGACCCCTAGATGATTAGGAGCAATGCGAGGGTTTCCATCCCCCGCCTTCGCCATGCCGCGAAACAGCTGCGTGTCGTCAGCAGTCGTCGACGCTCCGGCCTCGGGACCATTAGCTTCTGGATTGGTTGTCATGCTTCGAAGGTTACCGGTGACGTAGGTCAGTTGCAGCGTCAAGTGACGTGCCGAGAAGGCAACAGGCGAGAGGCCGGCCCCTAGCTGGTCGTGGTCGATTTGTTCTCCGAGTTCGTCCGGGCGTGCCTCCCGGTTGTGGTCAGCCTGCGCCGCTGTGTCGGTTCCCGCAACCGGCCTTTCGCTGCGCTCACCCCGGTCGGCCAAAGATCTTTTCCCTGAGATCGCGGGCGGGGCCCGCTGGGAAAACATCTTGCCCGCCCGGGGCCGGCCGGTGGTGCGGGCTCCTTCCGCCGCGGCGCCTGCCGCCTGACCACCCGGGAGGCACCCGCCGCCCGGACAACCACAGTCAGGCACACGGAAGGACGGCACCCCATGACCGACACCACTGCCACTGACCCCGCAGCATCCGCGCGGATCCGGAACGTGACACTCGGCGATCTGGCCGCGATGCTGCGCGACGAGCGGGCCCGCACGGTCGACATCGTGGCCCCGGCCGCCGCGATCCGCGCCCGCCACGGGCAGCTGATCATCGACGGTGCCGACCCGGTGCTCGGCCCGGACGGGGTGACGATGAGCGCCGGCACCTACACCCCGACCGAGGTGTGCGATCAGGGCCTGGCCGACAAGCTCGGCATCCCCGCCCCGTACCTGCGCCGGCTACGCGAGCTCAGGCCCGGCCTGTACGACGCGAACGTCAACGCGTGGCTGGACGGCGATGCCCGCAAGTTCCTGATCCGATGCCTCCGGCCCGGCTCGGGCACTGGTGAGGGGGCGGCGCGGGCGTTCCTGTCCGACGGGTACAAGCGGATCGACAACCTGGACGTGCTGCTCGCCGCCCTGGACGGGGTCCGGGCCGCCGGGGTACCGGTGCAGATCGACGGGTGCGACCTGACGGAGCGGCGGATGTACGTGCGGGTGGTGTGCGAGCAGGTCGCGGTCCTGGCCCCGGCGCTGCTGGCCGGGTACCGCAGCCCGTTCACCGGCGCATCCGGGGCGGAGAACCCGGTGGTGTTCGCCGGGTTCGTGATCTCCAACAGCGAGACCGGGTGCGGCGCGTTCACCCTGACCCCTCGGCTGGTGGTGCAGGTCTGCCGGAACGGCATGACGATCAGCCGGGACGCGATCCGGGCGGTGCACCTGGGGGAGCGGCTGGAGGAGGGCGTGGTCACCTGGTCGGGCAACACCCTCGACAAGACCCTCGCGCTGATCACCGCCCGCACCAGCGACGCCGTCACCACGTTCCTGGAGCCCGGATATCTGGACCGGGTGGTCCGGGCGGTCGCGGCGCAGGCCGGGCACCCGCTCGCCGACCCGCAGGAAGCGGTGCACGTCGTGAGCCAGCGGCTGCGGTTCACCGACGGCCAGCAGGCCGACATCATGGCGCATTTCATCCGCGGCGGCGACGTCACCGCCGGCGGGATCTTGCACGCGGTGACCAGCGTCGCGCAGACCCTGCCCGACGCGGACGCCGCTCATGAGATGGAGTCCCAGGCCCTGCGGGCCCTGGAGATCGCCGCCGCCCTCTAACCCCGGCCCGGCCACGGCCCGGCACCCGCGCCCACCCCGGCGTGAGGTGCCGGGCCCCTGTTTCTCGCGCCCTGTGAAAGGAGACTTCCATGCCTGATGCCACCGTCACCTGGCTCCGTCCGCGGACCCAGCCCGGTTACAGCGACACCGCTGCCCTGAACGACCTGCACGCCCTGCTGACCAGCAGCTCCGACGGCGAGCAGGCGCTGCTGGGCGATGTGGCCCAG
>JGI12270J11330_10001810_pt1 | contig 15794 bp, 21 predicted proteins | sample PeaSoiMetSII2010_FD_11330 | JGI IMG/M metagenome (IMG submission 11330)
GGGTGGCTTGACGCCTCCCCCCCGCAGGGCGACGCCGAAGGGCCAGCAATCCTCCATCTCCTGCACAGCACCGCATCCGCAAGATCTCCTACACCGACCCTCCTGCAGCGTTCGGGACACACCAAACGATCAAAAAGCCTGCCCGCCGTCCTGGCGATCAGGCTCTGACCTGCAATTCCTCGTAGCGGGGGCAGGATTTGAACCTGCGACCTCTGGGTTATGAGACCAGTCGGCTAGCGAACTCGCCATTTCAGACACAACCAGCCTGCCTCACACCGGGCCACCGCGGACCTCGATTTTGTTCAACCCGAACCGCCTACATACCCGTCCGGGGGGGCTAGCGAGATCCGATCCGTGCCGACCAGTACCGCCAGTCGATGTTCAAGTCGACGGTCAAATGACGGTCAGACGATCTTGAGAGCCATCCCGCTGACCCGCAACAAGCCCCTGACCTGCACTCCTGGTCGGGATGGCGGGATTCGAACCCGCGGCCTCCTGCTCCCAAAGCAGGCGCGCTAACCAAGCTGCGCCACATCCCGTCAGCCCCCGAAGCCTACCGCGTCTAGCCTGCTGCCATCAGGGAGCGTCTGCGGTGGCCGCTTCGAGCGCCGGATCGTCTCCCACCGGCCTGAACCGGTACGCTACGACTGGACGGCACAGCCGTCGCGCGGGCGTAGCTCAATGGCAGAGCCCCAGCCTTCCAAGCTGGTCATGAGGGTTCGATTCCCTTCGCCCGCTCCACCGCATCAGCCCAGGTCAGGAGGGGGCTTCGCTGATCTTTGCCTAGGAACAGACGGAACCCCAGCCGTGTCTTGTGGCACAGGAACGGCGGCAGGATAGCTTCGTTAGCAGGTCGGCACCCGTGCCGTGTCGGCTCGATGCCGGTCGCCCGCTCCACCGCCAATCGTCAGAACGCGCTTCTGGACCTATAAAAGCTTACGGAGGTCGTCGGCGGTGATGCCAGCCTGGCGGAGAATCGAAGCCAGCGTCCCGATCGGGACAGCGCCACGATGAGTCGGGACGATAACAGTTCGCACGCCGTTGCTGAGCTTGCGGTGACTTCCCTTCCCGCCCGGAACATCGTGGAATCCGATCTTTTCTAACGCCTTAACAAGCTGGAAGCCGCTGGGCTGAGGCATCCGCGGGCTCACGCAGCGGTCCCGGGCACCTCAACGTTGATGGTGGTCATGATCGGCTCACCATGAGCCGGTAGCTCAGGAACGTCAGTGTCAGAGAAATGAACCTCCAACGCCTCGCGCAGCATGGTCAGAGCCTCGTCAATCGTCGCTCCGAAGCTGGCAACATCGGCCTCGGGGCACAGCGACACGAACTCCTCACCTTCCTGCCAGACAAGCGCGGTGAGACGAAGCGTATTACTCATGCTGGCTGCCCTCCTCGGCTGAGAAGGCCATGATAACCCGAGGCAGTTTCCGCGAGTCGGTTCACGCCTCCGTCCCCCTAGCGGGCTAGTCGCGACATCAGTAGCCCGGCCCTCCCCGGTGCCGAACCACGCTGGAGGCCAGGAGCGAGCAAATCGACCTGGCAAGCCGACAGGCCGCCGCGACGCAATCGGACCAGCAGCGAACCGGACCAAGAAGCCATGACGCACGCGCGGGCCTCCGACTCCGAGACGGCGGCACGCGCCGCACAATGCACTCCTGTGCGTGCCACATACGTGCCACACGCCACGGCGATCCAGGGCGAGTCACGGTAACTCACAGGCACTCCGAGCCCGTGACCAGGATCGGTGTTCCCGCAGGTCACCCTGGATGCTGTACTACCGGTCTTCCAAGCTGGTCATGAGGGTTCGATTCCCTTCGCCCGCTCCGACCGAAAACGCGCAGGTCAGGGCCTGTTCGCACGACCTCACGACCGTTCCTCGCAAGCCCGCGTGGGCCACACTCGCCGACATCAGGTCCCGGCTTCCCGGTCCTCGGCCGAGCGTTCATTCCGGTCCTGGCGGACCTGCCGCACGAAGGTGCCGAATACCTGAGCGATCGCCTGGTCACGGTCCCTGGTGGCGTGCTGGTAGATCAGTGCGGCGCCGACGCTGGAGTGGCCGAGCCGTGCCATGTATGAGAAACCCGGGTCTGGCAGCTACGAGTCCGACGGCGGGAAACAGGACCCTGATCGGATCTGTGCGGATAGCTAGGTGAGAGATTCAATTGCCGTCCGCGCCATATCGATCGCGTCATCCTTGCTGGCACCCAGTTGAGCGGCCTGCAGCGCATAACCAGCCGCGGCCCGGCGTAGCTGGTTCTCGCGTTCATCCTGGCTAATCACCGGTGGCTGCGCGATATGACTACCGTGCCGTCCGTTGGCAACAAGCACCCCGGCGGCTTCTAGCTCGCGATATGCGCGGCTGACGGTCCCGGGAGCGAGCCCAAGGTCGGCAGCGAGCTGGCGGATCGGCGGGAGCCTGGTGCCCGTGGGCAAGACGCCGCTCGCCGCCATCGCTGCGATCTGCGACCGGACCTGCTCGAACGGCGGCACCGTGGATTCAAGGTCGACTGACAAGATCAAGCGGCGGCTCGCACGGGCTCCTGATGTACGACCAGCCGGGGGTCCTGCCGGCGACGGCACATCACCACCGTCACGACGGCGGCAATGAGGAAGGCCAATCCCAGGAGTACCGCCCACGGGTGCAGATACGCGTGCAGCCAGGGATATTGCGGAACCGGGTGAGCCGCACCGGGCGTACACACATTCGCCGAGGCCAGCTCGCTGACCGAATAACAGGTCATGGCCGCCAACGCCAGGCCAAGCGCAGCCGCCCCACCCGCGATTGCGCGGGCTGACAATCCGCGCAGGGCATCGTCAAGGCGGGCCTGCATTTCATCGTCAGCTGGACGCGGCCGACGCGCCAGTGCGGCCAGGCCGTACTCGGCGATCAGCAGTCCGATGATCGCCACGGAACCCGCGATATCCAGGATCCCGCGTCCCGGCCAAGACACTGGGGATCCAAAGCACGCGAAGCTGGCGGTCTGAGTGAGCCCGGCGCCCCGGACGCTGTGGACCAGCGCTGCGGCGGGAGGTATCAGGATCGCAGCTGCCACAACGGGCAGCGCTGATGCCCACATAGCCACCCGAGCCAAGCGTGGGAGAAGGCCGCCGGAACTCCGGACCGTCAGATCCGCTGCCCGGCGGCCGCGCCGCGCGGGCACTGGCACCCGCAACTCGGTGATCAGGATTCCGAGGACATAACCCACCAGCAGCATTGGAACCTTGAAGCTGAAATGACCTGCCGTATAAGGCACGAGAATGCTCGCAGTCACACCCATGGCGAACCCGGCGATGAAGCCGTACCGACGACCCCGCCGGGTACGGTCGAGGTATTCCCCGGCCCGCCGGACAAGACCGGGCTCGGCCGGAAGGCCCACTTCGGCTAGGACCCGCTCTGCCTCTGTCGCCACTTCCACCCAGCCACCCAGCCACCCAGATCGAATGTATCAACGTATCGACACGATCATACGATGACGGGCAGCCTACTTGTCCAGTATCAGGATGATTCGAGAAGCAAGGCCAGTGTCGCCCGACGTGCCATCCGCGTGCGACACGGTTCGGTGAACTCGGCCCGCCGACGAGGTGATCAGGAACGTCGAGTTAGACGAGGTCGGCACCGAAATGTTCGGAGACACGGTCTCGCTGCGCTGGGTGCTAATCCACGTGCCTGAGGACACCGCCCGGCCTGCAGGACACATCGACATCATGCGCGAGCTGATCGACGGGAAGATTGGCTTCCATCAAAGGGCCGATAGCAGCACGAGCTGACCGACCTGCCAGCTCGCACTAGGCCGACAACGTGCCATGCCCGGCCGTCACACGCGGGCCACAGACGGGCCACACGCCGCGGCCATTCGCGGTCAGCGGCGGTGCGTTACATGCACTCGGAGCCCGAAGGCCAGGGTGGACATTGGCCCTGGCCAGGTACGATGTCGCACCACCGATCTTCCAAGCTGGTCATGAGGGTTTCGATTCCCTTCGCCCGCTCCACTGCAACAGACCAGGTCAGGGCCATGATCACTCTTTCGCATGCCGCTATCAGGACGCTTTCTGGCTGCGGCGTACCCGAAGTGTTGCGTGCCTGTGAGTGCCATGCCAGCCTGGGCCTGCCGTCGCGCCTGGGTGAGCAGCTTGCTAGCCACCCATGCCCGCCGCGATCGCCTCGTCCCGCTCCCAGGTGGTTCTGGTAGATCAGCGCGGCCCGCGAGCTTGAATGGCCCATACGCTCCATCAGCGCCCGCAGGCTCCCGCCCTGGCCTGTAGTGGTAACCGGCAGTGTTGCGATGGCGTCGGGTGGTGTTCTGCGGCAACGGCTGGCGGAGGCATTCGTCAGGTCTGGTGAACGTGCTGCCGGGCGAGTTGGGCGGGGTAGCGGGACCAGTCGCCTCCGGATTGGCGTGTCCAGCGGGCGGCGGTGCCGGTGGAGAGGTGCAGCAGGTCGGCGAGGACTCCTGCGGGGAGTTGCGCGGCGAGGTCGGTGAGGGTGGCGCGGCGGCCGGGCATGGCGTAGATGCCAAGGGTGCGTCCCGGCAAACCGCTCGCAAGGGGCAGGGTAGCTATCAGGAAGTTGGACAGCACCAGGAGCGATGCCAGATAGTTGCCTCGATATCAACGATGATCGGCCCGCCGTCTCCGCCAGCCGTAGCCTCGCATCGGTGCCGGTCGGCACTCGGAAAGGAGTCGCCCGCCATGGCCGAGAGCGAACTGTTCGAGAGGGGCCTTCAATCGCGGCGGGATGTCCTGGGTGCTGAGTACGTCGACGCGAACCTCGCTGACACCGACGAGTTCATGATGGCCTTTCAACGCGTCGTGACTGAGTGGGCGTGGGGGTACGCCTGGAGCAGGCCGGGTCTCGATCGCAAGACACGGAGCATGCTGAATCTTGCGATCTTGACGGCGCTTTGGGCGGCCCGACGAGTTGGGCATCTATGTGAAGGGCGCGCTCGCTACAGGCGTATCGGTCGACGAAATCAAGGAGATACTGATTCACGCCACCGTGTACTGCGGCACACCAGCCGGGCGCCAGGCGTTTCGGGCAGCGCATGAGGCTCTCCTGGCAGAGGGCGTGTTGCGTCGTCCCAGCTGAGCGCCTGGAACCCGAGGTCGTGCCATCACGTCACGACCCGCCGCACTGATCCCGCACGGACTCTCCCCGAATGTGGCTTTCTAGCTGTCCTGGACATCTGCTACGCCTGAAGAGCGGAAGGTCGGCGTGCAATTAGCCAGGGTCATGAGCGGTCAACTACAGCTACTGCGGGGTCCGAATACGGCTGACACAGCGGGCATATCCGCCATGATCGGCCCAATTCCCAAGCTGATAGTGCAGGCTGAGGAGATCCGGCGTTGGCCCGCCAACAGGCCTGGGTGAGCGGCTCAGCTAGGCTCGCAGCGATCGCGCGGTCCCGCTCCTCCGCCCGCCGGTTCAGACCGGGCCGCCTTATGTATGACGAACTGTGATACACTGCTCTTGTGACCATCGCCATCAGCTTGCGCCTAGACGACGAGACCCAGCGTGCGCTCAGCCAGCTTGAGGCTGCCGGACTTAGCCGGTCGGAGGCAATTCGAAGGGCAATCATCGACAGTGCCTCACGGCTGCAGCGGCGCAAGGCACTAGCCCAGGAAGTCGCAGCGCTCGAAGCCGACGAGGCCGACCGCAACGAAATGCTTGAGGTAGCAGCTTTTATGGAGGGCATGCGTGCTGCGGGGTGATATCCATGAGCTCCGGATGCCTCGCAATCAAGGGCACGAGCAGCGCGGGCGGCGATACGGGGTCGTGGTCCAGGCCAACGAGTTCCTACCGAGGTCCGTCGTGCTGGTGGCACCGACATCTCGCAGCGCCAAGCCCGCATCGTTTCGTCCGGAGATAGATCTTCTCGGCGAAACTACCCGCATCCTGGTCGAGCATGTCGGCGCCGTCGACGCAAATCGCCTCGGCGATCTCGTCGGCCGGGTCACCCCCGAACAGCAATGGGGCGTTGACGAAGCCCTCCTGACCGTGCTCGGCCTGCGCTAGCAAGTGCGACCGCCGCCGCCTCAGCTGATAGATGAATATGACTATCCCCTGCGTGGGCCAGATATCAGGACGAGCACCGTAGGAGGCAAACGATCACTGGGCGAGCCTGCCGATCTCCTGCCAGGACGCTCTGGGGAAGCGGACGAGGCGATCACTCACTAATTCCCCACGCTTCAGCAAGCTGCTCCCGCGTGAAGATGACAGCGTCGTCGCCCGGACCGGAATCACTTCGGATACGCACCCTGGCCACGCCTCGCCCGACCTCACGCCGCAACCGCCTAAAGTTCGGCCTTCAGCGCATCCAGATCGGCACGAGGGACGCTGACCATCTCGGACGCTTCGACGCTCAGGGCAGCTCCTATCGTTCGGCGCCTGCACACCAAGTCTAGGTGAATGATCACCAGACGGAGAGCAAGCACCGCGCGATCAGGCCGGACGACGTGCCCGCTGCGTGCGCGATAGGGCGACCAACTGGGGTGCCTCACGGTCATTCACGGTGACGGTCATTCAGGCCCCGACCTGAGCCGCAGCAGTTCAGGATGCCGCGGTCCGCAGCCTTCCAAGTTGAAGCCTTGCGGCTTGAAGAACGCGCTGGAGGCCGGGCGCCAGAGCAGCCACACCGCGGCGGGCTCGTGCCACACGCGCTAGGCATGGCTCTGTGCTGGTTGCGACTAGCGGTCTCAGCAGGCACCATTGCCGGATGACCACCGAAACTGTCGCATACGAGGCACCGTAGCCACTGGCCATGATGAGTGCCGTTCGCCGATATAAGGAACTGGCCCAGACCTGCGCCGAGGACTGGAGCCGGGAGCTGATCAGCGTCAGCCATGACATTCACGCGTGTCCGGAAGTGGCGTTCCAGGAGTATCGGGCGGCGCGGCGGGTGGCCGAGACTCTGGCCTCACACGGGTTCACGGCGCGGCGTGGCAGGTACGGGTTGCCGACGGCCGTGGACGCAACATTTGGCAGCGGCGATCTCGTGATCGCGGTCTGCGCCGAGTATGACGCGCTGCCGGAGATCGGACATGCTTGCGGTCACAACATTATTGCGGCCGCAGCCGTCGGCGCGGGACTGGCGCTCGCGCGGGTGGCCGACGACATCGGCGTGACCGTGAAGATCCTCGGGACCCCGGCCGAGGAGAGCGGTGGTGGCAAGATTCTGATGCTGGAGCGCGGCGCCTTCGACGGTGTTCATGCCGTCATGGCGATTCATCCGGGTCCGTTCGACAGCGACTATGTGCCATGCCGGCCCGTCGCGTGCGCCGAGCTGATGGTCACCTTTCTCGGCGAGAATGGCCAGCGGAGAGTTAACAAGATTGCCGAGTCAGCGATCATGGCGCTGGAGGATCTCGACCCGGCCGACCGGATCGGCTACGTTCCCGTCGCGCAAGAGCCCTCCCGGTCAACAGCGCGATGCTCGCTCGAGTCCATGACGCTCGGCAGTCTGCTGGAACTGGAACGTCGCGTCAGCACCTGCCTGGAAGCGGTGGCATCGGCCACCCAGAACTCCGTATCAGTGGTGCGCGAGGAGCCACCGTACTCGCACTTCGCGAGCGACGAGGAACTGGAATCGTGCTACGCGGCAAATCTGCGGGCGCTGGGCCGGACCCCCGGTCCGCATGACGATGACGTCCGCTACTCGACAGACCTCGCCAACGTCTCGCTGGTGGTCCCAACGATCAGCCCGTGCGTGGGGATCGAAAGCGGAACCTCAGTGAACCACGATGCCGACTTCACCGCGTATTGTGTCGGGCCGTCGGCAGATGCGGCGGTGCTACGCGGCGCGGCAGCGATGGCCTGGACTGCGATCGACGCCGCGACGAATGACCTTATCCGTGCCCGCCTGAGGGCTCGGCCTTGACATTGTCACGCTCCCAGCCATGAATCCGGCAGGAAGCCTCCAGGTCAGGGCATGCTTCCCAGGCGTAGCGATCGGTCCCGTCAGCGCTGGGAAGCTGGTTCGTGCCACACACCTGCCCGATGTCCGGTGTCTCAGGCGTGCCGGTCAGTTGCTGAGGAGCCTGGTGTCCTGCTGCGCGAGCAGCGCCTGCTCCTGCTCGGGAGAGAAACCGCGCGTCAGCGGTGGCTGACCGCGCTCACGGTCCCAGGCCAGCACGTCAGCTGCCGTTACCGCCAGCGGAGTCGCGGGCAGGCCCGCTGCCCGGGCTCGGGACGGACTGCGCTGCTGCGACGGCCAGTTTTCCTTAACCAGCGGGAACGGCTGCGGAGCCGTCTCGGGCGACACCCGGACAATCTCAACCTGGTTACCCGCCACCCGCGCACAGGTCTGGATAAGCCCGCCAAGGGTGACCGGCTCAGCTGGGCCGACCGCATGGAACGCGCCCGCGCGATCGTCAGAGACCAGCCGCACCACCAGCCGAGCCAGATCACGCGAATCAATCACCTGGACCGGCTGCCGCGGGTCAGCGGGCACCGCAACCGGTCCGCCACGCGCGGCACGCCGCACCCAGTACGTCAGCCCGTCCTGCCAGTCATGCGGCCCGGCGACCTTCCCCGGCCGCACGATCGTCGCCCGCTGGCCGTACCGGGCCGCCACATCATCCTCGCACGCGACCTTGAGCGGACCGTACGTGCCGTCGCCGAGCTCCTCGGTGTCCCGAACCGGCGCACGGCGAGGAGCGTCCTCGGCGGAACCCCGCCGCAGTCCCGCATGCCGATACACCGCGCAGCTGGAGACAAACAGGTACCGGCCGACCCCGTCGCCCAGCGCATCCATCGCCTGCCCGACATGACGCGGAACATAGCCACTGACATCCACCGCCGCATCCCAGCTACCGCCGCGCAGTGCCCCGTAATCCCCGGTATCCCGGTCGCCAACGAGCCGGACCAGCCCGGGAAACAGCCCAGCCCCCGTCTTCCCCCGGCCGAACAACGTCACCTCGGCCCCGCTGCGCACGGCATCCTCCACGATCGCACGCCCCACAAACGACGTACCGCCAAGGACCAGGATCCGCATAGCAGCCGACACTACCGGCAGCAAACCCATGACAACTGTCAAGGAGGAGCTGGAAGCGAGCCCGTCGGCAGGCCGGCAGCCGCGGTGCCAAGCACGACGGCCTGGCCAATATCGAGTTCCGCTTTTGCGATGCGACCCGCACCGAACTTCCGGACGGCGGCTCTGACGCGGTGGTGTGCGTGTTCGGAGTGTTTTTCGCCTCGGACATGGCGGCGTTCGTCGCGGAGATGTGGCGGCTGGTCCGGCCTGGCGGCCTGCTGGCGGTCACTACCTGGGGCCGGACCTGTTCGAGCCCGCCATCCGGGCCCACCATCGAAGCCCTTAGCCAGGAACAACGCAGCCTCGTGCGAGCGACCGTCCTGGACGAGCTACGATCGCGCCGCGTCACGACTCTACGACTGGCCAGACGAGATCGCCGTGCTGTGCCGGGTGGCCAGGATTCACCAGAGGTCAACAGCGGTGACCCGTGGTGGCTGCAATTCCCGGGTCAGCAGCCGCTTGACGGTCAGCACGGTGAGCCCCCGAAGCTGGGCATGATTTCCTACGACATCAGATGGACTAGGTTCTCGGATATGGAGGAGACGGCCCAGGTCGATCTGTGGAACTCGCAATCCGGCACGATCGCGGCGGCGCTCGCCCGAACGGATTGCTACCCCTCCGGGATGGCACGGGACATGGGCGGAGCACGCGCCGTGTCACCGCAGCCAGCACGAAGGGAAGTCGGGAAGGGCGCTGAAAACGCAACCACCGGGCGGCGATGCTCGTTGCGATCAGAGAACCAGCGAAGGGGCGGCAGCAGTGCGGCATTGCCCGATGGCCGTGATTGCGGCCGTGGTGCCGATCGGACTCGTGCTGGCCGGCTGCACTGGCTCACCCACCGTGTCGGACATGGGCGCGGTGACCGGCCGGCCTCAGCTGGTCGGCCGAGTACCCGGCGGCGGGCGTCCGCTGATCGTCGGAGCGATCCGGAACGGCAAGGTGATCGCCGTCGCCCGAGTCGTTCCCGGTGGCCATTTCAAGCTTGCCGTACCGCCAGGTCGGTACCGGGTCGGGCTTTGGCTCCCCGGCGCGAAACTGGTGGTCCCAGATCGCTCCATCTGCCAATCGAGTGAGGCGGTCACCGTCGGTGCCGGGCGTACCGCTTCGATCTTGCTGTCCTGCGTGTGGCACTAGCGGCAGGTCATGACCTCTCCACTGCGCAGGCGCTGATCGCAGCCTCGGCGGCGGTCTGGGTGGCCAGCCGCGCTCCGCTTGCCAGCCTGGCCAGCAGGCGAATCCGGCCAGGATGCGCCAGGACGTACCTGGCGACCGCCGCGAAATTTGGCGTGCCGTCCTGATTGCTGAGCCGGAAGACCTCCTCGGTCACGGTGCCATCAGTGGCGCGGTCGCTGATCACGCGGACCACCGACCAGCCGATCCCCAGCGACTCGCAGACCCCGGCCACGGCCGCGGTTTCCATGTCCAGCGCGACCACGCCGCGGGACCGCAGTCCGGCCAGCACGCCCGAGTCAGTGATCAGCTCGTCGGTGGTCCACAACGTCCCGTGCCGGGCATCCTCGCCAAGCGGCGCTGGCACGTGCTCGGCACCGGTAGCACCGTCCACGACCAGTTCCGGCCGGATCACCGTCCCGATCGGAGTGCTGTCATCGACAGCGCCGGTGATCCCGACCACGACAACGTGGCCCACCGCGACGGCGTCGAGCAGCCGCCTGGTCCCGGCCGCGGCGAGCGAGGTTCCCATCCCGGTCACGGTGGCCAGGACGGCGCGGCCGCCGAGCGTCCCCGTGTAGACGCTCCCGGCACCGGTGCGCGACGCCCGCAGCGACAGCCTGCGTGCCAGCGGCCGCAGTTCCATCGGCATGGCGCAGATGAAGGCGATGCTGACCGAGTCCGGTTGGGTGGGCACTCGCCCAGCCTGCCGGGGCCAGGTGATGAGCGCCAGTGATACCCGAATGCGACTTGCGGACCCTGCCCAAGTAGCGAAGCGAACGTGGCGCCTCCCATCCGGGAGCCAGCGGGAACCGCGCCGCGCGAGTCGGGCCGATCGGCTATACAACACCTATGACCGCAGGGCCGGACACGGGTGGCGTTCTCGATCCGGCGCCAGGGCAGATCATGGTAGCCGGGGACTGGCACGGCAATCAGTACTGGGCGCAGAACGTCATCCAGCGCGTCCCGCAACTTCTCTCCGGCGAACCACGCCGGGTGCTCCTGCACCTTGGCGACTTCGGGATCTGGCCGGGAGCGGAGGGACGGCGGTACCTCAGCATGGTCAGCGCCGCGCTGGATCAGGTGAACGCTGAGCTCTGGTTCATTGACGGGAACCACGAAGATTTCGGACAGCTCGCGGAACTGGCCAGCTCCACTCCACCGAACCAGCGCGTGCTGGTGCGGCCACATATCTTCCATCTGCCGCGCGGACACCGCTGGATCTGGCACGGCCGGACGTGGCTTGCCTGCGGCGGCGGCGTCAGCCTCGACAGGGCCGCGCGCACCGAGGGTCAGGACTGGTGGCCGGAGGAGGAGATCACCTGTGAGCAGGCGGCGGCGATCATCGATCGCGGCCACGCCGACGTGATGGTGTGTCACGACTGCCCGGCCGGTGTCGCCCACACGTTCGGGCGCCCGCCGTCCTGGTGGGCGGCTGCCGATCTGGCGCGCAACCAGGCGCACCGGGAACGGCTGCAGCTGATCGTAGACGCCCTGCGGCCGACTCATCTCATGCACGGTCACTTGCATCGCTCCTACCAGAGCAGCTGTGACTTCGGTGCCGGGCCTGTCCAGGTGACCGGGCTCTGCGACGACGGGCGGCTGGATAACTTCGCCGTGCTCGATACGGCGTCGATGAGCTGGCGGCTGCGGCGCCGGGGACTGCTGGACCTCAGCCGGAGTTCAAATTCTCTGATGCGAAACGGGAGGCCCGGCGACTCCTATCGGCCGCGGTGATCAGGCTCCGGGTTCAGCCAAGCCAGCCAGGCTCAGCCGGACCAGGCGCGGGCCCAGAATGATTTGGTTGCCAGGCCAACACCGCCGCTCCAGATCTCGAAGCCCGCCTCGACGCCCGTCAGCCACCACCGTTTACTGAGCAGCCGGTCATGCTCAGCCAACCGGATGAAAGGCTGCACGCTGAGCTGCCGCACCGCGTCGGTCGGTCTGACCCGCCGGAACTGCAGGTAATTCCATCTGGTGCCATCGCGGCCGGTGATCCAGTGGGTCAGGTGCCAGCGCACGTGATCTAGCACCACGATTGGCCCCCGGTCGGGCCCGAGCCTACGGGCGTTGAGCCAGATCATGATTTCCGCGCCGTCATCCTGGCCGAAGACGCGGTCAGTTCGATTGAACCAGATGTCGTAGCTGACCGACCATCGTCCGACCGCCGGCTGCACCGTGTACCACGACGTCACCAGCGAACGCAGCCGACCGACCTGCGACGGCAGGCCGCTGCGCGGCGAGCAAATATCCCAGCTGCAGCCCAGAAAGATGTTCGGATACGCAACCGGCTCGATGCCGCGGGTGTGAGCGGCCGACTTGGTGACGGTGAAATTCGACCAGTCGTTGCGGTTGCTCAGGCACTCCCGCTGGTCTCCGAAGTTATCGTTCCTGACAATGAACTGAGCGCCCAGCCGGCCAATAGCGGTGATGTGCTGCGCATACCTGCACAAGGTCGTTGTTCGAGACCGAGTCGCCGCAGCTGAAATGGATGCATTCGCCTGCGGCATGACGATTCCCGCAGCCGCGATCACCAGCAAACCAGCTGGTAGGACCCTGATCATTACCCCCGCCATTCATGACACCAGCCGTCACCTAGTCCACCATCGACTGGCCGAATTCAGCCCGCATACGAATCGATTCCAGCTAAGTATGGCCGATTCCGGCGAGTGCCGCCGGGTGGCGTCCTTGACCGGCCGCTCTCCCCGGCGTGCCGGTGCGAGCCGCCTAGGTCAGACGACCGGGCCCCAGAAATAGGCGAACTGCTGCACGTTGCTGGCGAACCGGCCGGCCAGCAGCAACGGCTCGATCCTCAGCTGATTCGGCAGCACGCGGCTGCCGGTGACCACGGTGAGCACCAGCGGCGGACCGGAGTGCGCGTCGCTCGCGCTGACCCAGGCGCAGTAGTCGCCCGGGTATCGGCAGTCGCCGCCGCGACCGTTGGTGCGGTCACCGATCCACAGGGTGCGGTCACTGGCCCCGCATTGCTGTAGCGTGACGGCCTCGTCCGACTGGCCGACAACGGCCACTCCAGCGCACAGATCGGACTGGTCGCCGGATGGCGACCAGTCCGCTTCGAACAGCCAGGAGTTCGGGTAGTTGACGCACACATACGACGTGGGCGAGAAGAACTTGTTCCCTTCCGCGCCGCAGAACTGGCGGACCTGGCCGACCACCGAAGGGGTGAAGTTGCTGTTCGGGCGGAAGTTCATGGCCGGGCTCAGGTTGACCAGCCTGCCGACCCTGCCACCCGTCCCGGTGTCACCTGGGATATAAGCATTCATCGACTGGCCGGTGCCGATCCGGCGGCTGTAGAGGCTGAAGCAGCTGCCGGCGCAGCCGGTGGCAGTCATCGCCTGGTGACCTTCGGCGGCATTGCCCTGCCGGGCGACCGCCGGTTCCTTGGTGCGCGCGCTCGCCCCACCGGTCCACAGACCGAAGCCGATGGCGGCCACCGCGATGGCCGACATGGCATACCACGACCGAGTGGAGCGCCTGCGCATCGTCTCATCCCTTCCTGTCGGGCAGCTGTCTGTGTGGCGACATGGACCGGTCAGCTGCGTCCCCACCTGGGCGGTCCGACCGGGCTGCTGGTCCAGGACGTGCTGCTGATCAGCGTTGGCCTGGGTCACCGCTGCCATCCGGGCCCGAATGTGGGCCTGGCCGGGCCCTCGTCGTGAAGACCCGGCCAGGTTCGGCCAGCGGTTGCCGGTCGTTACCGGCTTACAGGAATGGCCCGAAGTGGACCCGGAACTCCTGGCTGTTGTCCACGAATCCGCTGTGCAGCAGGTTCAGGCGCTGCACGAACAGCTGGTTCTGCGGATTGCTGGTCCCGTCGTCCACGGTCAGCACCAGCGGGTGGGTGAAGTTCGTGTCCGACCCGTTGATCCATGGCGTGGCGCCCAGGTGTGCGTTGCCAAGATCGGCGATCCACATCGTCCGGTTGGTCGCTCCGCACGTCTGCAGGGTGACCTTCTGGTTGTCCAGGTTCGGCACCGCGATCCCGACACACAGCCCGGTCTGGTTGCCATTCGGGCTCCAGTTGGCCTCGAACACCGGATCCGTGAAGTAGTGCAGGCAGATGTAGCTGTTGGACGGGAACTCCTGCGAATCGGTCGGAACAGGGGTGCAGAAGTCGCTGACCGTAAGGCCGGTGAAGTCCTGCGTGAAGTCCTCCTGGGTGTAGGAGTCGTTGCCGTGCTTGAGGTTGACCAGGTTGCCGACCCTTCCGTGGATCGCGATGCCGTTGCCGCCGGGAATGTAGGCGTTCTGGATGTCGGTGTGCCCGAGCAGAACGCTGGACAGGTTGAAGCAGTTGAAGCCGCAGGCTGCGGTGGCGGACGGTGTCACGATCGACGCCTGGGCTCCCGCCGCGCCGAGCGTCAGCAGGCTTGCCGCCGCGCCAAGCGCCATGAGGTACTTGCTGTACTTGCGCATTTCTCTCCTTGTTGGTCAGCCGCTGCCTTTCGTCCGGTGGCTTGGGCGGTCAAGCCCGGCCGGGTCGCAGCCAAGAACAGGTGCTGGCAACGGTTGCTCTCAGTAGTCCCGCCCTTGCCAGATAGTGACTGAAGGTTATCATGACACGCCTCTGTGTAACGAGAAGCCGAAGTGTTTCTCAGGCATTGATTTCTCTTTCGCGACGCTCGGTGTGTCCAGAACCAGACAATCAACCAATAACCATCAGTCAAATCGGTCGGAACAACACGGTGTCGTCGGTGTCGTCAGGTCGCTGCCGGGCGCCGAGCGTTACGCAACTCAGGCAGGCGGGTGATTGCGGAACGTAACCGCCATTAGTCCGGCAGATCACTGCGTAGCCCGGCGCCTCCCGGCCGTCAGCCGGCCCGCCTGCATCGGGCCGCGTCAGGCGCTGGCCTGCCGGTGCCTGGGTGGTCCCGCGACCGGACCCGATTCAGCCACTCCCGACCAGCGCCGCCGACCGCGTACCTTAAGGCTGCGGCGCGGCGCTCGCCGCGGCCAAAAAGACCTCACCGAAGGAGGGTCGGCCGCCGTGGCTGATGCGCTGCCGCAGTCGGTCCGGGCAAGCCTGGACGACCCGTTCGCCGAGCTGAGCGGCCCGCTGGCCGGGACCCGCAAGCTGCGATTCGAGGTGGCCGAGTCTGACCGCCTCAGCCCGAACGTTCAGCGGATCACCCTGACCGCTCCCGAGCTGGCCGACTTCAGCTACGACCCAGGTCAGGACGTGATGCTGCTGGTCGCCGCTGACGGGGTCCGGCCGGTGCGGCGCCGGTACACCATCCGCTCGCTGGATCCGGCCGGGCCGACGCTGACGCTGCACGTGGTGCTGCACGGCGACGGTCCTGGGGAGCGCTGGGTGCGGTCTGCTCATCCAGGCGACCGGATCGAGGGCATCGGCCCGCGCGGGAAGATCACCACATCGGCGACGGCCGACTGGCACCTGTTCATAGGTGACGAATCGGCGATGCCTGCCATCCTCGCGATGACCGAGTCGCTTCCTGCCGACGCTGAAGCGACGCTGGTGATCGAGGTGCCGGCGCCAGCCGATGAGCAGCAGCCGCTCGAGCCGGCCAGGACCAGGGTCAGCTGGCTGCACCGGCTTGGCGGACCGGCTGG
>JGI12270J11330_10001811_pt1 | contig 15792 bp, 15 predicted proteins | sample PeaSoiMetSII2010_FD_11330 | JGI IMG/M metagenome (IMG submission 11330)
GCCCTTCCGCAGTGTGCGCCCCGTATTGCTGGGTTTAGGGCCCGTTTCATGCTCGTTTTCAAGTTCTTCGAGGAGGTTCCATCATGCCGAAGATTTCCGTGGCGGCAGCATCGCTGGCCATCATCATTTCCATTGCTGCTGCGCCGTCGATCACGGCACAACAAGGTGTTGCTTCAACCGCGCCGAAACCCCCAGCCGCTTCCGCGCCGGCGGCTGAGGTAGACGTTCTCGCCCAGTTGCAGCCGCCTCCGACCGCTGCTGAGCTGGCCGCCTACAAAGAAGTAAAGACCAAACAGCCGGATGCCATTCCGCAATTCATCCTCACAAGAAAATACTTTCGGCAGCTATGGGCCGCCTCCCCGAATGGCAAGCTTGATCCGAAGACGGCCCCGAAACCCTCCGACAAGGTGTCGTACGCGTATGCCCTGGACTTTCGGGAACAGATGATTCTTTTGTCCATGATACTCGAAGGGGGAACAAGCCCGGCTAATAGCAACAAATGACCCGCAAGGCGCATTGTTTGCCCGCTTCGTACTACCCCGTTGATCGAAAGGATGTGCAGTCATGCTAAGAATCGCATCCCGAGCTTTCCTGCTTGCCGCGTTTGGCTTCGTTCTTTGGGCTGCGCCATCGGTACGCGCTCAACAACACGCGAATACCGGTGCGCCCAGGCCGCCGGCCGCTTCGGCAGCCTTGCCCAGCGCGTTGCTTGCCGATTTGCTTTCAGCCAAACCAGAAGTGCAGAACGCCGCCTTGGACAAGCTGGATCATCTGGACAAGCTCTCCGCGCAGCGATTGGTTCCCCGCCTCATCAAGGAGCTGGAAAGTCCGGATTTCGACCGCTACTTCGGCGCGATCCTGGCGCTGGGGAAGATTGGTCCCCCCGCGCTGCCTGCTCTGCTCAAGGTCATGCAGGGCGAAGGCGATGCGCGGCGCCGTTACGCCGCCATGGCCATCGGCAGCATGGGAACCACCGCCGCTTCGGCGGTTCCCGTGTTCGTCACCTGTTTGTCTGACAGCGACACGAATGTCAGGCTGATCGTTGCCGATGAACTCCCGAAGCTCGGTCCGGCCGCAAAGGCGGGCGTGCCAACATTGATCACCCTTACCAGGGACGAGAACGTCTTCCTTCGCCTCGCCGCCATCAAGGCTTTGGGCAGGATCGGTCCCGGTGCCGAATCGGCCATCCCGTTCTTGATAGACGCACTCAAGGACGGCACTTATGGCGCAGACTTCGCGTTGGCCGCCATTGGTGCTCCGGCCGTGTCTGCCGTGCTTGCCGTTTTTAAGTCAGCCTCCGACAAGGAACTCCGCGACCGCGCGATGAGCACCCTGGGAGATATGGGACCCCAAGGAGCGCCCGCCGTGCCTGACCTCGTCGCCGCGCTCAAAAATAACGATTCGCGGGGAAGTGCGATTGGGGCTCTAGGCGGGATTGGGCCAGCGGCAAAGGATGCTGTGCCCCCGTTAATCGCCATTCTGCAGGGCAGCGCCGAATACTCGAATGCGCCTCCTCCCGGTTATGAATACACGATTGACGCAAAATCTAAAACCAATTTTGTTGAACAGATTTTGGGCACATTAGACCAAACGGCGGCCAGGATGGCCTTGCAGAAGATCGCAACCCCGGAGGCTCTGGCTGCTGTCAAAGAGTACGATGACAAGCAGGAAAAGGAGAAGCAGGACAAGGGCAAGTAGGACGCTCCATCAATCTGTGCTTTCTGAGTTTCGCTCGCGAGTGTCAGCGCCTCGTTTGATCTTCCCCCGGGCAGCTATGCCCACAGACCGTTCCCTTTCCTGGGAGATAAGTTATTGGGCCGCTGGTTTTGCCGGCATGTTGTTGGCGAAATTGAGAAGGGGCGCGATTCCCGGCAGGGGGCCGGAGTGCGCAAATTCCAGAAACTCAATCTGGGAAGCCTGCGGCATTAACTCTTCCGCCAGTCTGTTCAATGACGCGTGGTTCTGCTCGATATCGTTGCTTAGGAATCTTTTGGCCGGGAGCAGGCTTCCGTCCTTGGCGGAATCGGCGCTGTCTCCCAGGTAGAGCGTTCCCGCGGCCAGGTAGGCCGCGCTGCCGTCCGTATGCCCCGGAATCAGGTACGCAGTCACCCGCACATGGCCCCGTTGAAATGTGTCTCCGTCTTGCAGGTATCTGGCGACGTGAATCCCGGTGCTTCTCTTGCCCAGCAGGTGTGCCACCAGAGATTTCGCTGGCGCGCGGCCTTCCATAAGAGGCTGTTCCGCAGCCATGGCAAAGACTTCGGCATCCGGGAAGCCACCGCAACCCGCGATGTGATCGGGGTGCGCGTGCGTCAGCAGGATCGTTTTCACCGCTTCGCGTCCCAGGCCCCTCTGCTTCAGTGCATTCAGAATGGCCGTCCCCATGTGATCATTTCCGCAGTCAACCAGGATTACCTGGCCATCCCCGGAAGGGATGATCCCAACAGACACCATGCCGTCTTTCACTTGTTCCGCTCCTCCGGAAAGCGCTTGATGATCTTTAAGGGGAATGGTTCGCGAGAAAGAATAGAAGACAAGTCCGAAGCACACAAGAATGGCCAAAACGAGGACGATCAAGACATTGCGAATGATTTTCACCTACGCACTCCTTTTGCCATGGAGGAATGTCCGGCTCGTTTTTTCCTGGCAGGCAGGATAAACACATTAGCCCTAACGCTGATTAGAACCATCACGTGGCCAGTCGTCCTGCAATTCAGCTAAGCCTGCGGTTCCTCCGCCGCATCGTGGAGCCTGCTCCAACACTGCAGCGAGATTAGCACGTTGCATGACGAAAAATGATGGCCGCGTGCCAAGGTGCGTGCCACAAGGCTCTCGGCCAGACCCCGCACGAAAGTCTCGCCGATAAATCAAGAATCAATCGAGCCATCAACTTTCGCAGGTGTAGAATAAAAGGCGAGAATGAACATACCTGCGAGATGCCTGTCGGCGATTGTCCTGATCTGCCTGGCGCTTGTTTTGTGCACGCAGGCGGCCGCGCAACACCCGAATGAAACACCCGCACCGGGCGGCGCCAGAATTCAAGTCCATGTGAATGCGGTCCTCATACCCGTGGTGGTTCGTGATGCGCAAGGCCTTGCGGTGGGCACCTTGAAGTTAGACGATTTCCAGGTGTTCGATAAAGACAAACCTCGGGCCCTTTCCGGATTCACCATCGTGAAACGTGCCACGTTGCAGAGCGAGTCACCTGCGTCTCCACTCCCTCCCGAGGCTCCCGGTGCCTCCGCCCCAACCGCCACCCGGCAATCAACCGTGGTTCCGCAACGCTTCATCGTATTCTTGCTTGATGACTTGCACCTTTCTTTCGGCAACCTCGCTCAAGTGCAAAAGGCGGCGATTCAGATCCTGCCGCGATCCCTGGCGGAGTCGGACATGGCGGCCGTCGTTTCGACTTCGGGCACCAACAGCGGCTTGACTCGCGATCGCGCCACGTTGCAGGAAGCGGTCATGAAAATCAAATCGCAGAATCATGACCAGCATACCCAGCGCGACTGCCCGGATCTTGATTATTACCGCGCGAACCTGATCCAAAACGGACACGATAACGCTGCTTTCGATGCCGCTGTAAGGGACGCGCTGTCGTGCGCAAATCTGGATCCCAAGATTTATACCCACGTGGCCGAGGGCATGGTAAGAACCGCAGCCTCACGAATATTGACGGCTGGCGATAGCGATGTGCACACGACACTGGGCTTCGTGAAGGAACTCATTCGAAGAATGAGCGGCCTGCCGGGGCAACGCACGTTGATTCTGGTGTCGCCCGGATTCCTCACCATCACTCCGGAAGCGATGAGCGCGAAATCGGAAATCATCGATTATGCCGCGCAATGCAACGTAACCATTAATGCTCTGGACGCGAAAGCCTTGTACACCACGGAAATCGACGCCAGTGAACGCGGCGCAGGCTCCGAGTACTCCCTGGCAGCCGGCAACGAATCGCAGTCGCGCCGCGAATCCCTGGAACTCTCGGAAAACGTTATGGCGGAATTCGCCGATGGCACCGGCGGCACCTACTTCCACAACAGCAACGACTTAGCCGGAGGTTTGCAGAATCTCACCGCCGCGCCGGAGTACGTCTACCTGCTCGAGTTTTCTCTGGAGCACGTCAAACCGGACGGCGCCTACCACCGCCTGAAAGTAAAGGTCGATCGGGACGGTCTGCAGTTAAAGGCGCGTCGCGGCTATTTTGCGCCCATGCCAGAGAAGGACAAGAAATAGGGAGCGCATGCGAATGAGAGGCAAGCGTTGGCATGTGACGATGTCCACTGCCATGCTGTGTGCGGGTTTTGTCTGCTCGCTGGCCGGCCCCACACTGGTGAGTTCTGACGTGCTCGCCGCTCAGGTGCCAGAGGACGCAAATAAGAATCTGAAGAATCGCAGCTTGAAATGGGTACCCCCTCAGGTTGATGCGCCGCTGGGTTCCCGCATTTCTTCTCCGCCCTGTCTGCTCTCCGATGTCCTCCAACAAGCGGGTGCGCGTGCCAATGAACTTTACACCAGCCTTGAAAGCTTCTCCGCGCAGGAGCGGATTGAATATCAGGCCTGGGATCACATGGGCTATCTTCAGGATTCCCGCATGGGGACGTTTGACTACGTTGTTCTCTTCAGCCTGACACCCGGAGGAATGACCGTGGATGAGAGCCGCCACCCCGAGCATGGCAGCCCTCTGCTGGCCGTTTTCACGCAGGAAATCGGGCTGCCGGAAATGGCCTTGCTATTCCTTCCGGAAATGCAGGACGAGTACGAAATGAGTTGTGAAGGCCTTGTCGATTGGAACGGACGGCGCACACAGGTTGTTCATTTCCTGCATCGCAAAGACAAACCAAGTCACACACTTTCGTTCCGTGACGCCAATGGGGCGGTGTATCCAGCCAAGCTCAAGGGCCGTGCGTGGATCGCCACCGATTCCGGCGAGGTCGTCCACTTGGAATTCAGCCTCGTGGAAGAAGTTCCGCAGGTGAAGGTGCGCCGCTGGTATCTCTCCATCAACTACGCCCCGGTCCAGTTCCACACGCAGAATGTGCGCATGTTGTTGCCGCAGACGGTCGACGCCTGGTGCGATTTTGTGGACCATCGCACGATTGTCTATCACACCTTCACGGATTTCCTGCTGTTCTCGGTGCAAACCGATGAAAAGACCGGAAAGCCGAAATAAGGCAGGAAGTAGCCACACGATGGTTTGCTGTACTTGAATGGGAAGAAAGTCGCAGTTTGTGAAAATCCGGAACTCGTTACGTATTCAACTCTCTACCCGGCCTCGCGTTATCCTTGGTGACTTCGTTTTTTAGATTGACATTCACACCTGCAACGCATACTGTCCGCAGGCATTTGTCCTGGCTGTTTTCCCATCACAGGCCAAGTTCGACCCGCTTTTAGCGGAGTAAATCTGAGGAGGAATCGTATGCGCAGGTCATTGACCGGTTTTCTGTTCGTAGTGTGTACACTCGCAATCGTTATGCTCGGGGCCGCCACGGCCTGGACGCAATCCATGTCGCAGGAAAAGCCCGTCCTCTACACTTATGTTTCGGAGTGGACCGTCCCCCGCGCCATGTGGGCCGATTATCAAAAGTTGGAAGCCTCAGGGACCGACGCCCAGAATAAACTCGTGGCTGATGGCACCCTGGTTGCCTTCGGCAGTTTCTCCGTTTTGAACCATCAGGAAGGCCAGCCAACGCACGGCAGTTGGTTCTCCGCTTATTCCATGGCCAATCTCATGAAGGTTCTGCAAGGGTTCCGCTCCGCGCCAGACGCAACCGGTCCCGTTTACAGCGCCTCCAAACACTGGGACTACATCTTTGAAAGCCGCAGCTATAACGCCCACTCCGGCAGCTTCAAAAACGGCTACCTGCGCGTTGGCCGCTGGAAATATAAGGCGGGCGCCAGCGATCCGGACGACAAGATCATGAAGGCCACCATGGTTGCGATCCTCGAAAAACTCCTCGCCGATGGCGCCCTTCATGCCTACCAGATCGACGAAGAAAACATCCATTCCAGCGATCCTGACGGCTTCTACGTCGCCATTATTGCCAATGGGGCGGAAGGCATCGACAAATTCAATGCCGCAATTGACGATAGCGAGAAGAAGAACCCCGCGGGCATGGCCGGCTTCGAGTCCTTGTTGGACACGCAAGGCCACCGCGACACCCTGGCCTTTGTCGACACCATGACCCACAAGTAGCTCGTCAACCCATTCGCTCCGCTGCGCCCCTCGCAACCTCGCGCGGGGCGCAGTCGCGAGTGTGGCTTACTCCGTGTGCGTCAATGTGCGGACGTGAAGTTCCAGCGCCTGATTGTACTGGCGTTCGATTTGCAGCTCGGTTTGCAGCTTCTTGATCAGCATTTCCAGGTGCGCGATCTCTGCGCGCAGCTTCAGCTCCACCGATAGCCCGCCCACGCGCGCGGCGGGTGGCGTCGTCGGCGCGGGAGTTTCCGTCGCGGCCCGCGGCCAAACCGGTTCGCCTTGTCGAGGCTCCGCCGCTGGTGGCACGCTTACGGGTCCCGCCACAATCGGCGTAACGCGCGCTGCGGGCGCAGCAAAGAGGCTGCTCAGTGACGGCACGCCCACGGGCCGGTCCGCGGCAGACGCCGCTGCCTGGGGCATCGCCGGCGCCAGTAAATGCTTCACGCGTCCAATCAGCTCTTGGGGCTGAAATGGTTTACGCACCAGATCGTCGGCTTGTACGGCTACCGCCCGGTCCGCCACGCTCTTGTTCACTACGCCCGACATCAAGATCACCGGCGTCTTTCCATACTGCGGGTTTTGCTTAATCTGGCTGCATACCGAATACCCGTCCTGATCCGGCATGATCACATCCGTGATCACCACGTCCGGCGGGTGCTCCTCGAACTGCGCCTGCGCCGACGCCGCGTCCGCGCACGTAATCACTTGGATGTTTTCGCGGCGGAAAGCGATCTTGATCACTTCCCGCATGGTCGCGCTGTCGTCAATGAAATAGACCGTGGGCGTGTGCTTCGCCTCGATCTCGCCGGTCGGCGGCATGGCGATCGTGTCGCTCATTGAGCCTCCTTGTCTGCAAGCTCGCCGCTGGTGTCGCGTGTCGTTTCGTCGAACTCCCGCATGGCGTCCAGCATGAGTTCCGTCGCGGAACGCAGCACCGTGCGCTGTGCCGACGCCGCTCCGTACACGAACTTGTACACCCCGGAGTTGCAATCCACGCAGCTCTTCAGGATGTGCAGCACCGCCTCATCCCCAAACAGCGGGCCGCATTCCGCGTGCGAAATCTCCCCCGCGTCGAAAAACAGCACTGCGTCCGTTTCGCCCGCGTTGATGGTCAGTGCGCCCGTCTGCCGCGCGTGCCCCAGCATTTGCATCACGCCGGTCAGATCGTGGTGCGTCAAATTCCCGCTCAAACTCGTGTCCGCCTGTCCCAGCATCTGCGTTGGCTGGAATCCTTCCAGCTTGCTCACGATGATGTTCTTCACGTGATTCGCGATCGTCGCCGGTGGCAGTTGCCGGTCAATGTAATCGTCGCAGCCCGCCTGAAACGCCTCCATCAACGCCCGCTGGCTGCCATCCCCCAGCGCGATGATCGGCAGGGAAGTGTTGGAGGCGTCCGCGTGAATAATCTTCGCGATTTCCAGCGCGCCCATCTCGCGCATGTTCGTGGCGCACACGATCGCCGTGGGCTTGTCGTATTCCAGCGTGGTCAGTGCAAAGGCCGCTTGCGTCGTCGAGGTCACCTCAAACCCTTCCCGTTTCAGCGTGTCGCCGAGCCTTTTCGCGAACAGCACATTGCTGTCGATCAGCAGAATCTTCGCGGGTTTGCCTGGCAGCATCATGCGTGCGCCTCCGGCAACGGCGCTCTGTCAACTCCGCCTTCCATCGGCTCTATTCCTGGCGTCAGCGCGCCCAGGTTCAGCACCTCGATCACTTCCCCCGCATGAGATAGCCACGCCGCCACGTGCGGTAAATCCGATGGTCCCGCCGCCGTCAAATCCGCCTGGATCAGCTCGCAATCGCCGCTCACGGGCAGCGCGATCCAATCCGTCGTCCCTTGCTGCCTCCGTTTCGAGATCAGGTAATATCGCCGCGACGTCAAGCGCTTTCCGGTCAGTTTTTCCGCGACGTCGCACACCGGTACCACGCGCCCCCGCCGCAGAATCACCCCGTCGATTTCCGGGGTCCGGTGCGCAAAGCGAAACATGCGGCTCGGCGCAACGAGTTCCGACACCTGGTCCGCCGCCAGCGCGAATCGCCGGTCGCCAAGCCGCAGCAGCACGCAGGATCGCGCATCGAGTTGTTCCGTCCAGCTCACGGCGTCAATTCCACTTCCGGCGCGCTCGCCGCCTGCGCCTCCAGCAACGCGCCGGCTGTCGCATCCAACTGCAACAATTCCTGCTCTGTCAGGAAACCTTGCGGGTTCACCACCGGAATCACGTTTTGATCCAGCACCGTCAACCCGCGGTACCACACGCGCTCCTCGTGGCAAAACGCCGGCGAAAGCGCCTGCAGCCGCGTCATCGTCGTCATCTTCTCGATGCCGTCGATCAGCAGCGCCACGCGCGTTTTACGCAAAAGAAAAATCAACGCCGCTGGCGACGGCCGCAATCCAAAATGCGTCGCCGCATTCACCACGTACACGCCGCGTTCGCCGCGCTTCAGCAGGTGTCGCACCTTAGGCACGCTGGGTTCCTCGATCTCCACGGACGCCCCCGCCAGGCTGTCCACGCTGCGTACTTCCTGAACCGAAGATGAGGAAATGGCGAAAATCTGATTGCTGCTCCGGAACAGTATGATCTGCTCCGTCCGCACCGCCGGCGTCTTGTGCACGGGCTCAAAGCGCATCAGCGAGCTCCTACGGGTGCCATGCGGCTGAGTCCCAGCACGCGCTTCTCGATGGCCGGATAGATATCGTCAATCCCCAGCACTTGGTCCACGACCCCCGCTTTAATGGCCTCCGCCGGCATTCCAAAAATCACCGACGTCGCTTCATCCTGCGCCAGCACCAGCCCGCCTGCCGTTTTGATCGCTCGCGCCCCGCGCGCCCCGTCGCTGCCCATTCCCGTTAACACCACGGCAATGCTCATGGCTCCCGCGTACGCCGCGATCGATTCCATGGTCACATCGATGTTCGGCAGGTACCCCTCGATGCGTCCCGTCGTGCTGTCCAATTGAATGCGCCCTGTCGGCGTCACTTTCAAATGCTGCCCACCCGGGCAGATGTACAGCGTCCCCGGCTGCACCGACTCGCCCGCTTCCGCTTCCTTCACGCGTACTCCCGTAAACTCCGCGAGCTGCACGGCGTATTGCGTGGTGAATGCCGCGGGCATGTGCTGCACCAGAAACACCGCCGCCGGAAAATCTCTTGTGAACCCCGGCGCCATCCGCATCACCGTCGCCGGCCCCCCAGTCGATGCCGCCAATACCACCACTGGAAAGCGTAATTCGGCCGGAATGATAGGCGTGGACGCCGCCAATGGAACTCTCTGCAGTGGCGCCGCCGCGCCTATTCCCGCTCCTTGTACCGCGGTCACCATCCGTGACGCTGTGCGCACCACTCTTACCTTCGCCGCCATCCGCACTTTGCGAATCAGCTCTTCCTTCGCGCTCTGCATGTCCAGGTCAATCCCGGCTGATGGCTTGGTCACAAACTCAATCGCGCCCAGTTCCAGCGCCTTCAGTGTCTTGTCCGCGCCTTCCCGCGTCTCCGAACTCACCACCACGATGGGCCGCGGATTCGTCGTCATGATATGCGCCGTGGCCTGCAATCCGTCCATGTGCGGCATGTTCAAATCCATGGTGATTACGTCCGGCTTTAGCGACTCGGCCATCGCGATCGCTTCCCGCCCGTCCGTGGCATGCCCCACAACCTGCAGTTGGTCATCCGAATTGAAGATCGTCTCCAGGACGCGTCGCATGAAGGTGGAATCTTCCACTACGAGCACGCGAAACTTCTTGGGCTGGCTGCTCACCATACTCGCTTATCCGACCGGCACAAACGGACGTGCCGCCTCCTTGCCCATCAATTGCTCCACCGCCGCCAGCAACTGATCTTCCTGCACCGGCTTGGTCAAGAATGCCGAAGCTCCTTCCTTCAACGCGCGGTCGCGATGCTTCGCCCCGGCTCGCGAAGTCACCACCATCACGGGGATGCGCCGCGTCGCTGGGCTTTGCCGCAATTGCGTCATCAGCTCGTAGCCCGTCATGCGCGGCATTTCCAGGTCCGTGATCACCAGGTGGCAGCCGTGTTGCGACACGAGTTCCGCCGCCTCCAGTCCGTCCGCGGCCAGTTTCACCCGGTAGCCGTTCTTCTCCAGCATGCGTCCCACAAACTTGCGCACGCTGATCGAATCGTCCGCGATCACGATCACGCGCTCCTGCTCCACCCGGTCGATGGCATCGGCTGGAATCGTTCCCCGCGCCACGGCCGCCGAACCCGGCGCAAACACGCGCGCCGCGCTCGCACTGGCCTGCATAGCGCGCCGCTCGCTCGGCTCGTTCGCCACCATGCGGTTCAGGTCAATCAGCAGAATCAGGCTGCCATCCGGCGCAATCGTCGTCCCCGGAAAGAGCTTTACGCGCCGCAAATACTCGCCCAGGTTCTTGATTACGATTTCGTCTTTGCCCAGCACTTCCTCGACGACCAGGCCAATCTGCCGGCTCCCCGCATTTGCCACCACCATGCGGAAATAACCGTTGATCGGCTCCAGCGGCGGCAGCCCCAGATAGGAATCGAGCCGCACCACTTCCGTCACCACGTCGCGCACTTTCGTCAGCAGCTTCCCGCCCACGTCCTCGATTTCATCCGCACGTAACCGCCGGATCTCTTCCACCACCGCCAGCGGCAGCGCAAAATGCGTCGCGCCGCAGCGCACGAACAGCGCCGGGGAAATAATCAGTGTCAACGGCACTTTCAACGTGAACTTCGTCCCCAGCCCCGCCGTGCTCTGCACTTCGATTTCGCCATTCAGCGTATTCAGGTTGGACCGCACCACATCGAGGCCCACGCCACGCCCCGCCAATTCTGTCTTCACGACCGCCGTTGAAAAGCCCGGGTGGAATAGCATCTCGCGCAAGTCGCGTTCGGTCAGCCGGTCCGCCGTTTCCCCGGACACCAGCCCGCAATCGATCGCGCTCTGCTTCACGCGCTGGTAATCGATCCCTCGGCCGTTGTCTTCCACCTCGATGTAAATGTGATTGCCGCGGTGATACGCGCGCAGATATACCGTGCCCTGCTCCTGCTTGCCGGCCGCGGCGCGATCCGCCGGAGCCTCAATGCCGTGCGCCACGGAGTTGCGCACCAGGTGCACCAGTGGATCCGAAATCTGCTGGATGATGTTGTTGTCGAGTTCCGTCTCGCTCCCGGAAAACTCCAGCTCCACCTGCTTCTTGGCCGATTTCGCGGCGTCCCGCACCGTCCGTGAGAGCAGGGAATACAGCGTTCCGATCGGCACCATGCGCGCGGCCGTNATTTCGTCCTGCAGGTGGTGCGCCAGCTTGCTGAATTCGTCGATGTCGCCTTCCACCCGCCCGATGAATCCCTCNAGCTGCGACAGCACTTCGTTTACGTCCGCCGATATCTCCGTCATCGACCGTGACAATATGTTGAAGTCGTCGTAGCGGTCCATCTCCAGTTCGCTGAACTCTTCCAGGTACGACGCCTCGCCCGCCGCCGCGCTCGTCAGCATCTTCTGCGTTTGAGTTTGCGAAGCGGCCCACGGCGTTCCCGGTTGCAGCGTCCGCAGCCTGTTGAACTCGTACTTCTCCTGAAATTCGTTGACCTTGTTCTGCAGACGTTCCTTCGAAAAGCTCAGCGTGTCGATCAGCTTCTCGAGTTCCGCCACGCGCCCCAGCATCTTTGTACGGTTGATCACCAACTCGCCGACCGTGTTCATCATCCGGTCGAGCCGTCCCAGCGAGATGCGCACGGACTTCGATATCGCTGCCTGTTTCTTGGCGGCGCGCGCGCTTTGCTTCGTCGCCGCGCGTTCGACTCCCGGTTTTCCTGGTTCTACCTCCGCTGCTTGCGGTTCTACGACGGGCGCGGNCGGAGCTTCTTCTTCGGCTTCCAACGGTGCGAATTCCGCGATGCGTCCCAGCAGGGAATCCACGCCCGCGCGCATGTCCGCNTCATCCGCCCAATCGCGGTGCAGCGTCTTCTTCAGCACATCCACGGACTCCAGGCACAAATCCACGACCGCGGGTGACGGCTGGATTTCACTGTCGCGCATGCGGCCGATCAGGTCTTCCACGCGGTGCGCAATTGCGCCCAGCCGCCGCAAGCCTACCTGCGCCGCCGATCCCTTCACCGTATGAATCGCGCGGAACAGCCGGTTGATTTCTTCCGGATTATTGTTGCCTTCCAGCGACAGCAGGCAATCGCTCACTACTTGCAAATGTTCTTCCGCCTCCGGCTGGAAGAATTCCAGAATCTCGTCCGGCACCTCATCATCGGTGGGCAGCGCATCGAAATACGAACCCGTTAATCCCGCCGTCGGCGTCTCTGCGTCTCTCGCGGCAGCCTGCAAATTGGCCTGTGCCTCTGCTTCTGCTTCCGCCCGTGCATCGTCTCCGGGCTGGGACAAATTCAAGGGCGGCGGCTCCGGCGGAAACGCAAACCGGTACCTCTCCTTGAACGCGGCCATATCTTCCACGTTCTCCTGCCCGGTATCGCTCATTTCCAGCAGGCAGGTCTCCAGCACGGAAATTCCGTCGGAGAGAAACTCCGTCAGCGGCCCGTGCAGATCGTCTCCCAGCGGCGCATTGAGCGCATATTGGAAGACGTGCGCCAACTTCGCCGCAACCTCCGAAAACCTTGGAAAGCCGTAGCTTGCCGAAGTCCCGCTCAGCGTGTGCGCCGCAATGTACAACCGCTCCATGTCCTCGCGGCGCGGGGTTACTTCCTGCAGCACGCCGACATACTCCCGCAGATATTGCAGGTGCTCTGACGCTTCTTGCAGGAACAGCTCGACGGATTCGCGGTCCGGCATGCTCACGCGCGTCCCTCCGACACCAATTCCGGCTTCTGCAGTTCTTCCATTGTCGGCTTGCGATACAAAATGCAATCGCCCAGCACGATGGCCTGGAATTTCACGGGCATCTTCGAAATCGACTCGGAATGCCCCAGAAACAGGTATCCGCCCGGCTCCAGCGACTCATAAAACTTCTGCACCAGCGCCCGCCGCCGCTCTTCCGTGAAGTAGATCAGCACGTTCATGCAGAAAATCAGGTCCATACGGCCAACATAGACCGGCGAAGCCAGGTTCATCTGCGCGAATGTCACCAGCCTCCGCAGCCGGGGTTTCACTTGGAAACCTCCGTTCACCGGGGTGAAATGCGCCGCAAGTTGCTGCTCGTTCACGCTGCCGATGCTGCGCCCGGAGTAGGTCGCCCGCTCCGCTTTCTTCAACGCCAGCCGCCCCAAATCCGTCGCTAGAATCTCCACGTTCCAAGCGTCCGCGAAGGAAAGCGAGTCCAGGATGGTGATGGCGATGGAATAGGGCTCTTCTCCCGTCGAACACCCTGCGCTCCACACCCGCAGCGTCCGCGGATTCTTCCAGAATTTTATGGTGTGCAGTTCCGGCAGCACGCGCTTTTCGAACGCCTCGAACACCGCCGGATACCGGAAAAACGAAGTTTCCTGCGTCAGCAGCCGCTCCAGTCNGCNCNTCGATCATTCCACGTTCGACTTGCGGATTGCCCGCAGCAGTTCGTTTCCGCGCGTGTACCCGCGATCGTTCAGATGTTCGCGGACTCGCGTGGAGAAGAACCTCTCTCGCGACTGGTCGAAATGGATGCCTGTCCGCTCCTCGATCAACATGCGGATCTCGCTCAGCTCGTGTTCGCTCAAACCGTGTCCCGCCCCGTGGCGTTCGCTCATCTTGATCACGCTTTTGCCCCGGCTTCGCGCCCGGGCGGAGTTTCACTGCTATCGAACCGCGCCTGCGGGGACCGGCCGGTCGGCCTCTTCCGCCGCATGAGCCGCCGCCTTCGACTGCGCGCGGAATTGCGCCAGCGCTTCGTTCAACTGGTCGGAAAGTTTCACCAGTTGGCTCACCGTCGCTACCGTGCCGCGTGTTCCTTGTGAAGTCTGCCGCGTGATGTTGGAAATGATCTGCATCGCGTGCGCCACCCCTTCCGTGCCGCGCACCTGCTGTTTTGACGCCAGGGAAATTTCCTGTACGAGTTCCGCCGACTGCCGCACCACGCTGGAAATCGCGTCCAGCGCGCGCCCCGCCTGATCGGCCAGCGTTGCTCCGGACTCCACTTCCTTCGTGCCTTCTTCCATCACCACCACTGCTTCGTTCGTCTCCGCCTGGATGGCCTTGATCAATGCGGCGATGTCTTTCGTCGCGCTCCGGGAGTGTTCCGCCAGTTTGCGGACTTCGTCGGCAACCACCGCGAACCCGCGTCCCGCCTCGCCCGCGCGGGCCGCCTCGATGGCCGCGTTCAATGCCAGCAGGTTCGTCTGTTCCGTGATGTCGTTAATCACGTTGATAATTTCCGAAATTTCCAGCGAGCGGTCGCCCAGCGACTTGATCTTCTTTGCCGTCGCCTGCACCGAAGACCGGATGCGTTGCATCCCGTCGAGCGTATCGCGCACCGCGCGGTTGCCTTGTTCTGCCGCATCCAGCGCACGGCGTGCCGCTTCCGCGCTCGCTTCCGCGTTGTTGGACACCTGCTTCATCGAAACCGTCAGCTCTTCCACGGCGCTCGACGTGTTCGTGATTTCCTGGTCCTGCTGCGTGGCGCCCGCCTGCATCTCATCCGCGGCCACCAGAATGTTGTTCGAGCATGCGGTCACTTCCATGGCCGCCTTGCGCACGCGTTCCAGCACCTTGGTGAAGTTGTCGAGCATGTAGTTGATGGAGTCCGACACGTTGCCTAGCGCGTCGTTGGTCACCTTCCCGCGCAATGTCAAGTCGCCTCGCGCCACCTGGTTGATCACCGCCAGCAGGTCCGTGATGCTCCGCTGCAGCGCTTCATTGGCTTCCTGGTTGCTCGAGGCCTTTGACACCTTGGCCACCGCGCGGTTTAAGTTCTCCGCGATGTACCCAAACTCGTCGTTCGAGGACACGTCCGCGCGCACTTTGGCGTCGCCCGCCGCCAGCCGCTCGGAGAACTCCGAGAGCTCGCTCACCGGCGTCAGGATGGTGCTGTACAGCCGCCACAACAGGATGATGCTTATCCCCAGCGCAATGATCCCCGGGATGATCAGCCCGCCGGGCTCGAACGCGCCCCCGCTTGACTGGCGTCCCGCAAGGTACGCAAGCCACAGCACCGCGGCCAGCGCCCCACCGTTCAGGATCACCAGCAGCCAGATTGTGCTACTCAGTCGCGATTTCATGCCCGCCTCCCAAACCTTCCGAATCTCGTCAGATGCTCGGCCCTGGGTAAACTTCCAGCAGCCGGCGTAAATCAATCACCAGAGCCAGCCGGTCGTCGTGTCGCAGCATGCCCACGCAGTGCGGCACGTTTTCCGGCGCTTGCTCCAGCAGGTCTTCCGCATCGTTCACTGAATAGGTCCCCACCACTTCATCCGCTGCAATCCCCAGCCGCAGATCGTCGTGATGACTGTCGCTCCTCAGCGACGCCACCACCACGTGCTTCGGCAGCAACCCGGGGCGTCTGCCTTCCGTCAAGGCAATGTCAATCAGCGGCACAATCGCGCCGCGCAAATTGAAAATCCCCAGCACGTACGCCGGGGCCAGCGGCAGCTTCGTCACCAGCGGCCACTCCAGCACCTCTTCGACGTCCAGCACCGGCAAACAGAACCGCTCGCGTCCGCTCCGGAACACGCAGTACTGCGATTC
>JGI12270J11330_10001816_pt1 | contig 15757 bp, 18 predicted proteins | sample PeaSoiMetSII2010_FD_11330 | JGI IMG/M metagenome (IMG submission 11330)
GGCTTATCTTTTTCGCCTCGGTCTTTTTCGCCCTTATCGTTTTCGCTCCTATCAAGGACCACTACGACCAGGCAATCGGTTTCCAGTTGAGACGGAACGGAGGAAGAGAGATTTGTATTCATGATGGACTGTCTTCAGTATCCACGGTGGAAGGGAGATCGCGCAACTCAGCGCCGGGCCACAAGCAGCCGACCGGAGTCTCGACCCGCTATCGAATCGGGGGCGTACTCGGCGGACCGTGCAGCAGGATCTCAGAGCGCAAGGCGTAGGCGCCGGGATCTGCCATCCTAAAGTCCTTGGCCAGATCCAAGGAAACGCGATCATACTCCTGATCGGCGTCGATTAGGGTCACGACGATAGCTTTCGGCTTGCGGTCGCATTTCTCCAGGAACTCGCCAATTAGTACAGGTGCGCGACTCTGGGTGAAGAACGGAATCTGAATGCGAAAGGAACCACCTTCCACAGTGACATCGCCCGATTCCCCCATCTTCTGTCTCGGATAAATGAGCTGCACCCGAACGCTGTCATTGGGAGGTGCATGTTCGACCCGGCCGTTCACAATGACTACATCAACTGGGCACTTGGCATGCAAGAATGCGCTCGAAGCGATCGCACAAATGCACAACATTCCGGCAAGAGCCTTGGACGCGGCGTAGTGCATAGCGAGCCTCCCGTCGAACGAGTAATCATGCCACAAAATGCTTCAGGCCTGTTTTCGTCCCCTGGAGATGGCTTCGCGTGCTTCCTTGTCGGCGGTGCGCCGGCGCTCGGTTTCGCGCTTGTCCCACATCTGTTTGCCTTTGGCGAGCGCTAGTTCGACTTTGATTTTTCCGTTTTTGAAATACATGCGGGTGGGGATCAGGGTGAGTCCCTTCTGCTGGGTCTTGCCGATGAGCTTGCGAATTTCTTCTTTGTGAAGCAGAAGTTTGCGGGTGCGGCGGGCGGCATGATTGGCGTAGTTGCCGTGCTCATAGGGGCTGATGTGGCAATTTAGGAGCCAGAGTTCGCCGTCCTTGATTAGGCCGTAGGCGTCTTTGAGATTGGTCTTGCCGGTTCGAACGGACTTTACCTCGGTTCCGGTCAAAACCACTCCAGCCTCGAATTTTTCGAGCAAGAAATAGTTGTGACTTGCGTTCCTGTTTACAGCGGCATCCTTCTCCCCCGAGGCCTTGGGCTGGCGGCGAGGATTCTTCTCCCGATTGGGCTGGGTTTGGTGGGTCGTCTGCTTGGCCATGGTTGAGAACCATTGTTGAGAAGAAAGTACCACGAAGCGGGAAGGAAGGTGTCAGGTCTCAGGTCTCAGGTCTTAGGTTTCAGGAAAAACTTTCGCGCATCCTACTTTCGAAGGCATCGTGTTGTGCCTTTCCTGGGGCCTGACACCTGAGACCTGCGGCCGGCACCTCGGTCCACGTACTCACGAGTGTAAACACCGATGTACCAATCACTTCGGGTACAAGTTGAGGCGATGCTATAATCCGATTTTCCGGTACTTTTTTGCGGGTGACGACCGGGGATGCCCGGCCGGTCAGCTTTCTTCGGGTAGGCGGATGAGGCATAGCGCGCGTGAGCTATGGCCAGTGCGCCTGCGGGCAAGAGAAAATTTTTGTGAGGACTGCTTGATGAGACGTCTGATCCTTTCAACTCTTTTTGTTCTGCTGCTGCTCTGTTTGAGGCCTCCTGTTTTTGCCAAGGGTGATTCTGCCAAAGCGGCCTATGCGAAGGGTACCGACGCCGAGGCCCGGCAGAACTACGAACAAGCCTTCGACTATTTCAAGCAGGCCTATAACCTGAAACCGAAAGACCTGAGATATCGCACTGCCTACGAGCGGAGCCGCTTCCTGGCGGCTTCGTCGCACGTGCATCGCGGGCAGATTTTGCGCGACGCCGGCAAGCTCGACGAGGCGCTAGCGGAATTCCAGAAGGGATTGGAGATCGATCCTTCTTCGTTCATCGCGCAGCAGGAGGTCAAGCGCACGCAACAGATGATTCGGGAGGCGCAGAACCCGCAGCCCCAGGCGGTGGCGCCGACCGGGTTGCGCAAACGCCTGGAAGCGGCGCAGGGCCCGGTGGAACTGGCCGCGATCTCGAACGTGCCCATCACGCTCAAGGTCACCGAGAAATCGAACGTGATCTACGAGACGGTCGGCAAGCTGGCCGGGATCAACGTGCTTTTCGACCCCGATTACACGGCGCGCCAGGTGCACGTCGAACTCAACAACGTGACCCTGGAAGAAGCCCTGGAGATCATTTCGTTCGAGACCAAAACCTTTTGGCGTCCGGTGACGCCGAACACGATTTTTGTTGCGCAAGACAATCCCGCAAAGCGGAAAGAGCTGGAACAAAACGTCATCAAGACTTTTTATCTTTCCAATCTTTCTCAGCCTACCGAATTGCAGGACATCGTGAACGCCATGCGCACCATCCTCGAAGTGAGCCGCATTCAGCAATTGCCCTCACAGGGAGCGATTGTGGTGCGGGGCACGCCGGACCAGATGGCCTTGGCACAGAAGCTGGTGGACGATCTCGACAAGGCGAAGCCGGAAGTGCTGATCGAAGTGGCAGTCATGCAGGTTAGCCGCGATAAGGCGCACACTCTTGGCATCAACCCTCCGACCAGCGTCTCGGTTACACTGCAGCCCAATATCAGCACCGTTACTCCGGTCACCAGCGCAAACGGCACGACCACAAGTCCTACGCCATCATCGGGCGGCATCAACCTGAATACCTTCAACAACCTCAATGCCACTGACTTCCAGGTGACGATTCCGCAGGCTACGGCAACGGCTTTGATGACCTCCTCCGATACCAAGGTCATCCAGAATCCGCAGATCCGCGCCTTGGACGGGCAGAAGGCTACATTGAAGATCGGCGATCGCGTGCCCGTGGCGACGGGATCGTTCCAGCCGGGAATTGGCGGAGTCGGTATCAACCCGCTGGTCAACACTCAGTTTCAATACCTCGACGTGGGAGTGAACATCGACATCACGCCGCGGGTGCATGCGGGACGGGAAGTTTCGCTGAAGATGACAATGGATGTCTCGGACGTGGACTCCTATGTGAGCATTGGCGGTATCAGCCAACCGGTGATCGGGCAGCGGAAAATCGAGAACGAAATCCGCCTGAAAGATGGCGAAGTCAGCTTGCTGGGCGGCATGATGCAGGACACGAGGACGAAATCTCTGAGCGGGCTCCCGGGTCTGTCCTCGATCCCGATTCTAAGATATTTCTTTTCGCAGGATACCTCGGACCACTCTACCAACGAAATCGTGTTCATCCTGATTCCGCACATCGTCCGCGGACTTGACGTTTCGCATAGCGGTGCCGATATGATCGACGTGGGTACGGCCAATGCGCTGTCGCTGCGGCGGACCAGTACCAGGACAGCGCCGCCGCCGGCTTCATCATCGGGAAACGTCGCGCCGTCGCCGGCAACTCCCCAGGGGATTCCGCAAGCCCAGCCTCCGCAGAACCAGATTCCGCCAACTCAAGCTGGCGCCGGCACGGGAACCTTCCTGTTTGATCCGCCCACACTGAACCAGACCAAGGGCTCGACCTTCACGGTGAATGTCATGCTTTCCGGCGGCCAGAACGTGTACTCCGTGCCCGTGCAACTCAGCTACGATCCGAATCTGGTGCAAGTGATCAACGTATCGAACGGCGGATTCCTCTCCCAGGACGGGCAAGCGGTGGCGTTAGTGCATAAAGATGATCCCGCGACCGGCACGCTGCAAGTCACAGCCACGCGGCCCCCGGGCGCTGGCGGCGTCTCGGGACAGGGTGCGGTGCTGACCCTGACATTCATGGCCAAGGGGGCGGGCCAGTCGGCTCTGACCATCACTCGGGGCGGAGCACGGGACCCGGCGATGCAGCCGATCGGGCTGAGCGGAGCGCAGGCGGCCATTACGATTCAATAAGCCGTTCTCAGTTCCCGGTCCTCAGTTCTCAGTGAGAACCGGGCGGCTGAACTGAGAACTGGGAACTGATTTATGAACCAGTCGATAAACCCGTGGAAAAAGAAGTCCGCGGTTGGGCGCCAACAACACGGGTTTACCCTGATCGAGTTGATCGTTGCGACTGCCATCATGGTCATCCTGGTGGGGATGGCGTTTCCGGTCTATAAAAACAGCCTTATTCGGCAGCGCGAGCACGAGTTGCGGGAAGACCTGTGGATGATCCGCGACGCCATCGATCGCTACAAAGACGCCGCCGATCGTGGCGCGTTCCAGACCAAGGTGGGAAGCGAAAACTATCCTCCGGATCTGGAGACGCTGGTCACAGGGGTGGATGTTGCCGGAAAGAAAATGAAATTTATCCGCCGCATCCCGCCTGATCCCATCACCAAACAGGAATGGGGAATGCGCTCCATGCAGGATGAGAAAGACTCGGATTCCTGGGGCGGGCAGAACGTTTTCGATGTTTACTGCAAAACCGACCAACTCGCTTTGGACGGCACGAAGTATAAGGATTGGTAGATGAAATTCGGCTCCAAGGCGCGCAGTCCCAAGGTCCGCAATCCCAACGTTGGCAATCCCAAAGTTCACAATCGGGGTTTCACGCTGATTGAGATGGTGGTGGTCATCAGCCTGGTCCTGATCCTGCTGGCCATCGCGTTGCCCAGGTACGACCAGATGATCACTCGCTCCAGGGAAGCCAAACTTCACGAGAACCTGGTGACGCTCAATAAAGCCATCGAGGAGTATTCGCTCGACAAGAAGAAAGCGCCTATGTCGCTGGACGATCTGGTGCCCGGATACGTCAAGTTCATCCCGGATGACATCACCGGCAGCAATACCTGGCAGACGGAGCCGGAAGACTCGCAAGAGGCGTTTGATCCGACCCAGCCCGGCATCGGCGGTGTTCACAGCGGTTCCGATGAGATCTCGACCGAGGGCACTGCCTATTCGAGTTGGAAGCACTAGATTAGCAACCAAGGTCCGGAGATGAACGGAAGGCCGACAGGACGCAATCGCGGATTCACGTTGATCGAGATGATGGTGGTGATCAGCATCATTCTGATCCTGTTGAGTGTGGCTCTGCCCCTCTACAGCCACAGCATTACGCGGGCGCGCGAGCAAAACCTACGCCAGAACCTGGAAACCCTGAATAAGACCATCTACCAGTACACCCAAGACAAGAAAAAAGCGCCGGGGTCGCTGGAGGAACTGAAGGCGGCAAAGTACCTGGACGAAATTCCGAAGGACATCACGGGCAGCAACGATACCTGGCAGACGGAGCCGGCCGACGCGATCTTGTCGCTCGAACAAACGGACACGGATGGCATCATCGGCGTCCACAGTGGTTCCGACAAGATTGCCAGTGACGGCACCGCCTACTCGACCTGGTAGGTCTACAACTGGTCTCATAAATGGTTTTGGGCAGGGCACGGCTTCAGCCGTGCCGCTCAGGGCCGATAGAATGCGGGCTTTACAGAGTGCTGAAAAACTCGTGGCGCGCGCCGCAGTCGCCCTCAGCGGCTAAAGCCGTCGCTGAAAACGAGCCGGTTATCGCAGCGGTGAACTGCTGCGCCACCCAAAAGCAAGAACAAAGCCGAGTTTTTCAGCAATCTGTTTAGCCCCTGAGGGCCGGGCAGCCTGCTCGGAAAGCCATTTATGAGACCAGCTCTAGTCTCAGGAAAATCTTAGGGCAGTCTCAGGTGTCAGGTCTCAGGTAATCTCTTAATCTTAAGTCATCAGGTTTGTCGGGAGCATCTCCCGAGCTATTGGGTAGTGTCTTAATTCGTGTTGCAAGTGCTAAACCGCTTCCGATTGTTGATCGCCAGGCCACGGTTGACCCTCTGCGATCATCCTGCGAATCACTGAAGCGGTAGCGCGCATCCGAGCCGCCCGTTTCTCTGCCTCTGCTTTTTGCTGTTCAGCGTCCAAGAGTGCCGCCTCCCACCCATCACACTTGTTCAATATATTGTTGAATATAGTTGTTGACTTTTCCATTTATATCCTCTATGCTTAATTTTGTTGAGTTGAGGTGCCTTATGCCGAATAGCTACGAAGACGCACTGCGAAAAGCCCAAAAGGATTTGGCTGCTACGAACATTGCGGCTGAGAATTTGGAGCGTAAACGTGCGAAACTTCGCCAAGCGGTTTCTATCCTGCAATCGCTTATGGATAATGCAACCACGGATGACCAGTCTCTCACCGACGCAATCCTTACAGCGGTCAAAGGGGCCAAAGGATATATCACTACCGCTGAGGTGATGGAGTTTTTGCAGACCATTGGACTCGAAGCGCAGAACGCGACGGTAGCGACGATCCTGAGCCGAATGGTCAAAGAGCGACAGCTTGAGAAAGATGCTGAAGGGCGTAAGGGCTATAGGTGGGTTCCGAGCTATGGAGAGCAACTCGGAGAATTCCTGCCAGGGATTAAGAAACATTGACTTTGAAACTAAATACGAACCGCTCAGTGCTGAGAACACTGAGCGGCAAGAGAAAGGTAGAACACAGTGAAAATCGTGATCGTAGTTTGCTTCACTGCTCAAGGTCCCACGGTGGAAATTACCGTTGTGCCACCGGGATAACCCATAACCGCTAACAGACAGTGCCCCGTCTGCGGCTCGAACCGTAGGCGGGGCTAATCCAAAGCGCGGAGTGACCCGTGCCTCAGACCTCGATTCATGGTCGCAGGTTTCTCCGCTCAACGCAAGTGGAGAAACCTCATGACCTGCCTCAGATGCAAGCACAATACCGCGTACAAATTCGGCACATACGGTAAGCGGAAGGTCCAGCGCTACCGCTGCCATTCCTGTAAAGCTACTTTTGCCAACACTCCCGTCAAGACGCCCGGCGGCCACTACATCGACATTGACCGGGCCAGCAAGGTTCTTGCCATGATGCTGGAGGGAACGAGCATTCGCGCCATTTCGCGCCTCACGGACATAGACAAAAACACCATCATGTCTCTGCTGGGCAGCGCGGGCGGGCGAGCGCAAGCCTTGTTTAACTCGCGTGTGCGGGCGATCCCCGCCAAGTTCGTACAGGCCGACGAAGTTTGGGGATTTTGCCATACGAAAGAGTCTCGGCTCCGCAAGGACGATCCCGAAGAGTGGGGACACTCGTACCTTTGGGTTGCGCTGGATGCGGAAACCAAGATGGTTCTTACGTACCACATCGGCAAACGAAGTGCTGAGGATGCCTACCAGTTCATTTCCGGGTTGGCTGATCGCGTTCACGGTTATTTTCAACTTACCACCGATGGTTACGGCGCATATCTCAAACCCATTGAAGACTTGCTCTGGTCGCGCACTGACTACGCGCAGCTCGTCAAGGTGTTTCAAACCCCTACCAATGCTGGCCCCGATTGGTATGGCACCGGCACCATACTCAAACAGGTCCCAACCGAAGTCCACGGAATGCCTGATCCTCGCAAAATATCTACCAGTTTCGTGGAGCGCTGGAACCTAAGCCTTCGTATGCACTTGCGCCGGTTTACTCGTCTCACCAATGCCCACAGCAAAAAACTGGAGAACCACAAAGCTGCCATTGCCCTATACGTGGCTTGGTACAACTTCTGTCGTGTTCACGCCAGTCTGCGCGTGACGCCCGCTATGGAAGCTGGCTTAACCGACCATGTTTGGTCGATTGCTGAACTGCTTGGGGCGGCGTAAGATTGCCGCGCTCCTTGCTTATGACTCCCTACATGCAACGCTATCTTGGGTGTCCAAACGTTCACGCCATTCTTCTGCCGCGTCCCAACCCGCAAGAAAAAGACAGGAATCGTCGCTCGTTAGCCACGGAGAATCGGAAAGCAGTTTTTGTATGCCCAGACTGCGGCCTTGGGTGCGCTTATTCAGGAGAAGATGTCCAGCAACTTCAGACGGCTGATAGACCGGACCTATACGAGCGTAACGAATGCCTTCTTGTTTCCACAGAGATTGGATGCGATGGGTACAATTGCGAAGCTCCAAAAGTGATCCATACAATTTGGGGTACTGGCACGGGAACGTGGAAGCCCAAAGCCAGTCCCAAAGACTGGCACTTCGATGACTCTGCACGGTGTGGGGCTGGCCATCAACTCCGTTTGGATCAATCCCGAGACCACGAGGTGAAACCAGTTGGAATGCCATTTTAGAATGAACCGATCACAACGAATCGTTCTCGTTCTCTACTGCCTGCTACTGGCCTACTGTTGTACATGGATTCCTTGGCGCGTTACCTACGTTTACGAGAGCCAGAGCAGCGTCGGCAGTGAAACCTCCAACCCCTATCAGGGAGAAAAGATCGTTCGTTCCCGGTCGGTTTACTCTGTCGTTTGGGACGCTCCTAGCGATGGAAGCCGCTGGATTCCCGCTCCGGCAATTGATCTAATCATTTTGCGCATTCTCGCGGTCACTGCCATTTCTGGCGCGGCATTCTTCCTTGTTAGCCTCCAGAAACCGATACCGCGTTGATCCCTCACTGTGAGACCATCATGCCTCTGACCGACAAAGAGATCGCCCTGAAGCTTCTGGATTTTGCCGAGGAGTTCCTGATTCAATCGGCAATCTATCAGGTTCTTCTAAACCGCCATGTTCCAACTTGGCAGTCTGAATACCAGAGGATGCTTGCTCAGGCCGGGGCGGAAACTCGCAAACTAATCCATGAGAGGCTTGAGCCCATGCGGAGTCGAGTTTTTGAAGCTCCTGATCTGTCAACGGTAGTAGAGCAACTTTTAAGAGACATTCCAAAAAGCCACCCCACGTAGCCGCATGGCTATTTCGAGTTTCTGCTGTTGTTAATTGATGGCTTTGCAACATAAATTCAGACAGTTCCAGCTATTGACCGTCGATTAGTGCGAGGCCAGGCTTCTTCTGAGAGCTGAGAGCTGAGAGCTGAGAGCTGAGAGCTGAGAGCTGAGAGCTGAGACCTGCTCTCTGGAGGTAACCGTGGATTTCCTCAACCGGCTGCAGCCCTTGGCACTGCTCGTGATGCGGCTCGTTCTGGGCGCGATCATGATCGCGCATGGCTATCACAAGGTGTTCGGCGGGTTTCATCATCACATGGATATGGTGGGTTCGCTCGGCCTTCCGCGCTGGCTGGCGTATCTTTCCGCGGGGACGGAATTCTTCGGCGGCATCGCCATCGTACTGGGATTGTTTACGCGCTTCTTTTCGCTAGCCTTCGTGATCGAGATGGGCGTGGCCATTTGGAAGGTGCATTTTAAGCACGGGCTGACGGACAATGGAGGGTACGAGTTTCCGTTGGCGCTGGCGGCGATGGCTTTTGGGCTGCTCTGTTTTGGCGGCGGCCCCTGGGGATTCAATTTCGGCGGGCGCGGTTCGGGCGGTTCAAGCCGGTCCAAGAAGAGCTAGGCAATCTTCGCTAGGCAGTCTTCGCTTTGGTCTCCTGAAGGGAGAACACCACGTGCGCACCGTTGTCAACAACATCCGCCAGCATCATTTGGCTCGGGGTCTGAATCTACTGCTGTTAATTGCTCTTACCGCGTTCCCAGCCCTTGGCCAGGCGGGCGAGACGATCAGCCTCTACGAAGCCATGCGCGAGGGAAAAGTTGCAGCTTACTTTACCGCCACCGGCTCCAGCAGCGGCGACGCAATCGATTTGACCATCAACAAGACTCCGGTAGCCGGATATGGAACGCTGACGGTCACGGTTCCGCCCGGTCTGCGCTTGCAGAACGCAAATGGCGCCTGGCAGAGCATGGTGATCTCTGGGGTACGCGGCCGGTTGGGCGGGAACCGGCTCGTGCCGGATCCGGTGATCAGGCTGAGTGACGCCGTACCTTCCGCGACGTATTTGCTATCTGTATATAGTGCCGAGTTTCACAAAGACAATCCCCCTCCCAGCTCGCAATTCACTGTCGAATTTCCCGACAGTACGACGGAATGCATTCTTTCGAATGCGATCGCGCATGGGCTATCGGTTGCCGCGACACAAGCGGCCGAGTGGATCAGCACAGACCGTGTAACGTTCAATGACCTGCAGGCCAAGCTTCCGGTGAGCTTCCCGGACTGGAATGCTGCGCTGCAGGTCGCCTCACAATGCCAAACGTCCCAGGTTCAGTTCTGGCCGCGTCCAGCTCAGCCTGCCGCTCCGGCGATCCCAAACAACGCTCCCGTGGTGAATTCGACGGTGAATTCAATCCCAGACAATCAGCCCGCGAGCTTTCAACTGTGGCATATCACCTTTTGGACCAGTCACTCTGGGACTTTGACGATTTCACCAAACCGGATCGGCTTCGAGGAAACTGGAGCAGGGACGCACCGTTCGGACAATTTTGAAGCCTCATGTTCAGCGATAAAAGATGCGGCTCGCAAGCCGCACGACCTTAACAATATTTTGATTGCGGACGCCACGTTTTACATTCGACTGCGAGGCAGGAGTTACGACTTTTGGGCCGGCTCTGAAGATAACATGTTCGCTGTTTTGCGAGCGCTATCGCGTACTTGTCCGGAAATCGCAGGTCCAGGAAAATGATCGTCGGATTCCAGAACAGCCTGCTACCTCGACTTCCCATTCAGCCATAAATATGGTAGAAAAGTGTATGCGGACCACCGTGGACATTCCCGATTCCCTTTATCGTGACCTGAAAAGCAAGGCGGCCGGCGAAGGGCGCAGCGTAAAGGAACTGATTCTCCGCGGAGTCGAAATCGAACTGCAACTGAAGCCCACGCGGCGGCGTCGGCCGGTTTCGTTGCCATTGGTTCGCTCCAAGCAGCCGGGGACAGTTGCGCTCGACAATGCCAAGATCTTCGAGATCATTCCTTTTCCCTGATGTAAACGTCTGGATTGCCCTCACGTCTGACCGGCATCTCCACCACGCCATTGCTGCGCGTTGGTTTGTGAGTCTTGATGAGGAATCGCGTCTCTGTTTCTGCCGCATCACCCAACTCAGCCTTCTGCGGCTGCTTACTACACAAGCTGTGATGGGTCCGGAGGTTATGACCCAACCAGAAGCTTGGCAGGTTTATGACCGTTGGCTGGACGACCCTCGCATTGCGTTCCTCGACGAACCAACTGGGCTGGAACATGCCTTTCGCTCTCACTCGCGGCGGCGAAGCCCTTCGCCCAAGGAGTGGGCCGACTCGTACTTGCTGGCCTTTGCCGCTACCTCCGGCTTAAGGCTGGTTACCTTCGACCAAGCATTTCGCGGGAAAACGAAAAACGTCCTCATTCTCAGCAGCTAGATGGCCGCCGCACGCGCTCTAAAATTCCGCCAACTCTTTCATTGCCCGGAACAGGTCGCTCGCCTGAGGCAGGATGGCATTCTCCAGAATCGGCTGATAGGCGACGAACGTATCGGTCGCCGCGATTCGTTTCACCGGAGCATCGAGATGATGGAAGAGTTGGTCGGCGATGCGGGCGGCGATTTCGGCGCCGTATCCCCAGCTCAGCGAGTCTTCGTACGCGATTAGCGCGCGGTTGGTTTTCTTCACCGAGGCAGCAATCGCATCCCAGTCAAACGGATTCAACGAGCGCAGGTCGATCAGTTCGACACTGACTTGGTGCTCGCGCTCGAGTTTTTGCGCGGCTTGCAAGGCTCGCGGGACGACCGCGCCGTAGGTGATGACGGTGAGGCCGGTCCCGGGCTGCACGATCTTCGCTTTTCCGAACGGGACCATGTAGTCCGGGCCGGGATAGGGCGCGCGTCCGTAGGTTTCGCGATAGAGGCGTTTGTGTTCCAGGAACAAGACCGGGTCGTCGCAGCGGATGGCGGTGCGCAGCAGGCCCGCGGCATCGAGTGCGTTCGAAGGAAAAACGACGCGCAATCCAGGAGTATGGGTGAAGATGCTCTCGCCGCACTGCGAGTGATAGATCGCGCCGCCCGTCAGATAACCCCCAATCGCTACGCGGACGACCACCGGCGCCGAGAAGGCGTTGTTCGAGCGCCAGCGGATGATGGGGAGTTCGTCGCGCAACTGCATCATCGCCGGCCAGATGTAATCGAAGAACTGAATTTCCACCACCGGCTTCAATCCGCGCGTGGCCATGCCGGTGGCGCGGCCGACGATGTTGCTTTCGGCCAGCGGAGAATTGAAGACTCGATCGGAGCCGAACTCGAGTTGCAGGCCAGAGGTTAGTTTGAAGACTCCGCCTTTGCCTTTGATCAGTTTCTGCTTGAGATACTCTTCGCGGCTGGCGTCGGCTACATCCTCTCCGAATATGACGACGCGCTCATCGCGGCGCATCTCGTCGCGCAGGGTGGCGTTGATGAGGTCCGCCATGGTCTTATTTGGCGTCGCCTTATTTTGCGGGCTGACGTTCTGCGAGTCGGCGGAGCGCTTGCCATCCGTCGCCGTCTCAGGGGCGGCAATCGCGGCATGGGTTTCAAACGCCGCCGAAGTGGGATCGAGATCCGGCGAGTACACGAAGTTGTAGATCGTTTCCGGTTGTGGTACCGCGGCTTCGAGAGCGCGATCTGTGTCGGCCTGCATCTGCTCGTCGATCTCCTTCTCGATTTTGTTGATCCCTTTTTCGTCGAGAATTCCCTCCCGCAGCAGGAACAACTGCAGCCGGTGGACCGGGTCGCGCGCGGCATCGGCCTGGCGCTCGGCGTCGGGGCGGTAAAGGCGCTCGTCGTCGGAGAGCGAGTGGGAATAAGGACGGATGACATGGGCGTGGACAAACGCCGGACCGTGGCCGGCGCGGCAATAATCGGCCGCACGCTTGAAAGCCGCATAGGCGACGACCGGGTCTGTCCCGTCAATCTCTTCGAAATGGAAGTTGGGGAAGCCGGAGACCAGGCGCGAAATATTGCCACCCGAGGTCTGCACTTCGACGGGCACGGAAATGGCGTATTGGTTGTCTTCGACGCAAAAAATTACCGGCAGACGCCGGTTGGAGGCGGTGTTCAGCGCCTCCCAGAATTCCCCTCCGCTGGTGGTGCCGTCGCCGAGCGAGACGTAGGTGATTTCGTCGCCCTGAAACTGGACGTCCTTGAACTGGCGGTAATCGCCGTCGGCCTTGCCGGCGGCATTCGGGTGTTTGGCGAAATAGCGGCCGGCTTCGGCGCAGCCGACGGCTTGCAGAATCTGGGTGCCTGTGGCGGACGATTGCGTGACGACGTTGAGCCGCTTGTAGGCCCAATGCGAGGGCATCTGGCGCCCGCCGGAACTGGGGTCGTCGGCCGCGCCCACGGCGCCGAGCAACATTTCGTAAGGAGTTGCGCCCAGCGCGAGACAGAGCGCGCGGTCCCGGTAGTAGGGATAGAACCAGTCGTAGCCCGGCTTCAACACAAAGGCGGCCGCGACGCCCACCGCTTCGTGGCCCGCGCCCGAGATCTGGAAGAAGACCTTTTGCTGGCGCTTGAGCAGGATCTCGCGGTCGTCCACGCGCCGCGAGGTAAACATGATGCGATACGCATCAATCAGCCGTTGACTCGTCAGGCCCTGATAGGTCTTGCCCTTTTTCGCGATGTCGCTTTCGTTCAGCTTGGGATCGACTTTGGTCGTGGCCATGCTGCGTTCTTCACCCCACTGAGTTCCAGCCCCGCCTCATTGTAAATCAGCTCTCAGCTCTCAGCTATCAGTTCTCAGGAGAATCTCTTCATCTTGAGCCCGCGGGTTTTTCGTGAGCATCCGGCAAGCTATTGACTGTCCATTCGCATGAAGTCCAGCCTTTTCTGAGAGCTGAGAGCTGAGAGCTGAGAGCTGCGTTATCCTGAACTGTCCATGATTCGCTTCCTCCGCCCGTTTGATCCGCGCCGCGTCCGCTTGCTGGTGTTTGACCTCGATGGCACCCTGATTGACTCGCGGCTGGATTTGATTCACTCCGTGAATGCAATGTTGCGCCATATCGAACGTCCCGAACTGGATGGCGACGTCATTGCCAGCTACGTGGGAGATGGCGCTCCGACGCTGGTGCGCCGCGCGCTCGGCGACACGGACGACGAGGTATTACTCCGAAAGGCTATGGAGTATTTTCTCGGCTACTACCGCCAGCACAAGCTCGACCACACCACGGTTTATGAAGGGATTCCCGAAGTGCTGGCGCGCCTGGCGAATTCGTCGAATGGCGTGGAGTCGAATAGGGTGCCGCCAGATGGAGTGCAGCTAGATGGAGTGCAGCGGCAGATGGCGGTGCTCTCGAACAAGCCGGTCGTTCCTTCGCGCGACATTGTGCGGGCGCTGGGGCTGGGAGACTTCTTCGTCTGTGTATACGGCGGCAACAGCTTTACGACCAAGAAGCCCGATCCGCTGGGCGTCCGGACCATCATGCAGGAAACTGGCGTGGCGGCGGACGAGGCGCTGATCATTGGCGACTCCGCCGTTGACGTGTTGACCGGCCGCAACGCCGGGTTGTGGACCTGCGGCGTAGCCTATGGGTTCGCTCCGCATTCGCTGGAGCAGGCGCCTCCGGATGTGCTGGTTGAAAGTCCTCGCGAGCTGGGGGAGTTGTTGCGGTAACGGGGCGGAGCATACAGCATCGCGGGCAACTGTCAAAAGAGCACTTTTCAGCGCTGATGTTCACTCCCGTACGGACCCGCTCCTCTATTCCCAATCATTGCCCGATCCTGCTACCTTCAAGTGACTGTGCGATCCGCGGGAGACGCGGCGAGCCGCGTCTCTACGGGAAATTTCGGATGACGAACGACGCTAACTCCTGGGGCCTGACCCCTGCCGAGCTTCGCAAGCTGCGTGGATTGAAGACTCCGTACGGCATTCAACGCTTGCTCGACGACATGCCTTACCACCTTGAGGACAGCGCCTGGTCTCCGCGACGGGTGCTGCGCGAGAATACTTCGCATTGCTACGAGGGGGCGCTGTTTGCGGCGGCGGCGCTGCGTGTCATTGGATATCCTCCGCTGCTTCTTGATCTGGAGGCCGAGCACGATACCGACCACGTGCTTGCCATATACAAGGTGGATGGGCATTGGGGAGCGGTGGCGAAATCGAATTTCACAGGATGCCGGTTTCGCGAGCCGGTGTACCGGTCGCTGCGCGAGCTGGCTTTGAGTTACTTCAACCTTTATTTCAATCTGCGCGGGGAGCGGACGTTGCGGACCTTCTCGCGGCCCGTCGAGATGAAGCGCTTCGATCCTCTGAACTGGATGAGTACGGAGAAGCCGGTGTGGTTTGTGGCGGAGTATCTGCTGACGATTTCGCATTATCGGCTGATCTCCAGCGCGCAGGCGAAGCGGCTGCATCGGGTGGATGGGCGGTTGTTCCGGGCGGAGTGTTTGGAGCGCGCGGTGAAAAACCCTTAACCACCGGGGCCCAGGCATGCACAGGGGAAGCTGCCTTTGCTCGGAAATGCTGGTGGGGATGTTTGCCATGTCTGTCATGCGTTTTTGTGCCGTGCGCATCTTCGCGATGGTTCTGCTGGCGGGCTGTGTATTCGGTCAGGCTTCAACTTCAACTCCCACTGCAACGCAAGCCACGCCTGTTTCGCGGCCCATCGAGGTAAAAGCCATCGAGGTAAAAGCCATTGAGGTAAAAGCCATTGATCTGAAGCCCGATGCCACGGGCGTCGTGCCGCCGGAGCAGATTCGGGACCTTTTGCGCCGCGCCGAAGAGAAAGACCTGGAAAACGAAAAGCGCCTGCGTGACTACACCTACATCGAACGCGAGGAACTGCACAAACTCGATGGGCATGGCGGGGAACCTGCCAAGGTAAAGAAGATCGAATCCCGGACCTGGGAGATTCTCGAGATTTATGGAGAGCCCGTCGCGCGCTTGACCGCCAAGGACGACAAAACACTGTCGGCCAACGAGGCAAGAAAAGAAGACGATAAGATTCAGAAGATCATCGACAAACGCAAGAACGAATCCGAAAACGACCGCCGCAAACGGCTGGAGAAGGAAGAAAAA
>JGI12270J11330_10001828_pt1 | contig 15700 bp, 10 predicted proteins | sample PeaSoiMetSII2010_FD_11330 | JGI IMG/M metagenome (IMG submission 11330)
GGCTGTGAGGTAGGCACGTGAGAAAAGCCGCGGGTATCCCGCCAACCCTGCGGTATCCCCGCGCTACAGGGATGGGTAGGTGTTTCATTCGGAACAATGTCGCCAATGACAAGACCGCCACCGGGCGCTGCCGATATCTGATATCATTATTCCAGACCTTTAAATCCTGAAAAGCCGAAATAATGCCAACGCATCCTAAGGGCTCCGCTGCCCGTGTTCTCCTCACATCCGTTTTTGGGCCATATGCGCGTGACGACGAATTTGGCAGCCGCGCCATCAACCCCATGGAGCTTTATCACAACCAGGTAACGCGCGCGCAAGGCGCGTTTTCGCCGCGGATGTTCCACCGTTCGTGGGGCATCATGATGATCCAGGAGAATATCTCCGCGCCGTCGACGGTGCTCGATTTTCCGACGCGCGAGGATTTCGCGCGGGAACTCACCAAGCAGCGGTATGACATCGTGGGGATCTCGTCGATCATCGTCAATGTGGGCAAGGTGCGGGAGATGTGCCGGATGGTGCGGCAGCTTTCTCCGGATTCGGTGATCGTGGTGGGCGGGCATGTGGCGGCGATTCCGGGAATTGAGTATCTGGTCGACGCCGACCATGTGGTGAAGGGCGACGGGATTTCCTGGATGCGGCGCTTTCTGGGCGAGGACCCGGACGGGCCGATCCGGCATCCGGAAATCGTCTCGGCTTTCGGACAGCGCGCCGTGGGACTGCGGCTGCCTGCGCGGCGCGGCGCCACGGCGGCTACGCTGATTCCTTCGGTGGGCTGCCCGATGGGGTGCAACTTCTGCACGACTTCCGCGTTTTTCGGAGGCAAAGGCAAGTTTCTCAACTTCTACGAATCGGGTGCTGAGCTGTTCAGCATCATGAGCCGCTTGGAATCCCGGCTCAAGGTGCATTCGTTCTTTGTGATGGATGAGAACTTCCTGCTCTACCGCAAGCGCGCCATGGAGTTGTTGGAAAGGATGCAGAAGGCGGGAAAGAGTTGGGAGCTGTACGTATTCTCCTCGGTGAACGCCATTCGCAAGTACACCATGGAGGAACTGGTGGCGCTGGGGGTTTCCTGGATTTGGATGGGACTCGAGTCACCGCACTCGACGTACGCCAAGCTGGAGAGCGCCGACACGATGCAGTTGACGCGAGAGTTGCATCAGCACGGGATCAAACTGCTGGGTTCGACGATCGTGGGCCTGGAGCATCACACGCCGGAGAATATTCGCGAAGACATCGAGTACGCGGTGGCGCATGACACGGATTTCCATCAATTCATGCTCTACACGCCGGTGCCCGGNACGCCGCTCTACAGCGAAATGGCGGAGCAGGGTAGGCTGCTGGATGTGAACCTGGCGGACATCCACGGTCAGGACAAGTTCAACTTCCAGCACGCGGCGATTTCGCGCGAGGATTCCAAGAAGTTTTTGGACTGGGCTTTCTGGCGCGACTTCGAGCGAAACGGCCCGAGCCTGTTTCGCATTTGCCGGACAACGCTGGAAGGTTGGAAGCGCTATAAAGACGATCCGGACCGGCGCATCCGTGAGCGTTTCGCCCGCGAAATGGCCGCGCTGAAGACCACCTATTCCGGACTTCTGTGGGCCATGGAGCGGCAACTCCGGGAGACCAATGAGAACGTCAGCCAGAAGATCCACGCACTGCGCCGCGAGCTGGCGGAGGAGTTCGGCTGGTGGTCGAGAGTTACAGCTAAACTCGTCGGGCCGGCACTCCTCTGGACCACGCGCCGCGAGGAGAAGCGCCTGGCGCGTGGAGTGACCTACGAGCCGAAGATGATTGTCGAGCGCCGCAACTGGGCGTAGTCGCGCTTAAAACAGCAGCTTCAATCCCAACTGAATGTGCCGCGGATCCTGCGCCGAGAGGATCTGTCCGAATGTGGGTGACCCGATGAAATTGTCGGGCAAGTTCAAATTCGGATGGTTCACGAGGTTGAACGATTCGGCGCGAAACTGCAGCGACATGCCCTCGCGGATCCGGGTATTCTTCACGAGCGAGAGGTTCACGGATTGGAACCCTGGGCCTTGAAGAATGTTGCGTCCGGCGTTGCCGAAACTGCCGAACGGAGGAATCGCAAACGCCGCGGTGTTGAACCACTGGTTGGGGTTCGGGTCGCTGACGTGCGGATTCCCCACAACGTTCGGACGATCATTGGCGCCGCCGAATCCCAGGATGGATGTGCCCGTGTTGCTGTTATCGAGATCCGGCAGTAGCGCCACGGTGAATGGCTGGCCTGTCTGGAAAGTGAGAATGCCGAAAGTCTGCCATCCTCCGAGGAGCGTATTGATCCAGGCCTGGTCGAAGCGGTGCGTGGGCAGATTGTAGGAGTAGCTGAGCGACAGGCGGCTCCGAACATCAAAATTCGAGAGGCCGCGCTCGGCGCGCAGATTGTAGCTGTCCTGCGGAAAATTCGCATCGCCGGCGCTGGAGAAGAAATCTGAGGCATCGTCAATGGACTTCGACCAGGTGTAGGAAGCGAGCACGGAGAGACCGGTGGTGAGCCGTTGCTGAAAACGCGCTTGCAGACTGTGATAGACCGAGTTGGCCACGGATTCGAGCTGGTCGATATCGGCGAACAAGGGATTTGGACGCAGGTTGGGCTGCCGCGGGCTGGGTTGAGCCTGATTGATATCGCGCGCGGTCAATAGGTCGGTTCCCTTGGAACCAACGTACGCGATCTCAGCAACGCGACTTTTCCCGATCTGTTGCTGGATGCCGAAATTCCACTGCTGGACGTAAGGATTATGGAAATTCCGCTGGTAAGAGAGCGCGGAGGGCGGATACGGAAAAGGATAGTTCTGCGGAAAGGGGTTGTTCAGAATTAGCGGCGCCGTCGGCAGAGTCTCGTAGACGTTGAAGTTGAAATATGGCGGGTTGAAGTACAAACCCTCGCCGGTAGCCAGTGCGCCCTGATCGTAGTAAATGCCGTAGCCCGCCCGAAACACGCGGCTGCGATTTCCAGGCGACCACGCGACACCCAGGCGCGGCGCCCAGTTGTCGCGGTTCGGTTGATAGCCGCTGCGGGGAATTCCGTTGGTCCCCACCTGCACAAGCCCGCCAGTCGCCGGGTCGAAGATATTGGCGCGGTTTTGCGCGTCCACCGGCGGGGCGTTGTATTCGTAGCGCACGCCGAGCGAGAGGGTCAAATCGGGCCGAACGCGAAACGTATCCTGGCCGAAATAGTAAGTGCTGTAGGTGCGCAGGTGCTCGGGGTTATCGAGTGTAGCGCCGGCGGAGACGGTCGGCAGTCCGAGCAGCAGTTCCTCGAGCGGATTTCCGGTGATGAGACCGAGAAAGTCGATGAAGCCGCGCGCCTCTTCATCACGGTAAGCGTTCTGCCGCAGGTTGCGAAGATCCACGCCGAACCGGAAAAGGTGACGGCCGTGGTTGTATGTGACCTGGTCGGTGAGCTCGAGGATGTTGGAAGAGCTGTGCTGGGGGTTGTTGTAATCATCGCCCAGCGGCGAGTAGCCGGTGACGTTGATGAGGGTCAGTCCGAAGTCACGCGGATTGTTCGAGAGGTTGGGGATCCCGAGTTGGCTGTTGACATCGTGGCCGATGTTCTGCTGGTACGTGCCGGCGGAAACACGATTGTATCCAGCGCGCAGCTCGTTGATGATGTTGGCGGAAAGCGCGTGGGTTTCGCCCAGCATCACATTTTGGGCGCGACGCGGCACGGTGGTTCCGTAGCCGGGCACAAGGGCGAAGCCCGATCCGGAGAAGGGATCGTATAGATTGAGGTCGGCGAAGCTATAGCGGAAAGAAAGGTCGCTGGACGGAGCGAGCGAATGGTCTATGCGCACGTCGAACTGGTCATTGCGCTCGCGTTCCACGGGGGACGACACAAAGTTCTGTTCGGGGACATTGCGGTTGGGCAGAGGATAGAGAGCAGCGACCGCGGCGCCGGTGGGATCTTGCAGCGAAGCAGGGATCTGGTTGCCCGCAAACGGCTGCTGCGTGAAGGGATTGATCGCGGTGAGGCCGCTATTCGCAAAGTTGCCGGTGCGCTCGGCGAGTGTGGGCACATTGCTCACCTGCGTGATGCCGTCCCGTATCCGGGTGCCTTCGTAGTCGGCGAAGAAGAAGGTGCGGTTTTTTCGGATCGGACCACCCAGAGTGGCACCGAACTGGTTGCGCTGATATTGCGGCTTGGCGGCGTCGGATGGCGCGAAGAAGTTGCGCGCGTCGAGTGCTCCATTGCGGAAGAATTCGTAGGCGTCCCCGTGGAGTGTGTTACTGCCCGATTTCAGCACGACGTTGACCTGGCCGCCAGAGTTGCGTCCGAACGTGGAATCGAAGACGCTAGTGAGGACCTCGAACTCCTGAACGGCGTCTACGGTTGGCGTTATACCGAACGAGTTGAGTTTCGGGTCGCCATTGTAGATGCCATCGAGGAGGAAGTTGTTGGCGTCCTCGCGGCCTCCGTTAATATTCAGGGCGATATCGCCGAGAACGGCGCCGGCGGAACCTTGCGCAGCAGGAACCGCTCCGGGGACGAGGAGCGCGAGATTGTAGAAATTACGCCCGTCGAGCGGCAGGCCGGTAACGTTGCGGTTTTCAATGAGCGTTCCCATGGCGGCGGAGTCGGTTTTCACCATGGCTGGCGCCGCCGTCACCTCGACAGTGTCGGTTCGGTTGCCGGCGAGAAGGGACACGTCGACCCGCAGTTCCTGGTCGAGCGCCAGGGTAAGCTCCTGGACATAATCTCGATAGCCGGTGCGCGCGACTTCCAACCGGTAATGGCCCGGCGCGAGCGTGGCGACCAGAAAATCGCCGTGAGCGTCCGCGCCCGTGGTGTGCTTCTTTCCAGTAGCGGCTTCTGTCAGGCTCACGGTGGCGCCGCTCACCAGGTTGTGTGAAGCGTCCGTGACGGTGCCGCCGATGGAACCGCGTATGGTTTGCGCGGAGGCTGTGGACAGCAACAGCGCCAGTAGAGAAATCGGGAGGTAAAGAGGTCGCATAGATGCGAGTCGAATCCTATACTATAGCCTGACGGCAAATGCTTCTCATTCTGATACTTCTCCTTCTGACGCGCCAGGTTGCGGTAGGTGAGGATTGGCCACAGTTTTTAGGCCCGGAGCGCAATGGCTCCTATTCCGGACCGTTGGCGGCTACCTGGCCGAAATCCGGGCCGGCGGTGTTGTGGGAGGTGGATGTTGGGCATGGCTTCAGCGCGCCTGTGGTGGCGCGGGGGCGGGTAATCCTATTCCATCGGCGGGAAAACCAGGCGATCGTGGAATCGCTCGAAGCGGGCACTGGCAAGCGCCTCTGGTCGTCGGCGTACACGACGGATTACCGCGATGATTTCGGCTTCGATGAAGGGCCGCGTGGGGCCCCGGCCGTCGCGGGCGAAAGAATTTACACTTTTGGCGCCGACGGCGTGTTACAAGCGCTCGATTTTTCGACCGGAAAGCGCGTCTGGAGCGTGGATACACGGCAGAAGTTCGGCGCACCCAAAGGCTTCTTCGGAGCGGCCTGTTCGCCCCTGGTGGATGATGGCCGTGTGCTCATGAATATCGGCGGGCCTAATGGTGCAGGTATTGGGGCGTTCGATGCCGCAACCGGCAAGGTGCTTTGGACGGCGACTAGCGATGAGGCCGGTTACTCAGCGCCGGTAGTAGCGACCATCGCAGGTGTGCGCCACGCATTGTTTTGGACGCGAGCCGGCCTGGTGGACGCCGACCCCGCGACTGGGAAGGTCCGGTTCCAGTTCCCGTGGCGCTCGCGCAGCCATGCTTCGGTGAACGCGGCGGCGCCCGTCGTGGTAGGGAATCTGGTGTTTCTTTCGGCCAGCTACGGGACCGGCGCGACACTGCTACAGATTGATGGCGCGTCCGTGAAACAGCTTTGGGCATCCGACGAGGCGCTTTCCAATCACTACGCGACAAGCGTCTACCGCGACGGGTATGTGTACGGATATCACGGCAGGCAGGAGTTTGGCCAGAGCTTGCGAGCGATCGAGTTGAAGACAGGAAAGGTGCAGTGGAACATCGACGGCTTCGGCGCCGGCACGGTCACGCTGGCGGGTGACCGGCTTCTGCTGATCCGCGAGAATGGGGAACTGATTGTGGCGGCGGTGTCTCCGAAAGAGTTCCGGCCCATCGCTCAGACGCAGCTACTGCCCGCGGTTGTGCGATCGTATCCGGCGCTGGCGGATGGCAGGCTCTATGTGCGAAACGAGCGAACGCTGGCGTGCTTCAAGATGAAATAGGGGCTGCTAATATTCAACCGTCTTAGTCGAGAAGGTCACATACGGGAACACTTCTGGTATATGGGAATCGTAGTGGCCGTGGCGATTCCAAGTCCAGCCGGCACAGGGATCGAGCACCTCACCATTGGAGCCGATCTTTTCAAAGCGGGAACAATCGATGCGCCAGACGTCTCCGTCGCGCGGAGGAATGGGGCGCGTGGGATCGATCAGGGCGAGGCTGCCCCAAGGCATAGCAATCTCGGCCGACCAGCCGCGGTCCATGCCATCCCGCCTGTTGAGCGTGCCGTCAACGTGAACGGCGTGCCGAAGTCCAGGGCAATCCCAGTCTAGAAAGCCCCAGCGCTCGCCCCGCGGATGCACATGGCCGCCAACGCCATCGAGCACAAGAATCCGCTGTTTCTCCGTATCGAACTCAGGACGCCCCCACCACAGCCCACCAGGCTTATGTACATCCTTCCAGATCCAGAACACTTCATAGATGACGTTGCAGGCACTGATCTCGAATTCGTAGTAAGCGTCAGGGCCGGCGACAAAAATCTCGACGTCGTTCTCCTCGTAAATCTTAGAGTCGCGTTCCGTGAGCGTGCCCCACACATCGGTCTCTTCGGCAGTGAAACCAAAATAGAGGTTCTGGTCATCCCACAGAAGGCGCACGCGGGTATCGAACCAGGCGGGCGAGCCGGTGACAATATCGACGAACGCGGGCGAGGCGGGGACAGAGCGCCAGCAGGGTTTATCGAGACGCCCGTCGATCTCCATGCGGGAGTTGGTGCGGTAGCAGACATAACGAGCGACTTGATTATCTGGAATCACAGCCACCACCGTAGCATCCCGCGCCAGGTGCGGCGTCGCCTGGTCCTTGGCAGCCACGACGTGAGAAAGTAGGGACGGAAACCTCAATTCTCAAAGGATAAGACCACAATCCCAGATTCTCGTGAGACGTTCCTCTCCACTCTCCGTATTTCTCAATAAGGCAAGCCATCTCCGTGGCTTGGTAAACTCAGAAAACGTGACCCCGACAACCCTGGCAGACACTGACACCAAAGTTAAGTCCGCGCGCGAAGCGCTTGACGCATGGGTGCGCGAAATTGTTTCGTGGCACTTCGATCCGGCGACAGGATGTCCCTTCTGGCTCGACTACGCCAAGCGCCTCGAGTGGGACCCGCGCCGGGAAATCCGCGGTTATAGCGATCTCGACCGCTTCGGCTTCTTTGAGGATGAGTGGCTGCGGGGTGGTCCCGTGCGCCGTTGGGTGCCGCGCGCTTACGCCGGCAAGCCAGTTTACATTTTCGAAACCGGCGGTTCCACGGGAGTGCCCAAATCGCGCATCAGCGTGGAGGATTTTCGCCTGGACTACGAAGCTTTCAGCGCCACACTCCCCGACGACGCCTTCCCTCGTGGCGCTGACTGGCTCATGCTGGGACCAAGTGGCCCGCGCCGGCTGCGTCTAGCTGTCGAGCACCTGTGCCAGTACCGCGGCGGCATCTGCTTCCTGGTGGATCTCGACCCGCGCTGGGTGATCAAGCTCATCAAAATGGGCGAGATTGATATGGCCGAGCGCTACAAGCAGCACGTCATCGAGCAGGGACTCACACTGCTGCGCGCGCACGAGAACATCCAGTGCCTGTTCACGACGCCCAAACTGCTCGAGGCGCTGTGCGAGAAAGTGTCGCTCAAGAAGGTGGGGATCAAGGGCGTTTTTTGCGGCGGCACGGAGATGACACCACAATTCCATCGCTTCGCAGTGGAAGAGTTGCTGGATGGCGTCTACTTTGCTCCGACGTATGGCAACACGCTTATGGGCCTGGCCGTACACAAGCCGCGCGTGGCGGAGGACAATTTCGCCGTGATTTACTATCCGCCGTCGCCGAAAGCGATGATCGAAGTGGTGGATCCGGATCGGCCTGAACATGTCGTCGGTTACGGAAAAACCGGACGGGTTCGGCTGACGACGCTGACCCGGGAATTTTTCATGCCACGATTTCTCGAGCGTGACGAGGCCGAGCGTGAAGCGCCGTGCGAATTGTATCCGTGGGACGGTGTGCGGAATGTGCGGCCGTTTTCCAGGTTCCAGTCCAAGGTAGTCGAGGGCGTTTACTGATGGTGCACATCCCGCTGCTTCGTCATGGCAAGCCATATCGCAGTCTGGATGTCGCACGCGTGCCGCATTACCAGACCCGTGAACCGTTCGTCGAGATTAGTCAGGCCAACGTGGGGCTGATTCGTCGTGATATGCTCCAGCAGGAATCGGCGCGCGATGCACTGGCGGCTTACTCGTGCGAACGGCTTGTGCGGATTTGCGCGGAAGGCGCTGAGTACTTCTTAAACGGCGATCTGCCGCTGGGCGATTCCGTGCAGTCGCCTGACGATTACATCCGCCAAGTCTCCGCGACCACCGGTCTTCCGCACGCATTGGCGCACAATAACATGCGGAAAATTTACAAAATGATGGCCGAGATGCGCACGGTGCTGAACGGCCTGAATCGGAATCTGGATCTGGCCGTGCTCGATCGCGGTTTTGGGGAAGCTGGCGGCCAGGAGTTGAGTTTTTTCCCGCGCGGGAACTCGCTCGGCGTAGTGCTGCCGAGCAACTCGCCGGGCGTGCATTCGCTCTGGATCCCCTCCTTTCCGTTGAAGGTGCCGCTGGTTTTGAAACCGGGTGGCGCCGAACCGTGGACGCCCTATCGCATCATCCAGGCGCTGATCAAGGCGGGTGCGCCGCCTGAGGCATTTTGCTACTACCCCGCGGACCACGCTGGTGGGGGCGAGATTCTGCGCCAGTGCGACCGCGGCATGGTTTTCGGCGATACCAGCTCCACGAAACTTTGGCGGGGCGATTCTCGTATCGAGGTGCATGGCCCCGGCTATAGCAAGATCGTCATCGGGCGCGACGCGATTGGCGATTGGGAGAAATACCTGGACGTGATGGTGGCGTCGATTGCGGAGAACTCCGGCCGGTCGTGCATCAACGCGTCCGGGGTGTGGGTGCCGGCGCATGCGCGCGAGATCGCTGAGGCGCTGGCGGAGCGGCTGGCGCGCGTGACTCCGCGTGACGCCGATGATCCGGAAGCCCGGCTTGCGCCCTTCGCGGACCCATCCGTGGCCGAGCGAACGTCGGACATCATCGACAGCCAGCTCGAAGGCGCGCGCGATGTGAGCGCCGAAAAACGCGGAATAGCTCGTTTAGCCTCGCACAAAGGCAGCACGTATCTGCTGCCTACCGTCATCCATTGCCCAGGCGCGGAACACTCGCTGGCTAACCGGGAGTTTCTCTTCCCATTTGCCAGCGTTGTCGAGGTGGAGGAAGCCGAGATTCCACGCGCCTTGGGTCCGAGTCTGGTGGTCACGGCGATCACACAAAATCAAAAGTTGATTGACCGTCTGCTTGCGTCACCGCTCGTGGGCCGCTTGAACCTCGGTGTGATTCCGACGAACCACATCCAGTGGGACCAGCCGCACGAGGGCAACCTGTTCGATCACCTGTACGCGCGGCGCGCGTTTCAGCGCACACTCGAAGCCATCGCCTCATGAGGATCCTCGCCCTCACCGCCGGCGCAGCCAACATGTATTGCGGCAGTTGTTTGCGCGATAACGCGCTCGCGGCGGAACTGATGTCGCAAGGACACGATGTCGCACTGATGCCGCTTTATACGCCCACGCTCACCGACGAGGTGAACGTGAGCAGCAAGCGCGTTTTGTTCGGTGGGATCAGCGTCTACCTGGAGCAGCATCTGGCGCCTTTCCGTTTCACGCCAGCGTGGCTCGACCGTCTCTGGGATTCGCTGCCGGCTCTAAAGGCGGCATCGCGGCGGTCGATCGCTGTCAGCCCGCGGCATCTCGGCGAGTTGACCATCTCGATGCTGCGCGGCGAGCATGGTGCACAGCGCAAGGAGTTTCAAAAGCTGGTCGATTGGCTGCGGGGCCAGCCGAAGCCTGACGTAGTGAGCATTCCGAATTCGCTGCTCATCTCACTGGCGCGCCCGATTCGAGAAGCGCTCGGCTGCCCGGTGGCGTGCACGCTGCAAGGCGAAGACCTCTTTCTCGAAGGTTTGGGCGAGCCGTGGCGCTCGCAAGCGCTGGACTTGATCCGTGCGCAAATCGATTCCGTCGATGCTTTCATCGCCGTGAGCGAGTATTACGCCGGATTCATGTCCCGGTATCTCGGCATTCCCGAAAGCAAGATGCACGTGGTGCCGATCGGCATCAATTTGAAGGGCTACGACACTGGCTTCCGCTTTCGCACGAATTGTTTCACCGTGGGATACTTCGCGCGCGTCGTACCAGAGAAGGGGTTGCACGTGCTCGCGGAGGCTTACCGCAAGCTGCGCCGCGAAACCGAGTTCTCCGGAGCCACTCTGGAAGCCGCCGGATATCTCGCGCCCGAGTACCGCGGTTACCTGCACGGCATCGAGCAGGAGATGAAAAAGGCAGGACTGAGTGACGAGTTTCGCTACCGCGGCGTGCTCGATCGCGTGCATAAGGTCGACTTTCTTCGCAGCCTCAGCATGCTCTCCGTTCCCGGCCCCCCCCCCCCCCCCCCCCCCCCCCCCGAGATCATTCAGAAAACCGGCGGTGGCATTTTGGTGGAGCCGAACAGCGTGGATAGCCTCGCCGAGGGTATTCTGTCGCTGTGGCGGGACCAAGCGCACGCCGACGAACTCGGCCGCCGCGGCGCCCAGGGTGTCCGCGAACACCATGGAGTGGCGCTCATGGCGCAGCGCGCCGTCGAGACGTACAGTAAGCTTCAGCGGCAGACAGTCGCGACGCATTAGATGCTCGAAGTTCGCCAGGTATCGAAGAGTTATTCCACTCCGCGCGGGCCGCTCCAGATTCTCTCTGATGTTTCGCTCTCGCTTTCTCGAGGTGATGCCGTCGCCATCATGGGACCTTCCGGCACCGGGAAGAGCACGTTGCTCTATATTCTGGGCGCGCTCGAGCCGCCAACGTCAGGTGCGGTGACGCTCGATGGGCGCAATCCATTCGAGTTGCCGGAGCGGGCGCTGGCGGCGTTTCGCAATAAGCAGATCGGATTCGTATTTCAGGATCACTGCCTGCTGCCACAATGCTCAGTTCTTGAAAACGTGCTCATCCCGACGCTGGTGGCGGAATCGAAGAATGGCGCCGAGTCGCGTGCACGACAACTGCTGGAGCAGGTAGGCCTGAAGCAGCGCATCGATCACCTGCCCGGCGAACTTTCCGGCGGTGAGCAGCAGCGGGTTGCGATCGCTCGCGCACTTATTCGCGAGCCGCTGCTGCTGCTGTGCGACGAACCGACAGGAAATCTGGACCATCAGTCAGCGGAGACAGTGGCGTCCATGCTGCTCGAGCTGCATCGCAGCCAGCAGACGATTCTGGTCGTGGTGACGCATAATCCTGAGCTTGCCTCAAAGTTTCCGCTGCGTCTGGCGCTCGTTGATCGTCATCTGAACAAAGTATGAACGTCACCGGCGTGCTCGAAACCTCCATCTACGTGGACGACGTCGCGCGATCTGCGGAGTTCTACCGCCGCATCTTTGGATTCGAACAACTCGTAGGGGACCTGCGTTTCTGCGCGCTGAACGTTAGCGGTCGGCACGTGTTTCTGATCTTCAAAAAGGGCGGGACGCTTCAGCCCATGCAGCTTCCCGGCGGCGTGCTGCCGCCACACGACGGTTCCGGACAACAGCACTTCGCGTTCTCGGTTCCCGAGGCTGACTTGGCAAGTTGGGAGCAAAAGCTCGAAGAGAACGGTGTCGAGATCGAGAGTCGCATCACTTGGCCCCGCGGCGGCAAGAGCATCTACTTTCGCGATCCCGACGGCCACCTGGCTGAGCTGATCACACCAGGTTGCTGGGCCATCTATTGATGCGTACGGCCACGCTGGTTCACCGCAGCCTGACTTATTACTGGCGAACGAATCTGCTGGTGGTTCTGGGAGTGGCCACAGCGGTAGCCGTGCTTGCTGGTGCGTTGGTGGTGGGCGATTCTGTGCGCGCCAGCTTGCGCGATCTGGTGCTCAACCGGATTGGCCGCACCGACACCGTGGTGTCCGGTGCCAGTTTCTTTCCGGAGCAACTGAGCACCGCGCTCGCACAGGACGAGCGTTTCTCCGCCTGCCCGCTCATCGCGTTTGAGGGGTTGGTGATTCATGACGCGAGTGGCCGCCGCGCATCTGGTGTTCAAGTGTTCGGAGTGGATGAGCGATTCTGGTCGTTCCACGGAGTTAATGCTCCGGAGCTGCCGGCCATGAGCGCGGCGCTGACGGAAGATCTTGGCGCGAAGCCTGGTGACGCCGTTCTGTTGCGCGTCGAGAAGCCTTCCGCGATTCCGCTTGAGTCACTGCACGGCCGGAAGGAAGATGTGGGCCGCACGCTGCGCTTCACAGCTCATGAGCCACTGGCCGCTTCCGGGTTGGGAGACTTCTCGCTACGCCCGCAGCAAGGTCCTGTGCGCGCGATCTTCGTGCCGCTCAGGAGACTGGAGCGCGACCTGGGCGAGACGGGTAAGGTCAACACCATCCTCATTGCGCGCGAGCCGACCGCTGTGCCGATCGAGAAGCTGCTGCGTGAGCGATACGCGCTGGAGGATCTCGGCTTGACTCTGCGCGCGCTCGATTCAACTCGCGGCGTCTCGCTGGAATCCGCCGCCGCAATCTTAAGCGACACCGTTGCTGCCGTAACGATGGAAACAGCGCGAAGGCTCGGCGTGCGCACCGAGCCCATTCTCACCTACCTTGCCAATAGCATCCGCGCCGGCTCGCGCGAGGTCCCGTACTCGCTCGTGACTGCTGACGATGATCTCTTTAAGGACGCGAAGAGCGGCATTCTGCTAAACGGCTGGGCGGCGCGCGAACTCGGCGCGCACCCGGGCGACACCGTCTCGCTTGACTACTACACGTGGACGGGCGACGGTCAACTCCACACTGCTTCCGCAAAGTTTCCCCTCGCAGGCACCCTGCCTCTTTCGGGCCCGGCAGGCGACCGCGATTTCGCGCCGGATTACCCGGGCATCACGCAAACTGCCAGCTTGCACGATTGGGATCCGCCGTTTCCGGTCGACTTGAAGCGCGTGCGTCCCAGCGACGATGAATACTGGAAGAAGTACCGCACCACGCCCAAGGCGTTTCTGCCGCTGGCTGCCGGACAGAAGTTGTGGGGCTCGCGCTTCGGAAAGCTGACCTCCATCCGCCTGCATGGCGTGAGTGATGATTTCGCGAACCAGCTTCGCGCGGCGATTGATCCCATGTCGGCCGGCTTCGCCGTGTATCCGGTGCGCGCGCAGGCCCTGGCTGCCTCCGCAGGCGCCACTGATTTCGGCGAGTACTTCGTCTACTTCAGCTTCTTCCTGATGGCGGCGGCACTACTGCTGGCGGCATTGTTTTTCCGGCTCAGCATTGAGCAGCGCTTGAGGGAGATCGGCATGTTTCGTGCCATGGGATTCCCCGATGCCGCGATCCGCAACCTGTTCCTGGTGGAGGGCGGCGCGCTGGCGCTGGCAGGTTCAGTTCTGGGCATGGCAGGTGCGGCGGGATACGGGGCGCTGGTCATGTTCGGTCTGCGGACCAGTTGGTCGGGCGCAGTCGGAACGCGGCTGCTGTCCCTGCATATATCACCCTCGGCGCTTCTCATCGGTGCTGGCGGTGGCTTTGGCGTAGCCGTGCTCTGCATCTGGTGGACACTGCGCGGGCTGCGCCGCATCACGCCCCGTGGGCTGCTCTCCGCGCGACGCTTGCAGTCCAAGATGCCGGCATGGGTGGGCCTCGCATGCGCGGCGGCCGGTATCGCTGTGCTGGCTGCGTCGCGCTGGATCGGTGCGGCCGGCGGTTTCTTCGCCGGAGGGGTTTTGCTCCTGGTGGCCGCGTTGTTCGAAGGGCGGGCTTGGCTTGAACGCCGCGGTTCGGCTGCGCTTCCGGGGATCCCAGCACTCGGTTTCCGGAACGCTGCTTGGCGTCCGGGCCGCAGCATTCTGTGCACGGCGCTCATCGCATCCGCCACATTCCTCATCATTGCCGTGGATGCTTTCCGGCGCGACGAGCGGCCGGCGCTCGATCCGAAATCCGGCACGGGCGGCTTTGCGCTGATGGCGGAATCGCTGTTGCCGCTCATTCACGATCCCAACTCGGCCCCGGGCAGGGAAGCGCTGAACCTGACGGATCCCGCGCTGAGCGGAGTGCGCTTTACTCGGTTTCGGCTGCGTCCCGGCGACGACACCAGTTGCCTCAACCTGTACCAGCCGCGCAATCCGCGCATCCTCGCTCCAACGGGCGATTTTCTAGCGCGCAGCCGATTCTCATTCCAGGAATCACTCGCCCGATCGCCCGAAGACAAGAGCAACCCATGGCTACTGCTTGAATCGACGCTGAGCGACGGCGCGATTCCGGCTATCGCCGATGCCAATTCGATCGAGTATGTACTCCATCGCAAGCTGGGCGAGGATGTTGTTCTTACAAATGGCGACCGGCCGTTAAATCTGCGGCTTGTCGCTGCGCTTTCCGACAGCATCTTCCAAGGCGAGCTGCTCATCTCAGAGGCGAACTTCCTTCGGCTGTTTCCCGACCAGGCGGGTTACCGGTTCTTCCTGATCGACTCGCCGACTGAAAAAACCGCCGAAGTCACGAGCGCGCTCGAACGAACGCTTTCCGACTACGGCTTCGACGTCGCCTCAACCGCCAGTCGGCTCGCCGCCTACCATCAAGTCGAGAACACCTACCTCTCGACGTTCCAAACACTCGGCGCTCTGGGACTGCTGCTCGGTACTGTGGGGCTCGCCGCGGTTCTCGCCCGCAACGTGCTCGAGCGCCGGCGCGAACTCGCGCTGCTTTCGGCGGTCGGCTACCGGCGATCCAATCTCGCCACCATGATCCTCGCCGAGAACGCGCTGATTCTGGTCGGTGGTCTCGCGATTGGCACGGCTTGCGCTGTCGTGGCGATCATTCCGGCGATCGCCTCGCGTGGGGGTCATGTGGCTGCGCTGTCGATGGTGATCTGGCTCGGGATCATTCTGGCAACCGGGCTTGCGGCAGTGTCGGCGGCCACGCTGATCATGGTTCGTCAGCCGCTGCTCGAATCGTTACGTGCGGAATAGCATAGCGGAGTCTGCAAGCGCGGCATATCTGCCTTGGGGATCGATCTGTTTCACTTGCCGAAGTTGCTCGGCGGCCTCGTCATTCAGGCCTCCGGCGAGCAGCGCCCGGGCGATGTGATAGTAAACCCCGGCAGCGCCCGGTTTGCTGTGGACGTTGCCATATTGACGCGCCTCGTTGAGTGACTCTCTCGCCTCGTCGGCACGGCCGAGCAGGAACAAGGCCCAGGCACGGTTCGCGAGAAGATAGCCGAATATGTGCTGGTCCACTCCGGCTTGTTTTGGCGATACGCGTTTGAACTTGAGACCGAGATCGACCAATTGCAGCGCCTTCTGCGGCTCGATGCCTTGTTGCAAGTAGACTTCAGCCAGGCTGCTGTAAGCCACTGCTCCGTTCGGGCGGTTCCGTATCGC
>JGI12270J11330_10001830_pt1 | contig 15693 bp, 20 predicted proteins | sample PeaSoiMetSII2010_FD_11330 | JGI IMG/M metagenome (IMG submission 11330)
TCCCGAGGAGAGCATGTAGCATCACTCTGGCACCGGGAGGAATCCCGTCACCCGGTGGGCCGAACCGAGGCGGGCGGAACTAACATAACTCAGCGCGCGGGCCGCGACGAGGTCGACCGCTCGTCTCGCCCCGAGCGGGAATCCACCCGGGATAGAATCCCAAGGATAGGGAAGGGTCCGAGCGGGCCACTCCGAAGCCTCTTGTTTCGGAACGAGACGTGTTTCGGTGGGGGGGCATGAGTGTATGGTTCAAATCCCCCATAGGACGGCCGTCGGGGAGCCGGCCCACCCCCGCTCGCCCCGTTCGCGGGTGCAAGCGCGATTTCATCATCACAACGAACGTGGTTCCGGGGAGGCCCCGGTGAGGGCTGCTGGGTCGCACTTCTGACGATCCCTCTGACTAGGCCAAGAACCGGTATTCCAATCTGCGCGCCCGGAAAACACTCCGGGTGTACCGGCTCACGTGCGACCCGTACCGAAAAGTCGACCGACTCCACCGTCAGAAAATCGCCCTTCGCCGGGCATCATTCTAAGAACCCCTTTCGATCATTCTTGGTCCATGCCTAGACCCACGAAGGCCGCGCAAAAAGCAAGCGGCTGGAAACCGATCCCTAATCCGGAAGGTCGCTACTCCACCGGCATAGCCGACTTCGACCGACTTCTTGGGGGAGGCTTCCAGCGCGGCAGCATGGCGCTCTTCGGTATGGATGAGACCGTTGGGCTAGAGGACCTGGATCTCCTGCTCTTCCCTACGTTTCTCAATATTCTCTACCAGTCCCGGGGAATGATCGCCGTACTGCCGTCTCGCGACTCCCCTCACGGCTTTCGGGCGCGGATGACGCGCTATGTGACGCGCCGGCGGTTTGACAGTCGGGTCCGGATCATTGATTACATCGGTGAGGACGAAGGCCCGCCATACGTCGTGAACCTGCACAGCAAGCAAGGCCTCCCGGACCGACGCGCGACCACCCCGAAGGAAAGGAAGGTCGCCATGGCGAAGATGGTGGAGGCAGAGCGAGTGGTCCAGGGGGGCCGCAAGAAGACGTTCCTCGAGGTGACCGCTTTCGAAGTCTTTGAAACGCTACTGGGAGTGGACAAGGCGATGCAGATGTTCTTCTACGGCGTGAAGCGGACGCGCGCCGTCGGAAACCTTGGGATCGGCCTGCTCGGACCCGGCCTTGGGTGCGCCGCGGGCGTGCGCCGTTTGGCCGACACCGAGTTCTCGCTCGATCGGGATGAGGTGGGGCTCATCATCCGCGGCGTTCGTCCCCTATTCCCGAGCTACGTCGTCACCGGCGACGCGCAGGCCGGTTTACCGCACGTCGCTTTCGTCCCTCGACCATCCTGAGGGGGGACGCTGCGGATGGTGTTCGACTGCCCCGTGGGATGCGCGGAACTATCAAGAACCGAGAGGGGAACCGAGGCCGGCCTAACGCCCTCTGCTGATGAACGGAATCGACGAGGACGGGATCCAGAATGCATCTCGCCTCGCAACGCACGTGCCTCCACGTGGGAGATATCGGCCGTCGGGAACGCCCGCCCTTGGGCCCAACCCATTATGTAGGGCGGGAATCCGATTCCAGTCCATGGCCACCGAACCCGCCGAGAGAGCAAGTGGAACGACTGGAAGAACCTGGACCGAGCCGAATCGACGAAACAGGGGCGCAGTGGCGATGGCAAGTGTCGCACTGATCCTCGGAGTCGTCGCCCTGATCATCGGCGGCTCGGGCCTCGCTATTGCGCTGCTGAACAGTGGGCACACAGGACCTGCCGGGGCGGCAGGGGCGACGGGGACCCCCGGAGCGCGCGGAGCCCCCGGCCTCAACGGAACGAACGGCAAAGCCGGCGCCAACGGCACGAACGGCAAGGACGGCACCAATGGCCTGAACGGCCGGAACGCAACCGACCTATGGGCGGTCGTCAACTCGACCGGCAGCGTGGTCGTCGGGAAAGGTGTGAATGTTTCGACCACGTACTGGATTTCCCCCTTCCCGGGAGCGTACGCAGTGCTCTTTGATCAGAGCGTCAGTAGCTGCAGCTACTTGGGAAGCATCGGAGGTGTCGGAACCCCCCCGCCAGGGTTCATTAGCCTCGCCCCCCGGTTTAACTCAACGTACGGAGTGTTCGTTCAGACGTACGACGCCACCGGGACCGCTGCGAACGAGTCATTCGATCTCGGGGTGTTCTGCTAGGGAAACCCAGGACTCGTCATGCGAACCCTTTCCTTCGGTCGGGGCGCGTAGCGGGCCACGATACGCGGGTGTGTTCTTGCGTGGAAGGCCGACCCGTACCGACCCACAGCTCGCTAGGGAACTCGGTCCAGTTCATCGGAGTCGGCTCGATTCCCGCGACGCGGACCAGCCAATTCGGCATCGGGCCACGTCCGAATCAGTCGAGCGTTCACTCGCAGGGCCGTAGATAGTGGGGGACCCGGCCGGTGCGCTCGGTCCGGCTGACAACCGAGAGGTCGTCGGTTCAAATCCGACTGGGCCCATCCACCGTCAGAGAATCGCGCCATTTTCAGGACACCGTTTGCCGTTGGGGGTCCATAGCGGCCCGAATGTGGGTGTCGAAGATCGCGAACCCCTCGGACATCTCCTCTTGACCAACCCCGATGTAGTGTAGGGACTGGTCAATTGAGACGTGCCCGTAGATTCGTTGAATCGTCGGCAAGGGTACCCCAGCTTGGTAGGCGATGCGTCCGAAGGACCGTCGCAAGACGTGCCCTGTAACCCGGGCCGCGACCCCCGCCTTCTTGCCCAGATCGGCAAGCTCCCCATCCGCGACCGTGTGCCCCACGGGGTACAGCAGGTCGTCCGGTCCCTTGCCCGTTACCCACCTTTCGAGGACCGCGTGGGTCATGGGGTCCATGGGAATCGTCCGGTACTTCCCGCCGAACCGTCCTTTCCCATGGACCGTTAGGGTCGGGCGCGGTAGCGAAAGGTCCAGATCGCGGACCTTCAACCGACGGACCTCGCACTCTCTCAACCCATTGAACCCCTGAAGGACCACCCGGACTCGAAGCCGTCCTAGGGCCCCGTGATAGAGGGCTACCATGTCCTCGCGGTCTATCCACTTCCGGCGGTCCACGGAGCCAGAGGGGAGCCGCCACACTGGATTCTTCGCGTCCGAAAGGGGATTGGCGGCCCATCTCAGAAATCCCCGAAGAACACTGAAGGTCGTCTTCAGAGTCGCCGGACCCCATGTGCCGCAACCCTTGACGGCCCGGACGTGATCCCGGGTCAGATTCGTTGGCCCCTCGGGTGCCGGTACACCGGCCCGTACGCAGTTTCCCCGGAAGGCAACCAGGTAGCGCAGGTTGCGCTTCAGGTACCCATCGCTTAGCTCGCACTCTTGTCTCAACCATTCCACGTACTCCTCGGCCTTGTCTGTCCACCACCGCGCCGAATCCGGCACGGTGACCTCTGAGAGTTCGGGAGAGGGAGGATGGTATAAAACGTCGATTTCTTCCCGAGAATGATGTCCGGGGGATTTGACATCACTTCCGACGTGTCGTTCGTCTTGATTACGGGAAATCCCGGCGGCGGCAAGACCGCGGTTTCGAAGATACTCTTCTGCAACCTCCCGGAAGATTGGCGACTGATTGATCTCGATGATTTCCTCTTCGTGAGACTTACCAGTCAGGGCAGCTTTTCTTGGGACCTTTACGAGGAAAGTCATGCCGTCCGGGCATCGGCGTTCCGGTTCTACGCGATGAATCACGCGAAGGTCCTCGCAGAGGGTATCGTGCAATCCGACCGAGAGGTCTCCGCGTATTGCAAGGCGATGGGGCTCACGCCGGATTCTCAAAGATTTCGGTTCATCGATCTTCGATGCAACGAAGCTGAAGCAGTACGTCGGATGACATTCCGTCCGATTCACGAGGACGGAGGTTGGAATCACGAGAGTCATTATCACGGCTTGAGCGGGAGACTTCGTGCCACTGGTGCGATTCGGGTCCAGACTGATGGAAAGACCCGAGAGGACGTGGCCCGGGAAGTAATCGGGATCGCCAATCGCCCGAGGGCTGACCCCGCGACCTAGTGAGAGATTTGATTCGCTACCTGGATAAAATTCGCTTTGACCTTCAATGCTAGACGAGTCGCAGAAGGAATCCGAGTCCAATTCCTGCACCAAGCGACAGTCCGCCAAGGATGATTGCGAGAGTATCGGCGTCTTGCCATACATACGGCAGAAATCGGTGATAAAGTCCCCACACCGCGACGACGATTGCAGCGATTCCTGCGAAGTAGATCGCCACAAATGAACTTGGGCCGGCCACCACCGCCGCAACGCCCAAAGCAAGAGGTAGAGTGTAGATGAGCAAATGTCGGGGCGATTCGGAAGGCAAGCGGTTCTTGAGTTCCCAACGCAAAGCCCAGTACGCGTTTTCGAGTTCGTCCCGATCCATGTTTTTGACCATTGTGACGTCCGGTAGTGAGTCGTCCATTCACTTTCTCCAATGGTCCGAATCCTCCGAGTGGTCAAGAAGGGGTCGTTTGTCACCGCGGAGGCTCCTCCGGGGTTGGCCGGACCATTTGTGACGAGGGGGGATTGTCCACGGTCCTCTCCGTCCGTTTACGGAGCCAGGACGCCTTCCGGCACGTTTCAGCCGGGAGACCGACCCGGCGGGCCACGTCCTTCCACGGGAGACCCGTTTGCCGAAGCTCGCCAACCCTCGCGGCGATCTCCGGAGTAACTCGTCGGGGGCGGCCGACCGGCCGGCCAGTCCGCGTCTTCCGACGGCCCTCCCGAAGTTCCCGCATGGCGACCCGAACCCGCTCGGACTTGCGGCGGCTCTCGAACGAGGAAATAACCGGGAGCACTGCGCGGAGAAGATCGCGGGCCATGCTCGGGGAACCGTCTTCCGGGGAGTCGAGCGTCGGCTCGCGGAGCGAGTGGAACCGCACGCCGAGTGCCTCTAGCTCCTCAATAGAGCCGACGGCACGAACGAAGGACGGCTCACGAGACCACCGGTCGAGAGACCACACAAACACCCGGTCGAAAGACCGCTCCGGCCGGCGGGCGTCCTCCCGAAGCCGGTCGTACTCGTCACGCTCGACCCGGCCAGTCCCGGTGACCTTCTCCGCATAGACAGCGACGACGGGCCAACTTCGACGCTTGGCCTCCGTGCGAAGATCGCGCTCCTGGCCGGAGAGGTCTTGCTCCTCGGAGGAGACCCGAAGGTAGAGGGCGACGCCGGTCATGCCTCGGGACTCCGTGGCAAGATAGCTCCCGTCCGGCGGTCGGTGACAGTCCCATCTGGGTAGGTGATAGTCGGGCCGAGCCTGCGTACCGCGCGATCAATCTCGGTCTCCGGTTCCATCCACGACCCGGGTTCCGCGGGCCCGTCGTCGAAATCGGACTGAATCCGCTCTGATCGTACTTCGGTTTGGGCCCCATCCTCAAGATTGAGAGTTTTCAGGACCGGCCCGTCGTAGATGAGAAACCACCGCCCTCCCTTCGTTCTCCGCTTGATTTTGCTGCGTCCCGGAAGGAATCCAAGTTCCCGGAGTTCGCCCGCGATTCGATTGTCCCGAGGAGAATAGGTGCGAAGGTGCCTCCGATCTCGGTCCAAATTGACCCGGTCGAGAAATGCTGACAGCGGAATCTCAAAAGGCATCCCAGAATTCTGAGGGCGCTCAAGATAGATCGCTCGCGCAACGTCTCGAAACTCCTCGCCGGCTCCGGAGTCGGAGTCTTCCCGGGCACGGACCGCAGAGGCGATCTCCGAAGAGAGGTCGAGACCAAGAATATCTGCAACGGCTAGGAGAATCGCGGCCTTCTGTTTGTCTCGCGGAAACACAGCCGAAAGTGCGGCAACCCGTCGGCTGAATTCGGGGTCGAGAACGTGCCGCTCCACGTCCCCAGCATTCCATCCCGCCGCCGCCCGGATGACTGCGGCTCGGAATCGAGTGCCCAGCCTCGAGAGTCGCGCTTTGTAGAGATTCCGCTCCACCAATCCCTCCCGCTGGCCGTGAGGCAACTCGATGGTGTAGAACCGGCTTCTCAACGCCGGTTCGAGGTCCTCACGAGCGTTTGCCAAGAGCGGCACCCCGACCCAGAGGTCGAGAGGTTCGACCTTGTCCCCGACCTTACGCATGAGACGGTAGCGAGCCGTAGAGGAGTCCGCCGTTCGAAGGATGCCGTCGAGATCGGGGAGCCGACGGCAATTCGAATCCAATTCGTCCAACGCAACCGGTACTCCTTTGCCGTGGGCTTCATCGAAGGTTCGAATGAGAGCGGCCTGGCTTCCACCGGCAAAGAAAGGCGCCCCAGCAAATTCAGCCAGGTTCTTCGTCGTCTCCGTTTTCCCGGAACCCCAAGCGCCGCCGAAGAGCAGATGGACGAGGGCTCCGGGAAGCCGATCCAATAGCGGCGCCTGGGCAGCCCAGAGAAGCATGAGCGAAACTTGCCACGGCTGCCCGGGATCGGTCTCGGTGTATTCGCTAAGGACTTGTCGGGAAATCTCGAAGACGAATCCCATGTCACAAACGAGGGCGTCTTCAAATGCATCCCACGAGGAAACCTCGGGACGCCACTCCCGAGCTGCCAAGTCGAGCAACCTCTCTCGTTGCGCGGTCGTGAGATTAAACTCATGCGAGAAGACTCCGAGCTCATCGCGGAGCCCGAGGGGAAGGTTATCCGGTCCCGAGACATCGGGAGATCGCTCATCCCCCGGCATCGGCGAGCGCTCCCTCGTCGGTCTCGGCCGGTTGAGCCGGCCGCCGCGCCGGGCCGCCGAGGTTAGGACCCTCGGTGGCCGAAGCGGACTTGAATTTCAAAGGACGGACTCGGACTACTTCGTCGTACAATAGCTCGACACGATCTCCGGCCTTCAGGTCGTTACCGCGTATCCAGTCGGGCGGAAGCGTGACAGCAAGGGAGCTGCCAATCGAGACGATCTTTCGGGGACTCAGGCTCGGAGTCACGTACGTCCGGACGGACCGTTGACGTAACACACAGACGAACTATATCGACGTAAGACAATGAAGATACGATGAATGGTTCGAAAAGTAAGGCCGAACTGCTCGAATTGATAGACTTCGCCGAGGTAATGGAGAATTTTGAGAAGGCCGGGGCTCGCATCACGCCGACACAGATCGCACTCTTCGGAGACGCTCTGTGGAACGGGTACCTGGCCGCTAAGAGAAGGAAAAGCCGGCCGATGAGCGACCGCGAACGGAATCTAAAGAAGACGGTGGTCGACGGAGTCAGGTCTTCGTTCGCTGACGCGCGTTTGTTTCTCTCATTTCTCGCCGCGCAACGGACTCCTAAGTTGGCCTGGTTCTCAAAGAAGGACCTCCGCCGTGTCGTGACCCCGCGAGAGGTCGCGGAACTCGTCGATGACCTATGTCACCTCTTTGGAACCGAATACGGCGAACTGATCTTGGAGGGACTTCGGCTGACCTACGAAGGGCGTGGAGAGAGACTTACAATTCTTCGGACTATCAACTACGGGTCGGTTCGTCCGAACGAAATCCGCGCAGTCTTACCTGGAATGAGAATCCCGGAACCGGAAGTGGGTTGAATCGCGCGTTTTGGGCACTCAAAGTCGCAAAAGGGGTGCAAAAGTGCCTCGAACTCCGCCAAAAGGTACGAATCCGCCGTGTCCACGAGTGCCCGGACTGAGGTGTGTGCGGTACGCACCCGCGCACGGGCGCGGGGTCGATTCCAAGTGACCCGTTAGGTCGGTGCGGTCGGTGCGGTTGGTCCGCTCCGTCAGGACAAGACGCACCAACCGGACCAAGCGGACCAACCCAAGGAGGGGCTTAGTTGGGTTACCCCCCCAGGACCCTCGGGGTGGCGAGCGGCCCGCGAGGGGGACGACACAGGGTCGAACAGGGGGGTTTCTGGGGGGCTGGAAGCGGGTTAGGAACGGGTTCAATGGGGGATCTTCTCCGGAAGCCGATCCGACCCGCTCCCGAGCGGCGCATCCGGTGCATCACGTCAGGACGAAGCGCACCGCTTGAACCACTTGCACCAGATACCGCGAGATTTGAGGTCCAAGGTGCAAGAAAGTGACTGGAAAGTCCACGAAAGTGTGTGCAAAGTCCTAGAATCTCGGTGTCCGGGGCCGATTCTCTGACCTAAGGGAGACGAGGCCCTATAGGGAGCGCGAAGCGGGCGCGGGGACCTGCATTTTGACTTTCGGTGACTTTGAGGGGTCCTCGAGAATGACCGTGGACGGCTGAGGAGTCCCCCGACCTCCCATACCCTCCATGAACACAGTACTCTCCAATCGAATCACTGGTGAACCGTCGGGATTGCAAGCGTCGTATCTCAACGCCCTACCCGGAGTCAATCCCATTCGAACAATGACTCCGTTTGGCATTTGATAGAGACTCTCCGCCGGGGCATGTATGGTGAACGAGTCGTATACCTTGGTCGGCTTCTCCTTCACAAAATCGACAGGGCGGACAGCCGCTTGATTCATGAAGCTCTCCGCGGCGTCAGTCAAGATTACGGTCGTAGAGTTCAGTTTGTCCGGGCCCGCTGCACTGGGACCGGGAATGACAAACGCCACGTTGATTCGGACCCAAAGCCGGAGTCCTTCCTCAAGCTCGAAGATTCCCCATTGTTCCTTCAAAGGATTGACAGCCACGCCTGGCGCTTCCATACTTTTGCGATCCAGACCTATGCCGTGACTCTGAAGTTGGTTGATTGGCCCACCGCGGGAACTCCGACGGTTGCAGACCGTGGACTCCAGTTAACGTGAACCGATTCCCTCGCGAGGAGACGAGGGAGTTGAGCTCTCACGAGGTCCGGGACGGTGGCCGCCTCGGCAGGAGAGACTCCATCGGCCGTGACGAGGTCCAGAGCGGCGATGAAGTGAGCTGAGAGTTTGAGAACCGGTGACTCCACGTTGGCCCGGTAAGTCGGATGACTTCCACGAGTGACACGACGAATGATTCCTTCCGACTCGAGCTCGCGTATGACCCGGTTCGTGGACGTCTTGTATTCGTCCGCCTCTTTCGCGATCTCGGCGCGCGTGACAGGGACTTCTCCAAGCCGCACCAAGGCCTCAATGATTCGGACACGAGGAGTGTCGCCAACAAGTCTCTCAAGTCCGGACATGACGAATGAAAGTATCACAATGATACTTTATAGCTTCTGTTAGTAGTTTCCGTGGCCTGACCGATTAATGGTCGTCGGGGTGTCTCGCCCTCAAGCATGCGAGGCCCTCGAACTCTCACTTCGACTCACGAACTCTGAGGTCTTTGTCCTCATGGCCTCCCTTCACCGAGTCAAGCGAGGAGACACGTCAAGAGTGTTGACCGTCAAGGACCTGGGCATACCGTCAGTTACCAAGCCGCTGGTCGCAATCCGTGAATCGGTTGAGGAGATAGTCCGGTCCCTTTTGTCCAAAGGCTTCCTCGTGCCGGCGGGACGGAGACGATTCAGCTGTACTCCTGATGGAAACTCGGTTAAACACCGATTTGACTCGCTCCGCAACCATTTGCGCATCTGTGGTTTGCTCCCGTCGATGGGAAGCGACCCTATCCAAGTCGAGATTCTAAGAGACTATATGCGGCGGCTTTGCGAAGGGACTTGGGATTGATTTCCCGACGAGACTCCGGGGAGCGGAAAACGGGACGGTCCCCGGCGGTGAGCCGGGGACCGGAAGGGGTTGTTGCCTTGCCGGTGGAGGAACCGGTTCGGTTGAGTTGCCGTCGAACTGGGCCGGTCGTCTGACGAGAATCGCCCTCACTTGGGGAGGTCGAAATGGTATCGATTGACCCAACCCTGATATCGTCAAAGGAGGATGCCCGGACATGTCTGGATCCCTTCCACCTCCCCCACCCTCCGATGCTCCCCTTGCGAAGTACCGAGGTCTCGGGATTGTCCTTCTGACACTCTCCACTCCCTGCCTAGTCGCGGGAGTGATCTTTCAGTTCGCCTATCCGACCCACTCTTGCGTGTCATACGATTTCTTTGGTAATTGTACACAGCATGCCACAACCTATCCTTGGGCAGCGGCGGGCGACCTGCTCCTGTTTTTCTTCGCCCTCCTAGTACTTTTCGGTCTGGTCTTTTCGTTTTGGAAGACGACTCCCGTTCGGGATGTCTATCACCCCGTCGTCCAATACGTCCCCGTCCCGGTTCAACCACCTCCGCCTCCTCCTGGGTATGCCCCGCCTGGACAGATCGTGGTCAACATTCCTGCTCAGGCTGCTCCGAAGGTCATTATGCCCTGCCGGAATTGTGGAAGCTTGAATGACGTCACCTCTGGTCGGTGCGCTAGGTGCGGCGCACCGTTTGCATAGTGGCAAAACGAGTGACCCCGGGTTTCCCCGGGGCCGGAAGGGGTTCAATCCTGGTCTTTGTCGGTGGAGGACCGACCGACCTCGGAGTACGCGGTTTCGGCGAGCCAACCGAACGAGCGGTCGAGGGCATCTGATGGCGGGTCGTCCGGGTCCCAGGTGGGGTAGGGCGCTTCCGAACGGCTGATTCTCTGACGGACCGGCTGATAACCGAGAGGTCGCCGGTCCAAATCCGAGTGGGTCCACTCACCCTCAGCTTTCGGGTGCACGGATCGCCACGAGTCCCTCCCCGCCGAGAAAGTGACGAATCGAAACAACCCGCTCGTGATCGTGCGAGGGAGTCTCCACCGGGGAAATGTAGTATCTCCCCCGACGGAGCTACCTGGATCGAGGCGACTACAGCCCGATCTTCTCGAGTCGGCCCGTGCGGCCGAGCGAAATCTGAGGTCGACCCTGATAGTCCTTCACCCATCCATCGATGATCCGGATCTTGTCTCCTTCAGCGACCAGCTCCACCTCGTCGCCCCAGAGGACAATTGCGATCTCCCCCGTACCGTCCTTCAACTGACCGTTCCTGACCTTCTTCGTGGTGCCGTCACGCTGAGTAAACTCACGCGCCGGCTCGAGTCGAACCACGGTGGCCTCGATCGAGGCGACGCGGCTCGGGCGCAGGTCCGCAATGAACACCTTTGGGGGCTCGCCTGTCGACATCAGACCTCCGTGAATCTCTCCTATGTCATAGGTCCTCCTGTCCGCCCCCTTCCATCGGAGTGGGGCGGGGGAGCGCAACCAAGTGTCTCTCCCAACCATACTCTGCTGGAGTCTTCCGTCCATCGAGTTCCGACTGGACGCGCTGTCCCCGGCGAACGGAGTTTGGGGGATCGCACGAGGTGTTACGAGAAACGGGCTACGCGTGTCGAAATCATGATCCCAGGTCCCTCCGGCCTCACATGGTACGACGGCCGCGAGACGACTCAACTCACCGCCGTTGCCGTCACATAGACCGGGGTCGCGGTGTAGTAGATCAGCAGGGTGTGCGTCCAAACGACGGAGACGCTGGCCGAGTTGAGATTCTCGAGAACCAGGATGTACAGGGCGGGCGAGGGAGGAACGTCGGCTTGCACGGCGCAGACGGTCACCTCTCCGCAGGTCCAAAAGGACGCCGGAGGCGGCGCGGTGGGGTGAGGCGCGGTCAGAAGTTTTGAGAATTCGGAGGAATTCAGCAGATAGGCCCCGACCGTGGCATTCGCGGTGTATTGTCCGAGGAGGATCTCGCCATCGGAAAGCCGAACGGCCTGGTACGACGTGTACGAGTCCGCCGGGAGGCTGAGGGCGGTCCCGCAACTCGCCAGGACGAAAGTCTGCCCGTCGGACCAGCCCGGGGGGACGGGGGGGTTGCAGTTGGACGAAGAGTTGGCCAATAATCGCGGTACGATCGCAAACACCGCGACCGCCCCGACGACGATCACCGCGCCGATGGCAATCCACACACGACGGCGCCGGGTACGAAGTGGCCGCGAATGCGGAGCCAGGCTGGCCCCACTTCCCCCGAACGTCGACGACCCAGAACCTTTGATGACTTCCCGAGCCGGCCCTACGGATGCGGGAGGAATACTGGCGGACTTTCGATCCGGCAAGGTCACGGGATTGGAATCACGTCCGCTCCATATACCTCTTCCACGCCGCCGCAAACGGACGCACCCAGGTCCGGCGGGCGAGCGATGCAAACGAGAGACGCGCCGGCCCCGTTATGGCCGCTGTGTCGCCGAGATCACCACGGGATGGATCGATAAGGCTGGGGGAGTTCGTCCGGGTGACACTCCGAGGGCGATTCCGATTGTTCCGGGGGGGCCAGGTGTTTCGCAGTGCGGTGCCCATCGGCGAGCCCGTGGCGCAGATGGTCCGTGGGCGAAACAAATTCGAACCGGGGGCGGTGCGATCGGAGGACCGTGGGCGCACGGTCCGGGGAGCTTGACCCAGGACGGATGAGGTCGCAGGATCGATGGGGGGAGGCTATCTGATTCGGACCGCTCCCACCGATGATCTCGACCCACAGGCACGGAGAGGGAGTCGCACCTTGGGGAGCTTCTACCGCCGAGACCTTCGGCCCTTCGTCGAGGCTATAGGAGAGGCGCGCTCCATGTGCCGCTCACGTCCACCGGGCTGGAAGTGCAGGAGCCGCCGTTCGAGTTCGCTACGAATTGGTAAGGCTCACCATCGGAAGTGAAGGTGAAGGTCCCCGTCCCGGTGGTCCGGTCGTAGATGACCTGCGTTCCCTGCTGGATGGTCATGTGAACCGGCGTGCCGTCCGGTTCGTCCCAGGTGAGCCCGACGGAAGCCCCGGAGGTGAACTGCTCGAGCTGCGAGCCCCCTGCGGGACAGACTGAAAGGGAGAACGCGAACCCATGAGACACCGGGATCACGGACAGTGGGACGAGGATGGCGATCATCGCGGCGACGACGATGACGGCGTACAGAACGACGTGCGCCCGTCGTCGGTGAGGACGAGGAACGATGTACTCGGCCGCTACCTGCGCCGAGGTCCGTCGCGAGGGCTCACTAGGCTCGCCCGACACCACGCGAACTTCGCCCTGCCCTGCCATGAACCTTTCTGCGGTCAGCGGCCCGGTCGGGCACGGCAGGTTCTCGGGCCCCAGCTCGGGTCACTTGGGAGGATTCATGGCAGCGCCGCACGCCGGACAGAACTTCGAGCCCACGGCGGCGGCCGATTGGCAGGAGGGACAGACCAGCGCAGCCTTCGAGGTCTTCGGCAGGCGCCGGGCCAGGGTCGCGGCGATGACGAGCACGCCGATGGTCAGCGCCACGAGCAGTCCGAAGGCGACCAGCGCACCAATGAACACCAGCTGAAGCATCCCTCCGAGTCCGGAGAGGTTCAGCCCGTTACCGCTCGAATTCCCCCCGTTCCCGCCCTTATTGTTGCCACCGGTACCGTTGCCGTTGTTGACGACCGAGAGGGTCCGGCTCGCCTGAGTCTGGTTTCCGTGGACATCAAAGACCTGTACCGTGACATTGAACTGCCCCGTTCCGCTCGGGCTGCACTGCCACGACGCCTGAGGCTGAGGCGAACAGCCGGGGGGCAGAGTGTTCCAGTTGTAGCTGTAGGGGGTGGTCCCGCCGTTGACCTGTACGCTAAACGAGACCGAGCTCCCCACGTACGCGGTCTGGGGAGCAACGCTGAGGCTCGTGATCTTAAGGGGGGGCGGGCCCGCGAGGGGAGCCGTCCCAGAGACCGACCCGATCGATGCCGCGCCCGTCGCCCCGGCGAACCCGCCGGGAGACACGGGCCCCGCCACGAACGCGCCGATGAGGACGGCCACTATCGCCAGACAAACTACTAGAACCGATTCCCTGTGACTCATGTTTCCACCGTCAACCTTCTCCAACGCGCTGGGTCCCCCTACCGGATCAGACTGTAGAGAGAGAAGCTCGCGAGAAGCGTCTGCGGGGTGCCCACCGAGAAGAAGTCCAGGACGCAACCCGTGGTCGCCGTCACCGGGGTCGTGAAGCACCAGGGAGGTGCCCCGTGATAGTCGTCGCAGTCCGGCGACGGCCCGCAATCCACCCCGGTGTAGGAGTTCTTGTTCCAGCCGGTGAAGTCCGGGTCGAACGGCGAGGACGTGTGGATGTACATGATGAACGTGTCACCGTTGTTCAGCACGGTGGTGCCGCTCAGGAGCGGCACGAAGATCCCGAACCGGTTGTAGAGCGTGCTGTAGGCTCCGTTCGGAATGTACGTTCCGCACTTCTGTAGATGGGGCGCGTTCGGGGCCGGCTGGCTCGTGCTGCCCGGGAACCACGTCATGGCGGCCAGCGTTCCGTTGACGAAGACCGTGCCGTTGCACAGGAACAGCATGTCCACGTCCGCGAGGAGGAGGTTCGCCGGAGTGTGGGTGGCCACGATGAACTGGCTGGAGTTCATCGTAGAGAAGTCGCCGGGCGGGCTCAGGTCGCTGCATTCATCGTAGTAGAGGTTCAGCCCGGTCTCGCCCCCGCTGACATTGGCGAGCCCGTGGAACCACCAGTGCCCGAACACACTGTTGCCATTGACCGAATAGGTGCCGCCGGTCAGGATGTAGTCGGCGGAAGTGTTGGCGCTGTTGGTGCTCGATTGCGTATTGTAATTCAGCCACGCCGGGAACCAGGGCATGCAGTCGCTCGGGTCGCCCCACACCGGGTTGGTGGTGCCCGAGCGGACGGTGAACGATATCGAGGGAGGTGCTCCGGGAAGATGCAGGCTGAACGTCCAGAGGATCATTCCTGCAGCGATCGTGATCGCGATCATGAGGATCGCTGCGATGACGTTCGAGACCCCGCGGCGGCGACGACGGCGATACAGCTGGGCTGCTCGTATCCGATACATCGGTCCGCCTCGGACCTCAGATGAAAACAGGCCGGGGAGGGCATATTAGACGCTACGTCAAGTCCGCCACACCTCCCCTCGAAACGGACGCGTCCTGCCGCCGAACGCAGCCCATCCTACCTCGGGCCGGACGGTCCATATAGGCCGAACCGTTGCGCCGCGGGACGAGCGGGTTCCATGGTAGAGCTCCGGCCAGTACGTGCTTGGCATCCCAACACGACCGGCCACGATGTCAACCAGCTGATCTGTCCCGTGTACGACACGCTCTCCGACGCCGAGCTCCGACGTTACGCCGCTCATCCGCACAATGCGGCCCAGTTCGTTCCTCGTCCGCGAGAAATGTCCGCCCCACAGTTCGTGGTCACGGCCGTCGGCCGGTTGGGGCAGGCCCTGACGGCCGGGGCGTTCATCCAGGACGACCGTCCGGCGTACTACGTCTATGGGATCAGCTACGTGCCCCCGGCCGACATTCTCGAGACCATCGAGCCGGCCCATCGGAGGGACCGGTACTTGCTGCTGGGACTCGTGGGCGCGCTCCCGCTCGATTCCATTGACGCTGGGCAGGTGGCGATGCACGAGCGGACGTTCGCCGACCGGGTAGCCGAACGGGTCGCCCTGACCGACGCGACCGGAATGAGCTTTGCTCCGATCATGGCGGGCTACCACCTCCCCGACCACCGCCTGAACGACCACCTCGAGCATCGTCTTGGATTGAATCGACGAACGCTGTCCTTCGAGGGGTCGGTCCCACCGGTCGTGGAAGCGGTGCTCGACGGGACGACCCATCGGCTCTGGAGAATCGACGAGCCTGACGACCTGAAGGCGGTTCATACACTGGTCCAGGAACTCCGGCTCCTGATCTTGGATGGACATCATCGATTCACGGCCGCTGCCCAGCGATACCATGAGGGTCGGGTCTCCGCGCCGCTCACCATGCTGGTCGAAGGCCAGGATCGGGCGCTGCGGCTCCTTCCCTGGCATCGGATCTTACCGACCACCGCGGCATCGTGCGAATCGCTCGTGGCCGCGGCCCGCCGGGAGGTTCCC